>ERZ890510.704-NODE-704-length-25102-cov-20.251647_pt1 | contig 25102 bp, 25 predicted proteins | sample MGYA00521265_ERZ890510 | MGnify/ENA primary metagenome ERZ890510 (study PRJEB32303, sample SAMEA104408624) | aquatic metagenome | biome: Brackish water; feature: Chemocline; material: water | place: Baltic Sea | collected 2014-10-26T21:54:00 | depth 110 m ... | reverse complement strand
ACAGATAGCTTGAGCCACCACAGGACTTCGATGTATTACTAGGACATTCATTCAGGCCGTACTACCTTATGGATACCCCATTATAGGTAGCTATTCATTCAGTACTCTCATCAGTACAGTGGTCATTATTTGGCGTGTCTACTCTTGTAGGAATACCTCTTTAGCGGTAATTTGTCTAGTTATTTATAAACGGCCGACAGATTGGTTGTGCTTTGTATTGGTACTGTCAGAACTCAGCGCTACCCATAAATTCCGGCAGACCTAAATACATGGTCAACCTCTGCATTTAAGCTGATAACTCGGTCATGAGAGTCGACCACTTGCTGGTGAATATCTTCCTTCGACTGGATGCTGGTACTTGTTGACCGTCCAGTGCAGGGACTCTCAGATAGTTTCGTAACTCGTCGAATACCGAACAGACCCGGGCTTGCTGCATAGAACCGTTTGAACCCGAGTATCGGATAGTAGTGCTGCTTGATACGCCGGTGATCCTGTTCTATCTGGTTGAACGGAATTGAACTCTAAGAAAATGCGCCAACGCCCCATGCTTATACTCGCTTACTTGTTTCGAGATCGTGGTGGTGGTCCGATGAATTGCGAAGCACCTCATCTCCACAATCGGTGCCAATACCGGCGTTTGTGTCACTGAATTACCCTGAATTCCTCCAATTAAAGCAAAACGCGGATATTCGGCCAAATTTTATTCCAACCAAAGTTTGCAGGAGCGGGCAATTGAGTTGTTATTTGCCAGGCATCGACGATTTCGATCGGTTGGCGCATTTTGCTCTCCAACCGCAACAGGCACTCATCGAGAGTTGGGATGATTTTTAGGAGCCGGTAGTCGGCCGCACTTCAAGTAGAGCCAACTCTCGATGAGTGCCTTCGGGGTGAATCGTGCTTCGCTTCTGGAGCGCGCATCATTCAGTGACCTGATTCAGGTGGATGCTGTGAAATGTGTACTTTTGCGGTCAACTGGTTTATGGCGCACGGCTGCGTTCAGCCAGAATGAACACACTTGGGCGTCCTCCTAACCCGGTTGCTCGTCTCCGGGACGGTTGAGGTCGACGTTGTGGGGAGTACTGCGCGACACGACATTTGGCCGTCCTCGAAGTAAATTTCCAGGTCCCCTCGCAATAACCCATCGAGGATCGCACCGTCGGTGCGACTCGAATGCGCCCACACAAGCAAATCCTCCAATTCCTGCTCAGTAGCCTTCCTGTCCGGCTGGCACTCGAAGTACCGGACCATGACAGCTCGTTCGAACTCATCGATATCGAGATCAAATGATTCTTGATTGCAATTGATCTAGAACAAGCCTCGAAGAAACGAACGTTCCTCTGGGGCTTTTTCGCGTTTGGTGATAAGACCGGTGTCGCAAATGCGTGTGAAATTCGTAAATTCAATGACAACGCTTCCGTTCGTAACATTCGACTGAGCCATGGTTGGCGTATCATCGGCGCAAAATGGAACCCGCAATCGATGTGTGGGTCTGAAGCATTCGCCGGGAGAGCGCACAAAGATGAGCAACGTCAAAATTCGAGATGTGAGAGTGATTCTTACTGAGCCAGAACCAGGTTCACGATTCACTGTTGTGAAGATAGAAACCACCGAGCCTGGTCTATACGGCATCGGGTGTGCTTCATTGCGGACCCGCCCTCAGGCTGTGAAAGTAGCCATTGAACAGTACTTGCGCCCGTTCCTCATTGGCAAAGATCCCGCAGATATCGAAGACATTTGGCAATCGGCGTACGTTTCGTCCTATTGGCGTAGTGGTCCCATCCTCAACAACGCGTTGAGCGGTGTTGATGAGGCACTATGGGACATCAAAGGCAAGGTCGCTGGAATGCCTGTTTACGACCTTCTGGGCGGTAAGGCGCGAGAAGCTGCGGCTGTTTATGCTCACGCCTCGGCTTCGTCTCCTGAAGAAGTCGAAGATCAGGCACACGGATTTATTGAAGAGGGCTATCACTACATACGAATCCAAGTAGCGACGCCAGGGTTTGCGACCTACGGTGCGTCGGGCGGTGAGGGTCGAGATCGTGATCCTCAAGACGGACCCAAATGGATTACAACAAAAGCCGAACCCGCAGATGATCGATATGCCTATGCCCAACGAGCGGGTATCTACGAACCGAAGCCGTACATGCGGTCAGCGATTGCGTTGATGGACCGTATGCGATCTAGCGTTGGTTGGAAAGTTGAGCTGATCCATGATGTTCACGAACGACTGCCAACTATTCTCGCTGTCGACTTCGCCAAGGAAGTAGAGCAGTTCAAACTCTTCTACCTTGAAGACTTACTGCCGCCGCATGAGATTGGTTGGTACGAACGTGTGCGCGAGCAAACGTCGACACCGATGGCGATCGGCGAGATCTTCAACAACCCGTTGGAAGTCGTTCCGCTGATAACGGGTCGGTTGATCGACTTCGTGCGAACTAGACTTTCGCCAATTGGCGGGATAACGCCTGCTAAAAAGTACGCTGCCATGGCCGAGCTTATGGGGATTCGTACTGCGTTTCAAGGCCCTGGCAACGTATCGCCGGTGGGGCAGGCCGCCCACCTGAACATCGACTTGAACATCTCTAATTTCGGTGTTCAAGAAGAGGCGGTTTATAGCGATAAGATCAAGGAGATATTCCCTGGCTCTCCTGAAATACGAGATGGCTTTATGTGGTCAAACGGAGAACCCGGACTTGGGATCGATATCGATGAAGAGCTAGCTGCGAAATACCCTCACAATAATGAGGGCGTCGGGCATTTCGACAACGTTCGTAGGGCAGATGGAACAGTTGTACGCCCTTAGTATGTGAATTGGTCACACAGAAAAGCCCCGAATTTATATCGGGGCTTTTCTGTGTCTGAGCTAGGAGATGGGGAATCAGCTGGCTCGACGTCTTAGTTCTGAATAATTGAGCATCGAACGATTGGCGATTCTGGCTGCCGCCGTTCGAATATCATGTAGTGAAATGAAATTTGCTATGTAGTCGGCTTGAGCTACATCAAGTGTCGTCGCCGAGAATTCACATTTAGAGCACTCAGCGACTACGTATCTGCTCGATCTGTCTGATATAGCTTCAGATTCTCGACCGCACCCTGGATACGACCGGAATTCGGACGATCTCATGTTTTTCACCCCTCTTACATTCGTAGTTTCCCGCACTTCACGTTGATCACACTAGCTCGAAGTAGGCCTCGCCTCCGCACCGCTCGTATCACCGATGATGCGGAAGCACACGCGTTCGAATGCGTGCAGTCAACTACGCTATTTATCAGTCGATAACTTAGTGTCATTCGTTCGATGCTTCCGGTCAATTTTCCTCGGTCGGCATATCGCGTTTTGACACTAGATCGCCAAGTGAAGATGATCCTCTCGGATTCCTATACGACCCAGTCTGGATGCAAGTCAGCACGTACCGCGTCCATGTCGAGGTCGGTACCAAGTCCGGGCTTTCCGTTCAGTATTAATTTATTTCCTTGCCAGTTGAATGGCTCAACCATGTATCGATCGTAAGCGGGCTTGAAGTCGAGGGCATGTTCGAGTCGGTAGAAGTTCGGAGTGCTCATCGAAACGTGCGCTCCTCCCAGGATCTGACCCGGACCTTGTGCGTTGTGAGGGCTGATCGGGATGTAGTACGTCTCAGCCATCGTAGCTATTTTCTTCAGCTCCGATATTCCGCCGGTCCACGTCACATCCGGCATGATGAAGTCCGTGAGCCCTTCATGGAGAATTCGAGCATAGTCCCAACGAGTGAACAGTCGTTCGCCCACGCACATCGGTGCTCGCAATTGCTGTCGAACCGAACGAAGTGCTTCGACACTTTCGGGAGGGCACGGCTCTTCGAACCAATCGATTTTCGATTCGTCATAGAGGCGGTTACCGAGTCGAACCGCGGTCGCTACGTTGTAGTGTCCGTGGGCGTCGATAAGCACTTCTACGTCGGGGCCGACAGCTTCGCGTACGGCGGCAGTAATGTCGCAACCGAGGTTTTCACCGGCTGCCGATATTTGGCCGTCTTGATACATCGTGTGAAACGGCTGCATCTCGAGGAACGGATCCATTTTCATGGCGTCGTGACCTTCAGCCACAACTTTCTTTGCCGCCGCTGCGTAATCTTCAGGAGTCGAGCATCCGCCGAACCACGCGTTGGCATACATACGAATTTCATCTCGCATCTTGCCACCGAGAAGATCGTAGACCGGTCGACCCGTTGCCTTGCCTTTAATGTCCCATAGGGCGATATCGATTCCGCTGATGATCGTGGTCGGAAAACCGCGTGAACCCATGTAGGTGTAGCGTCTGAAGAGCTTGTGCCAAAGTCGCTCGATATCAGCAGGATCTTCACCGATAAGGGCTTCACGAACCGCTCGAACTCCGGCACCAGTCAGCAATGAACCGTTCCGCGGTGTACTGGAAGACTCGCCCCAGCCGGTAATGCCTTCGTCGGTCTCGATGGTCACGAATGTCCATTGCCATTCGCCCTGATATTCGGTGAGCCCGCCAAGGTCTGGCTCGACGACCCATGCTTCTACGTTTGTGATTTTCATAATTGTTTTCTCCCATTCTTAGCGACAATCGCTAGAATGCCGGGAAGTTTTTCTGTGTCGATGTACTTTTCTTGAAAGTGTGTGTCGGTTCGTTTGAGACGATCGCTGGAAAGGTCAGTGCCCATGAAACATCTCGGTCGGATGACGAATGCGATGAGAACCGCAGCGGCATGATAAGCCACGAGGCGTATTGTTGACCGAATTTCAGTGAGCGATGTGCGAGTAATTCCGTCGTTCAAAATCTGCGCCGGTGGAATGAAAACCATAGACGACGCGGCAATTGGATTCAGGTTGTAGAATCCGGCAAGATTCGGTAATTAACTAGCGGTAGGCAAAATTTGTCCGGTGGCCTACCTGGAAGTTCGGGAGTCGAAGATGGAATCGAACGATTTACTGGTTGAAGCGTGTTCGCACATTAATCGAATTGTTCATCAAGCTACCGACGACCTAACGCAGGAACAACTTGCATACCGACCAGAGCCGGGGTCGAATTCGATTTCTTGGCTGGTGTGGCATTTGACTCGGATTCAAGACAGCCATTTGAAGAACGTCGTTCAGCTCGAAGAGGCGTGGCTAACCGAGGAATGGTCGGAACGATTCGGAATGGCTGGTTCGACTGGAATCGGCTTTGGCGAAGGTCCCGACGAGGTTGCGGCAATTAGGCCGCCTCGGGCGATATTGCTTGGATATCACGACCGAGTGGCGGGGCGAGTTCTCGACTATCTGCCAACAGCAGATGCCGATGAGTTAGATCGGGTTGTCGACACGAAATACGATCCACACGTCAAAGCTGGAATTCGCCTGATGAGCGTCGTTCAGGACAACACGCAGCATGCAGGTCAGGCTCGGTACATTCGGGGGATGATCGAACGATTGGGCGTTTAGGTGACCATCGGAATCGCGCTCAACGCCTGTACAACGACCAAGATATTCTGCCGTCCAAATTGCCCGCCGGGTCGACGAACCAAGCCCGAAAATCGAGTTCACTTTCAAACGGTGATCGAAGCCGTGCGCAACGGTTTTCGGGCGTGCAAGGTGTGTAACCCAACTACTCCGACGGACGGCAAAGTATGGCAGACGAAATCCAGCAGCTAGCGCGTTAAACGTTCCACGTGTTGGTTACTGTTTTCACGGTGGGCGAAACGGTCTCGGCGTTTTCCATGATTCCGGCGAATACTTGATCGTGAATCGGACGAGCTACCCATTCGAGTCGAAGTTCTTCGGATTCCCAATACGACACCACTTCGATGGCCTCTGAAGAATCATCGTTGAACGGCGTGAGCATCGCTGCCTGAACAAATCCCGGTTGTTCCGACATGGTCGAAATCCACGGATCGTTTATCGCTGTACGCAAGGCATCTGCTTTGCCATCTTTAGGCGTTAGGTAGACGTGCAGAGTAATCATTTTGAGAACCTCAATTGCGGCAGTTGATCGAACTCGCCGGTGTCAGGCGAAAGATAGCTAAGAAATGCTGGGGCCGGGAACGTTTACCCGAGTGCGATAAAGCGATGTCGAGGCAGTGATGTACAGACTCTTAAGATCATCGTCGCCCCAAGTGAAGTTTGCCGCAACCTCCGGAATCTGAATCACTCCCAGAGCTGTCGCATCGGGAGAGTAGACGTGGATTCCGCCCGGACCAGTGCAATAGATATTGCCTTCGCTATCGAGCTTCATTCCATCGCAGCCACCATCCTCAGAACCTTCTGGAACCGCCCAAATATCTCCACCCCAAATACTGCCGTCATCAGCAACATCGAACACACGGATGTGACCGTGATCGGTGTCGTTGACGAACAGTTGCTTCTCGTCTAACGAGAAAGTCAGGCCATTTGGCTGACCAAAGTCGGATGCAAGCAGCGATACGTCGCCCGAAACAGGGTCGATTCGGTAGACGCCCTGATAATCCATGTCCTGCTCACGAAGCAGACCAAATCCGTCCATCCGGCCGTACGTTGGGTCTGAGAAGTAGATAGCACCGTCTGACTTTACGATCACGTCGTTAGGGCTGTTTAGCTCTTTGCCACCATAGTGAGATGCCAGCACGGTGATCGAACCGTCGTGCTCTTCTCGGGTCACATCACTCGAAGCGTGAGCGCATGAAATCAGACGACCTTCCAAGTCGAAGTAATGTCCGTTCTGCTTGTTGCTCGGCTGCCTAAATGTCGTAACGCCATCTGCAGCTGACCATTTGCGAACAATATCTCCCGGCATGTCACTGAAGACCAATTCTTTGGTCTTGGCGTTCCACATCGCTCCTTCAGTGAAGATGAATCCGGTCGCCAACGGCTTCAACGGAGCGTCATTGCCAACAACCTGCCTGAATCGTTCGTCTCTGATTTCTACGCTCATCTGAAATTCCTCGACGGCTGGCGATTACTTACGTAAAAGCCAGTTAACAGCGTTCGTTAGTAGTTTTTGTACTGGCTCTTGCTGCAGCACGATAAGTCGATGGCCATTTGCGAGATAGGCAACTCGACCTTCACCGTATTCATGTGAGTAACCTGAAGCCGACTGTCGGCCGTCATTACCCTGACTTACGGCGAATAGGTCGACACGGTCATTGTCAAACCAGATGAAGTGCTGCTCGTCATCGATTTCGTAACTCTCTACGCCCTGAGTAATCGGGTGAGCACTGTCGGTGATATCGACTTTGAAGTGCTGGAATGATGGGTGGAACTGGAAGTATCCAGCAACTGTTCGTCGGTAGCCGCCTTCAAATGGATAGTTCCAAGCTGAGTTGTGCATCACGAGGAACGATCCACCGCCTAGAACGAACTTCTCGATCGCTTCTTCCTGATGGGGTTGCATCCAGCGAACCGGATCGGCGTCGTGACCGTTTGGCCACTCCATACCATCTCGCAGGAAAACTAACAGCTTCGCACCATCCAGCAGATCGGCATCGATCGATGCGAAATCGTCGGTGTAGTGAACGCTGAGTCCAGCTTTTTCGAGAACTGGGCCGATTCCGGCGTGGGCCTCTTCAGCCTTGTGATATCGGTCGCCACCAAGAAATACTGCGTCTGCCATTGCGATCTCCAAAGACTGCTCGTGCTAGTTCGCTTGCCTCAATAGGGCAAGTCGGCAGATCATACGCCTGTTTTCGGGTGTTGCGTCTCCGTTTGCTGTTAAGGATGAGTAAGAAGGACTAACCTTTTCCGAAATCTCAGTGAAAACGAGGAACAGAGCGATGATTGGGATTTCAGGTGGTCGAATCGAAGTTAAAGCCCCTCGAATTCCACGTCCGTTCCCGGCCATCGTCTATGCAACCACAGTTCGGCCATTTGTGTTCTACGAACCGCAAGTGTGGGATGACGAGTGCGTTCAGAGACACGAGCGTTACCACTGGATTGATCAGATCCGGTGGCTCGTTGTTCCATGGTTGATTATTTACTTGATTCTTTCCATCAAATACGGCGGTGGTAGGTCGCACCCGTTCGAGAAACCAGCATATGAAATTCAGGATAATTGCGACGAAACCTCGTCAAAACCTGCACTAAACGGTTAACGCCCTTTAATGGGTTGTGGTGTTATTCTCGATGGATACCTATTTTTATGGTTTGCCCTCTATATAAGGGCTGAAACACAGAACCACAGCCGATCCGGTCGAACCGGGTCGTTTCGCGCAGACGAATCTCGCTGCGACGAGCCTGAAAGCCCTATGACAAAGACCCTCCGCAACGATCGACGCAATGTCGCGATCATCGCCCACGTAGACCATGGTAAGACCACATTGGTCGATGCCATGCTCAAGCAGACCGGTTCAGTTGCAACCTACAAAGATCTCGAAGAACGAGTTATGGACAACACGGATCTTGAGAAGGAAAAGGGCATCACGATCCTCGCCAAGAACACGGCTATTCGGTGGGGTGACACCAAGATCAACATTATCGACACTCCGGGTCACGCCGACTTCGGCGGTGAGGTAGAACGTGGTCTTGCGATGGTCGACGGTGTTTTGCTTCTCGTAGACGCTAGTGAAGGTCCTTTACCGCAGACTCGGTTTGTGCTGCGAAAGGCGCTTGAGGCTAACCTTTCCGTAATTTTGGTCATCAACAAGATCGACCGACCTGACGCACGTATCGCCGAAGTCATTGATGAAGTTTACGAACTGTTCATCGACCTCGACGCAACTGAAGAGCAGATCGACTTTCCGATCATCTACTCTGTTGCACGAGACGGCATCGCAACGATGGACCTTGAAGTGCCAGGGACTGACCTGACTCCTATGTTCGATTTGATCCTTGAGAAGATCTCGCCACCTTCATTCGATGACGAGCACCCTCTTCAGGCGCACGTTACGAACCTCGATGCTTCACCGTATCTCGGGCGGTTAGCGATTTGCCGAATCCACCAGGGAACGATCAAGAAAGACCAGATCATCTCGCATTGTCGTGTGGACGGATCGATCGTTCAGGCGAAAATCACCGAGCTATACATCACAGAGGGTCTTGAACGAATCACAGCGTCCGAAGCAAGCGCTGGCGAAATCATCGCTGTTGCTGGGATGCCCGATGTCACCATTGGCGAAACCGTTGCTGATCAGGATGATGCTCGACCGCTTCCGACTATTCGAATCGATGAGCCTAGTTTGTCTGCAACTATTGGTATTAACACGTCTCCGTTGACCGGTCTCGATGGCAAGAAGCTGACCGCTCGAATGATCAAGGACCGCCTTGAGAGCGAATTGGTCGGTAACGTTTCTATCAATATCCTGCCTTCGGATCGCCCTGACTCTTGGATATTCCAGGGACGTGGTGAACTTCAGCTCGCAGTGTTGATTGAGACCATGCGCCGCGAAGGATTTGAAATGACCGTTGGCAAGCCAGAGGTTGTCACCAAGATGATCGATGGCAAGCTGCACGAGCCGATGGAGCGACTCGCAGTCGACATCAACGAAGAGCATCTCGGTACCGTTACGCAGCTTCTTGCACACCGTAAGGGCAAAATGGTGAACATGGTCAACCACGGTCAGGGTCGAGTCCGAATGGACTTCGTCATCCCAGCTCGTGGTCTTATCGGATTCCACAACGAGTTCGTTGTCGAGACACGTGGCGCTGGCTTAGCCCACCACGTGTTCGAGGGCTACGAACGCTGGCAGGGCGAGATGCGATCTCGACCAACTGGCAGCCTCGTTGCTGACCGGCGTGGTGTAACGACTACCTACTCACTGCTCAGCGCACAGGAACGTGGTCAGCTCTTCATACCAGTTGCGACTGAAGTTTATGAGGGAATGATCGTTGGCGAAAACCCTCGTCCGCAGGACATGGATTTGAACATGGTCAAGGCTAAGAAGCAGACCAACATGCGATCTGCAGGTGCCGATAAAGCGGAACACCTCGACACTCACAAAGAACTGACGCTTGAGCAGGCGCTAGAGTTCATGATGGATGGCGAGTGCTTAGAAGTTACTCCTAACTTCGTACGGATTCGCAAGATTGTTCTCGACCAGAACAAGCGCGGCCGAGCCACTGGTGCAAAGAAGCTTGCTGCTGTTTAGTTCGACTGATTGTTCACCGGTGTAACGTCGGTTCAAATAGATAAGTGAAAATACTCCTCGCATGGATTAGTGCGAGGAGTATTTTTTGAGTTTGAAGGTTAGTATTCACTTCTCTAAAACCGAGTCTTCCGCATCTCGGATCAATTTTGAGTTCATGTCCGCATCCTTTGTGGAACCTGATGCATCTCATAGACCTGCACGCACGAATCCGGGCATTTACCGGGCTGACTAAAAAAGGAAATGACCCATGGCACTTTTACTTGGCGATACCGTCCCAAATTTCACTCAGGCGTCGACCTACGGCGACCTTGATCTCTATAACTTTCTTGGAGACGGGTGGGGCATTCTGTTCTCACACCCAGCTGACTTCACACCTGTTTGCACCACTGAACTGGGTGCGGTCGCAGGTCTGAAAGGCCAATTCGACAAGCGAAATACAAAAGTCGTCGGCTTGAGTGTCGATGAGCTTTCTTCCCATGCGGGTTGGGTCAAAGACATTGAAGAGACTCAGAACGTAACCCTCAATTTTCCGATTATCGCTGATACGGATAAGAAGGTTGCTGACCTTTACGGAATGATTCAGTCGGAAGACAACAAGATGACAGTACGATCGGTATTCGTTATCGACCCTGCAAAGAAACTTCGACTTACCCTGACGTATCCGGCTTCGACCGGTCGAAACTTCGCCGAAATTCTGCGGGTGCTCGACTCGTTGCAGCTTACCGATGGATACAAGGTAGCTACTCCAGCTAACTGGCGAGATGGCGACGATGTGATCGTTCTGCCAGCTGTTTCTGATGAAGATGCTGTTGCAATGTTCCCTAAGGGCATCAACGCAATCAAGCCTTACCTCCGGGTCACGCCACAGCCGAACAAGTAAGTTCGTAAATCGATCAACACAACCGCCTAGGCTAGTTTTGTCTGGGCGGTTTTTGCGTTCAGAATTCCTAACAATCAGCAATTCAGTCCTGCGGGTGGTTGTTCTGAGGTTCATCCTTTTTGTCGATACGTGTATCGCCTTACATCAATGCGTTAGAAGGAATGAACAAAAATGCTCGAACGATTCCTGGTTCCTGAAAAAGATCGTGTTTTCGTGCGACCCGAAAGCATGCTCGCTGCGACCACCGAAATCTTCGAGAAGTGCGGTCAGTCTCCTGAAGATGCGGCTCCATCCGCTGAAGTTCTCCTTACAAGCGACATGAGAGGTTGCGAGTCGCACGGCGTTTCGAATCAGTTGCGGGTCTACGTACAGATGTACGGCGATCAGCAGATAAACCCGGCTCCCAACGTACGGGTCACACGTGAGACAGATGTCACTGCCAATCTTGATGGTGATACCGGTCTAGGTTTGCAGGTACTTCCGAAAGCTATGGAAATGGCTATCGAGAAGGCCGATAAGCACGGCATGGGCGCTGTCACTGTTCACAACTCTCGACACATTGGAATGCTTGCATATCACTCGATGATGCAGTTGAAGCACGACATGATCGGCATAACAACGTCGGCAGGTAATCCGCTTTCGATGGTTCCGACTCACGCGAGCGAAAAGATGTTTGCCACGAACCCGTGGGCGTGGGCGGCTCCGGCTCGCAACGAAGCTCCATTTGTATTTGATGTAGCGACCACTCATGTAGCTGGCAACAAACTTCGACTTGCTTCACGTATCGGCGCACCCATGGACCCGGCATGGATTAGCGATACCGATGGAACGCCGATCATGGAAGCAGGTCCACTTCCTGACGACTATCACATCCTTCCGTTCGGCGGAACTCGTGAGCAGGGCTCTCACAAGGGCTATGGATTTGCCGCTATGGCTGAAATCATGGCTCCGATTCTTTCGGGAATGGGACCTGGATTCTTGATGCCAACATCACCTCGAACAATCATGGGTCACTACGTTCAGGCGATCAAAATTGACGGATTTATCGATCCTGATCAGTTCAAGGACGATATGGACAAGTTTCTTAGTGGTCTTCGTAATGCTAAGCCGGCGCCTGATCAGGAACGTGTTGTTTACGCAGGTCTGCCTGAGGCTGAAGAAGTCGAAATTCGTAAGCGAGACGGAATTCCTTATCACCGAGAAGTAGTCGAGTGGTTCGAGTCGATCAAAGCAGAACTCGATCTCGGTTTCGATCTGGTTTAGCTTCGTTCTTGTCTATCGTCCTCTCCCAACGTGGGAGAGGACGATAGCTTCGACCATAGTGAGTGACTAGCTGCTAACTGACTGAAATAATCACGACTGCGGCTACTACCATGCCTGCTGATACGAGCTTCAAGATCAAGTCGGCACGAGTGAACTTTTCGTAAATCAACTTTGGTGCAAACTTCGCTCCGAGCGCGCTCATGCTGAATACGAAGATAGGCCTTGCTCCGCCAAGCGATGATACGAGAGCGATGGGGCCCTTACCGATCGCGTAGGTGATCAATAGGTGCCCATTGAACGGCATGACACCCTCGGCGATGATCAGCCAGGGAGCCTGCTTCGGCTGCTTCAAAAAGCTACCGAGTCCACGAAGGGCAGCAGGTCTAGCGAATACAAGCCACATTACTGTGAACAGGCCGATTCCTCTTAACGAAACGATATGAAGAGTCGATAAGTCGTCCACTATAGACTTTGTGATCAACTGAGAGCTTGCCATCAATAGTGCGCCCACGGCCAGCAGCAAAAAGAGCGGCTGGAAAATGATGCTGCCTTTGCCGCTCGACGTTCCGATCTTGACGGATGCCATTACGCTTCCGCCCACGGCCAGCAGTACTGCAGTCCATTGCAGCGTGTTAAGCGATTCGCCAAAGATAATCCAAGCCAGCACAGCGACGTAGATTGGCGAGGTTTGCATCGCCGGAATAACCCTTGAAGGATCTTCGCGCTTCAACATCCAGAACATGAAGATCAGTGTGAAAGCTTGGAGGACTCCGATTGACCACGCTTTCGCGATGATCTCGAATTCAACGCCAGCCGGGAAGTTGGCCAGCAGAACTATTGCACCGAATAACCCTTGGCTGCCGCCCACGAACAAGTTGAAGCTCGGAAGTCCGAGTCCGAACCCAGACAGCACTCGCTTATCGATGAGGGTGACGATCGAAAAAATAAGCGGATTAGCGAGGGCAGCGAGTATCCAGAGTTCCGTAGCGGGCTACTTTCGTAAAGATGGAGTTCGTAAGACCGAGCGATTGTACTCGCCTACGGGTGTATGGTGACCGCAACCTGAAATAATTAAATGATCGATTGAATCGAGAAATCGCTTGGCAAACAAACGACCTTCGTTCAAGGACATGGATCGTGATGGCGATGGCATCACCGGGCATGAAAAAGGACTCTCAAATCAGGATCCGAGCTGGGTGTCTGAAAACACCGGAAAATTGGTGTTGGCTGGAGCAATCGTCGTCATTGTGATACTTATTTTCACAGTAATTCAGGATGCCAATGCTGCAAAAGAACCGATTGGCAATTAACGCCAACCGGATCATCGCAGTTGCTATCTGATTGTTGATTGATCTCCGCCGACACCATTTGCAAACCTGTCCAAATCTTCGAGAACTCGTTCCATAAATATCGTTATTGTAGATATTGAGGCGATAGCGAGATAAAGCGAAAGATTCGAGCAATGACAAAGGTATTTTCACTACTGATGGTATTGGCTCTTGTGGGCGTCATCACGGCTGTCAGTACAGTAGCTGCTTCTGCCAAGGGCAAAGACCGACAGGCTATCAATCTTCAGGCAGCACTCGCTGTAACAGGATTCGAAGACATCACCTCGGTTCCGTCTGGACTAACCACGATTGATGGCGAGTCTCTGACGGGTCTTGGAGATGTATTCGTTATCGAAGGGCCAGTAGAACTCCAGGGCATGTCCATCTCTGCTGAGCAGGGTTCACACGAACTGTTCACATCGCCTGATTTTTCACAAACACGAGTACGAGCCGGTGAGTCTGCAGGTACGTTCGTTATGAACGGCGATGCAGGACAGGTTCGAGGTGATTACCACCTCTCGGTTTCGACTTCTGATGAGTGCCAGATTCTTGGCCGAGGCACATGGGTGTCGAAAGCCAAGGACAGCATCCTCGCTGGAAATGGCGACATCAACGTATGCACCAACTATATGGAAATCGCTCCCGGAATTACCACATTCGTTGCACAGGTTTTCGTAACCGGCTCCGCCGTACTGGTCGACTAACCGTTTAGCCTCCTCCAAAAACTCCCTATCCGATGTGTTCATTGGGTAGGGAGTTTTTTGTTAACCTCGAATCCCTTGCCACGGCTTAGCCATGATTTTCTCCATGCCCTGTGGGTCGATTTCGATTCCTAGTCCGGGAGCTTCGGGTGTTGCCACGAACCCTTCTGAATCGAGCACGAACGGGTCTTTGAAGAAACCGCCACCGATAACGGTCTTTCCAGCATGCTGGCCGTCCGATGGACGTGAATCGTTCACTTCGTTGTGCTCTTGAACTAAGAAATTCGGTGTGCACGCATCGACCTGAATTGATGCCGCCAGCGCTAACGGACTTAGTGGGCAGTGGATCGCAAGCTTCGCGTATGCCGCTTCCGCCATGATCGCTATCTTCTTGGTTTCGGTTATTCCACCAGCGTGGGCGATGTCGGGTTGGACTACCGACAGAAGTCCACGACTCAGTGCATCGAAGAACACATGCTTGCCCATCCAGCGTTCTCCCGCTGCGATAGTCGCGTTTGTGCCAGCGATCGTTTGGGCAAGTGCATCGACTCGTTCGACAGGCATTGGTTCTTCGATGAAGAGAGGGCGGTGCGGAGCGAGTGCTTCTATTAGCTGACGCCCAATTGCGGGATTCGGATTGTGGATGTCGACAGCGATATCGATATTATCGACCCCGACGTTTCGACCACCCTCTAGTGCGCCTTCTTTTCCTGCTGCGAATTTCTCAGCAAAGCGATTTACTTCGGAGGTGGCTTCGAGTCCATCACCTGGCGACAGGTGCATCTTCAAAGCTCGGAAGCCCCACTCTTCGACAAGAATTCGAGCTGCCTCTTTGTACGTTTCAGGCTCGTTGGTTTTTAGGATGGTCGTCGGAGGATTGCCGGGGTTATAAGGATCGCCTGGCTCGTTGGTCCACGGAAGCTGACCACCTGTAGCTCGGTACATCTTTATGCGGTCGTGAACTTTACCGCCGAGCATCTGGTAAATCGGAACGCCTGCGGCTTTTCCTGCAAGATCCCAAAGCGCCATGTCGATACCTGAAATTGCCGACATCTTGATCGGGCCGCCGAAGTAGCCGGACCCTGATTCGTACATCACGTTCCAGAGCTTCTCGACTTGGGTAGGGTCTTTGCCGATGAGGAACGGTTCGATTCGTTTTACTTCGGCGATGACAGTTTCGGGGTGGTTTTCGAGGTACGGCTCGCCGAGTCCAACGTGTTCGGTGTCGGTGTGAATCCGAATCCAAACCCAGCTTGGCGGAACTTTAATAATTTCAAAAGTAGTGATTTTCATGCGGGAAGAATAACTTCTTCCCGAGCTGGACGGTAGAAGTAGTTTTAATGTGATGGGGTGACGTTATGATTTGCGAATTCTGGATGACTGAACGATCTGTTCCGATTAGTAGTTGAGAGAGAAAAGTAATTGGTAGACGCTAACCGAATGATTTATGAATCCGTTGCTGGGGTTTCGAAGCCGGTGTCGCAGATTGTGATGGGGACGCTGTTTGCGCAGGATATTGATCGAGCCACGCCGGTGCTTGATGAGTTTGTTTTGCAGGGTGGCAACTGTTTCGACACTGCAAGGCACTATGGTGATGCCGAGTTGGTGTTTGGCGAGTGGATGAAAGATCGGGGAGTTCGTGACGACTCGGTAGTTATCACCAAGGGCGCTCACACTCCGAACTGCAATCCTGAGGCGGTGACCTCGCAGCTGTCCGAGAGTTTGGAGCGGTTGCAGACCGACTTTATCGATATCTATTTTTTGCACAGGGACAATCTGGATATTCCTGTTGGCGAGTTCGTTGATGTTTTGAATGAGCATCGTGAAGCGGGTCGGATAGGGGTGTTTGGTGGATCGAACTGGAGCCTTGATCGGGTCGATGAAGCGAACGAGTATGCGGCTCGTAATGGGGTTGCTGGATTTACCGTGCTGAGTAATCACATGAGTCTGGCTCGAATGGTCGAAGCTCCTTGGGACGGGTGCTTGGCGGCATCGGATTCTGCTTCGAGGCAATGGTTAGCAGACCGGCAGATGCCGTTGTTCCCGTGGTCGGCACAGGCTCGTGGGTTTTTCGTTGATGGTCGGGCCGCGGTGGATAATTTGGACGATCCGGAGTTGGTTCGGTGTTGGTACAGCGACGATAATTTTGAGCGGTTGGCGCGGGTTCGTGAGATGGCTGATCGTCAGGGAGTTGCTGGCGTGAGTGTTGCGTTGGCGTATTTGTTGAATCAGCCGAGTCCGGTGTTTCCGCTGATAGGTCCGGTGTCGGTCGAGGAGGCTCGAAGTTCGTTGGCTGCTTTGGATGTGGAGCTTTCGGTGGATGATGTTAAGTGGCTGAATTTGGAAATATAAGAGGTTTGTGGCGTTATTGCTCCGGGCGTCATCGTTAGTCGGGTTCTGTCAGAACTCAGCGCTCACCATGAAACCCCGCCGACCTAAATACATGACCGATCCCTGTATTTAAGCTGACAATTCGGTCATTAGAGTCAACCATTTGTTGGTAAAGATTTGCCTTCGAACTTCCGCTGGAACATGCTCGCTACCCGCGGTCTGGACTCTTAGATAATTTCTTAACTCATCGAATGCCGTGCAAAACCGACTGGCTGACTCTAACTGTTTGAACCCAAGCATTGGATAATAACGCTGCTTGATTCCGCTCCATTCGGTTGTTCAGATACCGATTGTGTCGATGTAATACTTTGCTACTTACGATCCAACGAATTGCTTGCGTATAGGCAGGATGTTTATCAGTCGTCATCCGAAGTGGCCTCTGCCTGCACTATCGAGTAGACGACGAAAGAAACGTCGATCTGCATGTTTGTCTCGGTGCTCACTCAGCATCGAATCGAGCAGGTTTACTTCTCGATCTATGGCTCGATAGAGATATCGCCAACGACCATTGACCTTGATGTATGTCTCGTCCAGATACAAGGAAGGACCAGCCACACCTCGACGTTTTGCACGAAGATTCTCGCTGACAAGTGGTGCAAACCTGAACTCCCAAACCCGTATCGTTTCATAGCTGACCTCGAATCCTCGTTGTAAAAGAAGTTCTGAAACGTCACGGAATCCAAGCTTGTATCTCAGTCGCCAGAAAACAGCGAGTAAGACGATGTCGTTCGGGAACTGAAGATCGTTGAAAGCCGAACCTGAACGTTCATTGAAACGCCTCTCGCAGTCTCGGCAGTAGAAAGTTCGATATCCAAGCGAGGTTCGATGTTTTTTCTTGGAAACGGACGTGGAAATGCAGTGTGGTCAAGACATTAATAGATCTCCTCAGCAATTGAGGAATGATGCTATTCTGCCCCGGCCCTGAGTTCTGACAGAACCGGTTGGGGTCACTACCACCCAGCGTTTTCGATGACCCGTCCTGCTACCACACCTAGCTTTGCTTCCAACTCAGGATCACGATGCTCTGGTGATGTGGCGATTGCGTGTTCTAGGGATGTGTGGGTGCCGGAGGGGAAGGGGGCTTGGAGGGCTGCTAGTTTGGGGACCAAAGCCTTGATTAGTTGTTTGGCGTGGATGGTGTTGGTTTTTAGGACTTCGAGGATGGATGCGGTTGAGACGTCGTCGTGGTCGGTGTGCCAGCAGTCGTAGTCGGTGACCATTGCGACGGTTGCGTAGGCGAGTTCGGCTTCTCTCGCTAGTTTGGCTTCGGGCATGTTGGTCATGCCGATTACGCTGCAGCCCCAACTTCGGTATAGCTCGGATTCGGCTCTGCTGGAGAATTGCGGACCTTCCATCGTGAGGTACGTACCTCCGACAGCGTGGTCGATACCCAGCTCACTGGCCGCTTCGGCAATAACTGCTTGGGTTGTGGAACAGATGGGGTCTGCCATGCTGACGTGCGCTACGAATCCGGTGCTGAAGAACGATTTTTCGCGTGCGAATGTGCGGTCGATGAATTGGTCGACAAGTACGAAGTCGCCGGGTTTGTGTTCTTCTTTTAGGGAGCCGACTGCAGAGAACGAGACGATACGATCGACGCCTGCTTTTTTGAGGATTTCGATGTTGGCTCGGTAGTTGATTTCGGTGGGTGGGATGCGGTGGCCGCGTCCGTGTCGGGGGAGAAAGACGAGTCGGTGTCCTTCGAAGTCGCCTATGAGTAGTTCGTCGGATGGTTCGCCGAAGTTGGATTCGATTTTGACCCATTGGGCGTTCTCAAAGCCGTCGAGGTCGTAGAGGCCGGTGCCGCCGATGATTCCGATGGATGTCTTGGACATGTTTTCTCCGGCAATGGGGATGGTGGGCTGACTCGCGTGGTTCGAGCAGGGGATTAGTTTACTTGCGGAGGTTGGGTGTGGGCGAGTGCGTTTGCGTTAGTCGCGGTCGTGTTAGCTCCGGTCGTCGTCGGATGACTTGGTCGCGCGTTGGCGTTAGTCGCGGTCGTCGTCTGATGACTCGGCTCCGCGTCGCAGTTGCGTTAGGTTCCATCGTCGTCGGACGACTCAGTCACGCGTCGCAATTCTCCTACCCTAGCCCTTCCGTCTGGAAGGGGAGAGGCGTTGGTCGCAGTCTTTCCCTCTAAGCTCCCCCGGTCCGGGGGAGGACCATACGTGCTTGCAAATATCTGGTACCGAGGGTGGGACTCGAACCCACACGTCTGTTAAGACAGAGGATTTTAAATCCGCCGTGTCTACCATTCCACCACCCCGGCACGAGATGTGTTGACCCTTGCGGGTCGGAGTCTATTGTCGCGAACTGTGGGCGGAAAGCTAGTGTTGTGAGGTTGGCTAATGGCACTGAATGGTGTGGGTGACATTGTTTTGACTGCGGTGGTTCGTGGTCTGGATGGCCTGATTAGTTACTGGAAATCTTCTACGGATGGTCGATCAGTGGTGTGGATCGGAATTCAGCGACACTTAGGCCCCCCCCCGCCTTTGCTGACCCTTCGACGGTGCTCAGGATGCACTTCGCTCGGGAAATCGGTGGTTGGCTGGGATGAGAGCGCACAGCTGGGAAGGAGCTAGAGGGTTTTCAGAAATTCTATGAGTGCGAGACGAGTTTTTGGTTACAAGCCCAGAATCGACTGTAGATCGGCTAAAACCGCGTCGAGTGTGGAATTGTCGGGGGTCTCGGCGTAGATTCGTACGAGTGGCTCGGTGCCTGACATACGGACCACGGCCCACGAACCACCGACGAGGTTGAAGCGTACTCCGTCACGTCGGTCTTCTGACTCAACGGTTATACCGCCGAGTGTCTTGGGTGAGGTTGCTACGACTCGATTCGCTAAATCGACGCGCTGCGATTCGTCGTAAGAAACGTCGATTCTGCGGAATGTATGAGGTCCAACGAGCGTGTGCAAGTCGGCCAATAATTCCGTTGGGTTCTTGCCGCTCATCATCATTGCTTCGAGGAACAGTAGTCCTGATAGCGAGCCGTCACGCTCGGGCACGTGTCCTTTGAACGCGTATCCGCCGCTTTCTTCGCCGCCCATTGAGCAGCCGTTTTCGATCATTGTTGGTCCCACGAACTTGAATCCGACGGGCGTCCGGTAGATTGGTGCGCCGTAGTGGGCAGATAGTTTGTCGACCATCGACGACATCGTGATGGTGCAGGCGACTCCGCCGCGCTCGTTTCGACGACCCATGAAGTGATCGGTAAGAAGCGAAAACACTTCGAGAGTAGTGAGGTAACGACCGTTTTCGTCGACGATTCCGACTCTGTCGGCATCTCCATCGAGCGCTATTCCTATGTCGGCTCCGAGTTCTTTAACTGCTTCTGACAACGGGATTAAGTTGTGCTCGATCGGTTCCGGTTGGTCCATGCCCGGAAAGTTAGGGTTCTGGTCAGATCGAATTTCTGTGACTTCGATCGCTCCACCTGCGAGCATCTGAGGGATGATTCCAGCACCTGAACCGTGCATTGCATCGACTACTACTTTTAACGGCTGTTTCTTTATCGGGGCGACATCGATTACTCGGTGGAGCTGTTCTAAATAAGGAGCGATGACATCGAAGACGGTGTTACTGCCTGATTCGCCTGTTGCACCAGAGCCTTTTCCGTCGAGGACGTCGGCGAGGTGTTCTTCGATCTTGCCAACTTCTGTCGGAGTTGCCGATCCGCCAGCAGATGATTTCACTTTGAAGCCGTTCCACTCTGGTGGATTGTGGCTGGCGGTGATCATGACGCCGTTTGCTGCTTTGTGATCGACAACTGCGAAGCTGCAGGCTGGCGTAGGAGCGGAGACATCGAACATGTGTGTGTCGATGCCGTAGCTGTTCACAACATCGGCTACTGCTTGGGCGAATCGGGGTGACCCGTACCGAGTGTCGAATCCGACTACTAATCCTTGGTCGGCTCTTCCGGTCGCTACAAGATTCCTTGCCACAGCTTCGCCACACGCTCGTACATTGGCGAAGGTGAACTCTTGGGCGATGATCGCTCTCCAGCCATCGGTTCCGAATTTTATCTGGGGGCGATCGCTCATTCTGGAAGCTGCCTTTGCTCGTTAAATAGTTCGGGGCAGTCTGCATGATTACAGACTGCCCCGAGTTTATTAGAGCTATCGAACGGGTACTAGGCTTTTAGAGCCTCGACTCGATCGAGTTTCTCCCAAGGGAGATCCAGATCGTCTCGTCCAAAGTGACCGTACGCAGCAGTCTGCTGGTAGATCGGACGTCGTAGGTCGAAGTGATCGATGATCGCCTGAGGTCGGAGGTCGAAGTTGGCTTTCACCAGTTCAACGAGTTCGCTCTCGGGTTTGTTGCCTGTGCCTTTGGTGTCGACCTGAATCGAAATCGGAGTCGATACGCCGATGGCGTACGACAACTGAACTTCGGCTCGGTCAGCAAGACCAGCGGCTACGAGGTTCTTTGCAACCCAGCGAGCAGCGTACGCACCTGAACGGTCGACCTTCGTTGGGTCCTTACCAGAGAAAGCGCCTCCGCCGTGGCGAGCACTTCCACCGTAGGTATCGACGATGATCTTTCGTCCAGTAAGACCTGCATCACCAACCGGGCCACCAATTACGAATCGACCCGATGGGTTGATGTAGTACTTGGTGTTGGCGTCGAGCAGGTCGGCAGGAACAACTTCACGAATGACGTGCTGCTGAATATCGGCAGCGATCTGTTCGTTGGTCGCGTCGGGATCGTGCTGTGCTGAGATGACGATGGTGTCGACTCGGACAGGTTTGTGATCTTCGGTGTACTCGATTGTTACCTGACTCTTGGTGTCGGGTCGGAGGTAAGAAATCGTGTTGTCGCGTCGAACATCCGACAATCGTTTTGTTAGTCGGTGTGCGAGATCGATCGGAAGCGGCATGAACGAAGGAGTTTCATTGGCAGCGTAGCCAATCATCATTCCTTGGTCACCAGCTCCGACTTCATTGGCGGCGTCTTCGCCCCGCACTTCAAGTGCTTCGGTTACACCGGCTGAGATATCGACTGATTGTTCGTCGAGTGCGATGAGAATCGCACAGGCATCGCAGTCGAATCCATAAGATGGATCGTCGTATCCGATTTTGCGAATGGTTTCTCGAACGATCCCTCGTATGTCGACATCGGCTTTAGATGTGATTTCTCCGAACACCAGAACAAGTCCGGTGGTTATGGAAGTCTCGCATGCAACTCGGCTCATAGGATCTTGAGCGAGGAGTGCATCCAGAATACCGTCGGATATTTGGTCGGCCATCTTATCGGGATGACCTTCGGATACAGATTCCGAGGTTAGTAAGTAGTTTGTGTTGACCATATTTAGCTTTGAATAGTCTGTGTGGTAGATATGCCCCGGCAACTTCTTTACGAAATTGCCGGGGTCATTTTAGCCAGTTATCTAGCTAGCGGGAGGTTAAGTTCCGACTTCCCAGCTGTTTAGGTAAACATCTTGCTCAGCAGTAAGCGTGTCGTAAGACATGCCCATTGCGCCAAGCTTGAGGCTGGCGATGTGGGTATCTACTTCTGTCGGCAACGTGTATACGCCCGGGTCGAGCTTCTTGTAGTTCTGCATGATGTACTCACCAGCAAGAGCCTGGTTAGCAAAGCTCATGTCCATTACTGAAGGCGGGTGACCTTCGGCTGCACCAAGGTTGATCAATCGACCCTGTGCGAGCAAGAAGACTTTTCGTCCGTCTTCAAGTGTGTACTCTTCAACGAATTCACGAACGCTTCGTTTTGCTTCAGACATTGCTTCGAGTGCTTCAACGTTGATTTCAATGTTGAAGTGACCCGAGTTGGCAACAACTGCGCCATCTTTCATGTTCTCGAAGTGCTTGCCGTCGATTGCCTTCATACCACCAGTAACGGTAAGGAAGATGTCGCCGATCTTGCAGGCTTCGTCCATGCTCATGACCGAGTGGCCATCCATGACAGCTTCGAGAGCCTTCACTGGGTCGACTTCACACACAACGGTGTGGGCGCCCATGCCTTTGGCTCGCATTGCAAAGCCCTTGCCACACCAGCCGTAACCGACGGTGACAACAGTTTTGCCAGTGATGAGCATGTTAGTTGCTCGTATGATTCCGTCGAGTGAGCTCTGGCCTGTGCCGTAGCGGTTGTCGAACATGTGCTTGGTTTGTGAATCGTTTACAGCAACGATCGGGTAAGCAAGCTTGCCTTCACGGTGAAGAGCCTTCAAACGAATTACACCGGTAGTGGTTTCTTCCATTCCACCGAGTACACCCTCGAGGAGGTGAGTCTTGTCCTTGTGGAGCATTGCTACCACGTCGGCGCCATCATCCATTGTGATCTGCGGACCTGTTTCGACAGTTGCGACCATGTGGTCGAAGTATGTCTTTTCGTCTTCACCTTTGATCGCGTAGATCGGGATACCAGACTCAACGAGGTGAGCTGCGATATCGTCTTGAGTCGAAAGCGGGTTCGATGCACATAGAGTGAGATCGGCACCGGCAGCCTTCAGGGTGTGGGCAAGGTTCGCAGTTTCTGCGGTGATGTGCAGACAACCTGCGAGCTTGATGCCATCAAGAGGCTTTTCTTTTGCGAAACGCTCTTTGATGGTTCGAAGAACGGGCATTTCACGTTCTGCCCATTCGGCACGTAGTCGGCCTTTTTCGGCAAGACTAATGTCTTTAATGTCGTAATCCATGATTTCTCCGGACTTGTACAACGTGTTTTAACGTTGCTAGTTAAGAAGTTATGTATTTGGTCCGGGCGATGGGCGCTTTCGTCGCCGTCAGCTCAGAGGGGGGCAAGATGAAATGATTCCATCCCTTAGACAAAATCTATTTTATTGGAATTAAGTTAAAGGATTGAAACGGGTGAGATCGACAAATGCTTTGAAGCGTTCATCGATATCGGATTTAGTTAGGTTTTTTATGCGGTCGAGACCGAAGTCTTCGACAGCGAACGAAGCCATTGTGCTACCAACGATGGCGGCGGTGCGTAGCGATTCTTCATCGACTTTATCGACAGATGCGAGATAGCCCATGAATCCTCCGGCAAACGAATCGCCAGCTCCGGTGGGGTCAACGACCCTTTCTAATGGGTAAGCAGGCGCTGCAAACGAGAAGTTCTCGCCAAACAGCGTTGCACCGTACTCACCACGTTTGATCACCGTAGAGTTGGGGCCGAGTTTGATAATCGCTTTTGCTGCGTCGGGAAGATGGTCTTCGCCGGTTAGTTGCTTTGCTTCTTCTTCGTTAATGAGAAGCGTATCGACCTTGCTGATGAGATCGGTAAGTACCGGTTTTGCGATATCGATCCACAGGTTCATCGTATCGTTGGCGACCATCTTCGGTCGTTTTGCCATTGAATCGAGAACTTTCAATTGAAGATTCGGGTCGATGTTAGCGAGGAACAGATAAGGAGCATTTGCGTGTGCATCGTTCAGTTCGGGTTCAAATTCACCAAACACGTTTAGCTGAGTATCGAGGGTCACCGCAGTATTGATGTCCTCCATGTACTCGCCGCTCCATCGGAAAGTTTTGCCATCAGCTTTCACTAGACCGGAAGTATCGATATCGTGGCTTTGCAGCATTGCAATATCGGCTGGATCGAAATCATCACCGACTACACCGATCATTCCAACCTCTGTGAAGTAACTCGCAGAGACAGAGAAGTAGGTGGCTGCGCCACCGAGCTGAGATTCACGCTTGCCTGCAGGGGTTTCAACCGCGTCGTACGCGACGGAACCAACAACCAGAATTTTCAATTGAATATCTCCGTCCCCGTCATCTTCTAATAACGAAATAGGACTCTATTGCTGTATTACGTTCGGGTTGAGTTACTTCTCGTCGCCGGTCGAGTAGGGGAGTCCTTTTTGGATCCAGGTACCGGTACCGTCTTCAACATTGAAGAGTCGGTCGGATTCTGCACCCATGGCAGCAGCGTACTCGGCAGCCAGACCTGATCGTGCTCCAACTTCGCAGATGAAAAGGAGTTTTCCTTCTTCTGGGATTTCGGCGAACCTGGGGATAACGTCATCGACTGGAATCCAGAGTGCGCCCTTGACGTGTCCACCTGCGTATTCATCATCTCGGCGTACATCTATGACGGTTGCTTCGCCAGATTTGACCATTTCGTTGGCCTCTTCAGCTGAGACTCTGGTGTACGGCTCGCCGGGAACATTCCTGGGCATTGATTCTGGGTCCTTAATAATTAGGCAATAAGAATTTGCCAAATAGTTGTTAAAAATTACGTGCGTGTGTTTGCGTGCGTATGTGCTCGCGGGCGCGCTACGTTTAACTCGAGTAATTATGATGCCAGAACCTCAGAATATCGAGCCCAATATGGGTTGTTTAGGGTTAGATTGAATGGCGTGAATACAAAACGAGTTCCATCATCTGAGCCAATATTCGATAAATTCCTGTTGACACCCTAAATAACCGGGTTCTAACATAAGTCTTCTGCCCACACACACAAGTGTCTGTTGGGCGGCACCTTAACAATTGAACAGTGGACAGAAAGAACGTCAACTTTACGGAGA
>ERZ890510.700-NODE-700-length-25243-cov-20.108822_pt1 | contig 25243 bp, 22 predicted proteins | sample MGYA00521265_ERZ890510 | MGnify/ENA primary metagenome ERZ890510 (study PRJEB32303, sample SAMEA104408624) | aquatic metagenome | biome: Brackish water; feature: Chemocline; material: water | place: Baltic Sea | collected 2014-10-26T21:54:00 | depth 110 m ... | reverse complement strand
GTTCAGTATGGCTCCCGAGGCAGGATTCGAACCTACGACAGGCTGATTAACAGTCAGCTGCTCTACCACTGAGCTACTCGGGAATGGTTTTTACACCGGGTGTGCGTTTTTTTGGGCGCACTTATTGATAATACCGCGGAGATTTTGATTTGGCGTTAGTTTTGGGCGGATTTTGCGTTCGTTCGTTGGGTGAGGTTACAGAGGGTGAGGGTCGGTTTGTTTCGTTGGGTCGGTGCTCCGATCAATCACTTCGATACCAAGTACGTTTCTTGCCATATTAGTTCGCAACAGTTTGGTTCGTTGGTTTAGGTGTTTGGGCGATGAACCCAGATGACTTTAGTTCGGTTTCTGATTGTTCAATTCAGAATGGGGCAATCTGGGGTGTTGTATTCTGGCGACGATTTGGTGGTTTTCGTTAGGGTAAGGTTCTGGTTCGTTTGATTCCATTTATGGCTGTGCCTAACGAGGTGCGGTTGATTGTGTCGATTCGTTGCTTCAATGACTATTTTTAGTGCTTCTGAATATTTTTCGTATCTTCGTGCTTCTTTGATTAGGGGCGTGTTGATGTCGCTTGGGCTTTCGGTGCTGCTGGTCTTTGCTGCAGTTGGTTGCGGGAGTTCGGATTCTGATTCGGGTGATGTGGTCTATAGCATCGAGATTGATGGCAATGCTGATATTTTCAAGATCGGTTCTGGTGACGAGAGCGCTGTTCGTTTGACGAATTCGGCTGGTGTTGATGTTTTTCCTGCGTGGTCGCCAAACAAGAAGTTCATTGCGTATATTTCTGACCAAAACGGTGATTCGGCGTTGTGGTTGATGGATGCGAATGGCGAAACGAAGCGTCAGATGACGGGTCCGAACGTCGAGGTTTCAGCTTTCCGGTGGTCGCCCGATTCGGCTCGGATAGCGGTCGAGGTTGTTGGCGTCAGTCGTAGCAGGGTTTCAATTCTGGATACGGAGATGAACGAGTCGTCTTCATTGACCGTAGATTCGGAGGATGCTCGCGTTGGCGATTGGTCGCCGGATGGCGAGTGGGTTGTTTATGTTGCTCGCGAGGGTGCGGATGGTGCTATTCGACGTAGGAATCCGACGGGTGTTGATGAGATAACGATTGCCGAGGGGCAAGGTCTGAATCCTCGTTGGTCACGGAATGGTCAGTTCATTGCGTTCAGCAGGGTGAATGAGGATGGTTCGGTTGATCTTGTAGTGGTTGATAAGGATGGGAATGGTGAGTCGGTTGTGGCTGCGGGTGTGAATGGTGCGGTTGCTCATGATTGGTCGCCGGATAGCAAGCTGATTGTTTATGTAATTGGTTCGGACAGTGACGCTGAGATTTACGTGACGGGGCGAGATGGTAATGGCGCGAAACAGTTGACGTCGAATCGAGTTGAGGATGGTCAGCCTCGGTGGAGTGCTGATGGGACGTCGATTCTGTTTCTATCGGACGGTGATGGTTCGTCTGATGTTTACAGCATGGGTAAGGACGGGGATCGGCAGTCTCGTTTGACGTCGGAGAGCGAGTTGGTGTTGGGCGCTGACTGGTAGCGGTGGGGTTTTGAGAAAACCGATAGGTGCCTGATTTATCGGTTACTAATTCTGAAGGATGGTTTGGCGGCTAGGCCGGACAATCTCGACGAAAATATGCTCTGCTTCCGGCACTATTTCTCGCATTGATGCTTCTACGTCGACTATGAGCTGTTCGGCGTGGTCCATCGACATCGCTGCGTTGAGGTCGAGCTCTAGGCCGACAATCACGGAGCCGAGTCCGACGTGCATTGTTTGCATGTTTACGATGTACTTGACTTCAGGATGCTTGCGAATCGCACTAATAATTTGACCGCGAGTCTTTGGGCTTACTGATTCGCCTCGCAGCAGGCTTCTTGATTCGTAACCCAATATCAGTGCAACGGCGGCGAGTAGTAGCCCGATCAGTATGGCGGCGATGCCGTCGAATATCGTTGATTCGAAGACTTGCGATAAGACCAGGCGACCGGCGACCAATCCGATACCGATAAGTGCTACTGAGTCTTCGAACACAACGATGTAGCGGGTTGGATCTTTCGTTTCGCTGATCGCCGACCACACGCCTTTTCGTCTGAGTTCGCTCCATGTTGCTCGGAGGGCCAAAGAAAGTGCAGCTGTCTCTAGTACGGCTGCTATTCCTAGGATCACGTAGTTGAAAGTGGAATTGTGGACTTCGCCTGGGTCCGCTATCGAGGACACGCCTTGGTAGACCGAAAACGTTGCCCCGATGGTGAACATGGCGATGGCCGCTAGGAAGGTCCATAAGTATCGATCTTTGCCGTAACCAAACGGGTGTGATTTGGAAGGCAGACGCAGGGCGAACCTCGCACCGATCAACAGCATCATTTGATTGCCTGTGTCGGCGAATGAATGCGCTGCTTCGGCAAATAGCCCGCTACTGTTGGAGTCGAGTGCGCCGACCAACTTCAAAATTCCGATGATGAGGTTTCCGAAGAACGCGGCGTATATCGCTATTTAAACTTCGCTGTGTTTCGAGGATGCCAGTCGATTAATTTCCTGCGCAAGTTACGATTTCGAGTAAGGCAGAATGTTCACCTGCAGCGAGGGACTCTACATTAGTCCGGAGGCATACTCGTGGTGCAGATGGATTCAGTATGCGAACATCTTGGACATCAGTGTGATTTTGTCGACACAGAGTATTTGTCGTGCCGTTGAAGGGTTTTTGGGGCTCTAGTTATGCTGGCTCGGCTGATAGCTCTGAAGTGCAGAATGCACATTTTGTTGCATCTATGTTGATTGCGGAGTGGCAGAACTGACAGTTCTTTGTCGTAGGTGCAGCTGCGATCTCCGCCTTGTCGAAACGATCTTGGACCCGCTTCATGTATCTCACGATCATGAAAGTTGCGAAGCCGACGAGTAAAAAGGCGACGACACCGTCTATAAATAGACCGTAGTTCAGGGTTACAGCACCTGCCTGTTTCGCTGCTGCCAGCGTGACGTAGGGACCTGCTTCAGCACCGTCTTTCAAGATGACGAATTTGTTAGCCAAAGCCGTGTCGCCAAGGATCATCGTGATCGGTGGCATTAGGACGTCGCTTACAAGCGATTTTACGATGACCGTGAACGATGCTCCCAAAACGAATGCCACTGCTAGATCAACGACATTGCCTCGCGAAATGAAGCGTCTGTACTCCCTGAATAACGCCGTACCTTGATCGAAATACATTTGGCTAATCTCTTAATGATTTTGGCTTTGGCTAACAAGAAGTGTTTGTTGATGATGCCTAGTAGCCGAGATTACGGGTTCCCCATTTATAGCGGAACCTGCTCAGGAAGACAGAAGACGATTGGGTGCTGTTTGCGAATTTAAGGAATGATTCGCAGAATTTAGACGAAAGCTACTTTGGCGAGGTTTTTGCGGCCGAAGATGTAGGCGTAGACGGCTTCTAGGAAGAGCGTGAGTGACCATGCCCCGGCTCCGACCCAGAGTCCGTTGAGGTCTGTGTAATTGACTGTGACGATGACCCAAATGGCGAGCGTGAGAAGGCGCAGCGAGTTGATGTAGATGATGGGTCGGGTGTTGCGGGTGCGCATGAGGGCTGCGGTGTAGAGCTGTTCCATGACGAGCGCTATTGGGAGGATCGAGAGCAATCGGAATCCTGTCGAACTAAGTTCTTTGAGGCGACCTTCGGCTCCCATGATGTCGCCAATAACGAATTCGGTTACTGGTGGGATGTAGGCGATGAGGGCGACAAACGCGAACGTTATAGCGCCTACTGCAAAGGCGAATCTTCTTACTCGGAACGGGCTATATCCACTGGCGAAGAGGGCGAGGGCGGTGTTTTGGGTGCCGTTGGTGGCTACTGCTATGAGTTGGAAGACGTAAAACGATAGTGCGACTGCAGCTATCGATACTTCCGGTTCGGGCGATCGTGCCATGCCGGCGTTGAGGATGGGCTGAGTGCCTGCGGGAAGCATTGCGGCGAAGAGCAGTGGCCAGAAGAACAACGCCATCGATTTGATAGAGATGTCTTCGATTTTTTCGTTGGCTTCTCCTTTGAATTTCCGTATTGGGTTGATCGATAGCACGGCGAGGGCTGCGGCTTCGGCTAGCGTTCCTGCTGACATTGCGATGGCCGCGATGCTTGCTCCATGGACTAGATCAGTGGAGAAAATGGCGAGCGCCACCGCGACTACGGTGATGGCTCCGGCGCCGGTTCCGTACCAGGCGAGACGCGGTTTATTGATTCGTAAAACGGCTCCGTAGTAGTGCATTTTTATTACCAAAAGTGCAGGGAGCGGAATGAGCCAGAGTAGGGCTTCTTGGGCGTTTTGTTTGAGTTCACCGGTTACTGAGAAGACTGAGGTCAGTAGGAATTCGGTGATCGATGGGATCACGACTATCAGGGCGATTATCGTGACTATCGCTACCCAGAAGACTACGAATTTCCTGAGCTGTTTGAGCGATGCGTGGTTGTCGAAGAATACGAGTGTGAGTTGTTGTGTTCGTAGCTGGGGGAGTCCGACGAACATGGATATGCCGAGTGCGACGGAGAAGCCGCCGATTGCGGCGTCGGGGTTGTCGGTTCGGGTGAGGATTCCCGATAGCAGGAGCGAGAGGATGGGGACCACGGTCATGTTCGCTGCGGTTGGTAGCAGCAGCGAAATGGCGTGTGGCGTCATGCGGGCGTTATTGCTCCGGGTGTCGTCGGACGACTTGGTCGCGCGTCGCAATTCTCGTTTGGTTCCATCGTCGTCGGACGACTCAGTCACGCATCGCAATTCTCCTACCCTAGCCCTTCCGTCCCGAAGGGGACTGGTTGTTGGCTGATAGGGTCAGTTGGTTGGATAGTAGGATTGGGTTGCAATGGGAGATATTTGGCGGGGTTGGTTGATTCTCCGTCACCCTAGCCCTCCCCCGCTGGGAGAGGGGATGGCGGTTGGCATTATGTTTCTGATAGTTCTTTGCAGGCTTGGTGGCGGAGGCAGGTTGTTTGGTGGTCGTTGGTCATGCCGACGGATTGCATGAAGGCTTGGATGATGGTGGGGCCTACGAACGACATGCCTCGCTTTTTGAGGTCTTTGCTGAGGGCGGTTGATATTGGCGTTTCGGCGGGTACTTCGCTCATGGATTCCCAGTCGGGTTGCAGTGGCGCGCCGTAAACGAATGCCCATAGGTAGGAGTCGAGCGAGCCGTGTTCTTTTTGAATGGCGAGTGCGACGTTGGCGTTTTTGATTGCTGCGTTGACTTTGAGTTTGTTGCGGATGATTCCTTCGTCTTGAAGTAGTTCAGCGATTTTGACTTCATCGTAGGTTGCTATTTTTTTGATTTCGAAATTATCGAACGCGAGGCGGTAGGTGACGCGTCGTTTGAGGATGGTCTCCCAATTAAGTCCGGCTTGTGCGCCTTCGAGGATCAGGAGCTCGAAGAGGTGGCGATCGTCGTGGATCGGAATGCCCCATTCTTCGTCGTGGTAAGCCTCGTAGATTGGCGATCCGGTGCCAAAGCAGCGGGTGGCGTCGAGATTTAGGGAGGATTGGTTTGTCATGCATGCGAGGTTATCGCGTGAAGATGGCGAAATGGGAGTAGGCGATGGCAGTGAGGTCAGTTACTTCGTATTACCGGAGCGTCTCGGAACCATTTGAAGTGGGGTAGTCGCCAGTTGGTTGATCCCCAGATAATTGAGGATCCGTTTCGGTTGAAGTGGAATTTCGGCTGGATGGTGTGACGCTCGAATGTCTGCGGGTCGAGAATGGTCCACTCGAAATCTAGGATGAACTCATCTTCATCTTCGATTGTCATGTCGTATTCCATTAGTTCGAAGTTGAGTTTTTCGTTGGGTTTGATGTAGTAGCCGGCAAATTCGCCGTTTTGACCGCCTAGTGCGAACGCTGAGTTTGAAAATAAGGTGGCAGTTATGTATTTGTACGGATGTCCATCGAGTTGCATGTAAAAACTTGGTTCATCGTCGTAAATGAATGAGTCGGGCGGGAAGGCATCGGCGAGGAAAAGTTCGGAGTTGGTGGTGTTGGTTATGCTGCCGCTGATTCGGACACCGCCTTCATTCGATGAGCCTCCCATTGTTCCTTGGGGCTTGCCGTTTGATTTGCTCTGTGTGAATTCATAGTGCATGCCGGGGTAGGCCATTAGCTTCATGTCGCTGAACTGGAATTCGAGTGTTTCGACCCTTGGTGATTCGTAGTCGTCGATCGATCGAGTAGGGCGGAGGTTTATTACTGCTAATAACGCGAGGGTACTCACAAATATTATGATCACCACGTTACCCAGTGTCATGGCGGGTATGGAGGGTCTGAAAAGACGTTTCCAGAGGGGGATGTTGGCTTTTAGATAGTCGTTACTGACGAGAGGTTTGGGTTGGTCGGACCGGTGTTTCATACGGTGGGTTTCGTTTGCGAGTCGGATGGCACTGCGTGGCCCTTCGACGTGGCTCAGGATGATTGCAGTCTAAGCGAGTTGGATTGCTCGCTCGTGATGATAAGAGAGCCGTTAGGGAATCCGGATTTCAGGGTGGTAGGTGGGGAAGGGACGTTTCCAGTGGATTTCGGAGCCGCCCTATGCCCATGAGGTTCCGATTTGTTGGAATGAAAATGTTGGCGTGGCGGTGTGCTGAGCGAGGATTTCGAGATCGTAAAACTTCCATTTGACTATGAAGTCGAACTGTTCTTGATTTCCAATCTCTAGGCGTGTTGATATTAGTTGGAAATCGTAGCTTTCGTTCGGTTTGAGGAAGTAACCGTGGGTCTGACCCCACGTTTTTCCGTAGTCGGCGCCAGAGATTTGCATGTTGACGAATAAGGAAATGATGCTGCCCGTTCTTATCGTCGGCCTAATCAGGACGAAAATCTCGTATTGGGTAGTGTTTCTGATTGTGCCTTTGATCAGCGCTCCTTTGTCAGGAGACGAGCTTCTACCCGTCCGATTGTGCTCGTCACGAATGGAGGTTGTCAGCCCATCGAACGCTGCTAGGTTGACGTTCGAAAACTCGAGACTGGGGGTAGTGACAGAGGCTGCTGAGAAATCGCGAGCCGATTGTTGCGGGATGAAGCTGATCGACATCAGGATGATTGTGAGTGCCGGGAATCCTACGGCGGCGACTTTCATCTGCGTCCATTCGGGCATGGAGGGACTGAAGAGCCGCTTCCAGATGGGGTGCGTTCTTTTTGAGGTGTTCTTCGGTTACGGGCTGGACGGGTAGATTGGTCATGGGTTGTTCATAGATCCGGTTACGCGATAGTAGGGGATTTTTCTTAGCCAGCTGATTTCTGCGTCGCCCCAAACCAGGCTTGGGCCAGCTGCTTTGAAGATGAAGTTTGGCGCGGCGACTAGCGTTTCGGTCGCGTTGGAGTTTTGGAGAATCCATCGGGCTTGCAGCTGGGAAAGGTCCCGATCGTCGTACACGTTTTGTGCTGATATCAATGGGTAGGACAGTTTTTCACCGGGTTGAACGTAGTAGCCGGCGAGTCCGGTGTTGTTGGTGGAATAGGTTGAGTTTGAGTTCAGTGAATGGTTTTTTGGTTGGCTGGATGGATTGGAGGGTGACTCCGAACGGTTTTATATCAGCGAGTCCGTAAATGAATCCGGCGGTGACGAATAGTTCGGAGTCGGAGATGTTTTCGATATCGCCGGTAATTTCGATTTTTGCGTTATTTTTTGTTTCCGTGGCATCGATATTTTGCGGCTGTTTGATAGCGAGAGTTAGGTTTTCGTACACCTTGAGTTTTGTGTTCGAGAATTCGAGCCCCGTGCTAGAGGTGGTTGGTGCTGTGAAATCTTGCGTCGATTGTTCTGGGAAGTTGCTGAATACGACCATAGCGATAGCCGCGATGAGTACGCCGGTGATGACGATTTTTTGAGCTCCCCAGCTGCCAGTGAAGAAAAATCTAAAGCGCTGAATAATTGAGGCATTTGCTTTGAGGGGGAGATTGGGTGATGGATCGTTATTCATTGTTGTTTTGAGTTGAATGCCTACCAGCAAAGAATGATTGGATCGGCTTTTGGCCAGCGTTCGGTGGTGGATTTTCCGACCATGTAGACGGCTCATTTGAGTTCGGTTTGGCTGGTCCAGAGTTCGATGCCGTCTCGCTTGAAGCCAGAGAATTTGGCGTCGGGTGGGAGCGTGGCGTTCGGGCTGTATGTGGTATTGAAAGAACGAGCGAGGTCGCGGCGGACGAAGACGTCATCAGGATCTCTGATGTATTGGTGAACATCATCTCCAGATTCCATGATGGTTCCGAGAGGCATGCCTATGTGGAGGAATGTTGCGGACTTCCAATCGCAATTTTCATCGGGTGTCAGGGTGAGGATTGTCCCATTGGGAGCCGGTTCGCCGTTCGCCAAGGTCCATCTGGGGTTACTGCATGCGGTGAGCAAAACTAGCGCAAGCACGGCGAGCGAAATCAGGGCGATTCGTTGATGCGTACTTGAATATTGCCCGGCTGGCATGTCGGCAGGGTATCAGTATTTTCATTTTTGTTTCCTATTAGTTTCACTATGATTATTCGTGCATACGAAGTATTGTCGTAATATGGAAGACGAACTTGGCTTCGGATGATGTCGGGTGATTTGTAAACAGAGGGTTGGGTTATGACAGGGCAGGGAAAGCAGGTTGTGCCTCGGCTGACGAAGGCGATGGAGAATTATCTTCTGTCGATTTATGTTGTGTTGGAGCGGGGCGAGAAGGTTAGTAATTCAAACCTTGTGGGTCAGCTAAGGCGGGTTCCTGCGAGCGAGAATCTGGGTACTTCGCTTCCTGCGGTTTCGGGTATGTTGCGAAGGATGGAGAAGGAATTACTGATTCGGTTGGGCGACAGTCGTGATATCGATCTCACGACACGGGGTCGTGGACTGGCCGAATCGATGATTCGTAAGCACCGTTTGGCGGCTCGTATGGTGGTCGATTTATTGGATGTTCCTCTTCACGAGGTGGATGCCGAGGCGCACATGCTGGAGCATGCTCTTTCGGACACTTTGGAGAAGCGGATTCAGGAGAAGTTAGGGAATCCTAAGACTGATCCGTTTGGTCAGCCGATTCCGGGTAGCGGGTATCGGGAGCCTAAGGGTGTTGTGACTTTGGATAATGCTCCGATGGGTGTGCCGATGATTGTGGATCGGATACCGGAGGGTGATGCTGAGTTGGTGCGGTATTTGCACGAGAGTGGTGTGCTGCCGGGTGTTGAGGTGGTGGTTGCTGACGTGGCGGCGTATAGGGGTGTTGTGACGTTGCAGATTGGCGATGAGACTGCGGTTTTGGGCTATAACGTGAGCGGCGATATTAGGTTGCGGGCTGGGCGTTAGTGTTAGTCGCGGTCGTCAGCGTATGACTCGGCTCCGCGTCGCAGTCTCCCCCTATAACTCCCCCACTCTGGGAGAGAACCGTACGTTAGTTTAGGGGATTGGGGCGTTATGGCTCCGGGCGTCGTCGAACGACTTGGTCGCGAGCTGCAATCTACCCATCCCCTAGCCCCTTCCCGAAGGAAGGGGGATAGCGGCAAGGGCGTTAATCGCGCTCGTCATCGGATGACTCGGCTCCGGGTCGCAATCTCCTACCCTAGCCCTTCCGTCTGGAAGGGAATTCGCGCAGGATGTCGGTCGAGTGGTTATGCGGGGGTTGGGTTGATTGGTGTTGGTGGCGTTCGATTGACTCTGAAAATGGAATCAGGATGACATGTCTGGTGATTCAGGCTAAGTTGCTGTTGTTGAGATTGATACCTATTGGAGTGCCCACTTGAAAATTACTGATGTTGAGTTGGTTCGGTTTCGGTTGCCTACTTTTAGTCACGGGACTAAGTGGGGTTATGCGGTCGATGGGGCGGAGCATGACGGTGTGCAGACGCTGACTAAGATCGTTACTGACGAGGGCGTTGAGGGGTATGCGACTGGCGGTGTTCATTCGTATTTCTATGGCGCTTCCGAGGACGAAAACGAGCGGTTGGTGAAGCCGTTGTTGGTGGGTCAGGATCCGATGGATCGCGGGTTGTTGTGGGAGTGGATGAAGGCGAATCGGGGATTTTCTGAGGCGTTGGTTGGCAATATCGATTCGGCGTTGTGGGATTTGGCGGGACGAGCTGCAGGGCAGTCGGTTGCTACGTTGATGGGCCGGGTGCGAACGAAGGCGCGTGCTTATGCATCGACGGCTCCGAATATCGGTTCACCAGACGTTTACGCAAAGTTGGCGTTGGAGAGTCGGGATCGTGGTTATACGGCTTTCAAGATTCACGCTTATATCTATGCCGATCCTTCTACTTTAGAAGCTACTCCCGGCAAGCCCGCTTCGCCTAAGGCTGATCTTGAGGTGTGCGAGGCAGTTTACGAAGCAGTTGGAGATTCCATGGAGTTGATGCTCGATCCATGGGGTGTTTATTCGCTTCAGGAGTCGTTGATGGTGGGGCGTGAGATCGAGCAGATGGGCTTCTACTTTTTTGAGCACCCGATGGATGAGCGGGCGGTTGAGCCTTACAGGCGGCTTTCGGCTGAGTTGGAAATTCCAATATGTGGGCCTGAATTGGCGGCAGGAATGCATTATTCGCGTGCCGAGTGGGTTGCGCAGAAGGCGACGGATATTGGTCGAATAGATGTGAATTTTGGTGGGCTTACGGCGTGTCGGCGCGCTGTTGATATGTACGAGTCGTTCGGGTTGCCTTGCGAGATGCATGTTGGTGGGTTTGGGAATGCTGCGATTTTGGGTTCGACTTCGCAGGAGACGTGCGAGTTTTTCGAGCGGGGGTTGCTGTATCCGTCGGATCATCCGTTGGGTGATTACGATAAGACACCGCTGTATTTGAAGGCTCCGTGCGATCCGATGGATTCGGACGGAAACGTGCTTTTGCCGCAGGGTGATGGGCTTGGGTATGAGTTTGATTGGGACTATATAAACGCTAATTTGGTTTAGGGTGTTGGCGCTGCGATGTTGGCTCGGTCGATTGATGTCGACAGTAGGCGTTTGATCCTGAAAATTAATTCAGGATGACATTTGGATTGTTGATGGCAGTAATTAGGAGCGAATCGGTTCGATGTATATTCCTCGATTGAACAAGGTAGAAGAATTTGAAACGATTCGCCGTTTCGTGAGTGACGTTGGTTTTGCGGCGTTGGTTTCGCCGTCGGAATCCGGGTTGAAGGTGAGTCACTTGCCGCTTTTGTATGTGGATTCGGCGGGGAACGGTGTGATCAGTGGTCATATGGCGAAGGGGAACGATCACTGGAAAGTGTTCGATGGTGATCAAGAATCAGTCGTGATTTTTCAAGGTCCGAACGCCTACGTTTCTCCCGAGTGGTACGAGACGAGACCTGCTGTGCCGACGTGGAACTATGGCGTAGTGCACATGCGTGGCCCGGTGACGGCGATTCATGATCCTGAATGGTTAATTCAGCACGTCGATGAATTAGTAAATTTTCACGAGGATGGGATTGGCGAAGGTTCGAAAGAGGCTTCTTACGAGGAGATTCGGATGAAGCTGCTTGGTGGGATCGTTGGGTTTCATATGACGGTTGAGTCAGTTGAGGCCAAGTTCAAGTTGAGTCAGAACCGGAGCGAGGAAGATCGTGCCGGCGTTATAGAGGTGCTGGGTGCTTCTGGTGTTGGGCAGTCGGAAGCGGTGGCGAAGTTGATGCGGGAGAACGGCGCTAGTTAATCGGGGGCTGAGGCAATGGCTGTTTCGTCGAGGAATATGGTTGCTCCCATTTGCTGGTAGCGGCCTAGTTGTTCGTCGCCGTAGGTGCGGAGGCAGAGCTTTGTTTGGGTGCCTTTGAGTTCTTGCAAAACGTGGTCGATGCAGTCATCGTCGGATTTGAGGAAGTGATTGGGATTGGCTTCGCGGTTGAAGGCGAGGTCGTTGGGTCCCCAGGAGAGTAGGTCAGCTCCGGCTTGTGCCATTTCTTTTGCTTGAACGATGCCAGCGATCGATTCGAGCTGCATCCAGATTATTCCGTGCGAGTTCCACCATTCGGCATATTCGAGTCGCTGCGGGTGTTCGGCTATTTGTGGGCTTCTTGAGGGGCCCCAGCTTCGTTTGCCTTTTTGTGGGTAGTTGAAGTTGGCTACGGCGTCGTGGACTGTGTTGAGGTCTTCGACCTGTGGGACTTCGATCATTGAGGGTCCGAGATCGAGCATGTTTCCGATTGTGAACGTGAACTGAGTGTGCTTGATTCTCAGTTGGATCGGGATGCCCATTGCGTTGGCGATTTCGCTGACGTTTGCGAGGTTTTCTTCGCTGAATGGGCTGTGTTGAGCATCGACTGAGAGGTAGTCGTAGTTACGCAGCGACATTGTGTGTTCGATGTCGGCTTTGGTTGCCCACATTCGTATCGATGCTCCGACGATTGTTTCGCCGGACTGGATTCGGGATTTTAGGGATTCGATGCCGTGCATATTTTTTCTCGTTAGTCGCGGTCGTCGTCGGACGACTCGGCTCCGCGTCGCAGTCACCTACACTAACCCTTCCGTCTGTAAGGGGATAGCTGCACGTTGGTCGTTAACTCGTTGGAGGCTGGGTGGGTGCCGTTGGGAGTTGCTTGTGGGTGGGCGTTCCCCCTCAACCTAGCCTTCTCCCTTGGGGAGAAGGAATAAGGCGGGAGAGTAGCTGCGGTGGGGAGATAGATCCTGAAATGAATTCAGGATGACATTGAGGGCTGCTTGTGCTTTTAGGGGGCAAAGATGTGGGAGGAAGGATTAGCCGTTCGGGTGTTGTTGGTGGCTGAGCGAGTTTTCACCGCCGCCGAGCCAGATCCCTCGGCTGCGCTCGGGACTCGGTGGGATCGATGGGTGTTTACGTTTTTATGGGGTCGACGATGTGGATGCCGCATTCTTTGGCGTTGGGGTCGCCTTCCCACCACCAGCGTCCGGCTCGGATGTCTTCGCCGGGTTTGATGGCTCGGGTGCAGGGTGCGCAGCCGAGTGATGGGTAGCCTTTGTCGTGGAGTTCGTTGTAGGGGATTTCGTTTTCTTTGACGAATTCCTGAACTTGCTCGAACGTCCAGTTAGCGAGCGGGTTGACCTTGTAGTTGTTGTGGGCGGCGTCCCATTCGACGATATCGATCGAGCCGCGTTCCATGCCTTGGTCACGTCTTAAGCCAGTTACCCAAGCGTCCAGTGTCGCAAGTGCTCTGCCGAGTGGTGCGACTTTGCGTATTCCGCAGCAAAATTCTCGGTTGGCGCGTCCTTGATAGAAGAAGTTGTTTCCTTTTTCTTTGACCATCTTTCCGACAGCTTCCATGTCGGGATATTGGATTTCAACTTCGACGTTATAGCGGAGTTTTGTTTGGTCGAAGAGCGAGTAGGTCTCGGTGGGTAGGCGCAGGGTATCGAGGGTCATCAGGCGCGCTTTTGGATTGACGCTCCAGTAGATGTGGAAGAGTGCTTGGTCTTCGAGTCCGAAGCTCGACATTTGGGCGGCGGTGTTGCCGAAGGTGTCGTTGGTCCATTGGAGGATTTCTTCGGTGGTGGCTGTTTCGAGCTTTTCGTTTATGGCAGCGAGTTGGGGTTGGGAGAATCTGGGTGTCACGTGTGACCTTTTCTGAGGGTGTGTGTTGTTGGCTGGGTTGTTATGAGTGGTTGGTCGTGACCCTTCGGCGGGGCTCAGGATGACATTCGGTGGGCATTGGCTGGCTTGGTTGTTGCTTGTATTGGTCGGTAGATCCTGAAAATGAATTCAGGATGACAGGGGAGGTCGATGTGACGGCGTGAAACATGGCAATAAAAAACCCCTGACGATTTAGATTTTCAGGGGTTCGTGTTAGGTCGAGTTGGGTTCAATCGAACGTCACGAATCGCTGCGAAGTGTTTCGCTTGTACATGTACAGATTGTGGCTGGGTTTAGCTGGATTTTCATCTTGTTTGGAGTATATCACTGGGTATTGGATGCTCAGGGGTGGGTGGGCGGTTTGCACGAACTAAGGAAATGTCCCCAAAAGTCGTAGACCGAAGAGTGTTCGGGACTTAGAATTGTTGCTGCATCGTCGGATGCTCGTACAGCTATGTAGTGTAACGGAGACCTTGATGACTTCGAACATAAATCCGGAATCAATTAGCGGTGAGCGGATCGAAGAGCTTCAGCAAATTGCCGGAGACCATATGTTCATGCACGCTGCCCAGACGAATGACTGGCGCGGGAACCTGAAGGTTTACGTTAAAGGTGACGGAGTTTGGGTTGAGACTGCAGACGGGCAGCGCCATTTAGATGCGATGGGCGGGCTTTGGTATAAGTCGGCTGGGTATGGTCGAACTGAGATTGCTGACGCTGTTTATGCGCAGATGACTGCTATCGAATCTGCACCTTCGGGTGGTGCGACCATTCCGCAGATCGAGCTTGCGGGCAAGGTTGCTGAGCTTTACCCGGATCATGGCGCTCGGTCGTTTTTCGTTTCGGGTGGTTCCGAGGCTGTTGAGACTGCGGTCAAGATGGCTAAGAAGTACTCGATTCTTAATGGGAAGGCCGGGGCGTTCAAAGTCATAAGCCGTCGGTATTCGTACCACGGTGGTACTGCGATGGCTGTGAGCTTGGGTGGATCACCGGCTGCCGACCCTATGGGGCCTTTAATGCCGGGTGCGATTCATGTGACGAACTGGAATTCGTACAGGATGCCTTACGAGGGTGATCCGGTAGACGTTGCTATCAAGTGCGCTAACGAGTTTGAAGAAGTGATTAAGCACCAGGGCGCCGACACGGTTGCAGCGATGATTGCTGAGCCGATTTCTGCTGCTTTCGGAATTCAAGTGCCGCCGGCGGAGTACTGGCAGCGGTTGCGTGAGATTGCTGATAAGTACGATGTTGTGTTGATTGCCGATGAGGTGATTACTGGTTTTGGTCGTACGGGCGAGTGGTTCGCTCCGACGAACTGGGGTGTTCAGCCAGATATTACGAGTGTGGCTAAGGCTATAACGAGTGGTTACGCCCCTTTAGGTGCTGCAATTGCGACGAAGAAGATTGCTGACGCTTTTGTTGGTGGTCCGAACGAGACGTTCAAGCACTTGATTACGTTTGGTGGTCATCCGATTGCTGCTGCGGCTGCATTGGCCAACCTGAAGATTTTCGAACGAGAGGATCTGGTTGGCAACTCAAAGAGGATGGGTACTTACTTGTATGAGCAGCTTCAGAGTTTGTTTAGCCATAAGAGTGTGGGTGACGTTCGTGGTGGGTTGGGCTTGCTTGCTGCTGTCGAGTTGGTTGCGGATAGGGGCACGAAGACTCCGTTCCCGGCATCGGCTGGTTTGGCTAAGAAGTTACCGAAGATGTTGTTCGACAGGAACATCGTTAGTTTCCGGGCTGGAGACGTGATTGCGATATGCCCTCCACTGTCGATTAATAAAGGCGAGATCGACTTCATTGTGAGTGCCATAGACGGTGCTTTAGATGAACTCGAAACCGATCTCGGAATTTAGGTAACGTAAACGTTTGTTGACCTGTGGCTTTTGCCTGAAAAGTTTGGTATCGTGCCGGTCACTTCCGGTGGTTCAAAGTGTGAACCGACGGTTTTATTTGTAAATTGAATGCGAGTCGTTTCACTTGGCGAACGGGCAGATAGCTCGGGAGCCGGAACGACTATGCGTATCAGTAGGGGACTCAGAATGGCAGAATCCACCGACGCAGCAGTTGAAGAGAAAGAAGTTTCTTCCGCTGCAAGTGTTGACACCGATGGCTTCGGCGGTAGCGCCGCGAGTGAAGAAGTGGTCTTGGATGTGAAAGATCTCCAAACACATTTCACTACCCGTTGGGGTGTTGTGAAGGCTGTGGATGGAGTTACTTACCACGTGAAGAGGGGTGAAACCCTCGGAATTGTTGGTGAATCAGGGTCAGGCAAGTCGGTAACGGCTCTGTCGCTGATGAGGCTTGTTCCATCGCCACCGGGAAAAATCGTCGGTGGTGAGGTGGTTCTTGGGGGTCGCAACCTTCTAGAACTTTCCGAAAGTCAGATGACATCGGTTCGTGGTGGTGAAATCTCCATCATTCTTCAGGACCCTATGCAGGCTCTGAACCCGGTTTTCAGTATTGAGAACCAGGTTGGTGAGGCGATCAAGATTCACCAAAAGCTGAAGGGTCAGGCTCTTTGGGATAAGGTTGTGGACTCGCTTCGCAAGGTTCGGATTCCCGCTCCAGAAACCCGAGCTAAGGACTATCCGCACCAGCTTTCTGGCGGCATGCGACAGCGTGTTGTTGGGGCTATCGGAATTTCATCGGCTCCGGCAGTGATTATCGCTGACGAGCCAACAACGTCGCTCGACGTGACGATTCAGGCTGCTTACCTCCGACTTCTACGTCAGATTCAGCAAGAAGAGGGTGTTGGAATTGTTTTCATCACTCACGACTTCGGAATCGTTGCGAAGATGTGTGACCGTGTTGCGGTTATGTACGCCGGACGAATTGTTGAAGTTGCTGAGGTACGCACTATTTTCAACGAGCCTTTGCACGAGTACACCAAGGCATTGATCGGTTCTGTTCCTAAATTGGAAGAAAAGACGGGTCGATTGCCGCAGATCGAGGGTCAGCCGCCATTGCTGTACAACCTCCCTCCTGGTGACGCGTTCGCACCTAGGTCAACGCTAACCTTTACCGCAGAGGATGCGGCACGCCGCCCACCGCTGATTGAGGTCAAGCCAGAACACTGGGTACAGCTTTCGAAGAGTTCGGTTGCTGATTACGACAAGTTCGCTCACATGATGCCTGCCGAAGAAGCAGAGTAGTCGACACTTTCAGAATATTTACGATCCACGAGAATCGGTAACGACAAATGACAACTACTGAAAACGTTTCAATTCCAGGCGCACCTGGTGTAAACCCAAACGCAGATGCGATTATTTCGATTCGAAATCTTCGTAAGTGGTATCAGGTTGGCGGAGGCTTTATGGGCTTCGGCGACAAGAGTTACCTGAAGGCTGTCGATGACGTCAGCTTTGACATCGAACGTAACAAGACGTTTGGTCTTGTTGGTGAATCGGGTTGTGGTAAGACCACGACTTTGAAGCTTCTACTTGGTCTTGAAAAGCCAACCGGTGGCCAGATTTACTACGAAGGCGATGATGTTGCAACGATGTCGAAGGCGGGTAAGACCGAGTTCCGACGTTCGGTGCAGGCTGTGTTCCAGGATCCTTGGTCTTCTCTGAACCCTCGCATGCGCGTTCGTTCGATTGTTGGTGAGCCGCTTGAGATTGCTACCACGATGACTAAGGGACAGATTGCAACTCGTGTTTCTGATCTGCTTAGTGAGACTGGGTTGAATCCTTACCAGGCGAACTTGTACCCACACGAGTTCTCGGGTGGGCAGCGACAGCGGATTGGTATTGCTCGAGCTTTGGCTTTGAATCCTAAGGTTATTGCTTTGGATGAGCCGGTTTCGGCTTTGGACGTTTCGATTCGTGCTCAGATCATGAACCTGTTGGTTGACCTTCAGGAAGAGCACGGACTGGCTTACTTGCTGGTTGCTCACAACTTGGCGACTGTTCGATACATGTGCCACGATATGGCAGTTATGTACTTGGGCGTTGTTCAGGAATCGGGTGAGACTGAAGCTATTTTCAATAACCCGATGCACATTTACACGAATGCTCTGGTTTCGGCTGCTTTGCCGTCGCACCCAGACATTTCACGTGAAGAGTTCTTGCTCCCAGGTGAAGTTGTTTCACCTATCAACCCACCACCGGGTGACGTGTTCATGACTCGAACTCCTTTGGAAGTGGACCCTGAGCACAAGTGGGCAAAAGAGCGTCCGCCTCTCGTTGAGAAGGAGCCTGGTCACTGGGTTGTAGAGACTCCGTGGTCTATGGCTGCTGATGCTGGCCTGAAGGTCGAGCTGACGGGTCACAAGGGCGTTTAGTTAGGCGTGGGGTGGGTGCTCCGGGCGTCGTCTATGGGTCGCTCGCCGCAGTCTCCTACCCTAGCCCTCCCAATCTGGGAGGGGACCTAGGTTCGGGTTCCCTCGATACGGGGGAGCGATGTAGTAAATAAAAAAAAGCCCTCGGCAATTGCCGGGGGCTTTTTGTTTTTGTGCTGTGGTGGGAGTGTTGGCTCCCGGGCCTGGATTCGAACCAGGATTAGAGGCTTCAAAGGCCCCTGTCCTACCATTGAACGACCCGGGAACACAGCTATCTAGGATAAGCGATATTTGGGCGTTTTGCGGTAGTTGTTTGCGCGGGTTTCTCGTTAGTCGCGCTCGTTACCCTGTAACTCGGCTCTAGCCGCAATTCTCCTACCCTAGCCCTTCCAGATGGAAGGGCTAGGGTAGGAGAATTGCGCTGCGCTACCAAGTCGTTCGGCGAAGCCCGGAGCTATAAGGCCACGCTGAGCCGAGTCGTACGACGACGACCGCGACTAACGCTTGACAAGGTTGGGTGTGTGCTCGGGAGTCTTTCGGAAGGTTTGTTGCGTAGTGTGTATTGTGTATCCGGTTGGATTGGGCACGATGTAGGATTGTGCTCGGCACGCTATTGGACCCGACACACGATCTAAATGACTACTGATTCACCGATCAATTCATCACCTTTGCTGCAAGTGCGCGATTTGCGTACGTCTTTCAACACGTCCGAAGGCAAAATTGCTGCGGTGAATGGGGTGTCGTTCGACGTGCATCACGGCGAGACGCTTGGGCTGGTTGGCGAGAGCGGTTGCGGCAAGAGCGTTAGCGCACTTTCGATTATGCGATTGGTGCCGAATCCGCCAGGTGTGATCGAGAGTGGCGAGATTCTGTTTGAAGGCGTTGATCTGCTGAAAATCTCCGACAAGGAGATGCAGTCGGTTCGAGGCGCTGGCATCGGAATGATTTTTCAAGAGCCGATGTCATCGTTAAATCCGGTTTTGACTATCGGTCGTCAAATTACCGAGCCTTTGGGCGTTCATTTGGGTCTTAAAGGTTCTGCAGCTGAAAATCGCGCGGCGGAACTGCTCGAACTGGTTGGAATTGCGGATTCAAAACGTCGGCTTGGTGATCATCCACATCAGTTAAGTGGCGGACAGCGTCAACGTGTGATGATCGCAATTGCTTTGAGCTGCGAGCCGAAGTTGCTGATCGCAGATGAGGCTACAACTGCCCTGGACGTGACTATTCAGGCGCAGATTCTTGAGCTGATGAAGAATCTAACTGCTCAGCTTGGAACGGCGTTGATGATTATCACGCACAACTTGGGAATCATCGCTCGGTACGCTGATCGGCTCAACGTTATGTATGCCGGGAAAATTCGTGAGTCGGGGAACGCTGAGCAGGTTTATTTGCGTCCGAGTCACCCATATACGGTTGGGTTACTGAATTCGGTGCCGCGATTAGATCGCCCGGCTACTGAGCGGCTTGATCCGATTGAGGGTGATATTCCTGATCCGGCGAATTTGCCGAGCGGTTGTGCGTTCACGCCAAGATGCCGATGGGCGACCGCTGAGTGCGAGCTATCTGAACCAGTGCTTGAACAGGTTGAAGATCGTCAGATGGTGGCGTGTTTCGAGTCGAAGGCTGTGTCTGATTCGGTTGGGATTGCGCTGCAGTGACCAATAAATCTGATTTGTCGGAACAGTCTGCTCCTGCTGGAACTGGAGTTTCCGGTTCCACTCCACTTCTAAGCGTTCGCGATTTGAAGGTTCACTTCCCGCTGAAACGTGGCTTTATTGTGCAGCGAGAAGTTGCCCGGGTTAGGGCGGTTGACGGAGTGTCGTTCGACATTATGCCGGGCGAGACGCTTGGTCTTGTCGGCGAGAGTGGTTCGGGGAAGACGACGTCTGCAAAGGCTGTTATTCAGCTGACTAAGCCTGAAAGCGGGAGCGTGAAGTTCGAGGGTCAGGAGCTTGTTGGGCTTGGAACTAAGGCGATGCGGCCCGTCCGTCGGAAGATGGGGATGGTGTTTCAGGACCCGTATGGATCGCTGAACCCTCGTATGAGGGCGGGTGACATTGTTGGTGAGCCGCTGAAGGTTCACGGGCTCGCTGATTCGAAGGAAGATTATCGCAAACAGGTTGCGTCGTTGATGTCGACGGTTGGGCTTAGCCCGGCGATGGCAGAGCGGTATCCAAACGAGTTCAGTGGTGGTCAACGGCAGAGATTAGGTGTGGCGCGGGCGATTGCTGCGAGGCCGAGTTTGCTGATATTGGATGAGTCGGTTTCAGCGTTGGACGTTTCGATTCAGGCTCAGATTTTGAATCTGTTGCAGGATTTGCAAGAGCAGTACAACCTCGCTTATTTATTTATTGCACACGATCTTTCGGTTGTTCGACACATAAGTCACCGAGTTGCTGTGATGTATCTCGGCAAGATCGTTGAGACTGCTGATTCGAAGGATCTGTACGAACGTCCTTTGCATCCGTATACGAGGGCGTTGCTTTCGGCTATTCCGACGCCGAATCCGATCATTGAGCGATCCCGTGAGCGGATTGTTTTGCGGGGGGACTTGCCGAGTCCATTGGATCTACCGTCGGGTTGTGGATTTAGCACTCGGTGTCCGATTGCGACCGATCGGTGTTCGGAGAGTTCGCCTGAGCTTAGGACGTTGGCGCCGAATCAGCAGGCTGCATGTTTCTTGGCTGAGGGCGTTAGTTAGTCGCGCTCGTCATCGGATGACTTGGCTCGCGCTGGCGTTTGGTTCCATCGTCGTCGGACGACTCAGTCACGCGTCGCATTCTCCTACCCTAGGCTTTCCGTCTGTAAAGGGACTGGTTGTTGGCGTTAATCTGGGTCGCGACGCTTCGTTTTTGGTGTGGGGAGGGTTTATGATTCTGGACTTGCGCACCTGCGTTTTATTTTCTTGAGGTATCTATTTTCTATGGCGAAGTTTAAGGCTATTTTTCTGTACCAAGAGCTGTGGGAAGTGGATCGATTCCGGGCTGGAGTTGGCGAGGGAATGGATGTAGTTGCGGTTCCTCAAAAAACCGATGTGGCGACTGTCGGATCGGATAATTTCGATGCTGACATGGTTATTGGTGGGGCAGGAATTAGAAGCGAGGAGACGGGGAGACTTTTTCCGAAACTGAAGTTGATTCAGACCCTTAGTGCCGGAACTGACACGATTCCGAAAGTTTCGATGTCAGAGATGGGTGTTCGGGTGGCGAACAACATGGGCGGCAATGCGGTGGCGGTAGCTGAGGTGACTGTTGCGTTGATGGTTTCGACGTACCGTCGGCTGATGGTGCAGTGGAACCAGACGAATAACCTCGGTATTTATGGTGACGGCTTCAGTGAGGATTGGGGTCGGTTCCGCGAGCTAACTGGCAAGCGTGTGGGAATTGTTGGGCTGGGTCAGATAGGTTCGCGTGTTGCGAAACGTTTGGCCGGGTGGGAGTGCGAGATCGTTTACTCGGACGTTGTTCCTCTTTCAGCTGACTATGAGGCCGCTGCGGGAGCTAGTCGGGTCGAGTTTGACGAGTTGGTTGAGACTTCAGACGTGATTAGCTTGCATGTGCCGCTGGATCGTTCGACTGAGAAAATATTGTCGGATCGAGAGTTTTCGAGAATGAAACCGGGCGCGATCCTGATTAACGCTTGTAGGGGACCGGTGGTTGATGAAGAAGCGTTGATTCGTGCTTTGGATGCGGGTCAGATCGCTGGCGCGGGGTTGGATGTCACGGAGATCGAGCCGATCGAAACTGCGAATGCTTTGATTGGTCGGGACAACGTGGTGTTATTGCCGCATCGGGCGGGGTTGAGCGTTGAGGCGCGCGAGAAGAGCATAGATAACGCTGTTGGTAATGCGCGTCGGTTGATGGCGGGCGATGAGCCTAAGGGGATTGTGCTGCCGGTTTAGGTGGTTGGGTGATTGACCATGAAAATGAATCCAGGGCGACAATCGAGTCTTGTTGGCTAACGGTGTCGTGCTATGGGTTGAGCTATGGTTTGGCTCTGTGGAACATATTTTGACTGTTCTGCGCCTTAGCGATGTGTACCGACATTTAAATTTCAAACATGTAAAAACCACATGACTAATAGTCAAACTCGGATGCTGGAAGCGGCAATCTGACTGCACGCTGGATCTGTAGCATCACTTTAGGACAATCTCGGCGTTAATTTTAGCATTGTGATTATTTTGTTCACATGTGCGATGCTGCTCGGTGAATGGGTCAGATCATTTAGATCGTAATTTACTCGAAGACTACTGAGAGTGAAATAGGTTTTACTTTCTTGAAATAAAAACAAATTCAGCCTTCACCGTAAACGAACTCCGAGCCATCCAAGTCAATACTTGGAATCTCACTAAAATCTTCCCGGAAATCTTGAGAATGGTGCCATTCTGGCTTAGCTCCACTTCTTGGGAGGAATGGTAGTGCTCGGGTCAGATAGCCCGGATTAAAGTTCTCAGGATCTTGCCAAGGCAGAAGTTCCATGTCTTCATCCTCATGCCGGAGTTTTACATCAACTCGCTTAGCATTTTTGCTATCCATATGAGTCAACAAGCGACATACAAAATCTGACAGCAAATCCGCACGCACGGTCCAGCTTCCACGGAAGTAACCAAATACCCAGAGTAGGTTTGGGACGCCCGTAAACATCATTCCTCTGTAGGTAACGGTGTCTGATAGAACAAGAGGTTCTTCATCAATTGAAAAATTGATATCACCTAAGACATTCATATTGAAACCTGTAGCGGCGACAACAATATCTGCTTCAAGGACAGCTCCGGATTTCAGCCGTACCCCACTCTCCGTAAATGTCTCAATCTCATCGGTCAAGACAGAAACATGGCCGGCCTTAATACTCTTGAAGAAATCGCCATCAGGAACATATGCAACTCGTTGACGCCATGGTCGGTAGCCTGGCGTGAAGTGCGTATCAATATCGTAATCAGGCCCCAAGATATCTCTGACACCAGTTAGAAGCTCTTCCTTCACTTTCTCTGGTTCTTCAAACGTACGTCTATGGAAATTTGAACTGTCGCGAAATATCTTGCGGCGAACAATTTCATGGATCCAGTCATCATCTACTTCGAGCTCCCGCAGTATCTCCGCCAAGTCATCTCGATTTCGACCAGTGCTATAGAAGATTGGAGACCGCTGAACCAAAGTTACGTGTTCACAGCTATCTGCTATCGCGGGTATTAGTGTCGCTGATGAGGCACCCGAACCAACTACGACAACTTTTTTATCGACGTAATCCAAATCCTTGGGCCAGGTCTCCGTGTGCACCAGCTGACCCTGATACTTATCCATTCCATGCCATTCAGGGGTGAATCCTTCTGAATGGCGGTAATACCCTTGGCACATCCACAGAAAATTTACTGAGAAATAATGAGTGTCCTCGGTGTCGGTTTTAGTGGCTTCAATAAACCATTTATTGTCTTTACTCGACCACTTTGCGGATGTGATCTTATGGTTGTATCGAATATGGCTACTAAGGTCATTATCATCAATGACTTCGCCCATGTATTTGAGAATTTCCTCAGCAGTCGCAATCGGCGCACCAGTCCATGGCTTAAATCGATAGCCATATGTATGAAGATCACTGTCTGAGCGGATGCCAGGATAATTATGAGACCACCAAGTGCCTCCAAAATTATCCTGACTTTCTAAGACAACAAAACTCGAATCAGGACGCTGTGTGCTGAGGTGATAGGCACCGCCTACCCCAGCAACTCCAGCACCGACGACCAGTACATCGAATTCTTCAATGCCGATTTGATTGATCTTCTCGGAGGCGGATGTGCTCGCCATTCTCTGGTTCTGGTCCAATCTAATCTCACTTGTGGCTTCTACCCCACTCCGGAAGGGATGATCGTTAATCGCGCTCGTTGTGGGACAACTCGGCTCCGCGTCGTAATTCTCCTACCTTGGGCCTTCGGTCTGGAAGGCGAGAGTTTGTTCCTAGAGGGTTAGTTTGGTTACGGCGTTTTCGTTTAATTCGATGCCTAGTCCGGGGCGATCGGAGAGGTGCATTTGGCCTTTTACCGGGATGACTACATCGCCGTAGAGTTCATGTACATCGTCGAGTGGGCCTGAAAATTCGGTTGAAAATTCGTGTGGTCGAGTGGCGTTCTGGACGGTGGAATAGGTGTGAAGCGACGCCATCGAGTTGATTCCAGCTTGTGGGCTGTGCGGCATTACGGGCTTGTTCCACATCGTTGCAAGGTCGAAAATTTTCTTTACTTCCGACGGGCCGCCAGCGCTGAGAATGTCGGGCTGGAGAATGTCGGGGTCGCCAAGAAGCACAAGGTGATGGAACCACCATCGGTAGGCGTCTTGTTCACCGGCTGATACTGCGACGTCGAGGGCGTCGGCTACTTGTTTGAGTCCGGGTAGATCCCAGTTTGGGAGTGGTTCTTCGAAGTGGTCAATACCGAGCTCTTCGAATTTTCGTCCTTGCTGGATGGCGGTGCTAACTGAGTATCCGTTGTTGGCGTCGAATCCGAGATATTGGCCTTCTGAGAGGAATTCTCGAACCAGCTTGAACATTTCGTAGTCTTTGGTTGGGTTGGCATCTTGTCGCCAGCCTTTCCAGTCCATGCGGATTTTGAAGGCTTCGAATCCCATGTCAAAGCCGACTTTGACGATGTCGAGCATTTCCTGGGGAGTGAATTTCCAGCCTGATCCGGTGCTCCAGTAGAGGGGGATGGTGGTTCGTGCGGCGCCGCCCATGAGGTTGTAGACGGGTTGGCCGGTTTCTTTGCCGAGTAGATCCCAGAGTGCGACGTCAATGACGCCGACCACGTTGGCGGGGAGTTTGTAGAGGCGGTCTTCTTTGCCTGTGGCGAGAGTCTCCCAGTGCCGGTCGATTTCGAGTGGGTTTTCGCCGATGAGAGTTGGCTTGATGATGCTTTCGAGGTACGCCTCGAAGACGGATCCGTTTCGGCCGGGGACGATTTTATTTGCGCCGGGGCCTTCAGACCAGCCTTCGATTCCAGTATCGGTTTGTACACGGACGAGAGATTTTCCGGTTTTGAGGGGGGTGGTGGTGATATCGGTGATTTTCATGTGGCTTTTCTATTTTAGTCGCACTCGTCATCGGATGACTCGGCTCCGCGTCGCATTCTCGTTAGGTTCGATCGTCGTCGGACGACTCAGTCACGCGTCGCTATTCTCCTACCCTAGCCCTTCCGTCTGGAAGGGGAGAGCGGCGGGTTGGGCACGGCGAATTCGTGAGGCGCGGGCACACTTTACGACTTTTTTGGTGTTAACGGTGGGCTGGATGGTCGGTTCACGAGGGTTGTTGTTTGTGGCGATTTTCGAGAATTTCTGAAATTGAGTGGTTAACTCGCGCTACTTTTCGGATTATTAGTCTTACAATGATTACTCCGGTTTGGGGCTTTAGCTCAGCTGGTAGAGCGCCTGCTTTGCAAGCAGGAGG
>ERZ890510.697-NODE-697-length-25340-cov-4.874946_pt1 | contig 25340 bp, 15 predicted proteins | sample MGYA00521265_ERZ890510 | MGnify/ENA primary metagenome ERZ890510 (study PRJEB32303, sample SAMEA104408624) | aquatic metagenome | biome: Brackish water; feature: Chemocline; material: water | place: Baltic Sea | collected 2014-10-26T21:54:00 | depth 110 m ... | reverse complement strand
GTCCAGCTGTCCTGATTTAACAAAGAGGGCCTGCGCTACCTGCGCAGGCCCTCTTTTTTTGTGCTGCCACAGGCAGGTCGAGTCAGGGTTTCTGCCGACATCGGTGCACTGCGCCCGGGGGCGTCGTCACTCCAAGTACAGGGCGAAGAGCCTCGGCGATGCCTCGCGCGTGCGGCTCATCCGTAGACGCACCCGAATCGTCTGACCGCCGAGTCCGGCCAGGCGATGCTCCGGCCACCGAACCGGGCAGGCGATGCCGTCGGCACCCTCGATCCTGCCGTCCGTGAAGCCGTCGATGGGCCGCAGATGCTCATCGAGCAGATCCACCGCCATCGATGTCACACCGTCGCCGTTGACCCGCAACTGGCCACCCCCTGCTGGCAGCTGCAGCGGTGTCGAGACAACGGTCCCCGTCTCTGTCCCGGGGTTGAGGGCCAGACACCCCCATCGGTCACGTGGCAGCGTCGCCAGGGCGACTTCGGCGTAGTAGTGCGCGACGATCTCTTCCGCCTTCTGTCCGACATTGCGCCAGCGACCGTGGTAGATCAGGGTTTCGTCCCCCACGTTGAGAATCCCGTTGCCCTGGCAGAGAATGGTGTTGTCGGATCGTCCCGTCGCCGCCGTCACCGGCGACTCCGTCCGATCGATGAATACGCGCCCCGGCGTCGCCCCCGGTTCGCGGAAGCGAATACCGTCGTTGGAGACAACGAGGCCCAGATCGCAGGCAATCTTGTCGAAGTCTTCGCCGAAGGGCTGGTTGTGCCACAGCCCGTACAACCCGACACAGACGTTGCCCAGACTCGTGGCGCCGATTCCGAGATGTACCTGGTCGTAGCAATGATCCTTACCGCGGGCGGCCGGATCGGCCGGTTCGGGCAGGGCGAAGGACAACTCCCAGAGGTCGGGCCAATCGTCAAACTCGGTGCTGGAGTGGGCGACACCGGTGCGCCCTCCTGCGGCCCCACCCTCTGTGTATACACCGCTCCATGCGGCACCGGGGAACGTCTGCGAGTGTACGATGTAGTGGCCCTGATGACGGAAGAACGAACAGTGCTCGACGAACTGGTCGACAAAAGGCATCGACGTGACCGACCACTGAATTCCGTCAGCTGACACCGCACAGGCAATGCTTGGCAGGGCGCCATAGGCTTTGATCGGCGGCTCGGTCTGATCGGGGAAATACTGATAGATCATCTTGTAACGCCTTGCGTCATCGGCATCGTCGTCGTCGCGGATCACCGCCGCCCCGCTGACGATCGTGTGGGGCAGGTCGAGAGCGTTGTTGTCGCGGCTGCCCTTGAACAGCACCTGGCCAAGGGCTGGCTTGTGCCACGTGATGCCGTCCTCGCTCTCGGCGTAGCACAGCGGTCCCTGGTAGACCTCGAACCCCTCCTGCATACCGATCAGCCACTGCGGCAGCCGGGCCACCTGCTGCATCTTGTCTGCCGGCCAGTCAGGATTCTTGCCGCGATGGCAGGCGTAGTACCACATGCGGTAGCGGCCGGCGTCATGCAGGACCGTGCCGTAGAAGTGGGCCGCCAGGTCATCCGCGCTCCCTGGCGCGCCGGGCGTCAACACCGGCTCGGGTCGGACGACGGGTTTGCTCAGGTGCAGGCAGACGTTCTTGCGCATTGGCAGGGAGACTTCGTCGATGGCCAGCAGAACCTGTCGCATGATGCTCCTTTACCGCACGATGGGCGGGTCTCACGTGGGGATGCCAGCGTCGCCATTGCAGGGATCCGCAACAACACCCGCTCGCCAGACTCCCACGACCCGATGACAAACTGACCCTTGACCGCTGTATGCCGTTTACGGTAGGGTGCAAGAAGACTCGTTCACTCAAAGCATAGCCAATGAGGTCCGGCCAAATGAACAAAGTTCTACTGACAAGCGTTTGTCGCCCCCTGGGACCGAAGTACGGCGATGCCCCTTCGGTGGGATACGAACTGCTGCACGGTCAGGTGACGCGCGCTCAGGGCATCTTCAGTCCGCGGGCGGTGGACGGCCCCTACGATGCCATCGAATACATCGCCGAGAACCTGGACTCACCGACGGTGACGTTGCAGTACCCATCCAAGCGGGAGTTCATCCGGGAACTCAAGAAGGGCTATGACTATGTGGGCATTTCCTTTCTGTTGGCCGTGCTTCACAGGATGAAGGAAATGGTTGCTCTGATCCGCCGCTACGCACCGCAAAGCAAAATCGTACTTGGCGGTTACGGGACGGTCCTGAGCGACGACGAACTCAAGCCCTATGCCGACTTCATCTGCCGCGAGGAAGGCGTAGGGTTCTTACGCAAGCTATTGGGTGAGCCCGAGATCCCATTGCCTTACAAGCATCCGCTGATCGTGAGTGGGCTGAAGGTGCTCTCCCTTGCCGTGCCCGGAGGCACGGGAAAGATCTTCGCGGGGCTCGGCTGCCCCAATGGCTGCGACTTCTGCTGCACCTCGCATTTCTTCAAGCGCAAACACATCAGGTTGCTGCCCGAGGGCAAGGACATCTTTGCCGTCGCCGAGCGCTACCTGGATATGGATCCAAAGCTGACGTTTCTCATTATGGACGAGGACTTCCTGCTCAACAAAAAGCGCGCGATGGCGTATCGCGAGTGCGTGCTGGAAAGCGGCAAGACCCTGTCGACCTTCGCCTTCGCCAGCGTCAAGGCGATCAGTCAGTACACAGTGGAGGAGATCCTGGAGATGGGGATCGATGGCCTCTGGATCGGCTACGAGGGTACGCGTTCCGGTTACGCCAAGCAGCAGGGCAGGCCGATCGAGGACATCCTCACGGAGTTCCGCCAGCACGGCATCAGAATACTGACCTCGATGATCGTCGGTTTTGATTACCAGACCGAGGCTGTCGTGGCAGAGGAACTGGACAGGCTGATGCAGCTCAAACCTTCGCTGGCACAGTTCCTGATTTATGGTCCGGTGCCTGGCACACCCTTTTACCAACGGGCCATCAAGGAAGACCTGTTGCACGAGGCGTACAGCAAAGATCCCGAGCTGCACTATCGGCGGGCCGATGGTTTCACCACGATGGTCAAACATCCCACGCTGTCGCCCGAGAAGATCGAGAAGCTTCAGCGCTGGTGCTTCGACCAGGACTTTCAGAGGCTCGGACCGAGCATTATGCGGGTTCAGGAGACGCGGCTGCTCGGCTACCAGAAGCTCAGAAACTCACCCAATCCCGCCCTGCGTGGGAAAGCCAACCATTACGCCAGGGAGCTGCGCAGTGCCTATCCCGTATTCCTCGCGGCAAGACTATTCGGGCCGAATGCAAAAATCCGCCGCTGGATTGGCGACTTGCAGGGGGAAATCCACGCGACGCTGGGACGTCCCACCCTGGCGGAGCGCTGCAAGTCCGCGCTGACCGTGGGTGCTGCGTTATGGACGGGGCTGACGCTCAAACTCGATCTCTTCCAGCACCCCAGACTGGTGCGGACGAAGTACCGCATGCCGGACAAGAGCTGGAGTGAATTTCATCTGTGGGAGGAGTTTTCGTACAAGACCTCGCTGCCGCAGCTTTCCATCCAGGTGGACCTCCAGCATGCGAAGAAGCAGGTGTGGCTGCGACTGGAGGGCGTGCTCTCGGCTGCCAGTGCAGAGGGACTGGCCCATCGGATTCAGGAGTCTCTGGAGCGCAGCAAGAGCCAGTTGATCCTGGATCTGAACAAGCTCCGCTGGGATAAAGAGGAGGACCTGCGCCCGTTGCTGGAAAAACTCTCCGGCTACCGCTCCCACATCCGTCTGATCCTGCCCGAACTGTCCAACGCCCATCCCGAACTGATCCTGCTTGTCGCCATGTTTCACCAGTACAAAGGCTGAACCGGTCACCTGTGGATAGGCGTAGTGCCCTGCTCTGCGCGTCGCGGACCAGGCATCCTACTCGTCGCAAGTAAACGCCGTGCCCGTCGAGACCACGCACAGAAGCCGGCGGCAGACAGATCGACAGAGGGAGGCGCAACACGAGCGTCAGACCTTCGTTCGGGGTCGATCCGTTGCGTTTTGTTAGCGAAAGACGAGAGCGTGCGGCTCTGTGGCCGCCTCGACATGTCCCACCACGCGCGCGTGCTCCACGCCGGCGTCGGTCAGGGCAGTGACTGCCGCCTCGGCCTGGTCGGCGGGCAGCGCCGCCAGCAGCCCGCCGCTCGTTTGCGGGTCCACGAGCAGCTCCTGATACGCCGCGGGCAGGGAGCCGAAGTCGGTCACCGCATCGATCAGCTGCCGGTTGACCCCATTGACGCCTGTCGACACGCCTCGCTGGTACATCTCAAGGGCCTCGGCCAGCACGGGCAGGCGATCGGTCTCGATGTAGAGGGTGACTCCCGATCCCGTTGCCATCTCGTAGGCGTGGCCGCCGAAACCGAAGCCGGTGACATCGGTCACCGCGTGCACATCGAAGCGCCGCAAGCTCGCCGCTGCCGTCATGTTGAGCGTCGTGAGAATATCCACGCAGGCCGTCATCGCCGCCGCCGAGACCCACTTTTTCAGATGGGCGTTGAACAACACGCCGCTGCCGATCGGCTTCGTCAGGATCAGGGCGTCACCGGGCCGCGCCCCCACATTCCGCCAGAAACGCTCCGGATGTACCAGCCCCGTCACCGACAGGCCAAACTTCGGCTCCTCGTCGTCGGTCGTGTGCCCGCCGGCGAGCACCGCGCCGGCTTCCGTGATCTTCGTCAGCGCCCCCTCGACCATGCCAGCAAGCACGTCGGGGCCCAGTTGACTCGATGGGAAGCCGATCAGGTTCAGCGCCACGATCGGCCGCCCCCCCATGGCGAAGACGTCGCTCAGCGCGTTGGCGGCGGCGATCTGCCCGAACAGGAAGGGGTCGTCCACGGGGGGCGTGATAATGTCTGCCGTCAGTACGAGGGCCGTCTCTGCGTCGAGACGGTAGATGGCGGCGTCATCACTCGTCTCGAAGCCGACCAGCAGCCTCGGATCGACCTTCCCCGGCAGTCCTGCGAGCAGCTTTGCGAGCCCGACCGGGCTCACCTTCGCCGCTCAACCGCAGGTCTTGGCGAGGCTGGTCAGCGTCTTGTCCTTCGAGAACAGAGCCATGTGTCGTTCCTTGTCGAGAGGGACGCTACCAGAGCGCCCGAGACTATGAGAATGCAGGAACCTACGAGTGCTGCCTTGGCCGGGCAACGCGCCGCTGGACGGATCCCTTGCCGGCAAATACGGCGGCGCTCTTCTACCCGACGACTCGGCCCTCGCGCTCCGGAAGCCAGATCATGCCCGAACGCCGAATCCTCGACATCGTCGGCGTGCCAACCCTCATCGACTGGGTGCGGGGCGCCCGCCAGAGAACCCGGTGGCGCCGGCGCGGGCCAATCTTGACTGGCTTGCCATGGACACCGTCGATGCGCTCGCAGCGCCGTACACTTCCAGTCTCGACGAGCTGACCCAGGCCTGCCGACGTCGTGCCCACTGGTCGATCCGGCCCTCGAGCGGAACATGCTGACCCAACTGCTGAACGGACAGACCTGAGGTCAACGAACAGACCTGAGACCGATGTGCCGAAAGCCCGGGCCGCCTTGAGCAGATCCCCCTCGCCCTGGCGAATAACCACAGCCATGCCGTCGGGAGCTACCCCGACCCCTTCAATCATGGCACTGTGGTCCCTTCTCGTTGCCGGCGCCGCCGATGTCGAGCACGCGCATTTCAGCCTGGTCGGTCAGCGTGTAGACACTCTAATCGACGAGACGCACTTGGGGGGCTACACCATCCACAATGTCGGCAGCGAAGACCACGGCCGGCCCATGGCCAGCGGTGCCTACCTCTACCGCCTGCGCATCGGCGACCAGGCACCGTTGTCGCTGCAGTACGTGCAGGTCGAAAGTGGTTTTATTTTCAATGCAAAGTACTTTAACACCTGTTGTATCAGCAACTTGTGTCGCTGCAATCTTCTTCGTAATATGCCGGCCAAATGACATTGGTTGCCGCCATTTGGCGACTACGTAGTCGATGAACTTCAACATCACCAAAAGTCCCCCCTTGACTTACACAGAAGGGCGTGACGTATGGGCGTAGGCGATTTTGTACCACGAAATGGCAGTCAGCCGCTGCCCCAACCCGAACCTCGATCCAAAGATCACAACGGTCGAACTGTGCCCTGGCCAGGACCCGATCGACGATGCCCGGGTGTGGGGCGACGCGATGACGACACTCTCCGTGTCGGTGCGCCCATTGACCATGGCAATGGGAGAGCCGGAGTAGTCCCATGCCCCATGCTGCGGCAACACCTGGAAGAGGAGCGGGGTGACGAGGTCTACGCCGAGGAGGTGGAACTACTCGATTACGTAGAAGTCCTCGTGCATCGACGGCATCTCGTGTTGTGTGGCACTGCCGTGTGTGCCTTGATCGCCGGGCTCGTCACCTTGACCACACCTGAGACGTTCCGCGCCCAGGCGAGCATTCTGCCGATTCAGCAGCCCAACTTCGCCCACCTTGGCCGGGATCCTGAGGGTGTCGCTGTACCAACTGGCGGTCTTTACGCCAACATGCTTGCGTCCATCCCAGTCCAGCGTGCCGTGCTGGCACGCAGTTTCGCTTACCAGCGTGATGGCGAGCCGGTGACGACGACGTTGAGACAATACTTCGGGGCCACTTCATGGGGCCAGGCAGTGACCGCGCTGGAAAGTGCTGTCGATGTCAAAGCTGAAAAATCCGGGGACATCACGGTGACGGCATTGATGCCATCACCTGAACTGGCGTCGATGGTACCAAACGCCCTGGTGGACGAAGTGATCGCCGCCGCGCAACAGCGCCGGTTGCGCCATGTGGACGAGCAGGTTGCCTTCATCGACCAGCGTGTCGCCGAAGTCCAGAGCCAACTGGCGCAGTCCGAGCAGACCCTCGCCGATTTTCGCCGGCGCAATCGTGACCTGGCCCTGGCCGATGAGGGCGAGGCCTTCCTCAATCCGGAGTTGGTCGTCGAGCATTCACGGATGCAGCGCGAGGTGGGCCTGCAGTCGTCGGTGTTGTCGACCCTGCTCAATCAGGGCGAAGTGGCCCGGCTGGAGGCGAAGAAGGAGTTTCCCGAGGTGGAGGTGCTGGCACGGGCTGAGCCACCGGAGCAGCCCGAGGGCAAGGGCTTGATGAAGCGAGTGGTTCTGGGTGGCATCGTCGGCCTCATGGCGTCGGTGATGCTGGCCTTCATCCTCGAATATGGCAAGCGCAGTGCTGAGGCGGGACGCATGGAGCCGATCCTGGCCGATCTGCGCGCTGACATGGACCGACTCCGGCGCATGGTTGGTAAGGCACGCCGTCACCCCGGGTCCTGAGCGGATGCCCCCGGTGCGGCGAGCCTGCTGGTCGTCATGGGCGACCACGATGGTCCTGCTGACAAGTGTGACGTTGCTGGCAGCGCCGGCAAGGGCGGCCCCGGCAGACGAGAGCGCTAACAAGCAGAAACGGCCGGCTGGCCTCGAGTTGACCGCCCCAGGGGAGGTCCCTGCCGCAGAGATCCTTGCCGCAGGGACCCTGCCCGGGACGGCTGGTCCTGTCACCGCAGAGCAGCCCTTCAGGCCAGTGGGAAAAAGCGGCAGCGATGGTGACGTGCAGGCCTTCGGCTACGACGTTTTCAGTCGTACGCCCACCCTCAGCGAGACCCTGGGTGCCGTTGATCCCGACTATCCCGTCAGCCCCGGAGATGAGATCCGGGTTACCGCCTGGGGACAGGTAGAACTCTCCCACCTGCTCACGGTGGACCGCGAAGGTGGCATCCAGGTGCCGCGCGTGGGGCGGCTGCAAATTGCCGGTACACCCCTGCGTGATCTGGAGGGCAGGATCCTCCGATTCCTCGCCACCTCTTACTCTACCATCGCAGCGGATTCGGCCAATAGATCCACGTCCGTCGATGTCACGCTGGGCAAGCTCCGTACCATCCAGGTGTATGTCCTCGGCGAAGTGCGTCACCCGGGCGCTTGTGTCGTCCAAGGCGCCTCCACGGTGCTTAATGCTCTGGCCATTGCTGGCGGGCCATTGCCAACAGGCTCGCTGAGGCAAGTGCGCCTGTTGCGCCATGATCAATTGCAGGCTCGGATCGACTTCTACGGTTTCCTCCTCCAGGGTGATACCAGGCAAGAGGTGCGCCTGCAACAGGGCGACGTCATCGTTGTGCCTCCCATAGGCAAGACGGTAACACTACAGGGCCGCGTCCATCGCCCGGCGCGGTATGAGCTGAATGAGGGCGAAGGACTGCGCGATCTGCTCGACCTCGCCGGCGGCCTCGACGCCGACGCCTACGCCCGTCGGGTGCAGGTGGAGCGGATCGTGGCCAATGAAGAGCGACAGATCGTCGATGTGGATCACTCGACGCTGGTCGCCCAGGACGGCAGATTCGACATGCAGGATGGTGACCGGGTGATGGTCTTCGGTATCCCCGATCGCTTTGCGAACGCTGTCAGCATCCAAGGTGTGGTACGCCGGCCCGGGACCTATGAGCTGAAGCCAGGCATGCGCGTGAGCGATCTGGTCGAGCACAGTGAAGGCCTCCTTGAGGAGGCCTATCAAGGCCGTCTTCGCCTGGTGCGCACCCATGCCGACAAGCGGCGCCAACTGGTGTCGCTGCATCTGGGGCGGGCGTTGGCGGGGGACCCGGAGCACAATCTGGAGCTTGAGCCCCTTGATGAAGTGACGATTTACTCGATCCACACGTTCCGCGACCCCAAATGGGTGCACATCGAGGGTTTGGTGCGCAGCCCGGGACGCTACGAGCTGTTGGCAGGGATGACACTGCAGGATCTGATCGCCTCGGCGGGTGGGCTGCAGGAGGAGGCGTACCGACTTGGGGCTGAGATCGCGCGCTCAGATACCACAGCCGATGGCGAGCAGGCGGCGGTTGTGGTGCTGATGGTACCGGTGAGCGACAGCTACGAGGTCACCGCATACGACCCCACCGGGGCACCAGTTCTGTTGCAGGATGGTGACCACGTGTTTGTGAGGCGCAATCCGGAGTCTGAGCCCCAGCGTTACGTGCTGATCGAGGGCCAAGTGCGCCTGCCGGGACGCTACGCGCTGCTGTCAGAGCAGGAACGGTTGAGTGACCTGGTGGCACGCGCAGGAGGTCTGCGGCCCGAGGCCTACAGTGACGGTGTCCTTTTTGTGCGGGCTGGCGTGGGCCACGTATCGGTGGATCTGAGCCAGGCGTTGATCACGCAAGGGGGTGACGACGACCTCGTGTTACGCGCCGGCGATGAGATCTCCGTGCCGCAGCGGTCGGCAACGGTGGCGGTGGTGGGAGCAGTGCAGCGGCCCATGGCCGTCGTATATCAGCATGGCGCTGGCCCAGACTACTATCTGGAGCGCGCGGGAGGTTTGCGCCAGGGGGCCGATGGGAGTCGCATTTACCTTGAGATGCCGAACGGGGAGATCCGACTTTCCAAACGAATTCTGTGGCTATGGCGTCGCTGGCCGAAGGTGCTGCCCGGCAGCAGGATCGTCGTCCCTGCGCGTTAGTAGCGGTTAGACAAACGGCGACAGGTCAACACCAATCGTGGGCAGGGATCAGTCTCCGGTCAATTGACAATGGGTGTGTAGGGACGGTCGTTGTTGAGGGACTTCGACTGGATGGAGCCACCCGCCCACTGAAGAGTTGGCGAGCCATCGCCGTGCTTTGGCCCGTTCTTCTCCTTGTCCGCCACGAGCCCGTTGGCCATCCACTCAAGCAGCAAGATCAGATCGTAGACTGGCAGTCCGGCACAACCTGACCCGCCGTTTCGCTGGAGAAAAAGTGGTACGCCTGGAGCGAAATACGCACTGCCGCCCTAGTCCGTGCCTTTTCTATGCAACACTGCCATCGACCCTCGCCTATATTCCCTGTTGCAACAAAAAGCCTGCCCCTTCCATCGTGCGTCCATTGCCGATGCACGTTTCTAAAAGTCGAAGGAAGCCATGTCTTCTCCTGCCCAGCTATCCCGTCGCACCTTCCTGTCCACTGCAGCAGCCGCGACAGTAGCAGACCTGGTCGTCGGCAACCGCTTGTCTGCAGAAGAATCACTATCCACACAAACCGTGACTTCGCCCACGGCAGATCCCGTACGCCAGGCGCCCGTGTTTGTCTCTACCTGGGATTTCGGCCGGGTTGCCAATGAAAAAGCCATGGCGACCCTCGCCGCTGGCGGCGACATGCTGGATGCGATCGAACAAGGCATCCGGGAGACGGAAGTGGACGCCGACAACCACTCGGTCGGCTTCGGCGGTACACCGAACGCCGATGGTGTGGTACAACTCGACGCCTGTATCATGAACCACCTGTACAACGCCGGTAGCGTTGCCGCCATCGAAGACATCCTGCATCCGATCTCGGTTGCCCGCTTGGTGATGGAACGCACCAAACATGTCATGCTCGCCGGAGCCGGGGCAAGGAAATTTGCTCTCGAACAGGGCATCGAGCCAACCGAAATGCTGACCGAAGAACGGCGGCAGAAGTGGCAGCAATGGCTTAAGACGCAGCAGGAAATGAGCCTCGAAGAAAGCCATGATACGATCGCGCTTGTTGGCTGCGGCACGGATGGAACACTCTCCGGCGGCTGCTCGACGAGCGGCTGGGGCTACAAGCTCGCTGGACGTGTCGGCGACTCCCCCATTATCGGCAGCGGCCTGTATGTGGATGGTCAGGTCGGGGCCGCCGGTGCTACGGGACTGGGTGAAAATGTGATGCGGTACTGTGGTTCGTTTCAGGTCGTGGAATTCATGGCTCGAGGCGCAACGCCCGAGGAAGCCTGTATCGAAACCGTACTCAGCATGGGCCGCAAGGATCCACTGCCGCTGAAGGATATGAGCCTCAATTTCGTCGCTGTTGATCGCTTCGGTCGGTACGGTGGCGCCGGGTCCGATGCGGGGTTCAGATACTCCGTAACCACGGTCGAAGGCTCGCAGAGCAGCGACGCTGTCACCGTGCAGGAGTAGGCGGTAGCAAGATTATTCTCACCGGAAAAAACAGCAGCCGTGTGTTCGGCGCGACTTGGATCCTTGCTGCTTCTTGTTGGCACTGTGGGGCTGAGACTGCACCCTCAACGACTCAACACACGCACATCGAGCAGCTCATGGGGGCCAGTCGCTACCCGGAAGCGATTGCTGAATTGCGGCGACTCGTGCAGGACCATCCTGGTGATGCGGATCTGTACGCTCGCCTCGGCCGCGCGCTGACCGCCGATGAACACCTGAGCCAAGCGGTTGCCGAATTTGAACACGCCCTTGAGATCGATCCGGAGGATGGCGTCACCCGCGTCGATCTGGCCGTGCTGTTGACCCGTCTGGATCGGATCCCTGATGCGGAAGCGCAACTGCGCAACGCCATCGCCAGGAATCCGCAGTTGGCCTCCGCCCATCGCATCATTGGGAAACTGCATTTCCGCGAAGGACAATATGCAGAGGCTACCCGGGCCTTCCAACGGGCCACGCAGACAGACGCCGATTTTGCCGAGGCCTGGTTCGATCTGGCGCAGGCCTATATGAAACAGACAGACCTCGATGATGCGGAGGGCGCCTTCCGGCGGGCCGTCTCCGCCGACTCCACGGATGCCCGCTTCCGCGATGGCCTTGGCTTCGTTTGCTACAAACGACGCCAATATGAGGCTGCCGCCATCGAATTTGTTGCGGCGGTGGCTCTCGACCCGCTGTATGCTCGATCCCACTTCAATCTTGGCAATACGTATCTGCGCCTCGGCCGCGCGGAAGAGGGCCGCCAGCAGTTGGAAACCTTCCGTGCCCTCGATGATCAGGAACGTCGCCTTTACAGTCTTGAGACTACGATCCTGCAGTCGCCGGAGCGTGCCGGATTGTATCACGACATGGCCGTCATCCATGGTCAGCGCGGCGAACATGACAAAGCACGGCGACGGTATGTCCAGGCCGTACTGCGCGATTCCAACTTCGCCCCGTCCTATCACAATCTCGGCACCATGCAGTTGCGCGACGGTCGCCTGACGGAGGCGATGGGGCTGTTTCGACGGGCCCTGCGCGCCGACTCGACCTACATCCTCGCCTATCGCTCTCTGGGCAACATGTACATGCTGCAGAAGCAGCCGGCTGCCGCTTTACAGACGTACGAACAGGGGCTGCGACGTGATCCGAGCGATGAAGATCTGCGCGCCCGCGCGGAACTGGCGCGCAAATTCTTACGCGCCTCGGGCGATACCCGGTAAAGAACGATGCCGACGAGTGTCAGTCCTGCGCCAACTCGGCAAGCCAGCCCCAGCCTGTAGTAGAGCAGCAGAGCGGCTCTGCAACACCCATCGACTGCCTCCATTGAAATACAAGGCTAGGGGAAACACGGCGCCGGTATGTACTCCCGCCCTGCCACGGCAGCAGAGCGTGCATGCTTGACCACTGTCACAGCCACAGTGACTTTCACTACCCTGGACGTTAACCCGAATCAGGCCTGCAAAAAATGAACTCGATCCCAGTCGCTCTTCTCACGGCCATCCTTCTCACCACTGCCACCGAGACATGCTGGGCGACGAAGGACGACGCCGTTGTCCACATCGGTGACCGAATCATATCCACGGACGAGTTCCAAACACGTGCTGGGAAGCTGCTACTCTCGGGCTACCAGCATCTGGACACACTTGGCATGGACGCCAAAATGCAGCTTCTCGACGGGATCATTGCCCAGGAGTTACTCGTACTGGAGGGGCTGCAGCGCGGTGTCGGCAACGACCCCGTCATAGCCATGGATCTGGCCCGTACGGAGCGTCGGGCACTGATGAACGCCCTCTATGATACCCAGGCTCTGCTAGGCGACTACTCCTCAACAGAGCAGGAACTGCGGGATTACTTGGTCGAGGCGCAATATGATGTAGAGGTCCTCAGCCGCCATATCGTGTGTGCCACCAGGGAAGATGGAATTGCCGTCCACGCAGCCCTGTTGGAGGGCACCCCCTTCGAGGTACTTGTTGCACAACACTCCCGACGCAGTATTCAGGAGCGCTTCGGTCCGGGTGGCTGGGTCGGCTGGTTTCGTATCGGCGAACTCTACGAGGAGTTGCGGGAACCGCTGCAGGGCATGTCGCCCGGAGAATTCTATCCAGAACCGGTCCGCACGCCGCTGGGATACCATGTCTTTGGCCTGCAAGAGAGGCGCCCGATCTCCTTCGAATCCTCCGTCGAGTTTCTCCGCGAAAAGCTACGCGTACAGAAGCGGGCCAATGACATGGAGCGCTATGTCAATGGACTTCGACAACGCTACGATGTCCAACCAATCGAAAGCGGAATGCAGGCACTCGCGTCAATCGATGCGCAGGACTCAAGCTTTGCCGATACGGAGCAGACCTTGATTACCTGGCAGGGCGGAAAATTGAGTGTCGCCGACTTCATGGAGTTGGTGCGCGACGGGCGGGCCCCACACCCTGCCCCCTTGCGTCCCGAAATACGGCGCAAGGAAGTAGACAATCAGGCAGGGATGGTGATCATGATAACCGAGGCCCGCAGGTTGGGCCTTGACCGCCTGCCCCATGTGGCTCGAAAGATCGATGATCGACGGCAGGAACTGTTTACCAAATGGCTGTTTATGGCCGAGGGCCGGAAGGGCGCGCAAGCGGATACGAGCGCCACCAACATCCGACGATTCTACGACGAGAACCCGGATCTCTTCACCCGCACAGACGGAGTGATTACAGACTTCGAGCAAGTCGCCAGGAGCATTCGCTCTCTGCTGGTAAACCAAGGAGAAACGATGGCGATGGATCGGTTCATCGCCGGCCTGCGGCAGCGTTATGCCGACCAGATAAAGATCAACAGATCTTCTGTGGAGGCTGCCGTCGTCCGCCGGCCCGAAAGGCCTTCGGCGGACTAGCGATCGGTACCCAGTCCGGCGAAGACGGTTACAAAGGACAACAGTTCAGAGGACGCTGGCGACCCGTCGAAATCACGGCGAATCCATCGCGCTCCAACATTTGTTGTCAGATCGTATCCCAGGTACGCGGAACGATTGGCGATCTGACCGGCAAGGATCAGCGTACGACCGTCCAGCAGATAGCCGGAGGGCAGCGGATCCGGTTTCCTGCGCAGATTGTTGAAAATCTCAAATTCGGCGCCTGCGTTGATGCTGATGTTCTGGTTCACAGGCCGGATTATCTGCAAGGACAATACCTCCTCCAACTCACGCGTCTTCAACGTACTGCGCTGCGGCGCTTCCCGTCGACTGAATATCTGCTTCCAGCGAGGCAGCAGGGTCCAGCGCTCCACCTCGATGGGATACTCACCCTTGGCCATGACGCCAAAGAAGCTCTGATCACGCAGCGGGTTGTTGGAGCCGGACTGGCGGTAGCGCTCATGTTTCACCTTGGCCGTCAGGGGCAGGAAGTGATCGTAGTGCACCTCCAGGTACGTGGTATTGATGAAGGCGTCTCGCGCCGCCAGCACGTCGCGGGTAAAAACGGCTCGTCCCCTGGTTGAGGGGATTTCTGTCCATAGCAAAACATCGTCAGGGATGTCATCCTTCACCTTGCGAGGATTGGAGATGAGCGACACACTCAGATCCTGTGCAGGGAAATCTTTCTTTGCGGTGATCAGCAGATAGTTGGATTGGTTGTCACGCCCCGTCTTCAGCAGGCGTTGATCGAGGCGACCTGCCATGACCGTGACATCCGGCATGATCTCAAGACCACCATACACATTGTAACCCCGGCGGCCGAGTTTATATGGATAATCGGCCTCGGTGTCATCCTCAAAGCGATCAATGACGCCGTTGCTGTTCATGTCCATGCCGAAGAGGAATTCCGGCGGATCGACATCGAACCGCAGGAACGGCTCGGCATAGTCCGGCTGATCGTTGAAGTTCCGATTGAAATCGGAAATGTCGTCATTGTTCTCATCGATACCTGGGAACACGGCATTGTCCGAAAGCAGGCCCTGCCCCTGGCGGGTGTTTACCCGCTCACCAAAGTAAAGACGACTCCAGTCCGGCAGTTCATCCTGATCATCGTTGTCATCGACAAATTCATACACATGGCGACTCAGGTTGTCGTAGAACACTTCCCCTTCAGAATTGGGGATAAACGCCCGCGTTGAGTAGTCCGGATCGATGCTGTAGGCTTCGGCGAAGACAGTCCACGGGTAGTGTTGTTGCTGGGCCGTCACGTAGAAGGCATCGGCTTTCTTGGTCGCCAAGGCCTGCCGTACTGCGATGTTCTCATTTGGGAAACGGCGATACTGGAAGTTGCGCACGATTTCAGTGTGCAGTTCAAACCCCCCGATATCTGCGATCAACAGATCGACACCGAGCATCCGATTGCCAGTGGGCAGACCATAACGAAATCGGTGGAAGGCCTGGTTGGAGCCGTCCTTGACGTTACCCGAGGCCCGAAGGACGGGCAGGAACACGGGCGTACCGAGATTGTTTGTCTGCTTGTTCGACGTCACTTCCACTCGATAATCGTTGGCCAGAATCAGGCCTACTTCGATCATCTCGATCTCTCGAAAATCGCTGATCTCGTCGGCGTCGCCTGGAGTAAAGTCTTCGATGTTGTAGGTCAGAGTTATGGCATCCGCGCCGCTGGCTTCAATGACGCCGCGACGACGCACACCCCCTTCGACGGTGGGAACGATGTCCCCCGTGTGTTCGACGCCGTTAATAAAGATGCGCCAGCGCGACAGCAGGGCACCCCCTTCACCATCCTCCGGGGAGTCATCAGTAATTCGAACGACGGCGGAACGCACGAAGTCTGCATTCATTGGCCCACTGAGCAGACCGGACATCGAGTTGTCGCCAAAAGGCAGGTCGGTATTTCGATGTGCGGCGTTCACGAAGGTCGCACCAAGGCGCGCGAAGTCACCCACCTGTGCCTGAGCTCTGGCGGCCATCATGTTGGTGAAAGTCCCTGCTTGGACACCACCACCGATCTCGGTATCTGAAACCTCCGCGGTATTGCTGACGCGAGAGGACAACAGTGTCAGGGAATACTTGTCGGTCTGGATGTCCCACTGGATTCCGTCGAATCGCGGCTTAGAGAACGTCAGTGGTGTCAGGGTCGTGCGGATCCCATCACCGACCATCAGCGACGAGTGGAATTGGCCGGAGTGACTTGAGGAGATAACCAGGCTGTTAAACCACGAATTAAAACGCGGGCTCTTGGTGATGATGCTGCCGTTGTCCTGGGGGTAATCCTCGGACCAGTCGAACAGCATCCAGCCCTTGGTGATGTAGTTACCGTAGACGTCATAGAATGGCGACCCCTCCAGAAACACATTGTTGTAGCGCTCGTAGTGGTTGCGCGCATAGTTGGAGTACTGCTCCTGGCGCCAGTCGTACTCCTGATACAGGCGTTGCGGCAGATACCACTTACGCACAGAGGGCACAAGCGTCGATGGTGCGACCTCGGTGCCCGTCGTGTAGTACGGGTTATCGAACCCGGTCGGACGCTGGGCATCGGCGTCTTGGGGTGCGCCCCGAAGCAGTGCAAACAAACATCCCAGCAGAATCGGGACTCGACGTTTCACGTGATTCTCCATATCAGTACACAACGTTCACGGTCTTGTGCACATGTTCGTCGCGAGCATCCGAATCGACTTCGATGCGGACAATGTAGATACCGGGGGCAACTCTCTGACCGCCGCCGTCACCAACCCAGGAAAAGCTGGCACGGGTGGCCTGTGGCGTCTGGTCGGACAGCTCAGCCACCAATCGGCCAGCAAGATCGTAGACCAGCACACGCGGCTCGCGACTGGTCTTTACAATTGTGAAACTCAGTAAATACTCGTCGTTCACACCATCGCCATTGGGTGTAAACACAGCCGTGTGCGTCAGACTTCGCACCAGCGACCGACCGGCGACGGCTTCCGGGAGATGCACTTGATCGGCACCGAACTCGGCGGGCACGACACCTTGGGAGTTGTCCTCCTGCTCCGAGTTCAGCACGAAGGCGGTGAACACCGTCGGACTGATTGCCAAACGGCTGCGGAAGATAATCTCCACAGAATCACGGCGGACCACGGGTGGCGGCAGTTGCACGATGAGCGAATCTCCCAGAACCTGTGAGGTCGCCACGACATCTGCACCGCGAACCGTGGTGCGCACAAGCTCGACATCGTCACTGCCGGGGGGCAGGTTGAGAATCACTCTGTCGAAACCAACGTCGCGCCCGCTCACACCGCCGGGTGTGATGGTATAGCGAAATTCCTGCAGTGAATCCAGCGCTGCTTCATGTGGGAAAATCTGCCCCTGCAGGCCGGCGGCGACAACGGGCGCACTGGCGACGAAACGCAGCGAGTGCAGCGTCGGCATATTTTCGCCGTCTGTACTGATCAAGCGTACACGACTGCGCAGCCATTGCCGGGGTGAGGGCGATTGAAACTCCTGGCCGGAAAACCGATGCGGCAGACTCCAACTGCTCCACGTATCGTCGCGTATGTTCTCCTGCACGATGTCGCCGCGGTTCCTCGACTTTGCCGCGTCATATGCGGCTTTGGTAACTTCGGAGCCATTGATCAGGAAGTATCGCGTCACGGTTGTGAAGCCATTGCCAGTCTGCGTCTGGACCTCAATGCTGGTGCCCGGCGGCATATCGGCGTCCCACTCTATCCGGCGGATGCTCAGCGCACTCTCGAGCCCTATGTCTTCCGATTCCAACTCCACCTGTGCAGGATACCCTTCGGCATGGAAGGCGAACAACTGCAGGGCGCGGGAAAACTGGGGCACGTCTGTGACGCGCCACAGAAGCAGACGCGTCGCCATTGGCTCGAAATTGAAGTCAAACAGAAAACGCCCGAAGTGTGGCTTGAAGCGTGGATCTGCCGAGGTGCTCGTGCCGTTTACGACTTCGGACAACAGGTCGTAGTGAAATAGCCCCTCCACGATCGGGTCGCTGCTGTTGCTCGCCGTACCATCGGAGACGAGCAAGTCAAAGTTCGTCCAGGGGCCCTGCTTGTCACGCTCGAAGCCATACAGAATGGGACTGCGGTCGCTGACGACGGGAAGGAAGATCACGCGATCCACACGAAAGACGTTGCCGAAGTCCACAACCTGCCAGACGCCGGAGTCGCGCCAATCGCCTTTGTCGGAACCTTCAATCGTCCAGGTGCGGAAACCGATGTCTTCATCGAGCATCTCGTCCGCACCACTGCCCTTGCCGCACCCCTCGCAGTCCCGGTCCTTGGACGTCCACGTTGTGCCGCCCCAGTGTGGCTCCCCTGCTTCACGACGGGTGGGAGTGCCCACCATGGATGGCAGGTTAAATCCGACGCCATCCACTTCGATTTCGGCCAACGCTGCGTCGGGTGTGGCAGCGGCGGCCTCGAAACGAATAAAGCGGACGATGTCGAATGGCATAGTGCTGTTGGTATCGAGGTGCGCACCTGCGGCGCCCCGGAGTCCTGTTGTCTGTAGATCCAGTTCGACGACACGCTCGGTGTTGTTGTTGATCGGGCGCCCAAGTCTCGTGTAGACAATGCGCTTGGCACTTCCACCAAAGACCGGAATCCCGGGACTGGTAAAGACGTTGAAAAAATTGAAAGGTCGTGCCCCTTCCTCATCGGGAAAGATGATTCGCACCTTGTCGGCAACGACAGACCGCCCAAGATCAATCTCAATCCACCACAACTGCAAAGGATCGGCGGGGTCTGGCTGCCACCACGTGCGTTCGTTCTGATCGCGAATCAGGTCGCCCTGCGCCTGATTCGACTGAGCCCGAACGACCCGTTTGCCGAAATCCCCGATCGTGGTAGAAGAGTGAGCGTCGATATCGGCGACGGCAGGAAAGGTCTTGTCGAAACGACGGACAGAGACACCACTGGCGGTGACGTTGACGAGCCCTTTGGGATGGTTCCATTCAGCAAAGTCGGCAGCAGCAAAGACGATATCCTGGGCCGCCACCGATCCTCCGCTCACAAACAGTAAGGATGGCAGGAGGATGAGGCGCACTCTTTGGGCTAGACGTGTCATAGTGGCTCCGTATATCAAGTCGCGCTCAGTACGCCACTGCCAGCGGTTGGACGCGGGTGAGAGTACCCTCGTCCACCTCAACCTTGACTCGAATCAGGTACAAACCGGGAACGACGAGTTGGCCGCGGCCATCTGCACCATTCCACTTGGGGGCATAGGGCCCGGACACAGCTTGCGCCGTGAGGATGGCGCGCACTCGCCGTCCCGCAAGGTCAAACACTTCTACCTCCAGGGCTCCCTGGGTGACTCCGAACAGGTTGAAGCTGATCTCGGCTTCGTCGTTTATACCATCTCCGTTGGGAGTGATCACAGAGGACGTCAGCTCGACCCGACGTAGAACCTCAAACCGAGTGTCGCCGGCGATTACCTGCAGCCCATCGCTGAAAACATCCGCCCGCGCATCTCCCGCCTCGATCGACTGTGGCAACCGGATCACGGAGGGGTCACTGTCGAAGATGCGCCCCTCGAGAAAGACCGAGGTCTGAAAAATGGCGCTGCGAAAACGCACGCGAAAGCTGACATCCCGCTGAATCCGCTCGGAGAAGGAGAACCGCAGGACGCCAACCTCTTCAGTGAGCTCAAAGTCACTGCCCACTTTCGCCAACCTGCCATCAATCTCAAGATCCAGAAAGCGAGCCGCCGCCGGCACGTCGAGTTCGATGCCATTGTAACCTACCGGGTTGCCCGCGCCAGCAACGGTACGAATGTCGTAAACAAAGACCGTATCCACGCCGAGTGGCACTTCGATGTTTTCCGCCTCCGTTGTGGGCACACCATCGAGGGAGATCTCGGCGAGGGCACTGTCTGCCAACAGCGGCGAGACCTCGAAAGCGACAGAGTCGAGGACGCCAAAGGCGAGAGGATCCTGGGTTGTGATATTGAATTTGAACTGCATGAATTGGCTGCCGTCTGAGGAACGGTTCTGGTCCCCTGATCGATCATAGGCTACAGACCAGTTGTTCCAGTTACTTGTGTCCTCTCCGCGCATCGCGCGAAAACCGGCAACCCCTTCGGAGAATCTCTCGACGATCCGGGGGGAACTGAAATAGTCTTCCGGTGGCACTTCGAGCAGGCGCCCCAGATCATCGAAAACGAAATACGTCTTCGGATCATCGTCGATGCCTGCGCGGGTACGTAGAGACAGTTCCACGGGAGCCGTCGGATCCTCCACGATCGCACCCGAAGGGGTCTGACGGAATCGGGAAAACTTCCACGTCACTTTGCCGAGACTGACTCGTTCGCCGAAGGCGTGCGGCGCGGAGAGATAACGGGCCTCCTGTGGATACCCCTGACCAAAGGCCTGAACTTCGGCAAGCAACATCGTTCGCAATTCTTCGCCGAACTTGAAGCGAAGGAATCGAGTGAAACTCAGCTCCGATGTGATCGACACGATGCTGTTATTGTTGGAATATGTCGTACCGATGATCTCGTCCAGAGGGTGGTAGCCGTTGGTCCCGGTGGAGACGTTCTCGTCCTCGAAGATCAACCACTCCACGGGCGTGTTGCTGCGACTGACCTCGTAGATCGAGGGAAACAGTTCGCGCTGACGTTGATTGTCCGAGGTCAGCCCACTCTGAGGCGGAAAGAACACGACGCTGTCGATGGGGACAGGGACGCCGAAATCCAATGTGAAGAAAGTCACCCCATTGGGCAGCCCATCGGAGCGTCCGTTGTGTGTGAAACCGGCTGCCAACCCATCTCCGTCAACGAGGCCCCGCATGGTTGGACCGGCGGTGGCATCGACGCCCCCCGACTGCCACATCCGTGGATGCCAGCCAACACTGAGCGTGTCCGACTCCAGAAGACGGGGTCCCTTGGTGAAAGCCCAACGATATCCAAACAGGTCCCGTTGCGCCGACACAGCACCGGAGCGCACTTGTTCACGGGTCACACTCCATCCCCGGGGAATCTGCAAGGGTAGCACAGCACCCGGACGTACCGTGTCATCGAGGGCAATCCAGCTCTCAACGGCCTGCCTCCAGGGCACACCGTTGACGCCGCCGACGACCCAGGAATCTGTCGTTTGTGCCCACCCCTGGCTCGTGAACAGGGCGATCGCAGTGAGACTCGCGGATATCCAGCGTATCGGCTTCAATATGCTACCCCCAGAGTTCTGGAATTCTCGAATGTGCGAATCTCAGACGTAACGGCAACTCGCAGGACGTAAAGTCCTGGCGGCACCAGACTGCCGCCATCGTTGCGCCCATCCCAGGGGTATTGATAGGCCCCAGCGGGCTGTTGTACCGCTAACAGCCGCCGCACGCAGCGGCCCGACAGGTCAAAGATCTCGAGATCGATTTCGAGATCATCTGAGAACTGAGCGAGGACGAGCTCGATTGTGGCGCCGTCATTGTGGCCATCACCGTTTGGCGTAATGACCGAGGGACTGACCTGGATATCGACGGCAGCTTTTGTTCCGATCGTGTAGGCATTGATGACGCCGGTACTGACTTCGTCGATCGCATCTCCCGGTTCGATCGGATGAGGCGGCACATCCCCCTCTCCAAGAAGCCAGGCATTGACGGGGGTGTTATGCTCCAGCAGCCGCAGGTTGAAAAGGACCCGCCTTGGCTCGTTGTTGGCTGCTGTCACGGGTGTAAAGAAGACGTCAAATCCAGACGCCGTCGGCTCCACAAGTACGTCGTCCACCGGCGCCAGCGGATCTCCGGCAAGCAGGTCGACAAAATCGGGCGCCGGGAAGGCTTCCACGCGAATGCCCCGGTAGCCGTTGTCACCCGATGAGAATTCGGTCCGGATGTCGTAGGTGAATGTTGTGTCGACACCACCGCGCACTTCCAGCACTCCGCCTGCCGGTTGCGGATCGCTGGCCAGAGCAATCTCACCGATGGCGCGGTTCACCAGGCTCGGCGAAAACTCTACGAGCAGGGAGTCAATACGAATTGTGTTGTCCGCGTCACCGGTAAAATTCAGGCGGAATTGCAGAAATTCTCGTGGACTTGGCAGATCGATCGGGACGTCCGTGGAGCCCGTGGCAGTGATCGTCAACGGCGGCGACCAGGAGCTCCAGTTGTTGACGTCTCCCCGGACATCTCCTTGTACGAAGTCGCGCACAGGGCCCTGCTCAGCGACCGGTAGCTCCGCATAAGTGGTACGATCGACTTCCTCCAGCAGCACCCCTGTGAGGCCGTCCCGGCGAAACAGAGCCCGGCGCGGCAGGCGGCTGTCGTACTCCTCCAGGGCGACCTCCTCCTGGGCGCCACTTTCGCGATCCCGGCGAAAATATGCCAGGGGGGTGTCGTCGGTGCCCGTACGCAACTGCAGCACGACGGCGGGGGCCTTGCTGTCAGCATTGCTTGATGGGCGCTGCAGGCGCGTCGCTTGCAGAAGCACATTACCGAAATTGACGGCACCGCCGAAGGAGTGCAGCTGTGATTCGTAGCTTGCGACGGGCACAAAGCCCTCGCCGTAAATTTCGAATTCGGCCAGGTTGAAGGCGGTTTTTGACAGCACTTCGAGCTGCAGGAAACGGCCTTGAAGGGGGGCAAAATCTATGTCAACGACTGCCTCACGGTTGACTTCGACACGGCGCAGCAACTGATACTCCGGGCGATTGATGTCACTGAAGCTCTCGCCGTCATTGACGAGAATCCGGAAGGCCTTGATAAAGGCGTCCGGGTCGGCGGGATCCGGGAAGAATCGTATCTGATTGATGGGAAAGGGCGCGCCAAGGTCGTAGAAGAATGCCGCCCCCTGTTGATTGCGGGCAGCCTTGAAAATACCCAGAGATGACGTTGCAGGATCGCCGTCAACCAGATCCAGTGGGCCATTCACCTGATTGAAGAGACCATCGTTGGACCAGGTACGGGGTTGACCCGCAGCGACAAAGTCGGGCGGTTGCCCGTTGAGCCACTTCAATCCGGATGCGCGCAGCAATTCGATGAGATTCTGACCCGCCTGAAGTTCCAGCGGCTGCAAACCACCATCAATCTCAAGAGCACCACTCTGCGTTATCGCCTGAGACGTAAAGGACAGTCCATCCCCGCCGACACGCCACTGCTCCAGGTCCGCATCGCTGGCGATGGGCATCGCGACGAGGCTCATAGCGAGCAGAGCCCGAAAGTCCGGTGATCGCATGGGCTAGTTTTCTTGCACTGCGTCAGCCGGGGTGAATCCACGGCGCACGCCGCGCTGGAAGGAGAACCTCAGATCCACCGTCTCAACGGGCTCTTCGACGAAATTGAAGCGGACCGCGACGTCCTCTATGTCGACCCGAATCTGTCGCACATCATCGTCGAGCAGTGGAAAGACCAGATAGCCCTCTTCGTCGCTGCCACTGAAGATGATGTTGCCCGTGAACAAGGTCCGCTTGAGCATGTCAGTACGCTCACGGAACTTGACTCGCCCCAGACCCGTACGCCCTTGCCAATGGGCCTGATAGTATTCGTACAGCTGAGCGAAACTCATGCTGTCGTAGGCACGGCCATTTGCGGCGGTGATATGTGCCTTGGCAGGATTGAGCTGGACTTTCGGATACTGATAGTTGGCTACCTGCACGCGAAACACTGTGAAGCGTGGTGGTGTCCAGTCTTCTCCGAGCGCCGTCGATTCGCCAAAGGTGTATGGATTGAGGGAGGCGTCCCCGGAGGGGGAAGCCATTCGATTCAGCTCAGCATCGGACATAGGCTTTAATGTGATCGCCAGACGATCCAGAGTGAACGTGATCGAACCCTCATCGTTGACACTCGTGCCGGCAACCTGCTCCGGACTTGGCTGCAGCGCAGTGGGGAAATAGCGCCCACAGCCACTGGCCAGGACCACAGCTACCAAAATCCACAGTTCACTCTTACGCCGATTCTTCACCGCATCCCCCGCGACTGGTGCGTTGTCCACCGCCAAAACACAAAGTAACGAAATCGGGCCAACCGGAGAGACTCCGATTGGCCCGACAGAACTCACTGACTTCGGCCGGCGTCACCCCTTCAGATAAGGCTGGAAAGCCTTAGCGGACGGAGTTTTTGATGTTGCCCCAGGTCGAAGATGCGACAGCCGTCGAGTTGCCACTGGCGTATTCGCCAATGCGCAACAGCGTGGAGTGTGAATAGTACTGGCGGCCACTGGCCTCGGGACCACGGGTGGTGTAGTCGTTGGAACCGAGGAAATTGCCGTCGTCATCGTTACCAAAGCCAGAATCCGGACCCTCACCGTCTTCATACCAGAAGGCAAAAGGGAAACCGGCGCCATCGCTACCGGCGACGGCGTCCATCTGCCAAACTTCGCTGGCAGCGGGACCGGCGTCGTCCTGGAAGGCCAATACCTGAATGCTGAACTCGTAGAACGTGGTTCCACCATCGGTCCACAGGTCAGCCGCCCAAGCCTCGGGAGGATCTACGCGTACGGTAAAATCGATCCAGGGCTGCTCGCCGTACTCAGCCCAGGTCGCGGGCTCACCCTCGACGCCGCCGAAACGGAAAGCAACATTGGTCGGCACGCTGAGATCACCAGGCGACATGAGCCATTCCATGGTGTAACCCGAAGCCGGGCCACGTTCACGGCCGTGATCCTGAGGATCATGGCCGACCTGGAGCATGTCACCGTTCCAACGAGCGACGTCGGTACCATCATGAACGAGAACGTCATCGACGGCTTCCATGAAGACGTACCAACGGTTTACATCTCCGCCCTTCCAACCCATGAAGGTCGTGATGTTGAGATCGGCACGAGACGGCGTCGGGCGATCACCTTCGTCGCGCCATTCTTCCATCGTCAACGTGTAATCGGAGTCAAACCAGCCCCAATCGTCAGCGAAGCCATCCATCGTCATCGCATCATGACTTGGGACTTCGAGCATGAAGAAGGGAAAGCCTTGACTACCGTTGCGATCCGCCAATGCTGGGGGATCGAAGAATTGGGCGCTGGCAGCACCGGCAAGCAACAAACCAGCTGCGCCTGCAAGGAGGTATTTCCGCATGTTAACTGCTCCTTCACGGGGGGATTTGCATTGACTTCATTGCGACGGGCCGAGGGCCCGCTCTGTCATAGACTATACCGAAAACGGCGGGTCGGGGCCAGATCCAAGTATTATATGAAGAGCCATCTGAATGACGAGTTATGTTCGTAACAGATTGTTTTTTATTTTGTTACATCATTTCATGCGGAGCCCTGTCGCCAGGCCCCCATGGACATGATCCGAGCGTCTACACAGATGGTCTCGCCCGCCATGAAGGAACCTCCCTCACTGGCAAGAGCATCACAACACTTGCGACTTCGTCCGGGCGCCCCATGCTGGCACGGTATTCACCCGCGCAAGTCGCGATGAACGTGTATGCCCGCGCACGTAATGAGAGACTGTCCGAAGCAGTCGAACGGGTCAGTGAAATCGTGCTTTCACCGCCAAAACGTGTACTCAGCGTGTACCGACTCGCTGTCGGCGCCGAACAAGAAACCGCAACCCCTTATGGCACAAGAGGTTGCGGTTCTATTGAAATGGTGGAGGC
>ERZ890510.696-NODE-696-length-25374-cov-5.275603_pt1 | contig 25374 bp, 27 predicted proteins | sample MGYA00521265_ERZ890510 | MGnify/ENA primary metagenome ERZ890510 (study PRJEB32303, sample SAMEA104408624) | aquatic metagenome | biome: Brackish water; feature: Chemocline; material: water | place: Baltic Sea | collected 2014-10-26T21:54:00 | depth 110 m ... | reverse complement strand
CCTGTCAATGAGCCCAACGAAGTGCAGACCTTGATCTACCGTCGGGATCCAGGCGAGTCGGTGGTTCTGCGCGTGGTGCGCGATGGCGCCGAGCTGGACATTGACGTGGTTCTCGGCGAGCGCGAGCACGATCGCGCGCTGGCACGAGGCCTGCAGCGCGTGGAGCAGCTTGGTTTGACGGTTGCGGCCCTCGATGCCCAAGGCGCAGCAGATCTTGGTTTCAGCCCCGAAGTGGCCCTGCAATTGGGATTCGCTACCAACGAGCGGGCGGTTGTGGTTGTGGCACTGGACCCAGACAGCCCTGCCGCCGAGCGTGGCCTTCGCAGCGGTGACATCATTACCGAAATCGATCAGTCCACCGTTACATCTCCCGACGAATTCGTGCGCTTCATCGCCGGCCTCGAGGCGGGTGAATCTGCTCTGTTCTGGTTCTGGCGGCTGGCCGACGGCATCGATGTGCGCGCCTTGCCCATGAACCCTGCCGAGTAACTCCATGCCACCTGCCATATCTCTGCACGGCGCCGACGCTGTGCTGATCGTCGGCGACTCTGAACGCAACTGTGATCTGTTCTGGGCCACACGATTTCGAGCCCCTGATCCATTCATCTACGTCGCTACTGCGGACAGGGCGTGGGTAGTGGTGAAGGACCTGGAGCTCGATCGCGCCAGGCAGCAGGTACGCGGCGCTGAGGTTGTCGCCAGCAGTGTGTACGAGAAGCGCCTGGGGGATGACAGCCCTCCCACGGGTGTGCTGGCAGAGGTCCTGCGCGAACGGGGCCTGCGAAGGCTGCTGGTGGCGGCAGACTTCCCCGTTGGCACGGCCGACGGCCTGCGCGCTGCCGGTGTTGAATTGAGGATTGCCGAGGGCGGACTTTTTCCGGACCGCGCCGTGAAGAGCACAGTTGAGATTGATGCCATCGCCGGCGCCCAACGTGCCGCTGAGGCGGGGATGCAGAGTGCCGTGGATGCCCTTCGTAGTGCCACCATCGATGGCGATTGGCTCGTTCTTGATGGCGAGCCGCTGACGTCGGAGGCAATACGCCGGCGCATTCACCACACTTTGCTGGACCATGACTGCGTTGCCCATCACACCATCGTTGCCGGTGGCCAACAGGCCATCGACCCACACCAGGCCGGCTACGGCCCCTTGCGCGCTCACAGTCTGATCATCATTGACATTTTTCCGCAGCATACGCCGAGCGGCTACTATGGGGATATCACCCGAACTTTTGTCCGGGGTACGATTCCTCCCGGCGGGCAGAAGCTGTACGATACGGTTGCCCGTGCACAGGCAGCCGCCCTGGGGCAGATCCGTGCCGGTGTGGACGGACACACGATTCATAAGGACGTGGCGGCGCACTTTGTCGCCGCCGGTTACGACACGGGAGAGCGGGACGGCCGGATGCAGGGATTCTTTCATGGCACGGGCCACGGGGTAGGTCTTGAGATCCACGAGGCACCATCCCTGTCACGACGCGCATGTGTGCTGCAAATCGACCAGGTGGTGACAGTGGAACCGGGACTCTACTACGCGGGTCTGGGGGGTGTTCGCATCGAAGACCTTGTTGTGGTTGAGGCGCATGGCTGTCGCAACCTGACGTCCTTCCCGAAGGACTTGCTGCTCTGACAGCTGCGGGCCAGCCCTTCTCCGTCGAGCTGCTGCGACAACTGAACAGTAGCGCCGGCCGGCAGCTTCTGTTGCGCGTGCAGGAGCTGGCACAAACACTGCAACCATGGCAGGTGCTGGAACGCCTGCGTCGGGATACGTCGGCGGATCTGTGTCGCGCCGCCGTCTCTCTGCATGATTGCCGCCAGGCGGCGCAAGAGAAATTCGGCAATCTGGCACATGGAATGATGTTCGACAGCCAAGCTCTGCAGATGGCCAGCAGCGGCCCCGTTGCCGCGCACCGCGCGACTCGTTTCGCCACGGGGGAATCAGTAGCCGACATCGCCTGCGGCATCGGTGGCGATTGCCTGGCCCTGGCGCAGCGCGGTAGGGTCGCAGCCAGTGATCTCGACCCGGTCCGCGTATGGATGGCACGGCACAATGCGGAGTGGGCCGGCGTGGGTCACCACGTCGTTGTGACCCAAGCCGACGCTTGTTCCCCCGCGGCGCGCTGCGCCTCGCTGTTTGCCGACCCAGCCCGGCGCAGCGACGGCGGGCGACGGGTGCGACACGGCAACGACTATTCCCCCTCCCTGGAGCAGATCGTGGCCTTGCGGTCGAGGGTTCGTTGTCTGGCGATCAAGGTCAGTCCCGCCCTCGACGAGGCGCAATTGCCGGCGACGGCCGAGGAAGTGGAATACGTCTCATGGCGCGGTCAGTGCCGCGAAGCCGTACTCTGGTTTGGCGCGACAGAGTCGGTCCGGCGACGGGCTACCGTAGTCGGCAGCGGCTCGCTTCTCTGGGATGAGACGGCGCCCCCGGTCGTGGAGGTGGGGCCCCCCGGTCCGTATCTGTACGATCCAGATCCGGCCGTTGTGCGCTCCCATCTGGTGGGTTTGCTGGCAAAAGAGTTGAATGCCAGTCTGGTGGGACCCCAGGTTGCCTACCTGACAGCGGCGGAGGAAAAAGTGACACCCTTTGCACGTTGCTTCCAGGTCCTGATGCAGGTGCCTTTTGGTTTGCGGCGCCTGCGCCAGCAGCTGGCGGCCGAGGGCTTGCGGCCTACAGAGATCCTGCGGCGGCGCTTTCCCGTGGAACCGGCCGCGTTGATGCGCGATCTGCGCGAGGCAGGCAGCACTGGCACACGGGACGTCTCACTTGTATGTACGAAGGTGGCGGAACGACCGGTCGTGTTTATTTGCGATCCTCGCTGACATTGGGGATTTTCCCCTGTGCTGGTGCAACCCCGATCTCTTCAACCTCGATTGACTAACATGCGAAGCAAACTGGCCATCGGTTCTCTGATCGTAATACTTGGTGTGATCGCGCTGATCATGACGGGTGTGAAACAGTCCTCTGCGCGACACATGACGCTGGACAGTCTGCTTGGCCCGCCGAGCGAGGATGTCGCCGGACGGCGCATCCAGTTGGCTGGCTGCACGGTAGTCCCAGGCAGCATCGAATGGGACGAATACCGGCATCGCCCCGTTTTCCAGATCACCGATGGCGAGCGCCAGATGCAGGTACAGTACACCGGCAACGCGATCCTTCCCGATACGTTCCAGGACCGGGCGCAGCTGGTGATGGAAGGCCACTTCGTCGCCGAACGTGCTCGCTTTGAAGCGGAGATGGTGATGGCCAAGTGCCCTTCGAAGTACGAAGGGGAGAATTACGAAGAGCATCGTGACACCGTGGGTGAACCAACCGCGGCCACAGGGAACTGAGCCGGAATCATGGTCGACATTGGCTACTTCGCCATCTGCCTGGCTCTTGCCGCCGGAGGCTACGCGGTCTTCGCCTCACTGCTTGGGGCCCACCGCCATCACGAAGGACTCATCCGGTCCGGAGAGAATGCGGCCCTGGTCCTGTGCGGGTTGTACACGGTTGCGGCTCTCTGTCTGTGGTATGCGATCTTCACCAAGGATTTCCAGGTCCAGTACGTGGCGGAAAACACCAGTCGTTCGCAGCCGATGCAGTACGTGTTGGCATCCCTGTGGGGCGGACAGAGTGGCTCGATCCTGTTCTGGGGCTGGGTGCTGGCCATCTATACCGGTGCCACAATTCTGCTGAACCGGCACCGGTACCGGGCGCTCATGCCCTACGCCGTTGCCGTGCTGTCGGTCTCCTGTGTTTTCTTTGCCATACTTAGCGTTTTTGCCGCAGACCCATTCATTCGGCTGCCCTTCACGCCGCAGGACGGCAATGGTCTGAACCCGATTCTGCAGCATCCGTACATGGCGATTCATCCGCCGCTGTTGTACTTCGGCATGGTCGGTATGACCGTGCCCTTCGCCTTCGGCATCGCCGCACTCATCGCCGGTCAGCTCGACAACACCTGGTTACGAGCCATGCGTCGTTGGCTGTTGATCCCGTGGATGTTCCTTGGTGGCGGCCTTTTGCTCGGCGGCAAATGGGCCTACGTCGAACTCGGCTGGGGTGGGTACTGGGGTTGGGACCCGGTAGAGAATGCATCTCTCATGCCGTGGCTGGCGGCGACAGCGTTGCTGCACTCGGTGATGATCCAGGAACGCAAGGGGATGCTGAAGGTGTGGAACATGGTGCTGCTGTTCTTCACCTTCTTTATGACGATCTTCGGCACATTCCTGACTCGATCCGGTATCATCTCATCGGTGCATGCCTTCGCGCAGTCGAATGTGGGGGACTACTTCGTTGTCTATCTGGTACTGATCACGGTCGGCTCCGCCATACTGTTGCTACGTCGTTTGCCTGACCTGAAAGCCGAGAATCATCTCGAGTCGTTTGCCTCACGCGAGAGCGCCTTTTTGCTCAACAACTGGATCCTGCTGGCCTTGTTGTTCGCCGTACTCTGGGGCACCATGTTCCCCGTGATCTCTGAGGCCCTGACGGACGAAAAGATCACGGTTGGCGCGCCATTCTTCAATCAGGTCAGCATTCCCATGGGGCTGGTGCTATTGTTCCTCACCGGCGCCGGACCGCTGTTCGCCTGGCGGCGCACCTCCCAGGAAAGCTTCCGCCGCAACTTTGGCGTGCCGGCTCTCTGGGCCATCGTCACCCTTGTTGCCATGGTCTTGTTTGGGGTTCGTGATTTCTATGCACTGGTATCACTGACCCTGTGCGGCTTCGTCACCGGCTCGATTCTTCTTGAGTTCGCTCGTGGCATCGCCGCCCGTCGCCGTACGTCGGCCGAATCGGTGCTACGCGCCTGTTACACGTTGCTCACCAAGAGTCGGCGGCGGTATGGTGGGTATCTGGTACACGCCTCCATGCTCATGCTTTTTATTGGCTTCACCGGCACGGCGTTCACCGTGGACCGCGAGGTCGTGCTCAGCAAGGGCGAGTCGGCAGCCATTGGCGCTTACACCATCACGTTTCAGTCCCTGGCTTTTGGTGATGACGACACGAAATCGGTGTCCGCCGCAGCCTTGACCCTCGAGAGGGGTGACAGCTTCCTGGCAACACTTGTGCCGCAACGACACTTCTACAAGCGGGCCCAGCAGAACACGACAGAGGTCGCCATTTACTCGCGTTGGTTTGAAGATTTCTACATCATTTTCGTGGGTTCGGCTGAGGATAACGCATCCACCAAATTCCAGATCTACATCAACCCGCTGGTCGGGTGTGTCTGGTGGGGCGCTGGACTGTTTGTCCTCAGTTCGCTGTGGACCATGTGGCCCTCGGCGCGTGATCGGCGTATGGCACGCCTCGATCGTGAGTCCTCTCAGGCCGACACCTGGGAACCGACGTTGGCGCCATCATGATGCGCTGCCTGCGCCTGCTTGTGGTTGGTCTGCTCCTGCTTGCTGCGCCCGGTAGCGCTGCTCCGTCGGCGGAACAGGTCAAGGATGTGGCTCGTGACCTTGTCTGCTTGTGCGGCACATGCAACCGGGAGTCCCTGGCCACCTGCCTCTGTGGCACCGCCACAAGCGAACGGGCCCTCATCGGTGACATGCTGCATGCGGGCCAGAGCCGTGCGCAAATCGTCGCCAGTTATGTAGAGCGATTTGGTCCCATGGGCCTGGCCAAGCCGCCCGAAGGCTACGACGTCGTCTGGGTGGTACCCTTGCTCATGCTGGGTGTCGGTGTGCTGGGCGTGCGTCAGATTCTGGTCTACTGGCGTGGCAACCGGAAGGCGCCCCCCGCAGGTGGGCCGGCGCATATGGCTCCACAGAAATCCAGCGCGTACGATGACAAGCTGCGCGCTGACCTCAACGAGTTTGAGAGCTGATGACATCCATTTTGATACCCGTCGCTTGTTTGGCCCTCGTCGGTGTCTTTCTTGCCGCCATCGTCCACCCGATCCTGACACGCAAGGATGTATGGCAGCGAGCCACCGGGGCACGGCGGCAGCGATTGGAGTTGACCGAACGCAAGGAACAGCTCTACGCCTCCATCAAGGAGATGGAGTTCGACCACTCTCTGGGCAAGATGTCCCAGACCGATTACGATGGCGTGCGCAGCGAACTTGAGGTCGAGGCTGTGGAGATCCTGCGTCGTATCGATGGACTGGACAGCGACGGCGCCCGTAAGCCAGCACCTGCCGCCGATCTGGAGGCGCTTGTCGAGCGTGACATCGCCGCGCAACGACGGGCGGTGGCATCGGTTGGGGCAACCACTGCGGCGGTATCGGCGGCGGCGCCCGTGTCCGCCAAAGCCCATTCCTTTTGTCACAACTGCGGCGAGGCCCGCACCTCCGAGCACAGGTTCTGCCCGCATTGCGGCCAGTCCTTCACAAACGCCGTTTCATGAGCTGCAGTCCCCGTCCGTTTCGTGTCGTGTGCAAGGGCGTCTGGCAGTGGGCTGTTGCCCTGGTGTTGGGCGCCGGCTCTCTGTCGGCCGAGACCATCTCCGGCTACGTGCTGGACGCGCAGAATGATGTGCGTCTGGCCGATGTAGAGGTTGCTTTTTTGGTGGCCGGCGAAGCCGGCCTGTCCGAGATGGTTCGGCACCGCACGGACGAGGAGGGTGTTTTCGCCTTTTCGGGCCCCTTCCTCACCACTGGCACTTCCTTTGTCCTGGTCGCCCATTATGCCGGCCTTGAGTACGCCACGGACGCGCTGGAGGCTGGTGCTCAGGATGAAGTGATCATCGAAGTCTTTGATGGTACCGAGGATGAGAGCCAGATTCGCATTGATGGCCACCACCTGTTTCTGGCCATCACCGAAGCCGGGATCGATGTAGCCCAGTTGGTTCATATCGATAATCTCAGCCCCTCCACCTATATGGGGCGCAACGTCGGCGACAGCAGACAGGTGTTTCAGTTGCAGGTACCGGACGGCGCCACCGCCTTGCAGGGCCATTCTGGGCAACTGTTTCGTGCCAGTCCGTCACGTTTGTTCACGGACACCCCCTTACCGCCGGGCCGCTCTCAGATCTCCTTCACGGTACAACTGGCAGCAGAGGATTTTTCTGGGGTCTACGAACATGAGGTGCTGTATCCGACGGCGCGCCTGGAACTATTTCTGCAACCCAGTGACATTGAGCTGCCGGCGGCCCTGTTCGAGGATCTCGGTGAAATCCAGTTGCACGATCAGCAGTATCGCCATTATCGCATACCCCAACTGAGCCCTGGCCGTACCGTGGCCATACCACTGCCTTTTTCGCCACCACTGCGCTGGGTTCTCAAGTGGGGCATGGCCGCTTTCGTTCTGGCACTCCTGGCCTTTGCTCTTTCCATGACGCGACGGACGGAAACGCGGTCCAGGGGCATGTCACCGGACGAGGAGAAACAGGCGTTGATCGTACAATTGGCAGGCATCGATGACCGACTTGTAGTGGCGACCGGGGCTGATACCGAGGCCCTGCGACAGCAGCGCAGTGAACTGAAAGAGCGCCTCGTCGGCCTCTATCGTCGGTTGAGTTGAGACGGTAAACATTTGGAACTGCGGGCAGAGTCAGTACACAAACGGTTCGGCACGGCCGTAGCCCTGGCCGGTGTTGACCTGACCGCTGCAGCGGATACCCACCTGCTGCTGGCCGGTGCCAATGGGGCTGGCAAGACGACGCTGTTGCGGCTGTTTGCCGGTCTCACCGGACCCACCGAGGGCCGCGTGATGATTGGCGGCCAGGACCCGCGCCGATCGACGGCTCAACGCTGGCGCCTGGGACTGCTGTCCCACCAGACCTTGCTGTATGATGACCTGACGGCGGCGGAGAACCTGCGCTTTTTTGGCGGCCTCTACGGGTTGGGTGTGGAGACGGTGTCTTCCGCCCTGGTCGCCGTCGATCTGGCCGACCACGCGGAGGCAAAGGTCGGTGGCTTTTCCCGCGGCATGAAGCAGCGCCTGGCACTGGCACGGGCGACCCTGCATACACCGGAAGTGTTGCTGCTTGACGAGCCCTTTACCGGACTGGACCGACGGTCCGCCCGGACCTTGTCGACACGGCTCCTGGAGCGAACGCGGCAACCCGGGGTGTCCTCCGTTCTGGTGACCCACAACGTCGAGGAAGCAGCGCAGTTCGTGAACCGTGTCATCATCCTGCGGGGCGGGCGTGTCGTGTGTGACGAGCCCTGGTCGGCGCGGGACGGCGCGCTGCTGCAGGCGCTGTGTGATCATCATCAGGAGGTCCCGCGATGAGCGCCGTGCCGAGTACATGGGCGCATACCCGGATTCTTCTGCGCAAAGATCTGGTCGCCGAGTGGCGGACCAAGGAACGCCTGAGTCCGATGGTGTTCTTTGTTCTGCTGGTGTTGCTGGTGTTCAACTTTGGCTTTGAGCTAGGTGGCGCCGCGCTATGGGAGATCGGCCCCGGCGTACTGTGGACGTCCTTCGTCTTTGCCAGTCTCTTTGGCTTGCAGCGAACATTCGCTGCAGAGGGTGCCAACGATTGCCTCGACGGGTTGCTGGCAGCCCCGGTGGAACGGGGTGCGCTGTACCTGGCCAAGATGCTGGGCAATGTGCTGTTCCTGCTCGGAGTCGAGTTGCTCACCTTGCCGATGTTCGGTCTCTTCTTTAACCTCACTCCGGGCCTGTATCTGCTGCCGTTGTTCGTGGTCTTCCTGCTGGGGTCGGCGAGCGTAGCGTCGATTGGCACCTTGTTCGCCGCCATGGCCGGTCACTCGCGATTGCGTGAGTTCCTGTTGCCGCTGCTGGTATTGCCCATGCTGATTCCGGCCCTGATCTCATGCGTGGCAGCAACGGGCGTGATCCTGGAAGGTGGCATACCCGGCCGTGGCACTGAGCTGTGGCCGGCGGAGCTGACCGTGCACGTAGGTATGCTCGGCCTGTTCGCCGTCGTCTTCACGACGCTGGCGTGGATGCTGTTTGATTTCGTCATCGAAGAATGATCTCACTGCCAATGTCTCGAATCCTGTCCATCGTTGTGACACTCGCCATGCTTGTCGCTGTGTGCGCCGTCTTTCTCTACGCACCCACCGAGAGACAGATGGGGGATGTGCAGCGGATATTCTACTTCCATGTGTCGGCAGCCCTGTCGGCGGCGACGGCGTACTTCCTGGTGTTTCTCGGCAGCGTTCAGTATTTGCGTACCCGTGCCGATCGCTGGGACCGCTTTGCCAAGGTAAGTGCAGAGCTTGGCATCGCCTTCTCTGCGTTCGTGCTCTTCAGCGGCCCCCTGTGGGCGCGACCGATCTGGGGCGTATTCTGGCGCTGGGAGCCACGGCTGACAACGATGCTGATCACCTTCACCATCTATGTGGCTTATCTGATGGTGCGCTCCTACGGCGAGCCGGGGGAGCGCACGCAACGCTTCGCTGCCGTCGTTGGCATCGTGGCTTTTGTCAACGTGCCGCTGGTGCACTACTCCATCAACATGTGGGCCGCCGATCAACAGTTGCATCCACCCAAAGTCGAACTCGATCCGGCCATGTTGTACACCAAATTGATCTGCTACTTCACTTTCGCCTGCCTGTTCACATTGCTGATGCGGCTGCGCCTGCAACAGGAGCGCCAGGCGGCGCGACTGGAAGCATTGTCACGACGCACCCAGCAATAGATGGAGATATCTGAGTGGATACCGGTCTGATCTACCTGGCCATCGCCTATGGCGGATTTTTTGCGGTGCTGGCTGGATTCCTGTACCGCATCGTCCGTCGGGATGGCCAGTTGCAGGCCTCCGTTGACGCTCTGGAGGCGCGCCTGGAAGCGTCTGCCCGGGTAGAAAGCTGAGTGCTGTTGTCAGACTCGGCGGCGACGCTATATTCACTCGTCCTTTGGCGATGAGGAAGGCGGGCAACAATGGTTGAAATGGAAGTTCAGCGCGTGCAGGTGTCTTCGCGCTCCTATCACAGAGTGGTCCTGCGCGCCAAGGAAGGTGATGCGAACCTGCACATCGTGATTGGCCCGGCTGAGGCGCGGGCCATCTCCATGGCGCACCGAGGACAGAAACCCGCGCGCCCCCTCAGCTACGACATGGCTCGTGCCCTGCTCGAAGAGGCAGGGGCCCGTATTGAGCAGGTGGCCATCATCGATTTGCAGGATGGAATCTACTATGCCGAGATCCACTTGCTGGACGATACCGGCCGAGAGCGTATTATCGATTCACGTCCGAGTGATGCCATTGCCCTGGCGCTGCGCGCCAACGCCCCGATCTTCGCCGATGAGTCCGTGCTGGAAGACGAAGAGGAGGATTGGGATGAGGAGTCCGAACTGTCGCTGGATCCCGTCGTTCCAGGCAACAGGGACATGCCTGAAGTCCCGGTGGGGGCTTTGACCCTTGATGAATTGCTGGCAGATTCCGAGCACCCCCTGACGGAGCGCGAGCAATGTGAGAAACGTCTGCACCAGGCGGTGGCAGAAGAAGCCTACGAAGAGGCCGCGCGTCTGCGCGACCTGCTCGCCGAGATGGCGCAAGACTGAACCAGGAAGCTGTGGCACAATTTCTATGACTGAGAATCACACCCCCGCCCGCAAGCGTAGAGCCCTCGTGGAAATGACGGTGGTGAAGGTGAGCCCCTACCTGCGGGCTGAAAAGCCACTGATGTGGTTGTGCGAAAAGGGTGTTGAGGCGCCCCGCTTGTTGCCTATTGCCGTCGGCGAATTTGAGGCGGCTGCGATCCAGATGCAGCTGAGTGGTGAGCGCCCTTTGCGACCGATCTCCTACGATCTGTTCGCCTCCCTTCTCGGTGAACTGTCTTTACCGGTTCGTCGTGTCGTCATCCACTCCGTTGAGGGCCAGGTGTTTCATGCTGTGACCGTCGTCGAGCGCCAGGGGCGACTGCGGGAGATCGACAGCAGGCCATCGGACGCTGTGGCCGTCGCCCTGCGCACCGACGCACCAATTTTCATCACCGGTGAGTTGCTCGATCTGGCCGGCATTTCGTCATCTCCCGATGGCGCTGATCTGGACCGAACGATCAGTCGCTTCTACGAGTTGGAACCGCAGATTCTGGGCGACTTTGCCGCCGAGGACGTTGCCCACGCATCAGCCCTCCAGGGTATGAACAGCCTGCCCGAGGAACCGCTAGCCATTCCACATGATCCCCTGTTTGATTTGGAGAACCAACTCGAGCGGGCCGTGATTTGTGAGGACTACGAGGAGGCAGCCATGTTGCGCGACGAAATTGAGCGCCTCAAGAGCGCCCGAATCTGAGCCGTTTGGTGCCGTCACGCCGCTTGTTTACAGCGCCCCTGTTGGCGCTGCTGCTGATCTGCTGCGCCAGCGACGAGCTGCGCTTTTCCTCTCCCGCTGCGACGTTCCACACCTACCGCGAAGCCCTGTCCGCCGGTGATGCCGAGGCGGCCTGGTTGTGTCTGAGCACGGGCTACCGCCAGCTCGAATTCGGCGACGATGCCAAGCGTTGGGCGGCCCACCTGCGCTCCGGCGGCGAGACTCTGAGCCGCGAGGTCCAGCGTCTCGAGATCAACGAAGAGGTGGAGATCAACGACCATCTGGCGTTTCTCCAGTTTGATCCTACGACCGTCGCCCCCTCACGAGGGCCGTTCTACTACTTCCTGCGAGAGCCGGATGGGTGGAAGATCACGACACACCTGGACAGCCTGTTTCGCGTCGAACTGGAAGGCGCAATAGAGCGTGGTGAATTCACCCTGCCCATCCTCCGACGCTGACAGCACTGCAGGACTCGGCCCGGCGGCCGATACTACTATTGTGGACAACTTCATACAACATTCCCCCCATTCCCACCGCAGGCTTCGCCCCTCGTTGCTTGGTGGCCTCTGCCTGTTGCTGGCGTTGACAGCAGCCGGATGTGGGTTGCGGACCATTCCTCCGATCCGCTACGTGCCGATCTTTGGCAAGCAACCCGAAGTAAAGACCACCGACGTCCTGGTTCGTGCCTTGCATGACCGTGATGTTGGCGTGCGTGCCGAGGCCGTGGAGCTGCTCGGGCTGCTGGCCACTGCGCCCAACGACGGCACCCGCAAGGAAGTTGCGACCATTCTCGGCTGGGTCCTTAGTGATCGCGATCCGGGGCTCCGCCTGCAGGCAGTGGAAGAGTTGGGGCGCATGGAGCCGAAGTTCGCCAACAAGCACCTGAATCGGGCGCTCAGAGACCCCAATCCCTATGTTCGACAGAAGGTCCTTGATGTGCTCGACGCCCGCGAGAAGCTGCGTCTGCAGCCGCCACCGGCCACGACACAGGCCGCTGCCCCTTAGTCCATCTCTGAAGTTTCCCCGGGGCCCTCTGAGAGGACGGATTTCTTGACTTCTTTTTGGCTCATCGTTACATTGGCTGGACGGGAACAAGGCGCCTGAAACGGCCGTAGCGTTCTCCGTAACTTATTGTTTACTATAGTGTTTTGAGTGTGGCGATCTCCCGCGTGACTGGACTTGTTCAGTCTCCGTCCCACGACAGGCCGGACCCCCCGATTCGGGCCCCGAGACCTTCAGCCCCGACTCCCGACAACGCCTCATGAGAGGGTCTTGGAAGCGGACGGCAATCGCACCCCAGGATCGCCACACTCATCATTATCTGCTGGGTCATGCAAACGAAGCAGTTCGACATCAGCGTCGGACTGCTACTTTTATGCCTCTTTCTGCTGTGGTTCGGGGAAAGATTTTGACCCTGACTTTGTGACCAGGCAAGGCGGTTCCCGTGCATATTTGCATGGTCGTATTCGGCGACCTGCCCTATGACTTTCGCGTCTACCGTCAGGCTCGGGCCTTGGCCGATGCCGGCAACAGGGTCAGCCTGGTCGCGTCGGACTTTGCCAGTGCGCCGCTGCCTGATTCGTGGGCAGCTTTTGATCTGCATCTGATACCGATCGACCGCCGGCGCTCGTTGAGATACAGTTATCCGTACTTCTGGCGACGGGCCGCGCGTCAGGCTCGTGCCTTGTCGGCAGATGTCTATCACGCCCACGATCTCGATGCTCTGTGGCCCGCAGCCCGGGCCGCCCGACAACGGCACGTGCCCCTGGTCTACGATTCGCACGAGCTGTTCGCCCGTCAATCATCCCTGGTCGGTCGGCCTCTGGTGCGGGGCTTCTGGGAATTCTGCGAAGGGCGATTGCTACGTCGGGTCCATCGAGTGTTGACCGTAAGCGACGCCATCGCCGTGGACCTGCAACGGCGATATGGTCTGGTTGACACCCCCGCCGTGATCCGCAATCTGCCGCCATGGCGACCGCCTCAGGATGACACGCGACTTCGCTGTGCCCTGGGGCTGTTGGCAGATCCGGAACCCCTGGCGCTGTATCAGGGCGGCTTCCTGACGGACAATGGTCTCGCTGAAGTGATCGACGCCATGCGCTACATCGAAGTGGGTCGGCTCGTCTTACTCGGCGGCGGGCCCACCGAAGCGGCCCTGAAGGCCCAGGTCGCCGGTGCGGGCCTGACCGAACGTGTGCGGTTTTTGCCAAAGGTCCCGTTTCCAGAGTTGCACGAATGGACCTGTGGTGCCGATGTCGGGGTCTGTGTCATCAAACCGACGGGCGACAGCTTCATGTGGTCTTTGCCAAACAAGCTGTTCGAGTACTTCATCGCCGGCCTGCCGGTGGTAGCCGGGGATACCCCGCAGATTCGACAGGTGATCACTGACACCGGTGCCGGGGTTGTCGCCAATGCGAGGGATCCGGTGGCGATCGCTGGGGCCCTGCGCAGCCTGTTCGGCGATGTGGGACTTCGTCGGCAACTCAGCGCTGCGGCTCAAGTAGCTGCGCGCCGCTACTGTTGGGAGGAGGAGGCGCCACGCCTGCTGGCGCTGTACGCATCGCTGTGATGACGGCCGTGACAAAACTCTCCGTCGTGGTGCCAACGTACCGGGCACCCGAGCAACTGCGAGCCCTGCTGCTCAGTATCGCAGCGCAGTCGTTTGATACAGCCATGGCTGAGATCATCGTCGTGGATGATGGCTCGCCTGAGTTCGAGCCAGCGGCATGGGAGGGTATGGCGGGTGCGTTTTCCCTCACCATCCTGCACCAGTCCGACAACAGGGGTCGTGCGGTGGCCCGCAACGCCGGTATACGGCTTGCTCGTGGCGACGTCGTCATTTTTCTCGATGGCGACATGACCGTCGAGCCGGGGTTCCTGCAGGCCCATGCTGACTTTCATACACGCCACCATGGTGCGGTTGCTGTGGGCGCAATCCGCTGGGCGCCTGAGGTTCCTGATACGCCGTTCATGCGCTACGCCGGAAGCCGCGGCGTGGGTCGGTTCGATGTGGGTCCGGTACCGTACAAGTGTTTTGTGACAGGCAATTCCTCGGTCCCTCGTCAGGCCTTGCTCGACGTTGGATGTTTTGATGAGTCCTTCTCAACGTATGGCGGTGAAGATCTGGAGCTCGGTTATCGGCTGCACCTGGCCGGCCGGGCGGTATTCTATGAACCATCGGCCCGCTCTCTGCACCATGGATGGAAGGGGATGCAGGGCATGCGTGCGTCCATGGCAGCCTATGGAGCTGGCTCCTTGCCGTTGTTGCTCGCGCGACACCCCGAACTTGCAGGCGTGCTGCGGCTTGACTTGCTGCAACAACCGCTGTGGCGACCCCGACGGCTGGCCCTGGCGCTGGCCCTGCGGCCTCTGGTTCACGCGTTGGTCTATCGGCTGGCACAGTGGGGTGAAGCCCTGGGCTACGTGCCGGCGCTGTGGTTTGACTACCTGTGGTGGTATGAACGCACGCGGGCCTATCTGCAGGCGCCCTCTGCAGAAAGTTGATGTGGGGCGGGGAACACTTGTATGTTCCTCAGGTTGCGGTGCTGTAAACGTTGCGTTTCGAAGCGAAAGAGGAGCGAATTGACTATGCGCTGGAGGATTGCGATCGGCCTGATCCTGGCTATGGGCTGCACCTACTCCCCGGCAGTTGCCGATGATGACGGTCGTACCATCTGGGGTGATGACTATGCGAGCACGCTGCGGGCGATGAAGCAGGTGCAGCGAGCCCTCGGCCTGAAGTCATGTCTGCACTGTCATGTGAAGCAGGATGGCAAGATGGCCTACGCCGCCGAGACCGAACACAAGAAAATCGCGCGTGCCATGTACTTCGCCTTCGTTGACACCCTCGCCAACACCGGCCGAGCCCAACTGAGTTACGCCGACGAGGGCAAGTCGGTGAAGATCTCCGCCGTGCGCAAGGCGACGGGTGAGGACGCCGGGATTCATGTGACTCTGGTGCTGCCAGCGGCGAAGGAAGGTGAGACCGCCACGAAACTGACACGCCGCGTCGACCTGCCGGCCAAGGACCAACCAATTCAGTGCGGCACGTGCCACGCCGGCACACTGCACTTCATGCAGCCGGAGTAACTATCACGCCTTATCCGACACTGCGGCAGATTCTGTTTCTGCTCGTAGTGGCCTTTCCTGTTAGCCAGTTTCTTGTATTCCCCGCCTTCGGGGAGCAATCTACCCACGCCGGCTTGCTGGCAGCCGAACTGTTTCTCTTGTGGATGGCGGCACTGGCTTTGCGCCGGGGCAAATGGGTCGCGGAGGATGTGTTTCTACTCAACGCAGTACCGTCACGCGCCCTGTGGATAACATTGTTGGCAGCGACGGGGGCATCTGTGGTGGTGTCAGCCTTCGACATGGCCGTTGCTGCGGGCTTTGAGATGATCCCGTGGAGTCAGCCGTTGTATGCCGCGCAGATGCTGGTCCGGATTCAGTTGATTGATAATCTGTTCTCGGCGCTGCTCGTGTTGCTGACGGTTGTCGTGGTCACAGCCGTGTGCGAGGAAGCGTTGTTTCGAGGGCTCATATTCACAGGCTTGCGCTACCACTATGGGCCGGGTGCCGCCATCCTCGGCTCGGCCTTATTGTTTGCCGCCGTGCACCTCAACCCCTGGCAATTCCCAGCACTATTTCTGCTGGGTCTGTTTTTTGCCGCCCTGGTGCACTGGACCCACAGTCTGTATCCGGCGATTCTGGCACATGCGGCGAACAATGCGCTGTCCGTGCTGGCCGTGAACAGTCGCGCACACACCGGCATCGATCTCCTGGGTGCCATTGAGCCTGTTCCGGTCGCAGTCCTCGTTGCTGCTGGCGGCGCACTGATTGCGGGCATCCGCTGGCTGCGACGCATCCCACCGATCATGCCGATTCTGTCGCCCTTCTCTCGTCCGGCGCCCGCCGACGGCCTGCCCACGGTCTGACTCCGGCCCACGCAGAACGAACAACGCGCCGCCGGGGATCACCACCCAGCGGCGCGTTGTTGTTTGCGGCAGAACCGAGCAGCAGCGCTGCTCAGTGTCCCAAAGCTGCAGCTACGGCGGCGCCAATCTCAGCCGGGCTCTCGCAGACGTGGATACCCGCCGCTGTCATGGCGGCCATCTTGTCGTCCGCCGTTCCCTTGCCACCTGAAACAATGGCGCCTGCATGGCCCATACGGCGACCGGGTGGTGCCGTTCGGCCCGCGATGAAACCAATGACTGGGCGGTCGAAATGATCCCGTACAAACGCCGCCGCCTCTTCTTCGGCCGAACCACCGATTTCACCAATCATCACAACCGCCTCGGTGTCGCCGTCTTCAGCAAACAGCTGGAAGGCGTCGAGGAATGCGGTACCAATAATGGGATCCCCACCGATGCCGATGCAGGTCGACTGACCCAGGCCGCGTTCCGTCAACTGGCCCACCGCTTCGTACGTCAGCGTGCCGGAACGGGAGATGACGCCAACAGTGCCTTCTTTGTGAATGAAACCGGGCATGATACCAATCTTGCACTTGCCCGGTGAGATGACGCCGGGACAGTTCGGCCCCACCAACCGGGTGTTACGGTCTCGCAGATACTCCCGTACGCGTACCATGTCGGCTGTGGGAATCCCCTCCGTGATGCAGACCACAAGGGCGATGCCAGCATCCGCCGCTTCCATGACGGCATCTGCAGCGAAGGGCGGTGGCACAAAGATGACGGAGGCGTTGGCGCCCGTACCCGCAACAGCGTCCGACACCGTGTCGAACACCGGCACAGTGTTGTCGAACTGCTGGCCACCCTTGCCGGGCGTGACGCCACCCACCACCTGCTTACCGTACTCCAGCATCTGCCGAGCGTGGAAGGATCCTTCACCACCGGTGATGCCCTGTACAAGAACCTTCGTTTTTTCGTCGACGAGTACCGTCATGAGAGTGCCTCCACCGCTTTTTCTGCCGCATCCTTCAAGCCGTTGGCAACGGTAAAATTGTGCCCCGATTTCTGCAGCATCACGGACGCAATGTCGGCATTGGTACCTGCCAGGCGCACGACGATGGGCACTTTGACATCAATGTTTGTACGCGCCTGAATCACGCCTTCGGCGACTCGATCACAACGCACGATACCGCCGAAAATGTTGATGAGAATCGCCTTTACATTGGGATCGGACAGCAGAATTCGGAAGCCGTTCTCAACCGTTTCTGCACTGGCACCACCACCGACGTCGAGGAAGTTGGCCGGCGCGCCACCGGCAAGTTTGATGATATCCATCGTTGCCATGGCCAGGCCCGCGCCGTTCACCATACAGCCGATGTTGCCATCCAATTTTATGTAGTTGAGACCGAACTTCGACGCCTCGACCTCGAGGGGATCTTCCTCGTCGAGGTCGCGCAGGGCCGCCTGTTCCTTGTGTCGATATGCGGCGTTGTCATCGAAATTGATCTTTGCATCAAGGGCCAGTACCTGGCCATCCCCGGTGATTACCAGGGGATTGATCTCCGCAAGCGAACAGTCGACGCCCTGATAGGCCTTGTAGAGAGCCATCAGCATATTGGCGCCCGCCCGTACCGCCTTGCCTTCCAGTCCGAGTCCGAAGGCCAGGCGTGTTGCCTGAAACGGCAGAAGTCCCAGACCCGGGTGTACGTGTTCGCGCAGGATGGCGTCCGGATTGTTGGCTGCCACTTCTTCGATCTCGACGCCACCCTCCTGGCTGGCCATGATCACGTCGCAGCCACGGGCCCGGTCGAGGGTGATACCCAGGTAGAGTTCACGGGCAATGTCACTGGCCTGTTCGACGAGAATCTGCTTGACCTTCTGCCCGTCGGGTCCCGTTTGATGGGTCACCAGTTGCATGCCGAGAATCTCGGTCGCATGCTGGCGGGCCTCGGCTGCGGTATGGGCCAGCTTGACGCCGCCCCCTTTGCCACGGCCTCCCGCGTGGATCTGCGCCTTGACGACGACTTTGCCACCTAACTCACCGGCGATGGTTTCGGCCTCGTCGGGTGTTGTAGCAACACGGCCTTCAGGCACGGCAACGCCGTAGGCGCGCAATACCTGTTTTGCTTGGAACTCGTGGATTTTCATAGGCTTCGCACGGATTGAGTGAGGGGGAAAAAGGGTACGGATCAATGCCAGCCACGGCAAGCGATCGGGCCGGCTCCAATTGCGCCAATGTCAGGGTCTGGCCATATTGCTTCTGACTGTTGAAGCCAGGTGAGTGCAGGTCTTGAGGAAGCCATGACATCGATGTTTTCATCCAGTATTGGCAGGAAAGTGGCAATGGCCCTCACCGGGCTGATGTGGTACGGGTTTCTCGTCGGTCACCTCGCTGGAAACCTGACGTTGCTATCCGGAGACAGCGGAGCTGCCTTCGACGAGTATGCCGGTTTCCTTGAGTCGATTCCACAATTCATCATACCCACCGAGTTGATCTTGTTGTTGGCGCTGGCTCTGCACGTATACTGCGCCGTGTCCTTGTCACGTGAGGCTGCCGCTGCCCGTCCCATCGGCTACCGTCAGCTGCGTAGCGTCGGCGGTCGTTCCGTGGCGTCGCGATCGATGATCTGGTCGGGCCTGTTGATCCTGGTGTTTCTCGGCGTCCATATCTTCACGTTCAAATACGGAGACCGTATCGACGGCAGTCTTTTCAGACTGGTGCAGGAGACCTTCGGCCACGCAATCTGGGCCGGATTCTACCTCATTGTCATGGTGGCACTGGGCCTGCACCTGTGGCACGCCTTGCGCAGCGCTTTCCAGACGTTGGGGTTGTCTGCCCGGCCAACATTGCGGCGACTGTCCATCGCCTTTTGCACCATCATCGCCGGGGGTTTTGCGCTGATCCCGGCGACGATGTTCCTGGGTGGCTAAGGAGGATACGGGTTCGATGGCTCTCGATGGACATACACCTGGCGGACCACTGGCGGAGAAGTGGGACAGGCACCGCTTCGACTTGAAGCTGGTCAACCCGGCCAACAAGCGGAAGCATACGGTCATTATCGTTGGCACAGGTCTGGCGGGCGCTTCCGCTGCTGCGACGCTGGCCGAGCTCGGCTACAACGTGAAATCCTTCTGCATACAGGATTCACCGCGGCGGGCGCACTCGATTGCGGCACAGGGCGGCATCAACGCCGCCAAGAACTACCAGAACGACGGTGATTCGGTGTATCGCCTGTTCTACGATACCATCAAGGGCGGTGATTACCGGGCGCGAGAAGCCAACGTATACCGCCTCGCTCAAGAGTCGGTGAACATCATCGATCAGTGCGTCGCCCAGGGTGTACCCTTCGCGCGCGAATACGGCGGCACGCTGGCCAATCGGTCCTTCGGTGGCGCGCAGGTGTCGCGCACGTTTTACGCTCGCGGGCAGACCGGTCAGCAGTTGTTGCTTGGTGCCTATGGGTCATTGATGCGCCAGGTACACGCCGGTAAAGTGGAGTTGTATGCGCGCCATGAGATGCTTGAGCTCGTGGTGGTTGAAGGCGTGGCACGGGGTATCGTCACGCGCGACCTGACGACTGGGAAGATGGAGTCCCACGTCGCAGATGCCGTGTTGCTGTGTACGGGTGGATACGGCAACGCATTCTTCCTGTCGACGAATGCCAAAGGCTCCAATGTCACCGCCTCGTGGCGGGCCCACAGACGTGGTGCCTACTTCGCCAACCCCTGCTACACGCAGATTCACCCAACCTGCATTCCGGTAGCCGGCGGGTTTCAGGCGAAGCTCACATTGATGAGCGAAAGCCTGCGCAATGACGGCCGCGTCTGGGTACCATCGGCACCCGGGGATCAGCGAGCACCAGAGCAGATCCCTGAAGGGGATCGTGACTACTATCTCGAAAGGCGCTACCCCAGCTTCGGCAACCTCGTGCCGCGGGATGTTGCTTCCCGGGCGGCCAAACAAGCCTGTGATGAGGGGCGCGGTGTCGGCGCTACGGGCCGAGCGGTGTATCTCGACTTTGCTGATGCCATTCGACGTGACGGCGAGTCCCTGATCCGCCAGAAGTATGGCAACCTGTTTCAGATGTATGAAGAGATCACCAATGAGAATCCATACAAATCACCCATGCGGATCTATCCTGCCGTGCATTATACCATGGGGGGGTTATGGGTGGACTACAACCTGATGAGCAATCTCCCGGGTCTGTTTGTCCTTGGTGAGGCCAACTTCTCTGACCACGGAGCAAACCGGTTGGGTGCTTCGGCGTTGATGCAGGGCCTTTCCGATGGCTACTTCGTGATTCCGTACACCTTGGGTGGGTACATCGCCGGCACGCCGTTGACGGACATCAATACCTCTCATCCGGCGTTTGTTGATGCGGAAAAGGAGGCCCAGGGCCGTCTCGACGCGCTGTTGGCGGTGCAGGGCAAACGCACTGTCGATGACTTCCACCGGGAACTGGGATTGTTGCTATGGGATCATTGTGGCATGGCGCGGACGGGGGCGGGGTTGACGCAGGCGTTGGAGCGCGTCCGGGAGATTCGCCAGCAGTTCTGGCAGAACGTGACGGTGAGCGGCTCAACAGGGGAGTTGAACCAGGCCCTGGAACGGGCGGGGCGCGTGGCCGACTTCATGGAGTTCGCAGAGACGATGATACACGACGCACTGGCGCGTGATGAGTCGTGCGGGGGGCACTTCCGCGAGGAGCACCAGACCGAAGAGGGTGAGGCGAGGCGCGACGACGAGAACTTCGCGCATGTCTCTGCCTGGGAGTTCACCGGCCCCGGAGAAAAGCCAACCCTGCACAAAGAGGCCCTTGAGTTTCAGAATGTGGCCCTGACCCAGAGGAGCTACAAATGAGCGACAGGACCCATGTCGGTTGCGGCTGTCAACGCGGCGCCTCCCACGAAGGCGCCGGCCATGGTGGTGCGGCAGTTCATGTTGACGAGCGGCGGGTAAACGTGATGTCGGTGCGGCTGCGGGTATGGCGGCAGAAACACGCGGGGGACAAGGGCGGCTTCGTCGAATACGATGCCGGGCGGCTGACCCCGGATATGTCCTTTCTCGAGATGCTCGACGTAGTCAACGAGGATCTGCAGCGCGACGGTGACGAGCCCATCGCTTTCGATTCGGACTGTCGTGAGGGCATCTGTGGTGCGTGCAGTCTGGTGATTGACGGTGTGCCTCACGGGCCGGGACAGGGCGTCACCACCTGTCAGGTGTATATGCGCAATTTCTCTGATGGTGCCACCATTACCATCGAGCCATGGCGGGCACAGGCGTTTCCGGTGGTGCGTGATCTGATCGTCGACCGCTCCGCCTTTGATCGGATCATAGGCGCAGGCGGCTACAATTCGACCAACACCGGCTCAGCCACGGATGCCAATTCCGCCCTCATCTCTCAGGCGCAAGCGGAAGAGGCTTTTGATGCGGCCGCTTGTATTGGCTGCGGAGCCTGTGTTGCGACCTGCAAGAATGCCTCTGCCATGCTGTTCGTGGCAGCGAAGGTGAAGCACCTCAACATCCTCCCACAGGGCCAGCCCGAGCGCCGTCAGCGCACGGTGGCGATGCTCAAGGCAATGGATGACGAGGGTTTTGGGCATTGCACGAATGAATATGAGTGTGAGGCAGTTTGTCCCAAAGAGATTTCGGTGGAACACATTGCCTTCCTCAACCGCGAGTATCTCCGGGCGCAGGTGCTGTCCAGCGGCATGAGGCCCGTGATCACGGAGGCGTGAGCGAACGGATTCGGCCGGCGCAACCGCCGTTGAAAGAAATTCTGCGGTAGAACGAGAAACGCCGCCGGTCCGTGGGGACCTGGCGGCGTGTTCTGTTGCAGAGCGGCGAGCTTGCCTGGAGCAGGCTGGGCCCTCAGGCGGCGACAGGCTCGACGACGATAGGCTCGACGACGATAGGCTCGATGCTGGCGCTCTTGCGTTTGCGTCCGCTGACGGAGAAGACAACGCGACCTGGTGCTGTGGCGAACAGCGTGTCATCGCTGCCTTTTTTCACATTTACACCCGGATGGATCACGGTTCCGCGCTGGCGGATGATGATAGTGCCTGCCTTGACGATTTCCCCACCGGCAGCTTTCACACCAAGCCGCTGTGAATTGCTGTCGCGGCCGTTGCGGGAACTGCCGACGCCTTTTTTATGTGCCATAGCTGGATGTCCCTAGCGCAGTGGTCTAATTGGGAGCGACGATGCCGTCGATTTTGATTTCTGTATAATCCTGGCGGTGACCGTTCCGGCGGCGGTAGTTCTTGCGCTTCTTCATCTTGAAGACGATGATTTTTTCGCCACGGACGTGACCGACGACGGTCGCCTCAACGGAGGCACCCGCGACGTGGGGGCTGCCCACGATGGTTGCGGTTTCGGATCTGACGAGCAGGACGTCAGAGAATGTTTTTTTGGCGCCTTCTTCCGAGGCCAGTCGGGGGACGCGAAGGACGTTGCCCTCTTTGACCTGGAACTGCTGGCCGGCGATATCGACTACGGCGTACATATCGGCCGCCTGTTCTCCTCTACGTGTGGTGGTGGCTGCCGGTTCCGTAAGTATGGATCCGGAGCGAACTGATAAAGGTAGCTAGGCCGCATAATTCTGTCAATGTCAGAAGCAATGGGCCGTCAACCACGGAATTCGGCGGTGACGTCGAGGTCCCTGCGGACGGAGATGAAGCGGTAGTCCTGCTTCGGGATGGCCGTGTCCTCCTCGATGTCGACGCGCGCCTTGGTGGCCTTGCGCATGTCCTTGAGACGCGTGCCTTTGTCGGCGCGCATGAAGGCGGCGACCTCCGGGTGCACCTGCAGCCGGAAACGGCGATCGCCGTTGCCGGCATAGGCTCGGCGCAACCATCTTTCGATCTTCGTTATGGTTGTGTCAGGGCCGAGTACTCGGCCCGTTCCGGAGCACGTAGGGCACGGCTCGGTGTGTGTGTGCAGGAGATTCGGTCGCACTCTCTGGCGGGTCATCTCCACAAGTCCGAATTCTGACACCTGCGGGCTGATGGAGACCTTGGCGCGGTCGTGGCGGGTCTCTTCGATCATGGCTTCGACCAGTTTGCGCCGGTTGCGTTCATCGTGCATGTCAATGAAATCGATGACGATGATACCGCCAATGTCACGTAGACGGAGCTGCCGGGCGACTTCCTGAGCTGCCTCAAGATTGGTGTGCAGGATACTCTCTTCCTGATCCCGCTTGCCCGTATTACGAGCGGAGTTGACGTCGATGAAGGTGCCCGCCTCGGCGTGGTCGATAACAAGGGAACCGCCCCGACGCATCCAGACTTCGCGGTCTGTCACCTTTTCCAACTCTTTTTCGAGCTTGTAGTGATCGAATAGCGGTTTCTTGTCGCGATGGAAGTCAACCCGGCTGCGCAGATCCGGTGACACGCTTTTCAAGTAGTCTTGGATCTCGTTGTAGAGCTCTCGGGAGTCAACGACCAGGTGATCGACGTTGTCGGTAAAAACGTCCCGGATGACGCTTGAGGTCATGCCCAATTCCTGGTGGACCAGAGCCGGCGCCTTGGCGCGCTTGGCTTTTTTCAACATGCGTCGATGGGTGCGGTGCAACTGCTTGATGTCCTTGCGAAAGCCCTTTTCCTGCTGACCACGCCCTTCGGTGCGCACAATGCAGGAGTAGCCCTCGGGTGTCAGCTTACGGACGACATCCCTGAGGCGGCGGCGCTCGTTCCAGCTGCTGATCTTGCGCGATACGCCCACCCAATCACCGGCCGGCATGAGCACGACGAAGCGACCTGCAAGTGCAATCTGGGTGGTGATACGGGCACCCTTGGTGCTGATCGGTTCCTTGGTGATCTGGACCAGGATTTCCTGACCCTTCTTGACCAGATCCTGGATCGGCGGATACTGCCGTGGGCGGCGGCCGTTGCGGCGGCCGGTGTTGCCATCATCATCTTCGTTTTCCGCTTCGACCATGTCCCGCACCTGAAGAAAGGCCGTGCGCTCAAGTCCGATGTCGACGAAAGCGGCCTGCAGGCTCGGTAGAACTGCGTTGACTTTTCCCAAGTAGATGTCGCCCACCATCCTCTCGGATTCGGGTCGTTCGACCCAGATCTCGGCGAGGCTACCATCTTCGACGATGGCGATGCGGGATTCGTGGATTCCCTGGTTGATATAGATTTCGGTTTTCATGCGTGGAATAATCTCCGTGATGCGGCCGTCCCGTTGGGAAGGGTCGCGTGGAGACACGCAGGGATTGTCAATTGTCCGATCCAGCCACAACTGCGGAGAGCACACCGGCCTGTTTGTGAGCGGCGTGAGAGAGACCGGCCGTTGGTGCTGGCCTTCGCGTCCCTGGAACGGAACGGGCCCCTTGTTTTCGCGGTCCACCGACGGGTGCGTCCGTCATGCGGGAAGTGAACTGCGGGACTGCTGTGCATGCGGCCGCCCGGATGCGGCACGTTGCACAATCTCCGTGTGTTACGGGCCCGGCCCGTCATGCGGGCATCTGTCTGGGGTCCGTGGCCGGGGTCGTACCTCTGTCGTACCCGGTGTGTCAGTACTGGGCTGGCGGCGACCGAGGGCCTTTGAGCCATTGTGGCTCTGGGCGTTCTGTCGGAGCCAGGCGGTTGAAGTTCGGTAAGTTCGTGTGGCAGTTAGGATACGGCCTGCAGGAGGGAGGGGCAACAGGACAGGAGTCGGAATTTAGCGGGCGCTCGCAGCGCCCGCGTGGAGCAATTGCTTGAGTCGCGCTGTGTCGCGCAGGAGAGAGACCGCCGCCATCACCTGCGGATCGGTATCGAGGTCTACGAGCAGACTTGCCCGGCGTCCGTCAATGCGCAGGGACAACTCGCGTCGTAGTCCGGCACGGACATAGGGCAGCATGTCAGGATTCAGCTGTATGGTTTCGGTAGCTCGGCCTACAGACGCATCCAGAGAGTCAATATGGGCCATGAGAGCGACATCCCAGCCGGACTGGGTGGCGAATGCGCGCAGGGAACGCAGTTCCACTGCGGACCGATCCTGTCTGGCCTGGGCGGCGGCTGAGTTTGGCAGATATGCGGCAAAGGCCTGCAGCATCTGTTCGTCTACCTCGATACCGCCAGCATCAGGGCTCTCCGTGCCTACGTATTCGACAATGAAGTCAAAGAACACGCGATGGCGGTAGAGGCTGAGGACAAGATCGGGGGGGATGTCCGCTTCAACAACAACATCAGGGGTTATGCCCCCACCACCGTAGACGGTGCGCCCGTCTTCGGTGTGGTATGATTCAGGTTCCGCAGATGACATTGTGTCCGCTGCACCCGGGCGGGTTGAGCGGGCGCGTGCGTTACCGACAAGGGTCCGCAATG
>ERZ890510.693-NODE-693-length-25411-cov-9.388744_pt1 | contig 25411 bp, 21 predicted proteins | sample MGYA00521265_ERZ890510 | MGnify/ENA primary metagenome ERZ890510 (study PRJEB32303, sample SAMEA104408624) | aquatic metagenome | biome: Brackish water; feature: Chemocline; material: water | place: Baltic Sea | collected 2014-10-26T21:54:00 | depth 110 m ... | reverse complement strand
CAACGCTTGATCTGCCAGATGATATAGCGTCTCTGTGCCAGTTCCGTGATCCGGACACGTGGAGTATCCGGCGGACATGGTGAGGTGTAGCTCGTGCACTCCGGGTGGCGTGGCTTCGCCGACCACGGCGACCAGTCTCTGGGCCATAGATCTGGCAAGCACCCCATGTGTTCCCGGACAAAGGATGGCAAACGCCTCCCCACCGATCCGAAACGGCATGTCCGTCAGACGTGTGTGCTCCGTGAGAATCCTCCCGATCCACGAGAGAATGGCATCGCCCACGTCGTGACCCAGCGTATCGTTGATGGTCTTGAAGTGATCCAGGTCAAGCAGGATGAGCGAAAATCGCTCCGAGTAACGTCGCGTACGGTCACACTCGCAGACCATGCGTTCATTGAATGCCCGACGGTTCGGAGCCCGGTGACCGGGTCGCGCACGGCCTGGTCACTCAACCCGCTGATCTGCTCGTCAGCGTGGCGAATGCGTACCGACAGAACTTCAAGGAGCTTCAAAGCAACGTGAGGTCGCTCGGCCACGATTCCCCTGAACTCAGACTTGTCGAGAACGAGAGCCTCAACTTCGTCGACGGCGCGCACGGTGGCGCTGCGGGGCTTGTCATTCAGCTGGGCCATCTCGCCGAAGAAATCTCCAACCCCCAAACGGGCGAGTTCAAACTCCGCCTGACGCGCCGGGTACATCACCTGCACCTGGCCAGATGTGACCACGAATAGTGAACGACCTGGCTACCCGATCTCGACGATCGCTTCGCCGGACTCGAAGCGCTCAAGCCGTGAGCCGGTCGCGAGGCGCTCAATGTCTTCGGCGTCCAACCCAGCAAATAGGGGGACGGCGTCGAGCAGTTCGATATTTGAGGGTATTGGCCGAAGATACTACGCGAGCCGCATTGGGAAAGTCGGCCAGCGCCGGAGAAGGGGTGCCGAGGCTTCTGCTTCGGGGTTGAGATCCCTCATGCGAGTAGGCCCGGGTGCCCTCCCGTGTGGAGAAACACCACCCGATCTTCGGGTTTCGCGTGGTCACCGCTGAGCCACTCGAGCATGCCTGCCGCCGCCTTCGCCGTGTAGGTCGGATCAAGGACTAACCCCTCCGATTGGCCAAAAAGGGCGATCGCCTCCAGCGAGGCTGGGGTTGAGACGCCGTAGCCGTCTCCGACTTGGGTATCCACGAAGGCCACGTCGTCGGCGAAGAGGTCACCCTCCCAAGCTAGGAGGCGGGCACCGTCGCGCGCGATCTGCTTCGTCGCCGCCATCAACTCATCGGCGGGTGCGTCAGCGCTTACGCCGATCAACGCGACGTCAGGGCGGCCGAGAATCGACATCCCGAGTAACAGGCCGGCGAGAGTGCCGCATGACGAAGTGGGCACGAACACCACGGTCCGGGGCGGACGCGGGCCAATAGCGTCGAGTTGTTCGACCAGCTCAACGGCCGCACGGACGTACCCTAGGCAGCCGAGGCCGGTGGAGGCCCCAATAGGCACCACGAGCGGGCGCTCCCCGGCCTGAGCCAACGCTTCGGCCACCGCCTCCATGCGCGGTGTTCGCTCAGCTCTGTCGGCGACGGTTACGACGTCTGCATTGAAAAGCCGGTGGAGGAGCGCGTTGCCGGTCGGGTGCACGGGCTCGGGGCCACTCAAAACCAGAGTGCAGCCTAGGCCCAGGCGGGCAGCCGCGGCTGCGGTCACGCGACAGTGGTTCGACTGAGGTCCGCCTGCGGTCAGGAGATGAGTGACACCGTCGAGCCGAGAAGGCGCGAGTTCGAACTCCAACTTCCGCACCTTATTGCCGCCGAGGGCGAAGCCTGTCTCTGCATCCATCTTCACCCAGAGATCGGACGCTCCCAGTGAGGCTGCCATCCGCGGCATCGGAAGCAGTCGGGTCGGGAGGGCAGCGAACTCCTCCCGTTCCCATGAAGCCAATCGCTCAAGCGTTCCGTCACCCATTTCTCTGCTCCCCTGTTTGTGCCCTGCCGCTGGCCCGCTCTGCCGCTGCGCGCACGGTCTCTTCGTGGATCTCTACGGTGTCCTGGATCTCGGACGCGTACCCCCCAGACATCACGATCGCTACCGCCGCGCCGGCCGAATCACACTGGTCAAGAACCATGCGGTCCCGGGCGGCCAACCCTTCCTTTGTCACAGCGAGCCTGCCCAGGCGATCATGCTCGTAAGGATCTGCACCCGCGATGTAGAATGCCAGTGCGGGTCCTTGGGACAGCGCCCCCTTGAGTCCTCGCTCAACCGCATCGAGGTAGCGGTCGTCGCCGCTCGCGTCAGGCAGCTCGATGTCGAGGTCGCTGCGTTCCTTGCGGAACGGGAAGTTGTTCTCACCATGGACCGAGAGTGTGAAGACCGTATCGTCTCCGGAGAAGATGGATGCAGTTCCGTTTCCCTGATGGACGTCGAGGTCGAGTACCGCGAAGCGCGCAGCTGCTCCTGAGACCTGGTGGGCCCGGACCGCCACCGCGACATCGTTGAATACGCAGAAGCCCTCTCCGTGTCCGGCGAACGCGTGATGTGTGCCCCCAGCTAGGTTTACGCTCACACCGTCGGTCAGGGCTGCGCGGCTTGCCGCCAGCGTTCCGCCAACCGAACGCCTCGATCGCTCAACCAATTCTGGAGACCAAGGAAACCCGATGCGGCGAATCTCGTCTCGGGACAGCGTTCCGGAGATCACGTTCGACAGGTAGTCTGCCGTGTGTACCCGCTCAAGGTCGACCTGAGACGCGGCCTCGGGGACCTCAAGCTCGACTAGGCTGTGGAGGGCCACCGCCTCCCGCAGCATCCGGTACTTTTCCATCGGGAAACGATGGCGCTCTGGGAGCGGGAGTACGAAGTGGTCGCAGTAGTAGGCCCGCACAAATCCCCGAGGAAGGAGGGTCAAGAGAATGCCTCCGACGAGCCGCCGGCTGAATACCCACCCGGATCCCTCAGAGGTACCTAGCGTCCTGAGTCAGAAGTTCGTTGCATTCGAGCGCCGCTGCATCCACGCTGACGGCGTTGCTCCTCCGCAAAATAGCGGTGCTATTCCTTGTCGGCGCGCCTTGCCAGCGCGGCGCATCGCCACTCTCGGTGCTGAACGAACTTCTGACTCAGGACACTAGTCATCTATTCCGCGTCCTTGCCTTCGCTATGTACAAGCAGTGTCTAGCTAATTACCCTTAAAAGCTAGACAACACCCTGTGCAGACGAAAGCCCGCAGTGGACTTCAAACAACACCAACGGTGTCCCTCATGAACGATACACACGAGCAGACCACGCGAACGAGCGCCAAACAGGCTCATGCGCCGGCCCGAGGCCTACTTTCGAGCCCCCGGACGTTCTTCTTCGCGGCTGCATTCCTGTCCTTACTACTGTCGGTCGGCCTCTTCTTCAGCGGTGACCGGGAGCGCGGAATCTTCGTCGGAATCTGGGTGCCTTCCATCCTCTCCGCCGGCACACTCATGCTGATACGGCGAGACCGATGACCGACGGAAACCTCTTTGCACTCGGATGCGGGGTCTTCTTCATCTTCATCGCCGGGGTCTACATCTACATTCGTGAAACGGCGACGCAGACCGCTCTGTCGAGGGGCCACGCACAAGGTCACGCACAAGGTGGACGCGAGGTGCGCGTCGCTGGGAGCCCGAGCACATGATTCCGGATTAGAGATCTGTGTCGTGCGTCGGAAGGATCGGGTGTGTGGTGCACTTGGGATGGGTGGAGCGTTTCGAATAGCGAGGATGGCGTTGCGTATAGATAGGTGGGCGGCCGCGGGTGCACTTATATGTGCACTTGTCTGTGTAGGCGGTAGCGTGCTTGAGGCCCAGGTCTCCACGATCCAAGGGCGGGTGCGGGACGAGGAAGGTTCGGCTGTGTATGGCGCCACCGTGCGGGTCATGGCGGACTCGACCCTGCTTGGTGCCACCGATACAGATCGACTTGGTTCGTTTCGTTTTTCGATGAACCGGTCCGGGGAGTTCACACTCATCGTGCAGGGGCTCGGTTACGGCGAGACGATCCAAGAAGTGTCGGTGCGCGGGTCTGAAACCGTGGAGTTGGACGTTCGGCTTCCACGCCAGGCCATTGAGATGGAGGGGATCTCGGTGCAGGCCGAGCGGAGTCGAGAGCGCGTTCGTTTCGAGGAGATCGGCGGGGCGACAGTGCGGGAGTTCAACCTCGCTGAGCTGAGATCTCTACCGGGAGTCGTCGAGGCTGACCCGATCCGTGCCGTCGAGGTCCTGCCAGGCGTCGTGTCCACTTCCGATTTCTCGGCCTCCTATCATGTCCGCGGTGGCTCGTCCGATCAGAATCTCATCTTACTCGACGGCGTACCCATCTTCAGCCCGTTCCACTTGGGCGGGTTCTTTTCGGTGTTCAATGCGGACATGCTCGACCGCGCTGAGCTTCAGTCAGGGGGATTCGCGGCCGAACATGGGGGGCGCGTCTCCTCGGTCCTACAGATCGAGAGCGACGCTGGCGACGGCGAGTTCAAGGTCGATGCAGGTGTTTCCTTGCTCGCGACGCGCGTGGCGATCGGCGCCGGACTGCCGCGAAAAACCGCCGAGTCTCTGGGTCTCGCGAACCTCAAATGGCGGGTGTCCGCGCGGCGGTCCTACTTCGATGTGCTGATGAAGCCCGTCTTCGAGTTCCCCTACCATCTCACCGATCTGCAGGCCGTCGTCGAAGGCTGGACGCGTTCGGGTGATCGGGTGATGGTCACTGGCTACAGTGGCGCGGACGTTCTCGACCTGACCCGTCTGGATCCAGAGTCCTTCCCGCTTCGTATCGATTGGGACTGGGGTAACGACATTGCAGGTTTGAGGTGGACCCGAGCCCGACGTGGGGGCGGTTCGCTGGACGTTCGTGTGAATACCAGCCGTTTTGGCACGGGCCTAACTTTTCCAGACTTCGGCGACACCGACTTCTCGAGTCGGATTCAGCAGGGGCAACTCAGGATCGACCTCGACACGCGCCCCTCGTCGACGATGGCCTTCAAGGTTGGAGGGGCGCTCGAGCGGACGTCCTACAAGAATTCGTTCACGTCGGGAGGGACCGTATTCGGCAGCGGTGAGGGGGCTGGTATGCTTATGGGCACGTACGCACAGGCCGGTTGGTCCCGACCGGGTCGGTGGCTGGTTGAGGCTGGCCTACGCCTCGACACATGGATGCCGGATCCCGGTGAGACTGCGTATGAACTTGCGCCGAGGTTGGCTGTGAAGCGGTTCCTTTCGAACGGAGACGTCGCGCTCAAGCTGGCCGCCGGCCGCTATACCCAGTTCATCCACTCGCTTCGAGACGAGGAGCTCCCCCTCGGTCTCGACATTTGGGTGACGGCCGGTGCGCGTGCTCCGCACGTCGTCTCCGATCAGGTGCAGTTGGGCCTGGAAGGGTATCTGGACGACGACTGGTTCTGGGCTGTGGAGGCCTACGCCCGATCCTTTGACGGAGTCGTGATGTTCAATCCCGCAGAGGACCCGAACGACGAGTTCGATGACATCCTGGCGGGAAGCGGCTTGGCCTATGGGTCAGATCTGCTCGTTAGAAAAGAGACGGGTGATGTGACCGGCTGGATCTCGCTGTCTCTCCTGAAGGCAGAACGGACGTTTGCAGACATTCTCTCGCCATTTCCTTCGCCGCCTGACGTCACATACTCTCCCATCTTCGACCGTCGGCTGGATGTTGATCTCGTGCTGCGGTACCCGTTGCCGTGGGGCTGGACTGGCGGTCTCCGTTGGAATTTGGGCACCGGAACGCCTTACACGCGCGCGGTGGGGTCCTATGCGTACTACTCACCGCAGTTCGTGCAGGGTCAGGGTCGACTTGAGTGGGCGGGCGCGAGTGACGCGACGGACGATCTTGGCGGCTACGCTGTCGTGCTGGGAGATCGCAACTCATCTCGGTACCCCACCTACCACCGGCTCGACGTGAGTTTCCGCCGAGATATTCACAAGTCGTGGGGTGTTCTGACCCCGTATCTCGACCTTGTGAACCTCTACAATAAACGGAATGTGCTCTTCTATTTCTACGAATACGACCGCGCCCCGCCGACCCGGTCGGGGATTTCTATGTTCCCTCTTCTGCCGACCTTCGGGCTTGAGGTGCACTTCTAATGGCGCGACGTGTGAAGGGCCTGACGATGAAGCTGATCGTCCTCGCCCTCTCAGTCGGCGCACCCGCGTGCGAACTCCAAGAGAGCACGATCGTTGAGGTGGAGGACGTTGTTGTGGCGGAGGTTTATGTCGAGATCGGCCAAGGGCTGCTCGGCCGGAACCGCGTCTACGGCTTCCTGCATCGCACGATAGGCGGGCTCGGCGCCGGATTCCACGAGGTCGAGGGCGCCCGTCTATCGTTGACACGTGACGATGGCTCGGTGTTTGAGTTCGCAGAGACTGCCCTGGAGACCTGTGTGACGTCGCTCCCAGTGGAGGGCACGGGGACGTGCTACTGGCTGGCTCCGAGCGTTGCCGCTCTCCTCGTCCCAGGGGAGGCGCTGGAACTCACGATTGCTCTGGCGGATGGAGGCGTCCTCCGCAGCTTGGCGGTGATCCCGGGAGACTTCGCCGTTCAGGGTGTCGCGGAGGGGGGGAGGTGCCTTCTCCCGCCGGCGACACCCCTTGAGGTGTCGTGGTCACAAGCCGCGAACGCTTGGGCATACATCAATGAGACTGAGATCACGGGGATGCTCGCAGCTTTCGCTCTCCTTGGGATCCCGGTCGATTCGGATACACTGGCCCTGGTCGGGCTCTCGATATCGTCTTCTGATACCACGATCGTTTTCCCCGGTGAGTTCGGCATCTTCAATCGATTCGAACTCGATCAAGCAATTGCGACTACCTTGCAACAAGGGTTGCCGGCCGGCACCCGAGCGGCGGTCACGATTTCCGCCGCTGACCGCAACTACGTGAATTGGGTGCGGGGCGGCAACTTCAATCCATCAGGGCAGGTGAGAGTGCCGAGCGTTCGAGGCGACGGTACTGGGGTCTTCGCCGCCACGGTGACCCGTACGTTTGAGGTCGTCGTGAATCCAGATGTGACAGGGGGCGCCTACGATGCCCCTGCGTGCCCCGTGGGCTGATCCGACTCAGCGCCCGAGAGGAGCCCTCTCAATTTCGTGACGAGCAGGTCGACGGTTACGCGGTTGTGGTCGCCCTCTCACGACTGTGTCTCGTCAGGCACCACGAAGATGCGCCGTGCCAGGTCGTGCTGGACGGTGACTACCTCACCCAACGCCCCACCCACAGTGACGCCTACCGCGTCCTCCGTGGGTTGACCCTCGTTTACCCTCACTGCCACTCCCGGCACCAGGCCTCCGGCCGCCATCGATCGGAGGCCTTCAGCCTCCTCGTCGCGCACAGCCCGAATGCGCAGATAGGCGCCCGGGACGGCGTCGGCAAGGGTCTTCATGTCGGTCGGCTCGATCTCGCCACTTCGGGTCGGGATCGGTGCCCCATGCGGATCGTGGCTGGGATACCCGAGCGCGGCAGACATCCGTTCGATCAGGGCATCAGAAGCGGCATGTTCGAGGCTCTCGGCTTCGCCGTGGACGTCATCCCAGGGGAAAGCCAACTTCTCACATAAGTAGGTCTCAAGAATGCGGTGGCGGCGCAGAACGCGCAGGGCCTCGCGCTGGCCGGGCTCGGTGAGTTGAACTCCGCGGTAGGGCAGGTGCTCCAGGAGCCCCTCTTCGGCTAACCGTTTCACCATGCCGGTCACGGAGGCCGGTTGGATGTCGAGCGCCTCCGCGATCGAGCTGGTCGATGCGGGAGATCCCCCCTCCGACAGACCATAAATGGCCTTGAGATAGTCTTCAACAGAGCGGGAAAGCGGTCGCTGGTTCATTGGGTCGAAACTATTCGAGGTGGTGGATGCCGTCGAGCCCGTTGTCTCACTGTCCCCTCAATATACCGTTCCACTGATCGTCGCGAGGATTTCGCGAACACCGACAGGCCACTATCATCAGCTTTCGTAGATCCATTTGTGACCCAAGATAGAAACCCCTTGGGGTATTGCTCCGTTAAGTTGTAACTTACGCTTTACAGTTTATGTGGCATTTGCAGCTCGGACCCACGTTCCAACCCCCCCCCCCCCCCCCCCCCTCCCCAGAAATGAGTTCCGAGGGCCAACTTCGACCTTATCAAGCGAAGACGGCGTCGGGCCAGGAAGCGGCCGACGCCCTTTCGGCTGACCTAGAGCATGCCGCCGCGCGTGATGTGGCCCAACGCAAGAAAGCTGACCAGAAGAAGCAGCCCAAGTGGATGCTGCCGCTTGGCATCAACTTGGGTGTTTTCGCAGTCTAGCTCTTGATCGTGCCTCCGGCGTGGATCGTGGTCAATCCGCTCGAAGCTCCGCCGATCGAAGAGCAGCGGGATGACATGAAACTCGCGATGTTCTTTCAGGCGAATCAGATATTGGGATACTTGCAGCAGAACGGCCAACTCCCGCTGGCTCTTGAGGACGCGACGGGTAGGCCAGTACCAGGCGTCGAATACAGCGTACAGGGTCCCACGCTCTTCCGGCTTACCACCGCGCTGTCGTTGGGGGACCCACCGCTTGTTTACGATTCCACACAGCCGCTGAGCGAATGGATCGACGCGGGGGCCACCGGCAAACTCCTGGGGGGGCTAGATGGAGCCAAGGCGAGAGCAAAAGTGCGTAGGTGACCGAGCTGAGGTTGGTGTTTTGACCGAAGGCACGCGTCCCCGTGTCGATCGTCGGCATTTTGGCAGGGCTGGCGATTCCCAATCTGCGCACGATGATCTATCGAGCGAGGGCGACCGAGGTCGCTGGGGACCTAGAGGTCGTGCGCGTGGCGGCCATCAGCTACAACGCGACCCAAAACGCATGGCCCGCCGAAGCGGCGCTCGGGGTGATCCCTGGTGTGCTCACGGACTTTCTTCCTGTAGGGTTCAGCTTCCAAGACGCAGGTTACTAGATCGATTTCGAAAACTGGTCGCTGCCTGGCGGACTCCCAGGAGACCCTAACACCAGGACGCTCATTGGGGTCTCGGTCACAACAGACGAAGACGCCTTGGGGAACGCCGTGGCCGAGTTCTTAGGCGGTTCGATCGTCTTCTCGGTCGGGAACACACACACCGTTGTGATCGATCGGAGCTAGCGCTCAGGCGCAGGTAATAAGGCTGACTTGGAACCCGGTGGGACTGGCCGCGCTTCGAGTCAGTTGCCGAACTGGGACTGCGCAGAATGCCATCGGCTGATACAATCCAACATGTTCTACGAACAATCCACCGACGGGATTCGTGTCCGAGTCCTTCCGCGCTTCTCTCTTGCCGATTCAGATACTGCGGATGGCACCTTCGTCTTCTCGTATCAGATCGAGATGGAGAACGAGGGCGACCGTGCCGCCCAACTGCTTTTCCGCCACTGGCTCATTCATGACGCTGCGGGCGACGATACGGAGGTCGACGGTGAGGGCGTCATAGGCGAGCAGCCCCTCTTGAACCCGGGTGAGTCTCATGAGTACCGGAGCTACTGTGTGCTGCGCTCACCAGTTGGATACATGGAGGGCTACTACACGTTTGCTCGACCCGACGGAAAGCGCTTCAGGGTCGAAGTCCCTCGGTTCAACCTCAACGGGCCCTTTGTCCTGCCAACGATTCCGCTGGACGGAGGCGAGGAAGAACCACGGGTGATGCACTAACTGGTCTACGCGCCCTGCTTTCGCCGACGGGACTCAATGAGGTAGCCGGCCACCAGGAGCCACAGTAAGAGCGCACTTCCAAGGCCGAGGCTCCTGAGCCGCAATGCCTCTTTCTCCCCTACCGGCACCGCTGCGAGCACGACCACCGATGTACCTGGGCCCAACCTGCGGGCGACATAACGAGCGGGTCCTGCCGGTGTGCCCACGAGCCCGGATGTTGTGAACGAGGGCGGGGGTGGGTGTAGCGCTTCTACCTTGGGTGCCTCGGCGTCGAACGTGGTGAGGTCTATGAGGCCTCCCGTGACGCGCACGGCGTGGAACGCGCTCACTTCATTGATGGCTTGAGGTGATCCGGCCAACCCCATGGTCTCGATCACTGCAAGCGCGCGTGTGAGGTCGCCCGCCAGAAGCGCAGCGGATTTCTTCTCAAAGTCTCTCCCCACATGCACCATAAGGCCGAAGGTTGCGAGCGCCGGGACCAAGGCCAAGAGCGAGACGGCGGCCCTGTGCCGCTCGCGACCTTCTGGGTCCGCCGGGGTGCGCAAGAGTAGGATCCAGACAGCCAGGGCAGACAAGAGCAGGAGCAGCGCGATCACGACCCGAACGGGGATCGACACCGCGTGTGAGGTCGATTCTCTCGACTCAGCCAGCGCGGCTGTCGATACCGCCCCCGGGCCGGGGGCCCCTGCCATAAGGATCCCGGTCCCCAAGGGGACTCCCGCAGGCACGGCGGCCGCGGACACGAGTAGCTCACGATCCAACACGGATACGCTCGGGGCGGGATCAGAGGCGCTCGTGATGGCGCCGTCCATGTACACGCCCACACGCGCGCGCATCAGGCGTCCGACCATCGCCGCCGAATTGAGGCCGTTGTCGGGGCTCCTTTCCACCGCTCTCAACGCCAATCGGGCGACCCGACTCAGGGATTCCCGCTGCAGGGTCAGACGTGCGCGCTCGGCGGACCAGGTCGTGGCCCACATGGCCGCTCCGACGGGCAGCACCACGAGGGTGCAGAAGGTCAAGAAAGGCCTCTTCAAGCGGGATTCACCGGAAGATCCTGCGGACTGGGGCCCACAAGCGTTGTATGAAGGAGCGCAGTCTGGTTATTCTTTACGGATGTTACCCACCCACCCTCTGCATAGTCCATGGGGGGAACGTGAACGATTCTGTTGCTATTGACGCCAAACGTATTCTGCTCCGTTACGGAGCGCCGATCGTCGTGTTGGACGATGTCACTGAGGTTCATCGGGTCGAGTTTGCCCGCGCCATCGCGAAGACGACGTTGGCCGACAGACAACCTCGCCTCAAGGAGCTTCTGGTAGAGCACGGCTACCTCGAAGCGACCTGATCTGCAAGGCTGTCGAATTGAGAAGGTCGACGAGCTAAGGCTCGTCGGCCTTTTTTATGTGACCTGGAACTCCACTGTGCGGGTCGAGTCCAACGGAATCTGAACACTCACGCGAGTGCGGTTTCCGTGTACTTGGGCGTCCAGCTCCGCGGCCACCCCGTCGATTGTGGCCCTGGTGAGTCGCGCGCCATCCACGGTAGGCTCGAACACGATCATGGGCGGCACCTTCGCGATTTCGGGACTCAACTCGAATCGATGGTCGGAGCCTTTCCGGTGATAGCGTAAGCTCAACGAGCTTTCGCCGAGACGCAGGTTCTGGATGTGAAAAGCCGTCAGGTGTCCGGGGAATGCCGGCGCCAGGCGCGCCCGCCCGGAGGGGGCGTCCGGGGTGTACCCGATGAGTCCATGGACCAGCGCGGCCAAGATTGCGCCGGCAACCGGGGCGCCCGGCAGGGTGGACGAGGCCTCCTCGTCCCAGCTCCCCGGGCCCGCGGGTCCGTTCTCTTGGCCGGCACTCAACGTCGCCCGCAGCGCAGTCCACCGCACTTCCGGATCGGTCCCGGAATGTGCCCACTCCGCCAAGATGCGGTCGAGTTCCGAGTGCCCGGTCGGGGGGGCGTTGCCGCGGACCGTGAGGGGCTCCGTCCAGCACTGTTCGAGGAAGCTCGCCGTGCCGGGCCTCGGGGCGTGGAGCATGGGCAGCCCCCGATGACCGTTGGCCCTTGGCGTCGCCGCCAACGCCCTCAGCTGCCCGAGTCGCTCCTCCGATTCGGCGTACCGAAGCGCATCGGCCAGGGAGTGAGCTGCGAGTGCCCGGACGTCGTGGCCCGCGGCGGTCAGGGGGGCAGCTTGCGAGGACAGGAGACGTTTCGCGTGGACCCGGGCCTGGCGAGTGTCCCCAAGGGCAAGGCCGATCCGCGCCGCCAGCAGCGGGGCGAGCAGGTCGGATGGCCAGTCGACAATCCCGTCCGCTTCGGCCTCTGTGGCACCTTCGAGGAGCGACATCGCGAGTGAGGCACCCTCGGAGTCCCCTGCTGCTACGGCTCCCGCGCCCGACCAGAACGCGTGCACAGCCGCGAGCCTCTCGTTTTTTTGCCCCTGCGGCATTCGGCTTGGGGACCCTCGGCGAAGAGAGCGACCGAGCCTCGTGGTCAGCCAGCCAATCCCGTCATCCAGACTCGGAATCCCGGTCAGCGTGCGCACCACATCATAGGGCGCCTCCGTAGCGCGAGCCGTGTGCGCCCGGAGATGCGCGGCGGCACCGAACGCTGCTCGGATCTTCTGTGTGGATCCGGCAGACAGGAGCAGCGTCGCGAAGCCCATGGAAGGCATGCCGTGGCGAACGGTAAGGCCCGGGGCGTCCGACTCCACCACCTCCCAGGCGGCGTCAGACCCGTGCAGGCCTGCGGCCACTTGGGTCTCTGGTCGGTCGGCATCCCGCGCGATGATCACTCCGGCGTTTTGTGCGAAGGACACGTCTGCGCAATCTGGGAGCAGAGTCACCTCGACCGGGGGGCGGGCAGCAATGGAGGGGGTCCACTGCGCTACCACGAGCGGTAGTGTCGGCGCGATCACCACGGACTCGACGGTGGTTGCTCCGTCGGCGACAATCTCCCGCCGCAGCGAGCCTGGGCTTGCCACGAAGTTGACCCCAAGAGACCCAACAAGCCGAAAGTTCGCGGCTGCGAGGGTGCCGCTGATCCGGACCCGCTCACAGCCGGACCTTAGGCTTCCGGATACCGCAGCGACGTCGCCCTCTATGAGGAACGGCCGGCCGGCGGCGGTACCGGACAAGGCAAGGGTCGGTACCCCCTCGCCTATCTCCGGGATCGCCTGCGGTAGCTCCGGGAATTCGAGGTCATCGATTCGGCGTTGGGTCAACCGATCGGTGCCCTCGTTTTGGCGAAGTCACCGGCTTTTACAATGGTAATCTTGTCGATGTCGAGACGGTCTCGGATAGCCTGATTGACTTCCTCAAGAGTGAGGCTGCGGACTCGTTCCTCCATCTCCGCATCGAACATCGGCGTGCGGTCGAAGTAGAGACCAGACGCCAAGATGCCAGCTACACTGGAATCTTGAGCGCGCCCGAGCTGCTGCCCCTCGAGCCAGCCCTGTTGCGCCGTGGCTAGCTCCTCTTCAGTGAAGCCCTCCGCGAGCACCAACTCCAACTCCTCGGTAAAGGCGGCTTCAAGGGCTGCCGCGTTTTCGGGAGCGTAGATGGCGAATGCGGTGAACTGCCCGACAGGATCGATCGGATGACCTGAAATGCCACCTCCCACTCCATAGCTCAGTCCGTCCTTCACGCGGATTCTGGAGGCGAGTCGGGAGTTCAGGATGCCGCCGCCAATCATGTAACCAGCCATGATGAGCGCCGGATAGTCAGGGTCCGTGTCACGCAACTCGAAGTTCTGTTGGGCGACGAAGATCGCGTTGGCCTTGTCGGGTGTTTCAATGGTGATGGTTTCCGGCGGGGCGTCGTAAAAGGGCGACGCTACGCGAGTGAAGGCGTGCGGACTCGTCCAATCGCCGAAGGATTCCTCAAGCGCCTGTCTAACCTCAGCTTCATCAAAGTCACCCACCACCACCACGCTGCCATTTTGCGAGCCCCAGAAGTCTGCGTAGAACGCGCGGGCGTCATCCAACGTCGTGGCCGAGCCCGCCGCCGCCTGCTCGTCCAGCGTCTCCGTGTAGCTGGGGTGCCCGCCGGGGAATTGGCTCATGTGCCGCGCCAGCGCGATCTGGGCGAGAGGCTGAGGCTCGCTTCTCGACTGCTCGATCGCCGACAGGCGCTGCTCCTTCATGATGTCGAACTCGGACTGAGGGAAAGCGGGCTTGCGTACAAGATTGCCCACCAACCGGATCACTTCGGCCACGTTCGCGTTCACCGTTTGGAACTGCCCTGTTCCGCTCGTTGCCCCGCCGCCTACTGACCCAGATGCCTGCAGTCGGTCGAGCTCATCTTGGATCTCCTGACGCGAGTAGTCCTCGGATCCGCGCATCAGCATGGAGCCCGCAAAGTCGCCGGCGGCGCCTCGGCCTAGGAGGGACTCTTCGTCGCCGAAGAAGAGCCGCAGGCGCACGATTGCGACGTCTCCCCGGGTCTGCTTGGGGAGTAGTGCTACCTGCATGCCATTGGAGAGCGTGTATTTCGTCGTGCGCGCCTCAATGTTCGAGGGAGACGGGTCGAATTCCTCACCCTGCGCGATTGCTTCTCCGCCCGTGAATCCATCCAACATCGCTTCAAAGTCCGGCACTTCCGGGATGGTTGCGCGGTCAGGATTGTCGGTCGGGAAAAAGAGTCCGACCGTGCGATTGTCGGGCTTGATGTAGGCTTGCGCCACGCGGTTCACATCAGCGGCCGTGATCGCTTCGATCCTGTCACGATGCAGGAAGAAGAGGCGCCAGTCGCCCATCGATGCCCATTCCGAAAGTTGCAGCGCGATACCCGCGGACGAGTTGAATGACTGCCGCATGCCATTCAGAAGCGCTGTCCTGGCACGGTCGACTTCCTCACCCGTAATAGGACTCTGAAGCACCCCCTCCACAGTTTCGTTCATCGTTTGGAGCACGGCCCTGAGGTCCTTGCCGAGCGGAACCACGCTGAACGTGAGCAGCGGGCCGGCCTCACGCAGCTGTCGGGCTGCGGAGCCGGCCGCCGTCGCCACTTGCGTCTCAACGAGCGCCTTATAGAGGCGCCCCGAGGGGCTATCGCCGAGTACGAACGACAACACGTCAACCGCGGCGTAGTCAGGGTGACCACCTGGCGGCATGTGATAGGCACTGACCGCGAATTGGATTTCACCCGAGCGCCGCAGGGTGACCTGACGCTCACCGTCCTGGACAGGCTCGCTCGTGTAGGTAGCGTACAAGGTATTGGCGCCCGTGCGTTCGGGCCGTGGCAGCGAGCCGAACTTTTCCACGATGTGAGTCAGTGCGGACGGCTCGTCGAAGTTCCCGGCGACGACCAACAAAGCGTTATCCGGCTGGTAGTATTTTCTGTAGAACGCCTGTAGGCGCTCGATGGGGACGTTCTCGATGTCGGAGCGGGCACCGATTGTCGACTTGCCGTAGTTGTGCCACAGGTAGGCGGTGCTGAGGGTGCGCTCGACGAGAATCGCGAGCGGATTGTTTTCTCCCGACTCCATCTCGTTGCGGACGACCGTCATTTCGGAGTCGAGGTCCGTCCTCTCCACTCGCGAGCTGACCATGCGCTCAGATTCGAGATCTAGGGCCCATTCGAGGTTCTCTGCGGACGCCGGGAATATCTCGTAGTAGTTGGTCCGGTCCAGGCTCGTCGTGCCGTTCGGCTGCGCCCCCGTCTCATTGAACTCCTGAGGGATGTCTGGGTGGTTCGGGGTGCCCTTGAACAGCAGATGCTCAAGGAGGTGAGCCATGCCGGTCTCGCCGTACCCCTCGTGCCGAGATCCTACGAAGTAGGTGATGTTCACCGTGATCTGCGGCTTGCTCGGATCCGGGAAGAGCAGGACTCGGAGTCCGTTGTCCAGCCGGTATTCCGTGATTCCCTCGACGGTTGTGATCGGCTCCAGGTCGGCGGCGGTCTCCTGGGCTACGGTTGGGGCGACCGCAACAACGGTGGCCATCAGCGCGCTAGCGAGCGCGCGCGGGAGTCGAGAAATCATCGAACTACTCCTAAGCGGGATCATCCCCGAGGGGACTGAGATTGCAGGATACCACGTTGACCGGGGTGTGTGTAGTCATTTCTCCGCGGGCGGAGGCTTACCTTGTCGGCCCGGATCGGTGTACGTTTGCCTGAGACCCGAAGCAGGCTGTTGAAGAAGTACCGCGGCCTTGAGCCGGCCATGCCCGCCCGGGGCAATTCCCCTACTTTGGCGCATCATGTCAGAAGATCGAATCGACGGCCCTGGCCAGAGCGACGAGCCAGTTCTTGCACATCGTCAAGGGCGTGTGCTTGTGCTGACCCTGAACCGCCCGGAGCGGCTGAATGCCGTGAGCCTGCCCATGTATGAGGGGCTTGAGCGCGAGCTATTGGCCGCGAGCGGAGACGGCGCCGTCCGCTGTATCGTGATTACCGGCGCCGGTCGAGCCTTCTGCGTCGGTGCTGATCTAAAGGCGCATGAGGGAGGCCCTCCCTCCGGCGAGGATCGTAGTCGATACGTTCGCACCGCTCAGCGGGTGAACTACCTGATCCAGTCTGGCCCGAAAGCCGTTGTGGCGGCGGTGAATGGACACGCTATCGGCGGCGGCCTCGAGATGGCCCTGTCGACCGACTTCATGATTGTCGCGAGCGAAGCCAAGCTCCGCTTCCCTGAGATCTCGCTTGGCACCTTCATTGGTGGAGGCACCACCTATTCCCTCGTGGAGCGCGTGGGGGTGATGAAGGCCCGAGAGCTGATCTATCTCGGTGATTTTTTCCTTGGGGCGGAAGCCGCCTCAATGGGCATGGCAACCAAAGCCGTCCCGACCGAGCAGGTACTCCCGGCCGCGTTGGAACTCGCGGACAGACTCGCGGAGAAGGCACCGATCTCACTTGCACATGCGAAGCGGCTTATTGGCCCAGCTGGCACCATGACCCGTGAGGAGGCGCTCGACCGCGAGGCAGAGGCGCTGGAGGAGATCTTTGGAACCCGCGACTGGCAGGAAGGCGTCGAGGCGTTTCACGAGAAGCGTCCTCCCCGGTACACCGGTGAGTGACGATACCTTGGCAGCCCTCAGCCATCCGTTAGACCCGATTTTCCGGCCGCGTTCCCTTACCGTAATCGGGGCGTCGGCTGACCCGCGAAAGCGCGGTAACCAGGTTCTCAGGGCCCTTGTCGAGTCGGGGTACCAGGGCGCTGTCTACCCTGTGAACCCAAAGGGAGGGGAGATTGACGGTGCCGAGGTGTTTCGCTCGCTAGAGGATCTGCCGGAGGCGCCAGATTTGGCCTTGATTTGTCTGCCCGCTGGCGCGGTGCCGGACTCGGTCGCCGCCTGTGGTGCGCGTGGCATCCGTGGCGCCGTGGTGCTGGCGGTTGGTTTCGGAGAGTCGGGCGCCGAAGGGGCCGCCCTCGCGGACCAACTCCTTCAGGCGGCTCGCGCCGGCGGCGTCCGCGTCGTGGGGCCGAATACCTCGGGTATTCTCAACCTGCCGTTCGGACTGAACTTGATCGGAGCGCGCGGCGTCCGAGCAGGTGGGCTCTCTCTTATGGTGCAGTCCGGCAACGTCGCGCTGGCCTTCATGAACGAGGTCACCGCCCGATCACAGAACGGTGTGGCGATCTGCGTGGGTGTCGGGAACGAGTTGGACCTTGGCTTCCACGAGTACCTCGATTTCCTCGGCCAGGACGAAAGTACTCAAGCGGTCGTCGCTTATGTGGAAGGGTTCAAAGACGCTCGGGCCTTCCTCTCGGTGGCCGCGCGCGTAGCTCGAGTCAAACCCGTGCTACTCCTGAAGGGGGCGCGATCCGAGTCCGGGCAGGAGGCCGCCCGCTCGCACACCGGGGCGGTGGCGGGAGACTACGATCGTCTGAGGGCCGGACTACGGCAGGCGGGGGTCGTTGAGATCACACGCTCCGACGAACTCCTCCATGTGGCGGAAACGCTCGCCACCCAGCCTTCGGTGCGTGATGGGGCGGGGGTCGCGATCCTGTCTGACGGGGGCGGCCAGGGGACCCTGGCTTCCGATTCGTTTTCAGACATCCGGGTGCCGTTGGCCACGTTGGCGGACGAAACACGTGCCGGCCTCCGAGCGCTCCTCGGTCGCGCGGCTGCGGTCACGAACCCTGTCGACCTCGCGGGTGCCGCGGACGCCGACCCTGAAAAGTTTGGGCAAGCCCTCGCCGTGCTCGCCGCAGACCCGGCTGTTGGTGCAGTGCTCGTGGTCGGGCTTTTTGGCGGATACGGAATCCGCTTCGCGTCTACGCTCGCCGAAGGTGAGGCCGCCGCTGCCGCCGCGATGGTCCAGTGTATGAGGAGGCTACACAAACCGTTGGTCGTCCATTCGATGTACGCCACACACCGTAGCGAGCCGCTCGTCGTTCTTGGAGACGGAGGGGTACCGGTGGTGGAGTCTCTCGACATCGCCGTGCGCTGTGTCGGCGAACTCTGGCACCGAGGGGCCCTTCTGGCTCGGCAACCGTGGGCACCGGACGCGGAGGTGGCGGCGAGCGAGTCCGAGCGAGGAGACCACACTCATGCCTCGGTGAGGTCGGCGCGAGCCGACCGTCGCGAGACGCTCACCGAGCCAGAGGCGGCAGCACTTCTCAGCGACGGGGGGATGTCGTACCCCCCGGCGACGGTGTGTGTCACCGCCGAAGAGGCTCGGGCCGCTTGTTCCGAAATGGGCGCTCCAGTGGCGCTCAAGGTGGTGTCTTCCAAGATCCCACATAAGACGGACGCTGGGGGCATTGAGTTGAACGTCACTTCCCCGGATGATGCTGCGCGCCTCTTTGAGGCCATCGTTGCACGATGTGGCCGGTACTTGGGAGCCCAGGGTCTCGAAACGGGCGTCGAAGGTGTGTTGGTCGCCCCCATGCTCGGTGCGCCACTCGTAGAGGTGCTCGTGGGGGCTAGGCGCGATCCAGAGGTCGGGCCGGTGCTCACGGTGGGCGCCGGGGGCGTTTGGGTTGAAGTGCTGAAAGATGTCGCGCACCGGGTGCTCCCGATCACCGACGCTGACATGCACGAGATGCTGAGCGAGTTGCGTATGTATGGTCTGTTGACCGGGGCGCGCGGTCGGGAGCGTGCCCATGTGGACTCGATCGTCGCGGCGATGCGCGCGGTGGCCGACTGTCTGCTCGCTCATGAAGATGTGGCGGAGGTCGAGGTGAATCCGCTCTTTGCCTACGCGGATCGGGCGGTGCCGGTGGATGCGCGTGTGTTCCTGACGAGCGATGTCGGGCGCTAGGCGCGGGCCTCGGGCCTTCTTGGGTTGTGCGCTCGCCTCGGCTCAAAGGCGAGGACTTCTGACGGGTGTGTTCGTGCTCGCCCTGGGGGCATGCTCGGACACCGACGCGGGTCCCCAATCCGGGGAAGACCACCCGCAGCACCGGTCAGTCGCGAGCGCCTCTGGCGGCATGGTCGTTACGGGTTCCTCCTACGCCACGGAGGCCGGCCTGAGGATGCTCGAAGCGGGCGGCAACGCCGTCGACGCTGCAGTGGCTGCAGCCTTTGCACTGACTGTTGCGGAACCGACGCAGTCTGGTCTGGGCGGTCGTACGCAGATGCTGATCCGGACGGTGGATGGGTCCGTGTCCGGGATCGACGGGACAACTCAGGTGCCGCTCAGCTACGATCCGGACTCAGCACCTGACGGAGAGCACGGCCACGGGGCCATCGGAATTCCTGGGACAGTGGCAGCCCTCACCCGCGCGCTAGCCGAGCACGGGACGCTCTCGTTACAAGATGTGATGACACCGGCCATTGGCTGGGCACAGGAAGGCGTCCGCATGACTGCGGGCGAGGCCGCCCGAATGGGTGCGTTCGCGGGCGAATTGGATCCTTCGTCTCCAATCGCCGGTGTACTTCTCAATGAAGACGGACGAGCCCGCTCGACCGGCGACCTGCTCGTTCAAGCAGATCTGGCGCGTACGCTGCGCCTGATCTCGCGTGGTGGGCGTGCCGTGTTTTATGAAGGCGAGATCGCGAGCGCGATCGCCTCGGATATGGCGGCGAACGGGGGCTTCGTCACGCTGGCAGATCTGGCTGCCTACCGGGCGGTGGACTCGGACGTCGTCGCAGGGACGTATCATGGGCACACGGTACTCGGCACCTACCTGCCGGCGTCGGGGGTGACGGTAATCGAGATCCTCCAGATCCTAGATCGACTGGCAGCCCCGGAGGGCGAAGACGGATGGGGTTCCGTCACGGTCGAGGCCCTCTTGGCCGGGTTTGCGGACCGAGACCTCGCGGAGCGCTTGGCTCCAAGCGTCGCGGCCGCGTGGATATCTTCCGATTCGTTAGCCGACCGTCGTGCGACTGAGATCACGGCGCGGCTCGCGGGCGGCGGGATGACTCCCGCAGACGGTGGGCGGAGTGAAATTGATGACGGCTCCGAGTCGGCGTTCACGACGCATATTTCCGTCGCGGATACCTTTGGAAACGTCGTAGCCCTTACACAGTCGCTGGGCCCAAGTGGCGGCGCTCGGGTCGTGTCACCGGGGCTGGGATTTCTTTATGCCTCGACGCTGGGTGGCTATTTGCTCGGAGGTGAGCCTGGGTACCGGCCTTGGTCTTCTCAGGCCCCGCTCATCGTGATGGATGGCGACGAACCCCTCTTGGTCATGGGGGGAGCTGGGTCGAGGCGAATCTTGTCCGCACTCGTTGCTACTGTCACTCGGTTCTTGGACCAGGGAATGTCGATCGAGCAGGCACTCGCGGCTCCCCGCCTGCACCCCACTGGGGGCGTCGTGCAGATTCAGGCAGGGTGGTCTGGGGAGGCTGGGCTCGAAGCGATGGGGTACCGTGTCGAGCGACATGAACCGGGCTTTTTTGCGCGACTCAACGTTGTGCATGTTCTCGGAGACCGGTCATTTGTTGGGATCGGTGAGCCGAGATGGATGGAGAGCGCCGCGGCCGGCCCGCGGCGATAACGGATGAATGTGGTCTAGCCAGGATATTTGATATGATGCGACGCGTGATGTGCCTCGTTCTTTCCCTTTGCGTTTTTTCTGCTGTAGGCATTGCGGCCCAAGAGCGGACGATCCTGATTCGCAACGGCCGTGTGATGGATGGAGCGGGCAATCCGTGGGTCTACGCGGACGTCCTGATTCGTGGGGATCGTATTGAGGCGGTCGGTGACCTCGGTGACGTGCCGGCAGATGAGGTGATCGATGCCACGGGCCTCTACGTGACGCCCGGCTTCATCGACACGCACTCTCATGCCGGGCCCGGGTTGGCGTCGCCTGGCTTGAGCCATGGCGAGCCTCTTCTGGCCATGGGCCTGACGACGATCTTCGCGAACCCGGATGGGGGCGGTACTACAGATCTGGGTGCGCAGCGGGGCACGCTGCTGAAGGATGGAATCGGCGTGAACGTCGCTCAGTTGATCGGCCATGGTTCGGTGCGCGGGGCCGTCATGGGGTCAGAGGACCGGGCTGCCACGCCTGCTGAGCTGGACCGAATGAGATCACTGGTGCGCGCTGGCATGGAGCAGGGAGCTTGGGGGCTGTCGTCGGGGACGTTCTATGTGCCCGGTAACTACGCGCCCCCGGAGGAGATCGAGGAGTTGGCGAAGGAAGTGGCTCCGTTCGGTGGCAGCTATACGAGCCACTACCGTGATGAGTCTACGTACAGCGTCGGCCTGATCGCCGCAGTGGACGAAGTCATCAATGTCGGACGGGTCGCGGGAATCCCAGCGGTCCTCACCCATGTGAAGGCCCTTGGTCCATTCGTATGGGGCTACGGGGCGGCCATCGTCCAGCGCGTGGAACGTGCGCGCGCAGAGGGCGTCCAGGTTTTTGCCGATCAGTACCCCTACACGGCGTCGGCCACGGGCCTCGAGCCCGCGTTGTTGCCTCGTTGGGCGCAGGCGGGGGGACGGGACTCGCTGTTGGCTCGAATGGACGACCCGGTCACCATGGCCCGCATTCGAGGGGAGATGGTTGAAGGGCTGGCCAGGCGCGGCGGAGCTGACCGGATCCAATTTCGTAGGTACCGCGCGGACGAGTCGATCGAAGGACGCCTGCTGAGTGATCTCGCGGCGGAGCGCGGGCAGGATCCGATCGATACCTCCATCGGTCTCATCCGCGCGGGGAGCCCGAGCATCGTCTCGTTCAACATGAGCGATGCAGATGTCGAAACGCTGATGGTACAGCCGTGGACGATGACGTCCTCAGATGGCGATCTCGTGCCGATGGGTGAGGGTGTTCCCCATCCGCGAACCTACGGTGCCTTCGCGAGGAAGATCCGTCTCTACGTGAACGAAAAACACACAGTGAATTTAGAGAACGCGATCCGAAGCATGACGTCTTTGCCGGCTCAGGTCTTCGGCATGAAGGATCGGGGCATGCTGCGCCCTGGGATGATTGCCGACATCGCGGTCTTTGATCTCGCGGCCGTGCGGGATGTCGCCGAATTCACGGACCCTCATCACTACTCAGAGGGGATGGTGCATGTGTTCGTGAACGGTGAGGCGGCGATCAAGGACGGAGCCTTCACGGGCGCGCGTGCCGGCCGGGTTCTTCAGAAGGGGACCAGGGGGATTTCCTAACGGCGACCGCTCAGAGGTCCTTCGGGACTCCCGCTAGAATGCTGTTGAAGAACTGCGGCGGCCCCCCTCCAACGGTCTCCTAGGCGGCGCTACCCCAATGGAAGCCGCCCGGTTTCGCGTCGGGTTCGCTCGGTGGGTTGGCAGCCGAGTCCTGCCACGCGAAGCCTTTGGGGGCCTCGGTCGGGACGGACCCTCCGGCGCGGTCTGTCTTGCGGTCGCCCCAAAGAAAGCCAGGTGCATGACCTGTTTTGCGTCGATCGGGAGTGCCCGTTCCGTCATCGAGGCCAGCCCAGGCGAAGCCTGACTGATGCGCCGGTGGCATCGATGGGGGCGAGGACGCCTCAGTGGTGGCCTGGTCTTGATTTTCCGCGAACCGGAAACCCGAAGGATGCTGGGGTGGTTCTGGAGCCGGGGAGGGTGGCGCGGTATCCCGACGCCAGGTGAATCCCTCGTCCTCGGTCGCGGTTGCACCGTTCCAGTGAAAGCCGGAGTCGTGCGCAGCCGGACGCCCAGGAACGTGTTCGGGATCCCTTCTCCCGACCCCCTGCCACGCACAATCCGGGCACCAGCGAAGCGGCCAGCCATGCGGACATCGGCCGTAGCCACAGCGGTGCCAAAACCGTCTGCGTGCGGTGTCTGCAGGCCGGGCAGAACTGCGCGGTGGGCATCCGTTTTAGCAAGGCAGCGGTAAGGACGGCGCCCGTCGCTGCCGCGAGGATGATGAGGCTAGTGATCATTGGGACAGGAAGAATGAAAAATCCAGTAGACTAAGTTATGTGACCGGAGGCCAGGTATCGCCAGGAAAAGAAGCCCGAGCTAAACTTTCCGCCCCGAGTACAACACTGGAGGAGTCGATTGGGTACCGTGCGTGATTTCCTAGAAAAGCACTACCTGCACTTCAACGCGCGTGAGGTTGTGGACGCCGCGAAGGCCTATGAGGCGCATCTTGAGGCAGGTGGAAAGATGTTGGTCACTCTGGCGGGAGCGATGTCCACCGGGGAGTTGGGAATCATTCTTGCGCGCATGATCCGCGAGGGTAAGGTGCACGCCATTTCGTGCACGGGCGCCAACCTGGAGGAGGACGTGTTCAACCTGGTTGCCGGGCGTGAATACGAGATCATCCAGTCGTGGCGGAGTCTTTCTGCCGCCGATGAGCAGGCGCTCTATGACCGCGGAATGAACCGCGTGACGGATACGTGCATTCCTGAGACGGTCATGCGGCATATTGAAAAGCGAATGGTGGATCGCTGGCAGGGCGCGTGCGAAGCCAACGTGCGCAAGACGCCGGCAGAGTTCCTGTTCGACCTTCTGGGCGACCCGTCGCTACGTGAGCACTACCAGATCGACCCGGCCCACTCGTGGATGCTCGCAGCCAAGGAGATGGGTGTTCCCGTCTTCGCGCCTGGTTGGGAGGACTCCACCACGGGCAACATCTTCGCCGCCAACGTCCTTCTGGGGAATATTCAGCACCACCTGTGCGTGAAGACCGGCACGGAGCAGTTCCAAGCACTGATTGAGTGGTACTTGGAGAACCACGGCGCCGGGGAGCGCCCTTCCGTCGGCTTCTTCCAGTTGGGCGGCGGCATTGCCGGCGACTTCGCCATCTGCACGGTGCCGTGCATCATCCAGGACCTGCAACGCGACGTCCCCTTCTGGGGATACTTCTGTCAGGTCACGGACGCCCAGCCCTCCTACGGCGGATACTCGGGGGCCCCATCGAACGAGAAGATCACGTGGGGCAAGCTTGAGCCCTCCACACCGAACTTCAATATCAATTCGGACGCCACGATCGTCGCTCCCCTTATCTTTGGATACGTACTGGGGGACTGACCCTAACCCCGCTGGTCCTAGGCGGGCGTCAGCAAGTACTCAATCACATCGACGGCGGTGTACGAGGTCCTCTCGCCCAAGAAGCCGCCCAATAGCTTCAGGTCGTCGCCGCTCGTAAGCAGGGGTGCCTCCGTGACTCCTCCGTCTCGAACTTGCGGGAAGCCGGTGTTGGCGATGAGTGCGTTGCAGAGGCATTTCCGTCCATCCGTGTCTGTCTCGGATCCGCCTTTCTTCACGAATGTGTCGACAGGTTCAGATGGGCAACGGAAGGCAATGCGACCGTCCTCGCGGCGGTAGGGTGCCCTCAGATACCCGACGTCGCAAATGCGGGCGCGTGCGGCGTAGACGGCGTCGTCGGACAGAGTGTCGTCGAGCATGACCGTCTTGAAGGGAAATCCTGTCGGGGAGGCACGGCCGTCTGTCATGACATCTGCCTCGCCTCGACGCACCTGGTTTAACACTTTCTCCCTCAGGTCGGCGCGGACTCCGGATTCAACGGCGTAGGCGAAAAGTGTCCCGACCTGGATTCCAGCTGCACCGGCTGCCTTGGCCTCTTGAAATTGTTGGGGGCTCCCCACGCCCCCGGCCAACCAGAAGGGAAGGCCGAGAGCGGCGACCTTGTCTAGGTTGGCTTGGTCGCGCTCCCCGTAAAGAGGCTCTCCGCGCTCGTTCTTGGTTCCTCCTCCGCGGGGTGGAGCGTTGTGTCCGCCAGCGGTATTCCCCTCAATGATGAAGCCATCGACGCGGCCGTTGGCTTTGCGCGTCATCATCGTTGCGAGGGAATCTGACGAGACGATGGGGAGGAACTTCGGGCGCGTGAGTGTCGGGCGCTCCGGGTTGGACCAAACGACGCTGGGGTCGAAGTTGAGTGCCTCGTCCTCGGCACCGGTGCCTCCCAAGATGTCGAAGCGGATCGACGCTGGCGCGTGTTCGACGAGCGCGTCGAGCACCCCCGGAATTTCTCTGGGAATTCCCGCGCCCATGAGCACGTAGTCGACCCCGGCAAGCGCACCATACAGGGACGGCAGCGTCGGAAGCTGGATCTTCGTCAGATAGTTGATGCCCACCGGGCCGCTGTGTCCTTCCTTGGCCAGGAAGACCTCCACGAAGTTGGCCAGCACCATGAGGCGCTCTTGGAAGCTGTTCAGCACGGGCTTGTGCAGCGGTAGGATCGGGAAGGGTTCATGATCCGCACGGTCTGCACGGTAGAACCTGCCCATCACTTCATCGACGAATTCAGGCAGGGGAAAAGCCTGCATCGCCCGGCGAAAGTCGCCGAGGGGATCACCGTCCCACAGGCGTCGTATGAGCGTGATGTCCACCGCGGTGCCGGACACGACGCCCAACTGCCCCTGGAGTGCAACCGCGCGCGCGAGCGACCAGCTTGAAACACCAACGCCCATGCCGCCCTGGATG
>ERZ890510.692-NODE-692-length-25479-cov-7.858677_pt1 | contig 25479 bp, 23 predicted proteins | sample MGYA00521265_ERZ890510 | MGnify/ENA primary metagenome ERZ890510 (study PRJEB32303, sample SAMEA104408624) | aquatic metagenome | biome: Brackish water; feature: Chemocline; material: water | place: Baltic Sea | collected 2014-10-26T21:54:00 | depth 110 m ... | reverse complement strand
GCATGAGAACGCCATCCTCTGCGACACCAAGGGAGTCATCTACCAGGGCCGCACCGAGGGCATGAACCAGTGGAAGAGTGCCCATGCGGTGCGCACCAAGGCGCGCACGCTGGAAGAGGCGATGAAGGGTGCGGACGTGTTCTTCGGCCTGTCGGTCAAGGGCGCGGTGACCCAGGAGATGGTGCAGTCGATGGCGGCCAAGCCGATCATCTTCGCCATGGCCAATCCCGACCCCGAGATCACGCCCGAAGACGTGAAGGCCGTCCGCGCCGACGCCATCATCGCCACCGGCCGCAGCGACTACGCCAACCAGATCAACAATGTGCTGGGCTTTCCCTACATCTTCCGCGGCGCGCTCGACGTGCGCGCCAGCACGATCAACGAGGAGATGAAGGTCGCCGCCGCCGAGGCGCTGGCCAAGCTGGCGCGCGAGGACGTGCCCGACGAGGTCGACCGTGCCTATTCCGGCCGCCGGCTGCGCTACGGGCCCGAGTATGTGGTGCCGGTGCCGTTCGACCCGCGGCTGATCTCGGCGGTTTCCGGCGCCGTCGCCGAAGCCGCGATGAAGTCCGGCGTGGCGCGAAAGCCCATTGTCGACATGGCGGAGTATCGCCGCGACCTCTCGGGCCGGCTCGATCCGACCAGCCACTGGCTGCAGAGCCTGTTCGACCAGGTCAAGGCCAACCCGCAGCGCATCGTGTTCGCCGAGGGCGAGGAGGAGCGCATCATCCGTGCCGCCGTCGTGTTCCGCGACAACGGTTACGGCACGCCGATCCTGATCGGCCGCGAGGAGCAGGTGCGCGAGACCATGAAGTCGCTCGGCATCAAGGACGATTCGGGACTCGAAATCCACAATGCGCGTCTTTCCACGCGCAACGCGCCCTACACCGACCTGGTCTACGGCCGCCTGCAGCGCGACGGCTATCTGCGCCGCGACGTGCAGCGCATGGTCAACCAGGGGCGCAATGTGTTCGGCGCCTGCATGGTGGAGATGGGCGACGCCGACGGCATGGTGACCGGCATCACCCGCCGCTTTCCCGAATGCTACGTCGATGTGAAGCGCGTCATCGACGTCGAGCCCGGCAAGGTGCCGATGGGCTATTCCATCGTGGTGGCACGGCACGGTACGGTGTTCCTGGCCGATACCTCGATCAACGAGACGCCGTCGCCTGAGGAGCTCGCCACCATCGCCCGACAGATGGCGCGCAACGCCCGGCAGATGGGTCACGAGCCGCGGGTGGCGTTCCTGTCGTTCTCTAACTTCGGCAGCCGCGAGATCGAGCGCATCGACCGCATCCGCAAGGCGATCCGCATCCTGCAGGCCGAGAAGGTCGACTTCGAATTCGACGGCGAGATGCAGGCCGACATGGCGCTCGACTACGAACTGCTGCGCGAAACCTATCCGTTCTGCCGCCTCACCGGCCCGGCCAATGTGCTGGTGATGCCGGGGCTGCATTCGGCACACATTTCCTCGCGCCTGATGCAGGCACTGGGCGGCGTGACGGTGATCGGCCCGGTGATCGACGGCCTGCACAAGCCGGTCCAGATCGTGCCGATGGGCGCCACGGTGAGCGACCTGGTGAACCATGCCGCTCTCGCCGCATACGGTGCCCTCAGCGCACGGAGGTAGCAATGGTCGATCTCGTCATTCGCGGCGCCACCGTCGTCGACGGCCTCGGCCACGAACCCCGGCGCGCCGATCTCGCGGTCACGGACGGCCGCATCACGGCGATTGGCGAGATCAAGGACAAGGGCGCCGAGACGATCGACGCCGGCGGCCTCATGCTGTCGCCCGGCATCGTCGACGTGCACACCCACTACGACGCGCAGGTCACCTGGGATACCACCCTCTCGCCCTCGCCCTCGCTTGGCGTCACGACGGCGGTGATCGGCAACTGCGGCTTTGGCATCGTGCCGGCGCCGCCTGCCGTGCGCGACCTGGTGATCCGCAACCTGTCGGTCGTCGAAGGCATGGACCTCGACGCCCTGCGCCGAGGCATCGCCTGGGATTTCGAAAGCTTTGCCGACTACATGGCGATGCTGCGCCGGCGGGGGGCTTACGCCAACCTGGCGGTGCTGGCCGGCCATTCGACCATTCGCACTGCGGTGATGGGTGAGGCCGCCTCGCAGCGCGCCGACGCCACGCCCGAGGAATTGGCAAAAATGAAGGCGCTGGTGGCCGATGCCATGGCCCAAGGCGCGATCGGGCTCGGCGCCTCCTACTCGCTCAACCATTCGGGCTATGGCGGCGTGCCGATGCCCTCGACCATCGCGCCGCTCAGCGAGCTCGATGCGCTGGTCGGCGCCATGGGCCCACGGGGCAAGGGCGTGATCGCCATCGCATCGGGCGTAAAGACGCCGGAGGAGCTGGAACCGATGGCGGCCAGGTACGGCCGGCCCTTCTTCCAGGGCACCGGCATGGCGATGTACAACGAACAGGAGCCGACGCGCGCGCTCGGCATCTTCGACGCCTGCGCCGCGGCCATCCGGCGCGGCAACGGCCTTTATGTCCAGATTCCCTGTCAGCCGCTGTCGTTCGATTTCACGATGGCCAATGCCTACCCGTTCTATAGCCATTCGGCCTTCGACCCGATCAAGGCATTTACGCCCGAGCAGCTCGCGGCCGTCTATCGCGATCCGTCGTGGCGCGCCAAGTTCCGCGAAAATGCCCGCAACCCGCGGCCCGGCATGATCTTCCAGGGCAACTGGGACCGCGTGATGGTGGCCGTGGCGCAAAAACCCGCCAACGCCAAGTACGTGAACCGCTATCTTCATGACATCGCCAAGGCCGAAGGCCGCGATCCGCTCGACATCATGCTCGATCTCAGCCTCGACGAGGATCTGGAAACCGCCTTCCTCGGCCGCTTCCTCAATGTCGGCGACGATGGCGTGGCGCGCCTTCTGAAGCACGAAGCCGGCGTGGTGGCGCTAAGTGACGCCGGTGCCCACCTCATCTACATGTGCGACGCCGGATTCGGGCTGCATTTCCTTGGTCATTGGGTGCGCGAGCGTGGCGACTTCGACATCGTCGAAGGCATCCGACGCCTCACCAGCCATCCCGCCGACCTCTACGGCATCCAGGATCGCGGCCGCATCGCGCTGGGAGCCCATGCCGATCTGCTGTTGTTCGATCCCGCCGCCGTAGGTGTCAGCCCCGCCGAGCGGCTGGCCGACCTGCCGGGCGGCGGACGCCGTACCATTCGTCGGCCGATCGGCGTGCACGGCGTCTTCTGCAACGGCGTGCGGACGTTCGACGGCAAGGACTATCCCAAGTACGCCAAGGGCCCTGGCCACGTCCTCGACAGGTTCAACGACTCAACACGTCGTCACAGCGCGATCGCGGCGCGGTAATGCCTTGCGCGGCCCGGCCAGGATGCCCTGCTCAGGGCGCCTTGGCTGCGGCGGCCGGTTTCTCGACCTTCAGAACCGTAAGTTCGTGCTTGCGCCCGTCGCGCGCCGTCCAGGAAATCGACTGATCCTCGCCGAGGCCGATCAGCGCCGCGCCGATCGGCGTCAGCACCGAGATTTTGTGCAGAGTGATATCCTCATCGACCGGATAGACGAGCGTCATCCGCCGCTTGTGGCCATCGTCGGAACGGAACGTCACCGTCGAGCCCATGCGCACGACATTTTCCGGCACAGCCTCGGGGCCGACGATCTTGGCGCGTTCCATCTCAGCCAACAGTTCCTCTGCGACATCGGGCAAGCGCTCCAGCGCCGCTGTCGCAAGACTGGTCAGGCGCTCGTAGTCGGCTTCGCTGACGATGATCTGGGGAACCGAGCGGCTCCGAACGATGTCGGGCATGGAGATACTTCCTCCTTGAAAAACGATGCAGCCCGCCTCGGGCGGCGCCACCGCCGCCTTGGCGGTTAGTCTGAACATGGAACACGGGCGCCCAGTCGGGCGAAGCGCGCGGCCCCCGAACCGGGACCGCAGGAATACCGGGCCGGGGACTACGCTCCTGCGAGCAGATGGTTCCGCCGCAAGACATGCGGGATCGAGGCCGAAAATCTCATCATATAGAAGTAAGCGCCTGCGCCGCGGATTTCAACCCGCCGCAGACCGCCGCCTCTTCCTATGGGGCGGGCTTGGCGGCGCCGTCGCGGCCGCGCCGCGCGAGATAGACCTGCAAATGGGCATAGGCCAGGCGCAAGTTGGGCGTGGCGATGCCGGCCTTCTTGGCCCGTGCAATCATGTCGCCAACCACATGGTCGGCCTCGACCATCGCGCCCTTTTCAAGGTCGTGCAGCATGGAGGCGGCGAACTTCGAGCCCTTCACGGTCAGGAACGAGCGGATGGTGGCGATGCCCTTCTCGCCGGGATCGTGGCCCGCGGCGGCCGCGACCTTGCGGCCTTCTTCGACCGTTTCGAGCACGATCGCTCGGCCTTCATCGGCTTCGAGAATGTCGCCCGAGGCACCGCGCATCAGGCAACAGGTCGCCGCAAGCGTGCACAGCATGATCCACTTGTCCCAGAGATCCTGGACGATGTTCGGATTCAGCCCGCCGTCGACGCCGGACTTCTTGATCGCGGCATCGAACTCGACCAGCGCGGCGCGCGGAGGTTTGCCGTCACGTTCGCCGAAGGAGATCGCGGCGAACGGGCTTGTATGCAGGATCCAGCCCTGCTCGTTCATGGCAACGCCGACGCGCGCCAATCCACCCACCGCCTTGTCGGTGCCGAAACGTGCATCGAGCGTGTCGAGATGATGCATGCCGTTCAGCAGCGGCACGATCACGGTGCCGGCGCCGACCGCCGGGGCGATGGCGTCCATCGCCGAATCGAGGTCATAGGCCTTGCAGGTCAGCAGTACGACGTCGTACGGCCCGCCGCTGTCTCCGCTCGTCACGGTCTTCACCTTCTGGGTGATGTCGCCCTTCGTGCTCTTGATGACCAGGCCGTCGCGCTGCAGCGCTTCGTGCCGCTTCTCGCGCACGAGGAACGTCACATCGGCGCCACTCTGATGCAGGCGTCCACCGACATAGCCGCCGATCGCGCCGGCGCCGAGGATCAGGATCTTCATCGCGAACTCCCAAATACTACTTCAAGCCGCCGCGTGCGCGGCGCGCTTCGTAGGTCTGCAGGTGAGTGTAGGCGAAGCGCAGGTTGGGTGCGGCGATCCCGGCCTTGCGGGCACGGGCCAGCATGTCGCCCACGATCTGCCGGCCTTCGGCCGGACCGCCTTTCTCCATGTCGCCGAGGATCGAGGCGACGGCCTTCGATCCCTTTTGCGTCAGCATCGTTTGCAGGTCGGCCAGGACCTTGTCGCTGGGCGCATGGCCCGCCGCCGCGGCAACCTTGCGGCTCTCCTCCAGCGTCTCGGCGACGATGGCGGCACCATCCGCCGTCTCCATGATGTCGCCGATGGTGCCGCGCATGGACGAACACATGCCGGCGATCGTGGCCAGCATGATCCACTTGTCCCAGAGGTCCTGGTTGATGTTGGCATTGATGCCGCCGTCGATGCCGGCCTTCTTGCAGGCGGCATCGAGTTCGAGGAGCGCGGCACGCGCGGGCTTGCCGTCGCGTTCGCCGAAGGACACGCCCGACGCACCCGAATGCAGGATCTCGCCGTTGGGCCCCAGCATACCGGAGATGCGGGCAAGACCGCCCGCCACCTTCTCGGGCCCGAACTTCGCATCGAGCGTGGCGAAGTGAGCGTGACCGTTCAGCATCGGCACGATGGTCGTCGTAGTACCGATCGCCGGTGCAATCGAATCCATTGCCGAGTCGAGGTCGTAGGCCTTGCAGGCCAGGACGACGATGTCATAGGGCCCGCCGTCGATGGTTCCATTGGCGCCGCCCCTGGTCACGACCTTGACCGGCAGAGTTGCATCGCCCTTCGGGCTCTTCACGACCAGGCCTTCCTTCCGCACTTTCTCGGCGCGCTTCTCGCGCAGCAGGAACGTGACATCGGCACCGGATTGGTGAAGGCGGGCACCCCAATAGCCACCGACCGCGCCGGCACCGAGAAAGAGAATTTTCACGCTTTGCTCCCGGTGTTGTTCCGCTCCGCCAACCAGTCGGCGAGCCAGGTCGCGAGGTCGTCGGTCTGGTGGTGGATATGGTCGAGATTGATGTCGGCAGCGCGCTTCACGCTCTCTTCGGTGCGGATCCAAACGGTCCGCATGCCCATGTCGGCTGCCGGCTTGAGGTTGACGGCGATGTCGTCGGCGAAGGCGGCGCGCGTGGGATCGACGTTGTGCTGCTTCACGAGCTTCTCGTAGATCTGCTTGTGCGGCTTGGGCCAGTACTCGCCGGCCACGATGTCGAAGATGGCCTCGAAATGATGCGCCACGCCCAGCCGTTCCATGACGCGCTCGGCGTGCGGCACGTCGCCGGCAGTGAAGATGATCTTGCGGCCTGGCAGGGCCCTGAGCGACGCTTCGAGCGCGGGATTGGCTTCGACCGGCGAGTAGTCGATGTCGTGGACATAGTCGAGATAGTGCGTCGGGTCGACGCCGTGCAGAGTCATCATGCCCCGCATTGAGGTGCCGTGGTCGCGCCAGTATTGCTTCTGCACGACCCGCGCCTCTTCCGGCGTCACCTTCAGCCAGTCCGAGATATAGCGGCCGATGCGCACGTCGATCTGGGCGAACAGGTTGCAGCGCGCCGGGTAGAGCGTGTTGTCGAGGTCGAACAGCCAGACGTCAGGATCGTGAAGAGGGGGCATGGAGGCTGGATTAACGGGCAGCCGCGCGCTTGTCGATGCGCTTCTGGAGCGGGCGGACTATAAAGGCACCAATGGATGCCCTGACGATCATATTGCTGGCGGCCATCGCGTTGCTGGTCGTGGTGCTGGTGCTGGCGCTTACCCGTCGCAGTAGCGGCGAAGCCGAGACCATGCGCCAGCAACTCGCCCTGGCGCTCAGCCAGCAGGCCGAGACCGTCCAGCGGGTCGAGCGTTCGCTGCGCGAGCAGGAGCAGGCGCTCGGCAAGGTGGTGGCGGAGCGGCTCGACCGCACCGAGAAGGCGACCGGCCAGATCGTGACCGACCTGCGCGAGCGGCTGATCCGCATCGACGAGGCCCAAAAGAAGATCGGCGAACTTTCGACCCAGGTGGTGAGCCTGCAGGAAGTGCTGTCCAACAAGCAGGCGCGCGGCGCCTTCGGCGAGGTCCAGCTGAACGACCTGGTGCAGAGTGCGCTGCCGCCCTCGGCCTATGAATTCCAGTCGACGCTGTCGACCGGGGCGCGCGTCGATTGCCTGTTGAAACTGCCCAATCCGCCGGGATCGATCGGCATCGACGCCAAGTTTCCGCTGGAAAGCTACAGCGCGCTACGCGCCGTGGCGGCGGGCGACACGGCGGCGCTGGCGATCGCGCAACGCAGCTTCCAGCAGGCGATGCGCAAGCACATCGGCGACATCCGCGACAAATACATCCTGCCCGGCGAGACCGCCGAATCGGCGTTGATGTTCCTGCCGTCGGAGGCGGTCTACGCCGAGCTGCACGCCAACTTCACCGGCCTGGTCGAGGAATCCTACCGCGCCCGCGTCTGGATCGTGTCACCCACCACCATGATGGCGACGCTGAACACCGTGCGCGCCGTCCTGAAGGACGTGCGCATGCGCGAGCAGGCGGGGGAGATACAGAAAACCGTCGGGCTGCTGCTCGACGATGTGAGGCGCCTGGATGACCGTGTCGAGAAGCTGAAGTCGCATTTCGCGATGACCGAGAAAGACCTGCGCGACGTCGACATTTCGGCCGACCGCATCACCAAACGCGGGCAACGCATTCTCGACGTCGATCTCGGCGAGGAGCCTGCGGCGCTGCCGCCGAAAGTCTGAAAAGGAAGGTCGTCATGAGCTCATCCGGTGCCAGTCTCGCCGTCCTGAAGGCTTTGGCCCAGGCGTTCAACGACCACGATCTCGACCGCATCATGGGCTTCTTCGCCGACGACGCTGTCCTGGAAATGCCGCGCGGACCCGACCCGTGGGGCCGGCGCTATGTCGGCCTTGCCGCGATCCGCGAAGGCCTGCGTGCCCGTTTTACCGGCTTGCCGGACGTTCACTACGGCAACGACAGCCACTATATCGACGGCAATATGGGCATTTCACAATGGACCGTGACGGGAACGACGCCGGCGGGCGAACGCGTCGAAGCTCGCGGCTGCGATTTCTACAGCTTCCGCGCCGGCAAGATCATCAAGAAGGACTCGTTCTGGAAGATCGTCGAGAAGTAGACCTTCCTTAGCCCCATGGGCCGCGGCGACGTGCCTGCACAGCGGCCGTCCACGGGCCATGCGCCGGCGTCATGGGCCTGGCCTGTGCCGGCACCCGTGCCTGCCCCGCCATCGCTTCCAGCCGCGCAATGCGCTCCTCCATCGGCGGATGGGTCGAGAACAGGCCGGCCACGCCGCCGGCGGCGGCCAGCGGATTGGCGATATACATGTGCGCCGTCGCCGGGTTGCGTTCGGCCGCCTGGTTGGGGATCTGCTGTGTGCCGGCATGCAGCTTGGCCAGTGCCGAGGCGAGCCACAGCGGTTGGCCGGAAATCTCTGCGCCCATGCGGTCGGCCTCGTATTCGCGGCCACGGCTGATCGCCATCTGCACCAGCGCGGCGGCGAGCGGCGCCAGGAACATGGCGGCGATGGCCACGATCGGATTGACCAGCGGCCGGCCGTCGGAATCGCGGCCGCCGCCCATCAGGCCGCCGAATGTCGCCAGCATGCCGATGGCGCCGGCAAGCGTGGCGGCGATGGTCATGATCAGCGTGTCGCGGTGACGGACGTGGCTGAGTTCATGGGCCATCACGCCCGCGACCTCCTCGTGGCTGAGATGGCGCAACAGGCCGGTGGTGGCGGCAACGGCAGCGTTCTCGGGATTGCGGCCGGTGGCGAAGGCGTTGGGCTGGTCTTCGTCGATGATATAGACCCGCGGCATCGGCAGGCCGGCGCGTTGGGCGAGGCCCTGGACGATGCCGTAGAGTTCGGGGGCCTGCTCGGGCCCGACCTCCTGCGCGTTGCTCATGCGCAGCACCATCTTGTCGCTGTTCCAGTAGGCAAACAGGTTCATGCCCAGTGCCGCGGCAAGCGCGATGACGAGGCCGGACTGTCCGCCCAGCAGGTAGCCCGCAGCCAGGACGAAGCCGGTGAGGGCTGCCAGAAGGAGAGCGGTCTTGAAGTAGTTCATGACCGGAAAGATGGTCTCCAACTGTGGCGAATCAAGGCGCCCCGGGGCATCATGATGCCATGACCGGAGGCACGATGCGCGCCGACATTTTTCATCCCGACTTCAAGGCCCAGCCGTGGTGGTGGGAGGCGTGGACGCCCAACAATGCCTTGTCGCAGGACCCACCGGTGCGCACCGACGTGGCGATCGTGGGCGCGGGCTATGGCGGGCTCGCCACGGCACTGGAACTCCGGCGCAACGGCGTCGGCGCCGTGGTGCTGGAGCGCGGCGTCTTCGGGATCGGCGCCTCCACGCGCAACGGCGGCATGATCTCGGGCGGCACCAATCTCGGCAAGGGACTGGGCGGCAAGAGCCCGATCGCCGAAGAATTCGAACGCAACAAGGCCGCGCTGATGGGCGCCGGCGCCGATTCGCTCGCAGTTCTGGAGGACATCATCGCCCGCGAGGGCATCGAGTGCGGGCTGCACAGGAACGGCCGCTTCGTCGGCGCCTGGACGCCGCGGCACTACGACGATCTCGCAAGCAAGGTCGAAACTTACAACAAATATGCCAATGCCGGCGCCACCATGGTGCCGCGCGAGCGCCAGCGCGAGATGATTGCCTCGGACTATTACTACGGCGGCATGCACGCGACGCGCGCCGGACATCTCCACCCCGCGCTCTACTACAAGGGCCTGCTCGAGGCCGCACACAAGGCCGGCGCGATCCTGTGCGCCGGCGTCGAAGCCGAGCGCATCGAGAAGACCGCGACCGGCTGGCGGGTGCTGACGTCGAAGGGGCCGGTCGAGTGCCGCGAGGTGGTCGTGGCCACCAATGGCTACACCGGCGATCTGACGCCCCGCCTGAAACGCCGGGTAGTGCCGGTGGCGAGCCACATCATCGCCACCGAGAAGCTGCCCGAGCATGCGAGCAAACTCATCCCCGAGATGCGCGCCGTGGGCGATACCAAGCGGGTGCTGACCTACTACCGGCCATCGCCCGACGGCCAGCACATGATCTTCGGCGGCCGCGCCCGCTTCACCGCCGCGCCGCCGGAGGTGAGCGCGCCGGCACTGTACCAGTACATGATCGACCGCTTCCCGCAGCTCGACGGCATCCGCATCACCCATGTCTGGACCGGCAACGTGGCCTTCGCGCTCGACTACATGCCGCACATGGGCCAGGACGAAGGCCTGCATTACCTGCTGGGCTGCAACGGCAATGGCGTCGCCATGATGACCTATCTCGGCACCCAGACCGCCAAAAAGATCGCCGGCGGACGCAACGAGCCGATCAACCCGCTGGACGGACGCGCGTTCCCCGAACATGCGCTCTACAACGGCGATCCCTCGTGGTTCCTGCCGCTGATCGGCGCCTGGTACCGTACCCGCGACTGGATCGACCGCCGTCTGGCGGCGTGATGGCCGCCCCTCTTCCCGTCACGCTGGCCGACGTTCGTACTGCCGCCGGGCGCATCGAAGGCGCCGTGGTCCGCACGCCCTGCCTGCGCAGCGAGACCCTGTCGCGCATCGCCGGCGCCGACATCTGGGTCAAATTCGAGAACTTGCAGTTCACCGCCTCGTTCAAGGAACGCGGCGCCCTCAACACCCTGCTTCAGCTCACCGACGAGGAGCGCCGCCGTGGCGTGATCGCCATGTCGGCCGGCAACCATGCCCAGGGCGTTGCCTATCACGCCGGCCGCCTCGGTATTCCGGCGACCATCGTTATGCCGTCCTTCACGCCGACCGTGAAGATCAGGCACACGCGCGGCCACGGCGCGCGGGTCGTGCTGCTGGGCGACACGCTGGCGGAAGCGGCCACCGAGGCCTATCGCGTTGCCGCCGCCGAGAAGCTGGTGTTCGTGCATCCCTATGACGATGCCCGCGTGATCGCGGGTCAGGGCACGATCGCGCTGGAAATGCTGCAGGATGTGCCTGAACTCGACACGCTGGTGATCCCGGTGGGCGGCGGCGGCATGATCGCCGGCTGCGCCGTGGCGGCGCGCGGCCTTAGACCCGACCTCGAGGTGATCGGTGTCGAATCCGCCGGCTACTCCGCCATGCGCCAGCTTCTCGCCGGCGAGCCGGTCACGGTCGGTGGCGACACCATCGCCGAAGGTATCGCGGTGCGCGACATCGGCCAGGCGCCGCTGGCCATCGCCCGCGCCCTGGTCGACCGCGTTCTTTCCGTCGACGAGGTGGCGATCGAGCGCGCCATCGCGCTTTTCCTCGAGGTCGAAAAGACCGTAGCCGAAGGTGCGGGCGCCGCTGGCCTCGCGGCCCTTCTCGCCCATTCCCGGCATTTCACCGGCCGCAAGGTCGGGCTGGTCCTGTGCGGCGGCAATATCGACACCCGCCTGCTGGCATCGGTGCTGCTGCGCGGGCTGGTGCGCGACGGCCGCATCGTACGGCTGCGGCTGATGATCGGCGACGCCCCGGGCCAGCTTGCCCGGGTCGCCGGGCTGATCGGCGGCGCCGGCGGCAATATCGTGGAAGTGCTGCATCAAAGGCTGTTCGGCGTGGTCGCCAAGGCCACCGAACTCGACGTCACCGTCGAAACCCGCGACCGCGCCCATGTCGGCGAGCTTCTGTCCGCCCTGCAGGCCGACGGCTTCAAGGTCCGGGTTCTGGAAGGCGTCGACGGATAAAGCGCCGCCTTACAACCCACCGATCATCGGGCTAAAAGGGCACCCATGTCCGCCGCCCCCCACTACGTCCCCTCGCCCACCCCCGATCTCGCCCGCGTCCAGCGCGCCCTGATCTCCGTCTCCGACAAGGCCGGCCTGATCGAGCTTGGCCAGGCGCTGGCGGCCCATGGGGTCGAAATCCTCTCGACCGGCGGCTCGGCCAAGTCGCTGCGCGACGCCGGCCTCAAAGTCGTCGAAGTGAGCGACCACACCGGCTTTCCCGAGATCATGGATGGCCGGGTGAAAACCCTGCAGCCCGCGATCCATGGCGGCATCCTGGCGCGGCGGACCGACGACGGGCACAAGAAGGCGATGGCCGATCACCGCATCGCCGGTATCGATCTCGTCGTGGTGAATCTCTACCCGTTCGAGGCCACCGTCGCGCGCGGCGCCGATTTCCCAACCTGCGTGGAAAATATCGACATCGGCGGCCCCGCTCTGATCCGGGCGTCGGCCAAAAACCACGATTTCGTGACCGTGGTGGTCGATCCCGCCGACTATGCCGCCGTGATCACCGAACTGGCATCCAACAAGGGCGCCACCACCCTGGCGCTGCGCCGCCGCCTCGCCGCCAAGGCTTTTAGCCGCACGGCCGCCTACGATTCGGCAATCGCCGGCTGGTTCGCCCGCCACGAAGGCGAGACCTTCCCCGAGCGGCTCACGGTCTCGGCCGGGCGCGTGCAGACGCTGCGCTACGGCGAGAACCCGCACCAGCAGGCCGCGTTCTATTCCGACGGCAGCAAGCGGCCCGGCGTCGCCACTGCGCGCATGGTCCAGGGCAAGGAGCTCTCCTACAACAACATCGGCGACACCGAGGCGGCCTATGAGTGCGTCGCTGAGTTTTCGGAGTCCGCCATCGTCGTGGTGAAGCACGCCAACCCCTGCGGCGTGGCCGTCGACAAGGATCAATACGCCGCCTACCTGAAAGCCTATGCCTGCGATCCCGTGTCGATCTTCGGCGGTATCGTGGCGGTCAACCGTACGCTCGAAGCCCGGACCGCCACTGACCTCGCCAAGCTCTTTCTCGAAGTCGTGATCGCGCCCGACGCCACTCCCGAGGCGCTGGCCATCCTCGCCGCCAAGAAGAACGTGCGCGTGCTGCTGGCCGGTACCCTGCCCGATCCGGCGACAGCCGGCATGACGCTCAAGAGCGTCGGCGGTGGCTATCTCTTCCAGACACGTGACAACGGCCATTTGAAGAAGAGCGACCTCAAGGTCGTGACCAAGCGCGCGCCGACCGCGCAGGAACTCGACGATCTTCTGTTCGCCTTCACGGTCTGCAAGCACGTGAAATCGAACGCCATCGTCTATGCCAAGGACGGCGCCACCGTGGGCGTCGGCGCGGGGCAGATGAACCGGCGCGACTCGTCACGCATCGCCGCCATCCGTGCCGCCGAGTCGGGTGTGGCGGCCGGGCTGAAGACAAGCCCCGCGGTCGGCAGCGTGGTCGCGTCCGACGCCTTCTTCCCCTTCGCCGACGGCCTGCTCGCAGCAGCCGAGGCCGGCGCCACGGCGATCATTCAGCCCGGCGGCTCGATGCGCGACAAGGAAGTGATCGAGGCCGCCGACGACGCCGGTCTCGCCATGGTCTTCACCAGGATGCGCCACTTCCGCCACTAGGTGGAGGTGGGCGCAGCTTTCCGCTCGGTCGTTGCGATCCAGATTCCGGCAAAGACGGCGATGAGTCCGATCACCAGATTGGGTGTGATCGGCTCGCCGACGAGCTGGCTGGCCAACAAGGCCGCCGCGATGGGATTGACGGTCATGGTGTTGGCCACGCGCGTCGGCGACGCCCGCTGCAGCGCCATGACCCAGAGAATGAACGCGAGCGCACCACCGCCGACACCGAGATAGATTCCGGCAATCCATTGCGGCGCACCGAAGGTGCCCAGCACGGCGACGCGACCGGTCACAAGGCCCGCGACCGCGAGCACTGCCGCACCGCTGCCCATGCCGACCGCGAGAAACCCGAGCGCGCTAGACCTCAGGATGAAGGGCCGCGACCAGACGTTGTAGAAGGCCATGCACAACACGGCGCCGTTCATGATCAACTCGCCGTACCAGGCGTCGGGCGGCGCTTCGGAAAGGCCGGTCGCGAGGGCACCGAAGACGCCGAGGACGGCAATGCCGACGCCCACGGCCTTGCGCGCGGTCAGCCGTTCGATGCCCAGCAGGGCGCCCACCACCATGGTCTGCAGCGGCAGCGTCGACAGCGCCAGGCTGGCGCGTGCGGCCGTCGTGTAGCCGATGGCGATGTTGTAGAGAATAAAGAACAGACCGAAGAAGCAGATCCCGAGGCCGGAGACGGCCAGCCAGTCACCACGGCCCGGCCAGCGCACGCGCAGGATCAGGGCGATCGGCAGCACACAGAGAAAGCCGATACCCCAGCGCAGGATCGCCAGGGTCAGCGGATCGGCATTGCCCACGAGATAGCGGGTGACCGCCGCCGCCGTTCCGCCCAGGCAACTCGAGACGATGGCAATCAGCACGCCAAGCCACTCGCCCACCTCGGTCTCCTGTTGTGCCTGAACGCGATGTGCCATCTTCGCGATCGACATTGTCTGCGCAACTACGTGGCAGGTATTCATGGCGCGCGATCATGGCTTTGCGACGAGGCTGCGCGAATGGCGCCACCGCCGGGGATGGTCGCAGCTCGAACTTGCAGGACGCACCGAGATCTCCCAGCGGCACCTGAGCTTCCTCGAACTGGGGCGCGCCGCGCCCAGCCGCGACATGGTGCTGCGGCTTGCCTCCGCGCTCGATGTGCCGTTGCGCCAGCACAACGCCCTGTTGCTGGCGGCAGGTTTTGCGCCGGCCTGGCAGGAGACTCGCCTCGACGCGCCGGAACTCGCCGGAGTGCGCGACGCACTCGACTACATTCTGGACCAGCAGGAGCCTTTCCCTGGCGTCGCCGTCGACCGCGACTGGAAGCTGCTCAAGGCCAATAGCGGGGCGGTACGGCTTGTAGAGTTTCTTGTCGGCCCGCTGGATCCAAAGGCCGAGATCAATCTGGCCGACGCCCTCGTTGCGCCCGACGTGCTGCGCCCCTATCTGGTCAACTGGCAGGACGTCGTGCGTTATTTCCTTCGCAGCGTCGAGGCCGATGCAGCTGCAGATGGAAGATCCGAGACCGCGGACTTGCTCGAAAGGCTGTTGTCCTACGAAGGCGTGCGGCCGCTCCTCAAGGCATATACGCCGGATGCAGCGAGTGGGCCGATCCTTCCCATGCATTTCAACAAAGGCGACGTGGAGCTTCGGCTCTTCACCACCATCGCTACATTGGGCACGCCACAGGACATCATGCTGCAAGAGCTGCGCATTGAATGCTTCTTTCCCATGGATCGCGCGACGGCCGCGGTGCTGCGCGGATGGGCGAAGAAGCCTGCCGCCTAGCTCGCGATGCCGACCACGAAGGCGCGCGGCAGCACCGAGACTTCCAGCGGCAGGCGACCCACCGTCTCGCCGTCGAGATCGACCAGCGTGTCGGCATCCGATTCGAAGCGGAACGAGGTGCCGCGGCTCACCCGCACCTTGGGGTGATGGATATGGGTGCCGCTGTAGAGCCTGGGCATGACGCCGAACAGCACACCCAGCCGCGAGATGTCGCCCATCTCGATCAGGTCGAGCACGCCGTCATCGAACCTGGCACCCGGCATCAACCGCATGCCGCCGCCACCATTTTCGGTGTTGGCGACCATCGCCGAGAACAGGCGGCGCGTCTGCGGCGCACCGCCGTCGATGGCGATGGCGACGTCGCGGTGGCGATACCCCAGGGTGACGACCGGTGTCATCAGCAGGTAGGCGATCTCGCCCAGCTTCTTCAGCCAGGCCGATCGCGAGGTGCGGTGGCTGATGGTGGCCGCCGCGCCCAGCGACACGATGAGGTAACCGAAGCGCTCGATCGGCCGGCCCGCCAGATCGGGGCAGCGCACCCGCAGCAGATCGACCGGCCGCGTGCCGCGTCCGGCGGCGGCTTCATAGGGTCGCGACGGTTGTTCGAGATGCCCCAGGGCCCGGCAGAGTTCGTTCGCCGTGCCGGCGGGCACCGGACAGAGCACGGTGTCGGCGGCGGTCAGGCAGCCCGACGCATCGAGCAGGCCATTCAAAACCTCGTTCACCGTGCCGTCACCGCCGACCGCCACGATCCGCCGGGCGCCGCTGGCCACGGCGGTCCGCGCGAGTTCGGTCGCATGACCCGGTGCGACCGTGAAATGCGGTGCGAAAGCGCCGAGACGCGCGGAAAGTTCGGCCTCGATCGCCGGCCAGCGTCGCGCCGCGCCGCCCTTGTGGGCGGCGGGATTGACGATCACTGCAATGCTGGGTTGCCCGGCCACGCGACGTAGTGTGCACTTATGTCGGCTTCGTCGCCAGTAACCTGCCGTTGATTGCGCGGGACGGCACGGTCGCCGCAACGAAAGGTCCCGCTCGCCCAAAGATTGACACCGGGTTCGAGCGCAACCACATCTGCGGCCGCGACGCAGAACGAGTCGCGGGGGAGATTTTGTTGTCCGTGTACCGTCGCCTCCTTGCTACCGCTGTCCTGTCCATGATCGCCCTGTCCGTGATCTCCGTGCCGGCCTTCACCCAGGGCGGCCCGCCGGCCATGCCCGTCACCGTCGCCGAGCCGCTGGCCAAGCGCGTGACGCAATGGGACGAGTACTCGGGCCGTTTCGAGCCGACCGCTTCGGTCGAGGTCAGGGCGCGCGTGTCCGGCTTCATCGACAAGCTGCATTTCCGCGACGGCCAGCTCGTCAATGTCGGCGATCTTCTGTTCACCATCGACAAGCGCCCGTTCGATATCGCGGTCGAGAGCGCCAAAGCCGAAGTGGCGCGCAACCAGGCACAGGTCAATCTGGCCGAGCTCCAGGTCGAACGCGGTGCCTCGCTCAGCAAATCGCGCACCATCACCGACCAGGAGTACGACCAGCGCAAGGCCAACCTCAAGATCGCACAGGCCCAGCTCAAGACCGCGGAAGCCGGACTGAAGTCGGCCGAGTTGAACCTCGACTGGACCGATGTGCGCGCACCGTTGGCCGGCCGCATTTCCGACCGCAAGGTCGATGCCGGAAATCTGATCGCCGGCGGCCAGACCGGCGCCACGCTGCTCGCCACCATCGTCACTATCGATCCGATCCATTTCGTGTTCGATATTTCCGAGGCCGATCATCTTCGCTACACCCGCCTCTTCCTGTCGGGATCGCGGCCGTCGTCGCGTGACGCGGGAATCCCGGTCCGCATCCGTCTCTCCGACGAGACCGACTGGGCGCGCACCGGCAAAGTCGACTTCGTCGACAACGCTCTGGGCACCCGCTCCGGCACCATCCGCGCCCGCGCCCTGGTCGAGAACAAGGACCAGCTCCTGACGCCGGGCATCTTCGGCCGCCTGCAACTCTTCGGCGGCGAGTACGACGCCCTGCTGATCCCCGATTCGTCGGTAATCTCCGATCAGGCCCACAAGATCGTCTTCACGGTCGGGCCCGACGGCGTGGTGCAGGCCAAGCCGGTGACGCTGGGGCCCCTGGTCGATGGGTTGCGCGTCGTGCGCAAGGGTCTGGCCCCGACCGACCTGGTAGTGCTCGATGGACTGGCCAATCCGATGGTGCGGCCGGGCGCGAAGGTGGTTCCGCAAAAAGGCGAGATCGCCGCCAAGGCGCGCTAGTCGATGATCCGCTTCTCGCATTTCTTCATCGACCGGCCGATCTTCGCTTCGGTCCTGTCCGTCATCATCGTGATCATGGGCCTGATCGCCCAGCGCAATCTCCCGGTCGCCGAGTACCCCGAGATCGCCCCGCCCACGGTCAACGTCACCGCGACCTACCCGGGCGCCTCGGCCGAGGTCATCGCCGAGACCGTCGCCACGCCGCTCGAGCAGGAGATCAACGGCGTCGACGACATGCTCTACATCGTCTCGCAGTCGACCGGCGACGGCCGGCTGTCGATCAATGTGGTCTTCAAGCCCGGGGTCGACATCGACCAGGCCCAGGTTCTGGTGCAGAACCGCGTCGCGGTCGCCCAGCCGCGCCTGCCCGAGGACGTGCAGCGGCTCGGCATCGTCGTTCGCAAGGCCTCGCCCGACCTGATGATGGTCGTGCACATGACCTCGCCCGACGGTACGCGCGACCAGCAGTACATCTCCAACTACGCCACGCTCTACGTGAAGGATGTGTTGAGCCGTGTCGACGGCGTCGGCAACGTGCTGGTGTTCGGCGCGCGCGACTATTCGATGCGCGTGTGGCTCGACCCGGCGCGGGTCGCATCGCACAACCTCACGGCCTCCGAAGTGATCCTGGCCATGCGTGCCGCCAACCTCCAGGTCGCCGCCGGCGCCATCAACCAGGCGCCTGCCGTCTCGCCCGGCGCCTTCACCCTCTCGGTGCAGACGCTGGGCCGGCTGAGTGCGCCCGAGCAGTTTGAAAACATCGTGATCCGCGCCGAACCCGACGGTTCGGTGACGCGCCTGCGCGACGTGGCGCGGGTCGAGCTGGGCGCGCAGGACTACACGGTCAACGCCTATCTCAACAACAAGAACGCCACCGCACTCGCCATCTTCCAGCGCCCGGGCTCGAATGCGCTGTCGACCGCTGCCGGCGTCATTGCCGAGATGAACCAGCTGAAGCGGAATTTCCCGGCCGGCATCGACTACTCCGTCGTCTACAATCCGACGGAGTTCATCCAGGCCTCGGTCGACGCGGTGATCGAGACTCTGGTTGAGGCGCTGATCCTGGTCGTGTTCGTGGTGATCCTGTTCCTGCAGACCTGGCGGGCCGCGATCATCCCCATCCTCGCCATCCCGGTGTCGCTGATCGGGGCATTCGCCGTCATGTCGGCGGCCGGTATCTCCTTCAACACGCTGTCGCTGTTCGGGCTGGTGCTGGCGATCGGCATCGTGGTCGATGACGCCATCGTCGTGGTCGAAAACGTCGAACGCTACCTGTCCCAGGGCATGTCGCCCAAGGAAGCCGCGCACAAGACCATGGACGAGGTCGGCGGCGCTCTGATCGCGATTTCTCTGGTGCTGATCGCGGTGTTCCTGCCGACTGCCTTCATCACCGGCCTGCAAGGCACATTCTACAAGCAGTTCGCCATCACCATTGCGGCCTCGACGGCGATCTCGGCCTTCGTGTCGCTGACACTGTCGCCTGCCATGGCGGCGTTGCTGCTCAAGACCCACGCCCCGGAGGGTATCAAGAAGCCCGGGCCCGGCGTTCTCGACCGTATCGCCTGGCCGCTGCACTGGTTCTTCGGGCATTTCAACCGCGGCTTCGAGTGGCTGTCGAACTTCTACGGCCGCGCGACGTCGCGCCTGATCCGCAAGGGCATCATCATGCTGGTGGTCTATGCCGGCCTGCTGGCGTTGACACAGAACCGGCTCGCCTCGACGCCGACCGGCCTGGTGCCGCAACTCGACCGGTCCTATTTGATCGCCGCCATGCAACTGCCGGCGGGTGCCACGCTCGAGCGCGCCGACGCACTGGTGCGCCAGGCGACCGAGACCATCATGTCGCGTCCCGGCGTCAAGGACGCGGTGGCCTTCGTCGGCTTCGATGGTGCCACCTTCACCAATGCGCCCAACACCGGCGTGATCTTCGTCACTCTCAAGCCGTTTGCCGAGAGGCCGGGCATCACCAAGGACATGATCCTGGCCGACCTGCGCGGCCGCATGTTCGCGCTGCGCGAGGCTTTCGTCTTTGTGCTCGAACCGCCCTCGGTGCCGGGAATCGGCACCGGTGGCGGCCTCAAGGGCTACGTCCAGGACCGCGCCGCGCGCGGCCTGCCGGCACTCGAGGGCGCCACCTGGGCGTTGGCCGGCGCCGCTGGACAGACACCGGGCCTCACCCAGGCCTTCACGCTGTTCAGCACGCGCACGCCGCAGATTTGGGCCGACATCGACCGCACCAAGGCCGAGCAGCTCGGTGTGCCGATCGCTTTCGTCTTCCAGACCCTGTCGATCTACATGGGATCGGCCTTCGTCAACGACTTCAACATTCTCGGGCGCACCTATCGCGTCACCGCCCAGGCCGACAATCCCTACCGCCTGACACTGCGCGACGTCGCCAATCTCAAGACCCGCAGCCTCAGCGGCGAGATGGTGCCGATCGGCTCGGTCGCGACCTTCAACGACACCACCGGCCCTTATCGCGTGGCGCGCTACAACCTCTATCCCGCCGCGGAGGTCCAGGTTGGCCTGCAGCGCGGCTTCTCGTCGGGCCAGGGCATTGCGGCGATGGAGAAGCTTGCCGAGCGGGTGTTGCCCTCGGGCTTCGGCTTCGAGTGGACCGAGATCGCGCTGCAGGAAAAGCTCGCCGGCAATACCGCCGTCTTGGCCTTCGGCCTCGCGGTGGTATTCGTCTTCCTGTTGCTGGCGGCGCTCTACGAGAGCTGGCTGCTGCCGCTCGCCGTCATCCTGATCGTGCCGATGTGCGTGCTGGCAGCGATGATCGGCGTCAATCTGCGTGGACTGGACCGCAACATCCTGGTCGAGATCGGCCTCGTGGTGCTGGTGGGCCTCGCCGCCAAGAACGCCATTCTGATCGTCGAGTTCGCCAAGCAAGCGCACGAACAGGGCATGAACCGCTTCGATGCCGCCGTCACCGCCGCCAAGACGCGGCTGCGGCCGATCCTGATGACATCGCTCGCCTTCATTCTGGGCGTGGTGCCGCTGGTCATCAGTGAAGGCGCTGGCGCCGAGATGCGCCAATCGCTGGGTACCGCGGTGTTCTCCGGCATGCTGGGAGTCACGCTCTTCGGCCTGGTCTTCACGCCAGTGTTCTACGTGATCTGCACCGGCCTTTCGGACCTGCGTTTCAAGTTCCGCAGGAAGGCCGCCGATATCAAGGCGGAGTAGGCGCTCAGGCCGTCGCCGGACGCGGCGGCGGACCCAGCAGCGCAAACGCCACCTGGACGATGCCCGCCGTCAGGCCGACGGCGACGCCCAGCCGCCACGCAAGGTCGTACGAACCTAGGGCGTCGAACAGCAGCCCGCCGCCGAAGGCGCCGACAAAACTGCCGAGCTGATGACTCATGAAGGCGACGCCCTGGATCATGGCCTGCCAGCGCAGGCCGAACATTTCGGCCACCGATCCGGCCACCAGCGGCCCGACGCCCAGCCACAGGAAGCCCATCAGCGAGGCGAAAACCAGCGTCGTCGCGGGGGTCGGCGGCAGGAGAAAGTACCAGGCCAGCACGACTGAGCGGACGACGTAGATACCCCCAAGCAAGGCGAGCTTCGACCAGTGCCCGCCGGCCCAACCGAAGAACAGGCTGCCGAACACGTTGAACAGCGCGATTGCGCCCAGCGCCGAGGCCGATAGTGCCGGGTCCATTCCGCAGATCGCGAGATAGGAGGGCAGGTGCGTGGTGATGAACAGGAGCTGCATACCGCAGACGAAGTAGGCAGCCGTCATCACCAGGAATCGCGGGCTTGCCAGCGCGTTGGCCAGCGCTGCCCGCGACGAGGCTGCAGAGATATCGGCCGATGAGGCAGGGGGCGGCGCCAGCCGATCGACCCGGCCCGCGATCCAGGCCGCGGGCAGCATGCCGAGCACGAGCGCGAGGAAGCCAAGGACACCGGCGCGCCAGCCGAAGCCGGTCGTCAGAAATTGGCCAAGCGGTGCCGACAGGAGTGCCCCCAGCGAGCCGGTGGCGGTGATCGCCCCCAGCACCAGGCTGCGCACGCGGGCCGGCACGACTCGGGACCCGACGGCGAGCGATATCGCCGACGCGGTGCAGGCAAGCGCCACGCCGATCAGCAGGCCGCCCCCCAGGAGCAGGCCGAACATGCCGTTGGCCGTCGCGAACAGCAGCAGGCCGCCGGCGTAGAGTGCGGCGCCAGCCACCATCACCGGACGGAAGCCCATCCGCACCGCCAGCGCGCCGGCAAGCGGTTGCAGGAACCCCCAGGCGAGATTCTGGATCGACATGGCGAAAGCGAAGTCGGAAATCGAGACTGCGATGTCGCGGGTCACCGGCTGCATCACGAGGCCGAAACTCTGGCGGACACCCATGCCGAGGCTGAGCATGATCGATGCACCAAGCAGGATCGGCATGACCGGCCGCAATTCCTTGAGGACAGTCACCGTACGGCTCCAGCTTGATTACACAGGTCTGTGTACCTTAGTATCGGGCCTCGACGGGTCAAGGAAAAAACAACACAGGTCGGTGTAATTATGGCGCGGTCTGCCAACAAAACCGCCATGCAGGAGCGCATCCTCGAAACCGCAGACCGGCTGTTCTACGGCCAGGGCATTCGCGCCGTCGGCGTCGACACCGTGGCGGCCGAGATCGGCATCAGCAAGCGGACGCTCTACAATCACTTCGCGTCGAAAGACGAGTTGATCGTCGCCTATCTCACGCGGCGGCTGCGGCCGGCGCCGCCGTCAGATCTACCGCCAGTCGAGCAGATCCTTGGCAATTTCGACCGGCTTGAGCGAACCATGGGAGCGGGCGTGTTCCGCGGCTGCCCCTTCGTCAATGCGGTCGCTGAGCTCAAGGAGCCGGCGCATGCCGCCAACAAGATCGCGCTCGCATTCAAGGAGCAGCGCCGCACCTGGTTCCGCGACCTTCTGGTCCGCCTCGGTGTCGAAGATCCTGAAACGCTGTCGATGCAGCTTCTGCTGCTGATTGACGGTGCCATCGCCGCAGCGATCGTGCGTAGTGATCCCAAAGTCGCAGCCACCGCGCGCAAAGCGGCCGCCGTGCTGCTGAAAGCCGCCGGTGTGAAAGTGCCGAAAAAATCTACGAAGGATTAGGCCTGAGCACGCGGTGCAGGTCGAGCACCGGCGGGTCGCGCCCGAGCTGCGACAGCAGCGTATGGACCTGGCCGCGGTGGTGGGTCTGGTGATTGAAGAAGTGCGGCAGCAGGACGTCGAGCGGATCCTGCGACGTGATCCCGGCGTTGTTGACATAGCGGATCGATCCCGCCGCGAAACCCGGCGGCAATTCCAGGACGAACGCCTCGATGCGCGCGTCCATTACCGCGCGCGCCAGGCGCAGGGCCGCAAAGTCGTCGTAGAGAATGGCGTCGAGACCCGTCGAAGGATGCGTATCGCCTTCGAAACGGGCCATCCAGATGCGGTCGCCCAGGAGCAGATGGTTGAGCGTTCCATGAACGCTGCCGAAGAACGCGCCGAGGTCGCGCCGGCGCTCCTCATCGGAGAGCACGGCGCAGGCCTCGTAGAGCGCCTCGTTGGCCAGTCGGTTATAGCGGGCGTAGTGGCCCCAGGGTGCGATCACAGGCGACGCGGTCATCCGGCCTGTTTAGCGCGCCGCCGCCGAAATCCAACCGGTCTGGAAAAGACCGGTGAACCGGCGATAGAGGTCGCCGAACACACGGCCGGTCGCCTCGGCGCGCAGCCGGTGAGCCCGCGTCACGTGGGCCTGAAGTTCGGGGATCGAGGAATACAGGGTCGAGTACATGTTCATCTCCATAAGGTTGAAATGAACATAATTCGAACCTCTTAAATGGATAATCATCAGAAATTGACTATTACTGATGAACAGTATTCATTAATCGCGCAATGATCGATCATGCCAGCGAAATGGCCGCCTTCGTGCAGGTCGTCGATTCCAAGGGCTTTTCAGCCGCCGCGCCGGCGCTCGGCCTCAGTCCCTCGGCCGTCAGCAAGCTGATCACCCGCCTGGAGGGCCGGCTCGGCGTCCGCCTGCTGCAGCGCACGACCCGGGCGATCCACCTCACCGCCGAGGGCGAGGCCTTCTATGCCGCGGCGCGGCGCATCGTGAACGAGATCGAGACCATCGAGGATCAGATCACCGGCCAGCGCGACACCCCGCACGGGCTGCTCAAAGTTACCACCTCGCTCGCCTTCGCCACCCACCAGCTTGCACCGGTGCTGTCGGAGTTCCTGGACCGCTATCCGCGGGTGCAGCTCGAGCTGCTGCCGACCGATCGCGTGGTCGACATGGTCGAGGAAGGCATCGACGTTGCCATCCGCATCGGCCGGCTGCCCGACACCAGTTTCATGGCGCGCAAGATCGGCGAGGATAAACGCCTGATCTGCGCGGCGCCCACTTACCTCGCCCGCCACGGCACGCCGCGCCGGCCGGAGGATCTGGTCCGCCACAACTGCATCGTCTCGCGCGAGCGGGCCTACCTCAACCGCTGGCAGTTCCGGATCGACGGCGAGATCCGCGAGATCGAGGTTGCCGGCCGGCTGAGCGTCAACGAAGGCGAACTTCAGATGCAGCTCGCCCTGCAGGGCATCGTGATCGTGCGGCTGACGCGATTGACCGTGGCGCAGGCGATCCGCGATGGCGCACTGGTCCCGCTGCTGGAGGACGTTTCGGCCGATGGGCCGGTGCCGATCCACGCCGTCTATCCTCATCGCCGGCATCTGGCGCCAAAGGTGCCCGCGTTCGTGAACTTCCTCATCGAGAAATTCACGCCACCGCCGTGGAACGTTTGACCGCGGAGATTGATATAGTGCGGACGCACAAACACCGGAGGACACCATGGCCGACGCCATCGACGATCTGTTCCGCCGTTTCGGCAGGGGCTTCAACAAGGCCGATGTCGACGAGATCGCCGCCTGCGTCACCGACGATTTCGAATGGCGCCTGAACAACGGCACCGCCCCCACCGGCACCGTTCTGCGCGGCAAGGATGCTTTGCGTGCTCACTTCGCCGACAAGAGCCAGGCGCCGCGCGAGGCCCGCTTCTCCGAGGCCAGCATTCATCGTGCCGGGACCACGCTGTTCGGGACATTCCGCGTCACCGGTATCGACCACGCCGGCAACAAGTTCGATCGCTACGGCATCGACCTCTACGAAGTGCGGGACGGCAAGATCTCGCTCAAGGACTCCTATGCCAAGGATGTTTGAGCGATGAGCAACGACACCGTTCTCTGGGAGATCGATCGGCGCGGCGTGGCGACGGTCACGCTGAACCGGCCGAAGGTCAACAACGCCTACAACGGCGAACTGATCCAGGGCCTTCACAACGCGATGGACGCGCTCGGCCGCGAGACCGGCCTGCGCATTGTGGTGCTGCGCGGCAACGGCCGCCATTTCCAGGCCGGCGCCGATCTCGCCTGGATCAGCGGCGTTGCCAAACAGTCGCCGGCCGAGAACGAGACGGTGAGCCGGCTGACGGCCGAGGCGATCCGCCGGCTCGATACCTGCCCGGTGCCGACGCTGGCGCTGATCCAGGGCGGTTGCTTCGGTGGCGGCACCGGCATCGCCGCGGCCTGCGACGTCGTGGTGGCGTCTGAGGACGCGATCTTCTCCATCGCCGAGACGCGGTGGGGCCTGATGGCGGGCATCATCCTGCCGCAGCTCTGCCAGGCGATGGGCGTGCGACAGGTGCGCCGCTACGCGCTGACCGGCGAGCGCTTCGGCGCCGAGGACGCGCGGCGGCTCGGTCTGGTGCACGAGGTCTGCCCAACCGGCGGCCTTGAGGCCGCGGCGGCCAAGATCGTGGAAGCCGTGTTGATGAATGCGCCGCGCGCCACTACCGCGACCAAACTGCGCTCGCTGGCATCGGCACGCGCCTTCGTCGACGATGGCCAGCTGCGCGATCTGATCGACGAACACGCCCGCACGCGACAGCAGGCGGAGGCTACGGAAGGTCTCGCCAGCTTCCGCGAGAAACGCAAGCCAGGCTGGTATCCGGCCTAGGTTCTGTACTCATAAAAGGCTTCCGCGACGATGCGCTATGTGATTCAAA
>ERZ890510.690-NODE-690-length-25521-cov-8.567855_pt1 | contig 25521 bp, 25 predicted proteins | sample MGYA00521265_ERZ890510 | MGnify/ENA primary metagenome ERZ890510 (study PRJEB32303, sample SAMEA104408624) | aquatic metagenome | biome: Brackish water; feature: Chemocline; material: water | place: Baltic Sea | collected 2014-10-26T21:54:00 | depth 110 m ... | reverse complement strand
CGGTGCACGCCTACACCAACGACCAGCAGATCCTCGACCAGGCGCACCCTGACCTACGTCGCGCCCGCGCCGCTGCCGCCAATATCATCCCCACCAACACCGGTGCGGCCAAAGTCGTCGGCGTGGTCATCCCCGAACTCAACGGCAAGCTTCACGGCATGGCGCTTCGCGTACCGGTCTCCGACGGTTCCATCACGGACTTCGTAGCGGATCTCGAACGTGACGTTACCGTCGAAGAGGTCAACGCCGCCTACAAAGCAGCGTCTGAGGGCTCGCTCAAGGGAATCCTGGCGTACACCGAGGACCCGATCGTCAGCTCCGACATCAAGATGAACCCCCACAGCGCGATCATCGACTCCCTGTCCACCATGGTCATGCAGGGCAACATGGTCAAAGTGCTTGGCTGGTACGACAACGAGTGGGGCTACTCCTGCCGCACCTCCGACCTCGCAGCCTTCATGGCCAGCAAAGGTTTCTAAGCACTGCCGCTCGGCAGTGAGATCAGCGACAAGACAAGGGCCGCCTGAGGGCGGCCCCTCGCTGTTCCTTGGCGTTCGTGCAACCGTGCACGCTTGGCACTCGTAGCTGCTCGTGGGTGACGCGATAGAATGACCGACGCCATGGAGCCCCCTGAGACCACGTCCGACGCCGCTTCGCCAAGCACTGGGGCGAGCCGTTGGCTTACCACCACCCGCGTTCTGCTACTGCTGCCGTTCATCATTGCAGCTGTCGCGCTAGGACTGCGCCTCCAGGGCATCGACTGGGACGGCGGTAGCTTCTACCACCCCGACGAGCGTTCCATCTACATGCGTGCCGACACCATGTACGACACGCTCACCGAAGCGCCGGGCTGGGAGTCCAACCAGAACCGCGACTTCCCGCTGGACACGCCGGGGTTCCCTGGCCCTAAGACGTTCTTTGACAAGGACGCGAGCCCGCTAAACCCCCACTGGTTCCCTCTGGGCTCGATCATCATCTACATACTGGTCGCCGTGCGCGCGTTCATTCTCGAGCCCCTCATGGACCAGGTGCGCCTCCAAGACCTAGCGTCTGCCGGCCGCACGATCGCCGCTATAGCGGACGCAGGCTCAGTCCTGCTCATGTACTTCCTCGGTCGACGCCTGTTCGGCTTGCGCGTTGGCGCGTTGGCGTCGGTGCTGACCGCGTTCACCGTCATGAACATCCAGGTCACCCACTTCTATCGACCAGAGTCGTTCGTGATCCTGCTCGCTCTGGGCACGTTCTGGTGGATATTCAACGTCCTTGAGCGCGGTGGACGGCGTGACCACGTGTTCCTGGGACTGATGGTTGGGTTGACCTTCGCGTTTAGGGGCAGCAGCGCACCGATCCTGGTTCCGGTGTTCGCGACGTATGGGGTTCTCGTATGGCGCCATTACAAGGCAAGCGGCATTTCGCCGATGACCAGTGTGCGTGGAGTACTACCCATCGCGCTGATGGCTGGCGGAGTAGCCTTCGCTACGTTTGCCGTTCTCCAGCCCTACGCGCTCCTGGACTTCTACAAGTTCTTCGGGGATCTCGGCTGGGAAACAAGCATCGCTCGAACTGCTGGCCAGGTGCCGTACACCGTGCAGTACGTGGGTATGCCCCTCAACCTGTCTTACGAGATCACCCAATCGTCCGTGTGGGCCCTTGGCCTGCCCCTGGGCATCGTCGCTTGGCTCGGCCTCGCGTTCACCGTGTTGCGGTCGTTCTTTCGGCAACACCTCGCAGAGTTGATGCTACTTGCGTGGGTCGTGCCGTTGATCCTGATCATCGCTACGTTCGAGGTGAAGTTCCTCCGCTATATCGCACCCGTTCTGCCGGTCATGGTGCTGCTCGGGAGTCGATGGCTGATAGCCACCTACGATTGGCTGAAGCCACGCAACATTCTGAGCGCCCGCCTGGCTTTAGTTGCCATTGGTTTTGTGGTGGTATCCACCGTCTGGTATGGCTTGGCCTTCACCAGCATCTACGGACAGACCCATCCAGGTATTCAGGCGTCGCAGTGGATGAACGCGAACGCGGAGCGTGGGTCGGTTGTTCTGACCGACAACCACTGGGACGAGGGATTTCCTGACATGGGCCCCTTCCGTGTCACGCAGCTTCCCATGTACGAGGGCGACACGTTCCAGAAGGTGGAGAAGGTCTCTGGCCTACTAGCTGGTTCCGACTACATCATGGCCTACTCCAACCGTCCCTGGGGAAGCATCGCTCGTCTCCCGGAGAGGTACGAGTACTCCAGTCGCTACTACCAAGCGCTCTTCGATGGCTCGTTGGGGTTCGAGCTCACCCAGGCGTTCGCGCGGTTCCCGTCGTTCGCAGGCGTGACCTTCGAGCACGACCCCTTCACACGGGCGACCGTCACTAAGCCTGCCTCCCTCCCTGGTATCGAGCGCACCGGGCTTACGTTCAACCTCGGCTGGGCTGACGAGAATGTCGTCGACTATGACCACCCGCTTGTACTGGTCTGGGAGAACGTCGATCACCTACCTATGGGCGACATCCAGAACATCATGCTGGGCATCGGTGAGGCGCCGAGCCCAGAGCGCGCTATGCTCAGCGACGAAGCGTTCGCCAAGCAGCGCGATGGCGGCACGTGGGCTGATATCTTCAACGAAGGTGGGCTCAACGGCGTTGCCCCTTGGCTCGTGTGGCTCCTGGCCATTGAACTCATCGCCTGGCTGACCGTGCCGCTCGCTTTCCGCACACTGCGTTGGCTGCCCGACCGAGGAGTTGTCCTCGCGCGACCTCTGGGCCTGTTGCTCGTGTCCTGGTTGGTCTGGCTCGGTGCGAGCGTCGGGGTGTGGTCGTTCGGCCGCACGAGCATCATGCTCTCGGTGTTGGTTCTCGCTTCAGTTTCAGGCGCGCTTTTCTGGCGCAACAGGCCACTCATGCTTGGCCTGGCGCGTCGGCATTGGCGCTACCTGATCACGGTTGAAGCGCTCTTCATCGTCGCCTTCCTGGTTTTCTTGATGATCAGGGCGGCGAACCCGGACCTGTGGCACCCGTACAGGGGCGGCGAGAAGCCCATGGACCTCTCGTACCTCACAGCGGTGGCCAAGTCCGTGTCATTCCCGCCGTTCGATCCGTGGTACGCGGGCGGCTACATCAACTACTACTACTTCGGATTCGTCCCCATAGCCACACTCATCCGGCTCACGGGCATAGTCCCGGCGGTCGCCTACAACCTGGCGGTGCCATTGCTGTTCGCGATGACGTTCACCGCCGCATTCAGCGTTGGCTTCAATCTCACCGAGGCCCTGCGCCAACGCATGCGCCTTGCTGTTTCCTCACGCAGCACCCTGATCGCAGGCGTCGTGACCGCGATGCTCGTCGCCGTGCTCGCGAACCTGGATGGAGCCGCTCAGTTGCTGCAGGCTACCGGCCGCGTGATCGGTGAAGGCTCGTTTGGTCAATTCGACTTTTGGCGATCGTCTCGCTTGATGCCGGGTCAGATCAGCATCACTGAGTTCCCGTTCTGGTCGTTCCTGTTCGCTGACCTTCACGCGCACATGATCTCGCTGCCGTTCCAGGTCACGACGGTTGGCGTCGCGGCGAACCTCGTGCTTGGTGCGCGCTCGCCCGTTGGCCTGCTCAGGCGTCTGCCAGGGATGGCCTGGCTGGCGCTGTTGGTCGGTGCATTCGCTGCCATAAACACCTGGGATGTGCCTGCCTACGGCTTGCTCACCATAGGCACACTGGCGGTCGTGGTCTTTGTCGCTCACCGAAACGACCTTGGGCCTAAGGTGTTTGGCAAGTTCATCGTGATCGCTATTGGTTTCTGGGCGTTTGCCTACCTGCTCTTTTTGCCGTTCCACGAGAACTACGAATCGGTATTCGCCGGTGTCTTCATGAGTCGTTGGCGCACCGTGACCTGGCACTACATGGGCATCCACGGCTTGCTGTTCTTCCTCGTTGGTACTTGGCTCGCCGTTGAACTCCGCAGGCGCTTCGCGGGGCCCCTGCGGGCCCTCAGGATGCCGCCTTTGGCGGATCTGCGGCGTCCGTCCCTCGGCAATCGCTGGTTGACGCTCGCGTTAGCCCTCGCTGCCGTGGTGCTCTTCGTCAAGGTCTGGACTAGCGTCCCCACGCTCCACCAGTGGACTACCGTCCTCGTGCTTTCGGTCGTGATGCTGGCGACACTGGCCCTCGCCGGGTGGTGGATCGCCCGCCCGTCATCCCGGGAGATGCCAGTGCAAGTGCTGTTGCTGGGAATGCTCGTACTTGCATTCGGTATCGGTATCGGCGTCGACTTCATTACCGCCGAGCGCGACATCGACCGTATGAACACCGTGTTCAAGTTCTACCTGAACGCGTGGGTCCTTTACAGCGTTGTCGGTGGCGTTGGCCTCTGGCAACTGTGGGCAACCGGCGCATTACGGTGGCGTGGCCTCGGCAGATGGCGCTTCGCGAAAGTTCCATGGTTCGGCCTGCTGGCTTTGCTCGTGCTGTCCACAGGCATCTACCCCATCTTGGGCACACGCGCCCGCATTGCAGATCGCTTCGACAACTCGATCGGATTGACGCTAGACGGCGCTGCGTTCCAGCAGACAACGGTTTACCACGACCCCGGCCCTGGAAATCGAGGACAAGACGAGAACGCCCGATATGCGTTGGCCCCTGATGCCGAGGCGCTGGAGTTCATTCGCCAGAACATCCCGGGGACAGCCGTGTTTTTGGAGGGCGCCACCGATCAGTATCGCTGGACCCCTCGCGTGGCCCTTTACACCGGCAATCCGGTGGTGGTGGGCTGGGAATGGCACCAGATCCAGCAGAGAGGCGCTGGCGGCTCCGAGCCCGGGCGGGTTCGTGCCCGCATCTCGGACGTGCGTCGCATGTACACCACCACCAGTGTGGGTCAGTTCACGGCGAAGGTGGACGAGTACGCGGTGGAGTACGTTTACCTTGGTCCAGCAGAGCGCCTCTATTTCCCGGGTGCGGGCCTCGACAAGTTCGAAACGATGGAGGGCGATATCCTGGACGTCGTCTTCACCAACGGCGATGTCACGATTTACAAAGTGCGTGCCGCAGGTGGTTCACCCGTGTGACCTCGGGCGTCGTTTGCTCGCGCCGTGGGCGGGTGCTAGCCTAGATTTACCGCACGACGACCTAGTCGACGCCGTACTGGAGTGCCAGCCGCATGGACATAATAGCCGGAATACGCGACATCCTTATCAGCCTGTACTTGCTCCTAGGCGTAGTTCTGGTTCTCGCGATGATTGTCTTCATGTTCCTGCTGTATAAGGCGACCAAGGGCCTTATCGGCGCTGCTACCCGAACGACGGAGAACTTCGAGAAGATATCGGCCTCTGCGGTAGAGCACATCTCCAAGCCGCTGGAGGAGGGCGTGTCCCTCGGCTCGGTCGCGGGCAATATGTTCGGATTCGCTGCGGGTTTCATCGCAGGTATGCGGGGACGTAAGGCGAATAAAGAGGACGGCGACGTTGAGAGCAGACTCAAGCGCTGGATCCCGTTCCTCTAGTCGAACGCGCAGGTGCTACGCACTGAAGCGGGGGTAGGATCCGAAGATCTTGAGCTCCGACGCTTCGGCTCTCAGCTGATCGAGGACTGAAACCACGGTCGCGTCGGTCCGGTGCCCTTCAAGATCAACCAGGAAGTAGTATCGGCCCAGCCCCATCCGGGTTGGCCGCGACTCCACCTTCGTGAGGTTGATTCCGGCGTCCGAGAACAGGCCCATGACTTTGTACAACAATCCTGGCTTGTCATCGTCGAAGGAGAAGCAGATTGACGTTTTGTCGTCGCCTGACGGAGGCGCGTCGTTCTTCGCGAGGATCACGAACCGGGTCACGTTGTTATCGTCGTCTTGAATGCCACGCGCCAAGATATCTGCGCCGTAGAGCGCCGCTGCTCTGAAAGGCGCGATAGCCGCCGCAGGTACAGCGTCGTCAGCGGCCTGCTTGACGGAGCCCGCCGTGCTCAGTGCCGCAGCCACTGCGGCGTTCGGGAGGTGCTCTGCAAGCCAACCCTTGCATTGGCCGAGCGCTTGGGGATGCGAGTAGACCTTGCGGATGTCTGCCAACGTCACGCCCGGTTGAGCCATCAGGTTGTGCGCCACGCTCAGGTTGATCTCGTTCTTGATCGCGAACCCGGCCTCGTGGATCAGTAGATCCAGCGTCTCAGTGACCGCGCCCTGAAGGCTATTCTCGATTGGCGTCGCCGCCTCGTCGCACTCGCCTGTGAGCACCGAACGGGCAGCGCCTGAAATCGTGGGGTAGGGCACTAATTCGGCATCCGGCGCATGCAGCAGTGCGGCTTCTTCAGAGAAGGTGCCTGCGGGTCCTAGGTGTGCGATTCGCATGCTAGGCGCCCCCGGTGAGCGCTCTCCAGAGCAGCGTCTCTTTGTCGGGTGGTGTGATCGCGACAACCTCGTCGTCTTGTTCGAGCAGGAGGTCTGGCCCGATGCTTTTGATCTCGCCGTTTTTTGCAACGACCGCTGCGAGTGACGTGCCGACGGGCAGGCCCATGACTGCTAGCGAGCGTCCGATCGCTGGCGAGCCGGCGGGCACGCGAACGCAAACGATCCCGCTAGCCGCACCTTGGATCGGGAGTAGGTGAACCAGCGGCCCCCCCGGCATCTCTTCCTCAATGTGAGAGAGGATCAGCTCGGTCGTGCTGATGGTGACGTCTACGCCCAGTTGCTTGAACAGCGCAACGTGGTCGGGATCGGTGACCACCGCGATGGTTTGGGGTACGCGAAAGGAGCGCTTCGCCACCTGGCAAGCGACGAGATTCGTGGCGTCCTGGCCAGTGGTGGCAATCAGCAACTGACACCTGCTGGCGCCCGCCTCGGTGAGCACCGTTGGCTCGGTTCCGTCCGAGGAGATGATGACCGACCCCAGTTCTTCTGCCGCGCGCGCCGCGCGGTGGGAGTCGCGTTCAAGTATCACGACCTCGTGGTCGGCCGCCAAGAGCGCCCGCGAGAGCTGGTATCCGATCTTTCCGCATCCAACGACGATGACAAACATAACTAGCTTCCCAACGCTTCGAGGACGAGATCGGTCATTACCTGTGGTGGGCTCACGGTGCGCAGCCCTAGTTCATCGTACATAGCGCGTCTGATCGGGTCGTTGATACGACATACCACTGAAGCCACGCCGAAGGACAATTGCGCCATCTGCGCGGCAAGTGCGTTCACGGTGTCCTGTGCGGTTAGGCTGATGAACGCGTCCACGCCCTCGATCCCGCATCGCCGTAGTTCTTCGCTGGATGTCCCGTCTGCCACGATCATGCGGAGGTTGGGTGCTTCGGCCAAGCGCCGGAAATTATCGGCATCTCGGTCGATGACGATAACGTCGTCACCTTCTGCCGCAAGCGCTTTGGCGACCATTGCCCCCACTCTGCCGCAGCCCAAGATCATCACGTTTCGGGGCATCTATTTGCTCTCCATGCGGGCTTGAGCATCGCGGTAGACCACGACGCGGCAGGGACTGTATTTCAGCAGGTAGGGCACGACATCACCAATGGTAGGCGCTCCGAAGTGCTCCTGATAGGGGCTCCCGACGACGACCACGTCGGCGTTGCGCAGGGCAGCCTCATCTACAACTGCGGGCCCGAGGGAGCGCGCCTGTAGTATCTCGCCCTCCACCTTGCATTTGTGGGACTTTGCGACCTTCTCCATCTGGACGAGGATGCGCTCACCGCGGGTCGACTCGAAGGGCACCTCGGCGTCCAACGGCAACTGGCGAGACACTTCGATGACGTACACGACGTGCACCGTTCCCTTGTGGTGTTTCACGAGGTCGCAGGCGAGCCCTACGGTGAATTCGTCAAGGGGGCTTCCCGTTACGGGTACAAGTGCAGTCTTCAGTTGATCAGCCACTGGATGTGCTAGCGACCCGTGCCGAGATTCTCAAGGGTGTTTTCGGGTGCGGCGATCACCATGGCGTCGCCCTCGATCAGTATCTCGTCCTTGGACGGCGACAGGATCGGATCACGGCCGCGCCTGATGGCAACGACGGACGCGCCGTACTTGTCACGAGCGTTGGCGAAGCCCGCCTGCTCGAGTGATTTGCCGATCATGTCTGGCGGAGCCATGATCATGCTGAAGCCGAACCCGGACGTGAGCTCCATGTATTCCAGCACCTCGCGCTGGAATAGGCTGTGGGCGGTTCGCAGCCCTGTCTCCTGTTCGGGAAACACTACGCGGTCGGCGCCGACGGCTTGCAACGTTTTACCGTGCAGTACGTTGGTGGCTCGCGCCACGACATGCGGGATCTCAAAAGTTTGCTTCAGCAGCACGGTGGTGAGCACGCTGGACTGGATGTCCGTGCCGATGGCCACGACGCAGGTGTCGAAGTTGCGGATGCCCACCTCTTCAAGCAGTTCCTCAGAGGTTGAGTCCCCTGTCACTGAGTAGGTGACCTGGCCCATCATTTGCTGGGTGAGCCCAGCGTTGTTGTCGATCGCCAGCACGTCGTGGCCGACGCGGTAAAGTTCCCGCGCCAACGAAACCCCGAACCGGCCCATGCCTATGACTGCGACTTGGTGCGCCATTGGTCTCCAGTCGTAGAGGCGGTGTCTCCGGTGCCTACCGGAGCGTTCGGCCCTCTACGCGTTGCTGACAACCCGCGCATGATTTTACGCTCGTTCTCCGCTAGAGGCGATGCGCGTTGCACACGGTGTTTGGTTGGTAGTGGCGAACTGAGAGTAGACGGGGAATCCGTCGTCACGTCTTGATGTGTCTCATTTCGTCTCATTTTGTCTCATTCGCCTCTAGGCCATGGGGCTGGGCGCTCAGGGTTGGTTTTTCTTGTTGACGTCACTTCAGCCCTCGTGCCGATGCAAGGGGTCCGTCTTGATGTGTTGCATTCTGTTGCATCCGCTCCTGGGTCCGCCATGTACGGCGGATTGTGTCGAGAGGTACGCGACGGCTTGTGTGGCAGACGTTGGAGCAGGATAGGGGATGAAACGGCATTCGCGCTACGGGATAATGTCGTACTTATGGCAATGGAAGAGGGCGCGCGAAATCGCGTTGGCGGTGGTCGACTTGGTTATCTGGGCGACTCGCTGCTCCTGGCCACGACGCCATGCGAGCGCACCAACGTTTCTTTGGCGACGAAGGCGACCAACAGGGCGGCGATGACGAGCAGGGGCGCTGCAGCTAAGAAAGGCGCTCCGGGATTGGCTAGGCTGGCGATGCGCCCGCCTACGAGAGAACCGGTGATGCCGCCCGCCTCGGACGTGGTCCGGCGGAAGGCTTGCAATCGCCCCCTGGCGTGCGCAGGGATCACGTCGTAGGTCGATGTGGCGATCGATCCAAGCGATAGGCCATCCGAAAGGCCTAGAAGGCCGAGGATAGCCGCAATCTCCCAGTAGCCGTCAGCGAAAGGGATGAGGGCGAACGAGATGGCTGGCATGGCTGTACTGGGAACGGTTGCCCACTTGCGCCCGAGTTTATCGGTGACCAGGCCGGCGGGGATGATCATTACCATGACGAAGATGCCTTGGATCGCGAGGAGGAAGCCGAGTTGGCTCGCCGTGAATCCTCTGTAGGTGACGACGTATAGCGGCAACATGCTGTGGAGCAGCGTGCGGTTCAGCTTGGTGTTGAAGGTCGCGAAGACCAAGATCAAGTAGGTGCTTCTGAGGCGCGGCTCGATCTCTCGAACCAGGCGCGGCAATGCGGTGAAACGCTCCGCCGACCAGAACGGTCGGCGCATCATGGTGGGTCGGCCCATGGCGACAGCAGGACGATTCGCGGGGTCTCTACGCTTCACTGGTGCCTGGAGGCTCAGGGCGAAGACCAAGGCGCCAACGACCATGTATCCGATGAAGACCGCGCGAAAGTCGATGGTGTCCCCGAGCACTCCGCCGAGAGCAAGGCCCAGTGCCATCCCTGCTGCGTTGGTTCCCATGAACCCGCTCATCATGCGGCCACGTTGGTCCGCCGCGACGAGCTCCACGCCTGCGATCTCCCGGCCGATCATCCACGAACTATGGCCCATTCCCGCCAACGTCATGGCCGGGAGTACGAGCCAGAATGACGGAGCGAGCACAATACCGAGTCAAGCGGCCATGATCAGAAAGGGCCCGATGAGCAGAGGAACCCTTGCGCCAAAGCGATCAGTGATCATGCCTGCAGGCGGGGTTCCCAGCAGCGCGCCGATCGCCCACGCCGTGATGATCTGCGCGCCCCAGAAGACCGAGATGTCGAAATGTTCGACCATCAACGGTATGGTCGGGATGGCCATGCCATGGCCGAAGCTCAACGTCAGTGACGCACCGTAGAGCGTTGAAAGGCCGCGTATCGATTGACCAAGCCTCACGGAGCGCGCTTATCCAAGCCGGACGCGCTCCTCTGCAAACCGGTAGACGGCACGGCGTTCTTTCAACGCCAATCCCAACGCGATCGTTAGCGGCCCCAGTCTCCCTAAGTACATGGCAATCGTCAGGACTATCTTGCCGGGGTCGGTGATGTCCGCAGTGATGCCTCTCGACAGACCCGTTGTGCCGACTGCGGAGGTGGCCTCGAAGAGCAGATCGAGGAATCCGAAGTGCCCGGCTTCGACCTTGTGAAGCTCGGTGACCGCTAGTGCGACGACCACGAGGAATAGCGCGAGGATCGCCAGCAAGAACAGAGCTAGCGCTCTCGTCACCTGCGCCACCGGTAGTTCGCGACCGAATACCTCTGTCCGCGGCCTGCCGTTTATGGAGGCCATGCCCGCCACGAGGAGAATCATGGCGGTGTTCACCTTGATCCCGCCAGCCGTTGAGCCAGACGCACCGCCGACGAACATCAAGAACATGTACAGAAAATCGTTCCCCGGTCGAGTCGCACCGAAATCGATGGTCGAGAAACCCGCTGTTCTTGCCGTGATCGCTTGGAATGTGGCGTTAGAAATCTGGTCATGGAGCGGTATTGCACCCAGTGTCTGCGGATTCCCGACCTCAAACAAGAACATGGAGATTCCGCCGACAACCCATAGGGACACGGTGCCGATGAGCACGAACTTGGTGTCTAGAGCCCAACGATTGGGGCGCTTCCGTCGCGCAAGCTCGGCGATAACGGGAAAACTGAGGCCGCCCAGCACGATCATAATTGCGATGATCGTTAGCGTCACGGGGTCGGTTTCGAACCGTGACAAGCTATCCGAGTTCTCGAAGATGGTGAACCCCGCGTTGTTGAAAGCGGAGACAGTGTGAAACAGAGCGTTCCAGGCCGCTTCTCCCACGGGGAAGTCGAACGACAGTTTTGCGAACAGCGCGAGGAATCCTACGACTTGCGCAGCCAGCGCGAACATGATGACGTAGCGGCCCAGTGTCATCACCCCGCCCAGTGACGCGCCTCCCATGGTGTCGCGGACGATGAGCCGTTGGTTCAGCGTGACGCGCCTGCCAATGGCGGCGAGGATCACCAAGCCAGCGGTCATGATGCCCAACCCACCGAGGAACATCAGGATGAGCAGCACGACTTGCCCTAGAGGCGTCCAGTAATCCGCGCTGCTTACCACCACGAGCCCGGTGACGCACACTGCGGATGTTGCAGTGAACAGCGCCGTGATGATGTCGGCGTGCCCTGGGCCTTCCGCTGAAATCGGCATCCACAGGAGCGCCGTGCCGATCGCGATCAGCATCGCGAAACCGCCGGAGAGGGAAAGGAGGGCAGACGCGGCAGGCGAAAGGAGAGCGCGCCGACGAGCCGCTGTGTGGATGTGGCGTGGGGCCATTTCGGCCTGGCGTGGTCTGCGTACGACGCGGTCGCCCATACGTCTGCGGTTGCCGCCGGTTAACATGCGCAACTCCGCAGATCCCGTGGCAGGGCCGAGGGACGATCATGCCGGTGGAGCGAGTTGGAGGAGCGTGGAGCTGCCAAGTTCTTTCTTGTTTGGGGCGATGTTCAAGCTGGTCAAGAATCGGCGGGAACAAGGCCGTGGCCTGCTTTATGGGTGCGCGGATAATACGTCCGGCTCGCAGGGAGAGTCAACGAGTTCTGCTGGCGCGCTTCAGAGGAACGGCCTCTCGCAAGGTAGAATCGGAGTATGCCAGAAAACCAGCCAACCCACTCGATGCTCAGCCTTGTGGGGAACACCCCGCTCGTTGAGCTACCGAAGCTCGCACCCAAGTCCGGCATCCGCATCTTTGCAAAGCTGGAGGGCGGTAATCCTTCGGGGAGCGTAAAGGATCGGATCGTTCTCGCCATGGTGGAGGCAGCCGAGGCTCAGGGCGTGCTTAAACCGGGCGACACCATCGTTGAGGCCAGCACGGGGAATACTGCAATCGCCCTGGCGTTCGTCGCCAAGCAGAAGGGGTACAAGGTCAGGGTGGTGCTCCCGAAGGGGGTCGTCCCCAGCATGGCCGACGTTCTTCACCTGTACGGTGCCGAGTTCGAGTGGTGTGAGCCGTCTGGCGGAATGCGTGGAGCCATCGAGGCTGCCAAAGCGCTCGCCGCAGAGGAGGGCGTCCACGAGCTGGGCCAGTTCACTCGGTCAGAGAACGTCGACACCCATTACCGTACAACGGGGGCCGAGATTGCGGCAGCAATCGACTCGGTTGACGCATTTGTGGCGGGCATCGGTACGGGGGGCACGATCATGGGGGTGGGCAAGCGCCTACGGGAGGAGTTTCCGGGCGTGAAGGTTATCGGGGTCGAGCCACGGCTCGGTGACCGCTTGCAGGGCTTGCGTAGCCTCGCGGAAGGCTACATTCCGCCGTTGCTGGACCTCGACACCCTTGATGGCAGGTTCTTGGTCGACAGTGCTAGCGCGATCGAGGCGGCACGGAGTGTGGTTCAGAGCGAGGGATTCCTCGCTGGGGTGTCGTCTGGGGCGACGCTTACAGGTGCGCTCCGCGTCGCGGAGCGCATGGATCACGGCAATATCGTGGTTATGTTCTCCGACGGTGGGTGGAAGTACCTACCGGCTCAGCCCTGGGACGCCGCCGCCGAGCACGAAGAGCGCTTAGACGAAGTCCACTGGTGGTGATTTCGAAACCACCAGTGGTACTGCTGAACAGTGGAGACGCCGTCGACTAGCCCTCGACGTTGAGGACTTGCTGGAGGGCGCGACGGGCGAATACGACTGACATGTCGCGCTTGTAGTCTGCAGAGCCACGTGGGTCTGACGTTGGGTCTACGATATCGGCGACAGCTTGCGAGGCGTCCTTCAGCACATCGAACGAGGCGTCGGCACCCAGCAGCGCTGCTTCCAAGTCGGACGCTCGTAGCGCCGTTGAAGACACCGCACCAAGGCCTACTCTCACCTCAGAGATTTTGCCGTTCTCGGCTTTGCCGAGCGCCGCGACGGACACCGTCGCGTAGTCGTCCTCGGTGCGAGGCAGGTACTTGATGTACGTCCACGCCATGTCGGTCGGCTGCACCGGAACCAACAGTTCCGTGACAATCTCGTCTTCGTTGATGGTGGTCTCGTAGTAGTCGGAGTACCAGTCCGCGATCGGGATGATCCGTTCGCCACTGGCTGATGTGACCTTCACGCTGGCGTTGAGTACGAGCAGCGACGATGGCGGATCCATGGCGGGGTCGGCCTGCGCGAGGCCGCCACCGACGGTTGCGGCGTTGCGGATGCGCACGGTCGCCACGCGGCTGTAGGCGTTGGCCAGCAGAGGTGTAGCCTCGCGAACGACGGGGGATAGCTCCATCTCGCGTTGGGTGACGAGTCCGCCGATGTGCAGGACACCGTCTGAGACCTCGATCGATCGCGCCTCGGGTACACGGTGGAGGCTGATGATGTGGTCTGGGTTAACCAGCGATTGCTTCAGCAGGAGCATGAGGGCCGTGCCGCCAGACATGACGCGGGCGTCTCCGTCGTACTGAGCGAGTAGTTCGGCTGCTTCTTTCAGGCTGCTGGGAGTGTGGAAAGCGAAATCGTTCATTACTTCTGCTCCGCAGCGGCTTTGATGGAATCGATGATCTGGTAGTAACCGGTGCAGCGGCAGAGGTTACCCATCATGAACTGCTTGATCTCGTCCTCGGTGGGGTGGGCGTTTTCTTCGAGCAACGTCTTGGCTGCCATGATCTGGCCTGGCGTGCACGCTCCGCATTGGAAGCCACCGTTGTCGATGAAGGCTTGCTGGACGGGATGGAGTTGATCGCCGTTGGCGACTCCCTCGATCGTGCCGATCTCAGCACCGTCCGCACGCACGGCGAGGGTCAAACAAGATGAAACCATCTTGCCGTCGAGGATGACGGTGCATGCACCGCAAACTCCCACGCTGCACGTTTCCTTGGTGCCTGTCAGGCCCAAGTCGTACCGCAGGAAATCCACCAACGTTCGGTAGGTTGGGACTTCGGCGGTGTACGGCTTTCCGTTAACAGAAACGCGCACCGTTTGCTTGATAGGGGTAGAAGTCATCTAGGCCTCGCTTTGCTATGCTGGGCGTCGCCCGGAGAACCGGGTCAGCGATGCCGGATGCTATCGCAATTTGCCCTCTTTTGGCAAAGCATACGTTTCGCGTGGAAAGCATCAAGGCCGCGAGCCCGATCAGGGAGAGGTGCAGGATGTCTGGAATCGAACTGTACGGTGTAGCAGGAGTGGGGTTCATGGGCGTCGCACTCGTTGCCCTCGGCATATTCCTCGCGTTCAAAGGAATACTCGCGCGCATGGAGATCACTGCCGCGCTGTTGGAGGAGAACGCGTCGACTCCGTCAGGCGGTGCTCCCGGGGCGGGTGCGCCTCCAGGTGACCGCCCGTCGTTCGATCCTGGCATGCCGACGCAACCCATCCGTGATGCTGCAACTGCGAGGACTAGGATCGACGAGATCAAGTTCAGAACGTTGGCAGATGGCGGATATCAGGCGTTGCCGGTCGAGGGAGATCGACGTCAGTGGTTCCTGAACGGACTCGTTATTCGGTCGGCGTTGGGTATCGCGGTGATGGGATTCGGTGTATCCAACATCGCCATAGCGCTCGGGGCATCGTTGATGCTTATTGGCGGCACGTCGCTAGCCGTCGGTATTCCGCTGATCCTGGCGGTCGTGGACTAGCCGTCGATCAGCGTTTGTAGTCGTTCGCGCCACTCCGCGTCAGACGCCGTGCCGTAGCCCTTCTTGAACTGGATCACGCCATCGGCGGAGATACCGAACTTGGTCGACTGTGTCCGCACACCGAAGGTCCGGACCATGCTGTCGGGGCCCTCTGTGAACAATCCGGGGTAACCGTTTTTATCCTTCTGTGCATTCATCACCGACACGGTCTGCGACGAGCCGAAGCCCACGGCTACTATGGCGACTTCGTCCTCGAACTCAGGGTAAACATCGGTCAACGTCCGAAACTCGGCGTTACAGACCGCTCACCAGGTGGCGTAGAAGTACAGCAGCAGGGGCTTGCCGCCTGCCAGCGTCTCCAGTGTCGCCGTTGATCCATCAGCCAGTAGCACCGGCGTAGCTTGGGCCACCTGCTGCTCGTTGTCGCCGACCGCGATATCGGTGCGCCAGAACGCGCCTGTTGGCGCGTCACCAGCGGGCGTCGCCGTATGGGCGTTTGAGGAACCAGGCACGGCCGTGGGCGCAACGTCGCTTCCGCCGCACGCGGCGAGCATCAGCGCCAACGCAGTCATCAGCGCAAGGTGAGTCAGAGGTAAAAAACGAGATTTGAGCTTCATGGCGTTCAATTGAGTATACGTACCGAACACGGGCATGGTTTGCATCGCGTAACATAGGCGCGGCACTTGGGGCGAGCCGCAGCGCTTGCAACGGTGGAAAATGGCCGACGCAAAGAAGCAATCGAACGAGGCAAGCCTGCAGGCAGAGCTGGATCAGCTCCGGCGGAAGCTCACTCTGTTTGCTGACCTGACCCGGAAGATGGCTGCCACCTTAGACCCAACCGACCTTCTCAGCGAAGTGGTCGACGCTGCCTGCCAGATTACGGGCGCTCGCTATGGTGCGCTGGGCGTCTTCGACGCCGCTGGCAAGATTCAAGATTTTATAACCCAGGGCGTGTCCGAAGAAGAACGAGCGGCCATCGGCGCTCTTCCAGTAGGCCATGGCCTACTGGGTCTACTGCAGACCAGCCAAGAGGTAGTGCGCGTGGCGGATCTATCCAGCCACGCGATATCCGTGGGTTTCCCCAAGGATCATCCTCCCATGAAGTCGTTCCTCGGTGCGCCGGTGCGCTATGAGGGCCAGCCGCTTGGCAACCTCTACCTTACTGAAAAGCAGGGTGGGGACGAGTTCTCCGAGGAGGACGAGCGCATGCTCCTCCTGCTCGCCGATCAAGCCGCAATGGCGATCCATAACGCTAACTTGCACGCTGCCGCTGAGGCCGAACGCGGCCGCCTACGCATCCTCGTTGAAACATCCCCTGTTGGCGTGCTCATCGTTGATAAGGGGCCAGGTGGCTCGCGGTTCGTGAACAAGGAAGCCGCCCGGCTCTTGGGAGGAACGTTCGCTTCAGAAGGTGAGGCACTCAGTGCCCATGAGCGCCGCGGGACTTACACGAAGCGTGACGGGACCCCGTACGAGGAACATGACCTTCCGCTCAGTCGCGCTCTTGAACATGGCGAGCGCGTCACCGCCGAGGAGTTTTTCGTTGAGTTGGAGGACGGGACGATAATCCCTGCCATCACCAACGCAACTCCCGTCTACGACGCAGAGGGTCAGATAACGGGCGCGATTGCTACGATTCAAGACATCTCGCCGCTAGAGGAATTGGAGCGGCTGCGTAATGAGTTCCTGGGGATGGTGTCTCATGAGTTAAAGACGCCACTCACCGCCATCAAGGGCTCTGCAGCGATGGCGCTCGGTACCAAACGGCTCCTCAGTGTAGATGAGGCCAATGAGCTTTTCGGCATCATCGATGAGCAAGCCGATCGCTTGCGGGACCTCGTCGATAACCTACTGGATGTAACCCGTATCGAAGCAGGAACGCTGACCGTTTCGCCTGTGCCTATCGAATTGGCTAGCGTCATAGAGGAAGCGTGCAACACGCTCGTTCGTGCCGCGGGCACTCATCAAATTGAACGGCCGACTCTCGCGGGTATCCCGCCTGTCGTCGCGGATCCACGGCGCCTGGGGCAAGTGCTCAACAACCTGCTTAGCAACGCCGCCAAATTCTCCCCCGAAGGCACGCCCATCGAGCTTGAAGCCTCGGTGAGCGGCGGCTTCGTGACTATGGCCGTCCGTGACAGTGGTCGCGGCTTTGCGGTTGGCCAAGCCGAAGCGCTCTTTCATAAGTTCATGCAACTGCCTGATGAGCACGGGACCGTAAGCCAAGGTCACGGTCTGGGTCTGGCGATCTGCAAAGGCATCGTGGAGGCACAGGGTGGACGCATCTGGGCTGAGAGCCTTGGTCTGGGCAAGGGCAGTACATTCAGATTTACGGTGCCTGTCGCAACCGAACGCGTGGCGACCCCAGGCCCTGATGTCACACAGCGAGCATCACATCTGGGCCACATCAGCAGACCCGGTGAGCGAACGCGCATTCTCGTCATTGACGATGAGCCCCAGGTACTGCGGTATGTGCAGCGGACACTAGAAGAAGCCGGCTTCCGTGCCATCGTCACCCAGGACCCCGAAGAAGCTATCAGGGTCGCCGAGTCTGACGACCCCGACATGATGCTTCTCGATTTGCAGCTTCCCGGCACGGACGGATTCGAATTGCTGCGTCGCGTTCGCGAATTCTCGGGTGTGCCCGTGATCTTCCTGACCGCTAGGTCAGACAGTGAAGTCGCGGCCAAAGCCCTCCGGGCCGGTGCGGACGACTACGTGACTAAGCCCTTCTCACCTTCCGAGCTTGTCGCGCGCATCGAAGCGTCGCTACGACGTCGGGTTCTCTCCGACCAGACAGAAGTTCGCGAACCCTACCGGCTGCAGGCTCTTGAACTCGATTTTAACGACCGTCGGGTAACAGTGGATGGTGCGGCGGTCTCGTTGTCAGCGACGGAGTACAAGCTGCTGCTAGAGCTTGCCAACAACGCTGGCCGTGTCCTGACCCACGACCAGATCCTCCATAACGTGTGGGGCCCGGAGTACTCAGGCGAGAACGAGCTGGTTAGATCCTTCATCAGAAACCTCCGCCGCAAACTCGGCGACGATGCTCGCAACCCGCGCTACATCCTTACCGAGCCGCAGGTCGGCTACCGTATGGCGCGCTCCGAGTCCTAGCTCGCTTCCGTCGTTCCGACTCCCCTTCTCATCATGAGCGCGTTCACGACTCGCTCACGTCGCTCCATGCTGTCTTCACAGCCGCCGCACGTCATGTCCGTAGCCTTCCATCTGTTGGATCCAAGCGTTCATGGGTTTGAAGCAAGGGCAGATACGTGCAGCGAAAGGAGGAGCGTGTGACCGCGATGCTAGATTACGTTGCACCTACGAAACCGCTCCTCATCGTCGAGGATGACCCGGCCCTGCGTCGAGTCCTGACGATCGCCATGCAGCACGCGGGCTTCTTCGTGGATGAGGCGGGCAGTGGAACTGAAGCGCTCGCCCGTCTTGAGCACGGAGAGGTGTCCGGAGTCCTCCTTGACCTCGGGCTGCCGGATGGACGATCTGGTGATGTTCTCAATTGGCTCCATGACCACGAGGATCAGCCGCCTTGGCTCGTCCTCTCGGCGATGGATCCATCAGACGCTGTCCAGATCGACGACTCAATCGGAGGTCGTTTCGTCCCGAAGCCCTTCGATCCTTGGGTGCTTATCGAGCGAGTGAAAGCGATGACCGCCGATGATAAGGGAGGCTACTGAAATGAAATTCTGGTTGAAGGCGTGCCCGAAGTGCGGAGGCGACCTCGAAGGTAAGTCTGATGTCTCTGGACCGTACATTGAATGTGTCCAATGCGGCGGTGAGCTAGCACCTCGCCAGGAGCGGTTGCTCTTGCACTATGGCTACGTGCCTGAAGGGCTTGTGCCGCTACCCGCCCCGCCGGTCGTGGTAGAAGGGCGACGCCACAGCGCCTAGGGTGCTGAGCCCGCCCTGTTCCGCAGCAACTTGGAAGAAGAGGTCTGGGCCGGAAACGGTCAGGCCTCTTCTTCGGCTACCACATCCCGGCGTAGGGGTCGCCTTCGTCGCTCGTGGCGTCCCCGAACTCCAGTGTTCGCCGGGCGGTATCGACCAAGTTGCTGACGCGGCTTGACCCCAACCCCAACTCCACCAGCGAGACTCGCAATATCTCCAGCGCAGCCTCCATCTCCGGCCAAACCACTGCATCCACGCCACTCTTGCGGAACGATTCCGCCTCTGCGCGCCAACCTACCCGCGCCACGATGTGGAGCGAAGGGTTCATGGTTTGCGCGTGCTGGACCGTTACCGCCGCCGAAACTGGATCCGGCTGCGCTATCACCAACAGGCGGGCGTACTTCACCCGCGCGGATGTCAGCACTGGCGCGCTCGCCGAATCTCCGTGGATCGCGTAGCCCCAGCGTGAACGTACCCGCGCCACCGCTGCCGGATCCACGTCGACTGCGATGAACGGGATGCCCTGCCGATGCAGCTCTTCCGCGATGAACGACCCCACACGCCCCAGCCCTGCGACCACTACATGCTCGCGGTACCTGGGGATGCGATCCTCGCTATTGGCCGCTGTCGCACGCCCAGGCAGGTAGGCTCGTAGCCAGGGCCAGTGCAACTCCAACCGACGAATCGCCGTGGTAGAGGCAGCGATGGCCCCAGGTGTGATTGCCATGGTGGTAACGGCTGCGACAACAACAAGCGGAAAAAATGCCTCATCGACGACCCCCTCGACCTCTGCGGTGCCAGCCAGGATGAAACTGAATTCACCGATCTGAATCATGCCGACGCCGGCCAGAATCGCAGTTCGTGGCAGGTAGCCGACGAGTCGAACCATGCCACTTACGACGCCAAACTTCAAAAGGACAGATGCCACGACCACGATGGAGACCAATCCCAAATTGTTCGTTAAGAACTCCGGATTCAGCAACATTCCCAGGGAGGCGAAGAACATCGCTGCGAAGATATCTCGCAGCGGCATAACTTCCTGGAGTGCACGATGGCCTGTCCAGTCGGACACGCTGATCGTGAGCCCGGCAGCGAAGGCACCCAGGGCTGCCGAGAGTCCTGCCGCCTGCGTTGCGGCGGCCGCTCCTACAGTGATTGCTACAACGGTGACGATGAATGACTCCTGCGTGCCAAACCCTGCGGCGCGCCGAAGGAGCCACGGGATGACGCGGCCGCCCGCGATGAAGACGAGGGCGAGTACCACCACCGCCTTGAGTCCGCCCACGGCGATGTCCTGCGCCAGCGAACCGCCGTTGCCTGCGAGCGCGGGAACGATCGCGATCATGGGGACGAACGCGAGATCCTGCATCACTAGCATGCCGGTCATCACGCGCCCATGGATCGTTTGCAACTCACCTCGGTCCGTAAGTGACTTGAGCACCACCATCGTGCTGCTCAGCGAGATGACGAAGCTCAGAAGGATCGACTGCTCGAACGTCCAGCCGAGCGCGAGCCCTAAGAGGAACCCGGCAGCTCCGGTGGCGAGCAGTTGGCCGATGCCTGCGAGCACGACGCGCGGCCCTAGCCGAAGGACATCTCCGGGAGATATCTCTACACCAACTGCGAACAGCAGCAGCACCACACCTAGCTCCGCCAGCGTATGCACCGCATCAACGTTGCTGATCAATTCGAAGGTGTGGGGACCGACTACCACACCTGCCGCCAGATATCCCAGCAGCGTGGGCAGCCGCAGCAGGCGCGCAGCCCACCCGCCTGCAAACGCGGCAATAAAGACTATGACTATGTCCGTGAACAGGTCTGACTCGATATCCATCGCGAAACCTTCTGGAGAGTTGCCGGGAGTCTACAAGGAGCTGTGGTTGGGCGACCCCGCGGATACGGGTCACTTCAACGAGAAAGCGGCCGCCGAATCTCGGCGGCCGCTCTTGAATGGTTCCCGATCAGAGTTCTGCTAGCTCTCGGCACCAGGCCGTACTACAAGCACCGGTCCCGTGCTGTGGCGGATCACACGGTCAGAGACGCTGCCGAGCACCCAGCGACCTATCCCGGCACGTCCGTGGGTTGCCATCACGACCATGCTGTCGCCCTCGTCGCCGACCTCGTCGAGGATGGCGGATGCTGCATATCCGTCCACTGCCTTCTCTGCGACATCGGCGATGCCAGCGGCTCGCAGTTGCTGGGCCTCGTGGGCCAAGAAGTCCTGCACGTCCGTCTCGATCTCGTCCGCGAGGTTTTCGTACATCGTCGGGACGTAGTCGGCGAAGGTGTCTCCGTAGGCCATCGGGGAGATAGACCGTACGAGCGTGATACCCAGGTTGAGGGCCTTGGCCATTTCCACGGCATGGTCCATAGCGATCCCGCTGCGCTCCGAGCCGTCCAGGGGGAGGACGACGCGTTTCAGTTGTGGCGCGCTGGAGGTGACCTCGCCAGGGCGTGCCCGAACCACAAGTACGGGATTCATCGCTTGGCGAACCACCTTGTCCGTCACGCTACCCATCATCCAGCGGCCGATGCCGGAGCGTCCGTGCGTGGAGATGGCGATGAGTGTGCCTGGATCCTTCTCAGCCTCGGTTACGATCGCGTCGGCGGCGTCTTCCTCGACGGTCAGCGTGGTTACTTGGAAGCCCTCCGCCTTTAGGTCGGCAGCTGCCATTTCAAGCTTGGCCTGTACAGATGCCAGAGCGCTGGCCTTCAACTGGATCCAGGCCTCGGCAGGAGGCGGGAAGAGCTTCGGGGTCGCGAGCTCGTGGCTGACGCTCGTGATCAGTTCGCGGGGGTAATCGTTGAGCGCCTGGAGCAACACTATGGACGCTCCCGTGGACTTTGCGACTACCTTGGCGTAGGGCAGAACCTGCAATGCTGTCGTCGAACCGTCTAGGGGAACAAGAACGCGTGTGTACACGGAACACCTCTCCGAATCAGACTCGCTGTGCGGGATAACTACTTCTTCCTGCATAGCATCCACACCATACGGAGGAAGTGTCAACCTCCCGTGACGCAAGCTATGCAGGGCGTGAAGGGTCTGTGAAGGTGGCTGCGCTAGGCCGTCAAGTCACGGAAGCCTATCAACTGCGCGGTCACGAGCAGTCGCTGGTCGTAGCGCAATCGGGGGAAGCACGTCACCAATGTGACCCGTGCGTCAGACGCTTGGTACAGGACCATGTCGTCCTCGTGGATGAGCTCCGTTTGGCTGACGAGGTACAGGTACTCGCGCCCGCCGCTCTCCACGATCACGTGGACATCGTCGCCTGTGCGCAGCATTTCGGGCACGCGTGGCAACCGGGAGAAGACGTTTCCCTCGCCAGACACGGGACTCTCCAGGTGGCCGAAGTACCAACCGTTGCCGTGGGAACCCGGATTGGGGCTCTCGGGGATGTGTCCGACGGTGAACGACGGGGTGAGATACGCCGAACTGTCGCCTAGGTCTTGGATCTCCAACTCCTCGACGCCAGCCCCCACGCCGATCGCGGGGATGGTGATGCGCTCTGCCCGACCGATCTCGCCAACGAAGCTGGGGCGGCCTGCGGCGCTGATCGGGGTGAAGCCTTCGAGTTCGGGTAGCTTGAGATCGAGCGAGCCTCTGGGGTCGGCCCACTGGCGGGCAGGGAGCAGTTCGCCGGGGTAGAGTTCCTGCCAGGCGGGGGAGGGATGTGCTGAGGCTTGGGTGGCGAGGGGAGCCTCTCTATCCAGCGTCTCGGATCGTCCGGCGTTCGCGGGCACCGTCAGATCTTCGGAGCCACGGGTGGCGATGAAGGTGACGTAGGTGTAGTAGACACCGGCCGCGATGAGCAGAGTGAGCCCGATGGCAAGCATGGAGGCGCCAGCGATGGAGCGGGGGCGCCAGTTGCGCCAAAGGCGGGGACTGCGAAGAGATGCCATCAACGATAGCTACGAGATTCGAGCAAGGTAGGTTCGCTGTTCACGGGCGTGGGCCCGTCGCTGGTGGTCAGCGGGCGCGAGGAGCGTGGTCCTCGCCACTGGCGATGGGCTCGTTCAGGTAGACATCGCCGTTGCGAATCTTGATGTTGAATCCGCAGTCCGGGTTTGTGCAGACCCAGGCCTTGTAGTGGATGGGGGCGCCTTGGCCTCCGAAATCGGAGAGGGGAACGAGGTCGCCTTTCTTGCAGGCCTGACACTTGGGCAAAACAGTTTCCACTAGCACTACCTCCACCTGAAAAGCGCCCGTTCTGACAGGCGCGACGGATTCTAGCACTGGCCCCACCCCCTCACAACCGAAGCAGGTAACGGCCTGGTGGATGCAAGTTTGTCCTGCTCTTCGCTCGCGTTGACCCACCCTTTTCGCCCAGCCTATACTGTTTCGGTTGGGCGGTTAGCTCAGTTGGTTAGAGCGTCGCGTTGACATCGCGGAGGTCAGAGGTTCGAGTCCTCTACCGCCCACCATTTACCTCCGTGGTGGCCATTTCCTTCGTTGGAGATTCCCTCTGACGTCCTTTTCTGTCTCGTTCGGTTGGATACCCCGCGTCGGGGTACTCTTGCTCGCCGTGCTCGCGCTGGCGGCATATGGGTCGGGCTCGCCCACCCCTGTCCCTCCTGGAACCGAAGAACCAACTGCTATCTCTACCTCTCAACCGACCGTCGCGGAGCGCTACAGCGGGCTCGTGGCTGCGTCGGAGTTCGTCGTTGGTGCGAACAGATTCCCTTTCGGGCTGGTCGACATCAACGGTCAGTTCCTGGAAGACGCGGCGGTTAATGTGCGTTTCTTCCTGGTTGACGGTGAGACTGCCACGCTTAAAACTGAGGCGCCTGCTCACTGGCGGATAATTCCTGACGACTTCGTGCATGTCCACGAGGGGGGCGACGAGCACGTTCACCTCGAATTCAAGGGCATCTACGTGGTCGACGGAGTCGTGCTGCCCGAGGCTGGTATCTGGATCGCGGACTTTGCGGTTCTCGCCGAAGGCAACCTGTCGCCGGAGATCGAAGAGGCGGGATTTCGCGTGCTCGCGGAGGCCAACGCTCCGACTGTCGGCTCCCGGGTGCCTGCTACGGCGAACCTGACGATCAACGATGCTCCGTTCGTGGATCTGTCCTCGCGGCAAGTTGAGACGGACGATCTCCATAACGTCTCCGTGGCAGAGGCCCGCGACTCTGGGGAGCCATTCGTTGTTGTGTTCGCCTCTCCTCAGTTCTGCGTTAGCGCTATGTGCGGCCCGGTGGTCGAAGTGATGGACGATGCTCGGGAGGCTCTCGGCGGAGCGGTCGAGTTCATTCACATCGAGCCCTGGGATCTTGCTGCCGCCCGGGAGCAGGGCCAGTTGAGCGCCTCCCCTGAGGCTTTGGAATGGCACCTGCCCACGGAGCCGTGGGTGTTCGTGGTCGACCGTGAGGGTCGCGTTGCTATGCGTATCGAGGGCCTTGCCACGGAAGACGAAATCGTGGCCGCCATTCGAGAATTGCTTTAGCCGAGGCCCAACTCCCGACTCACGATCGCTGTGCCTGCGGCCAGGGCCTTGAGCTTGGCCAGCGCGACGTCGTGGGGTAGGTACTTCATGCCGCAATCCGGTGCGGTGATCAGCCGTTCGGGTGAGACGAACTTGAGGGCGTTGCGTACGCGATCAGCGACGATCTCGGGGGTCTCGGGCGTCATGTCGCCAAGGTCGAGCACACCTAGGATGATCGTCTTGTCGCCCAGTTCACGAAGGATCGAGAGGTCGAGGCCTGACTGGGCCGACTCGATGGAGATCTGCTGTGCGTTGGAGGCGGCTAGCTCAGGGAGGAACGAGTAGCCAGCGGGCCTCTCGTGGACCACGTGGGCATAGCCGAAGCACAGGTGCACGGCGGTCGTGCCGGTCACGCCTTCGAGGGCGCGATTGAGGACTTTTACCGCAAACTGCTTGGCCTTGTCGGGCCGCGCCTGCATGTAGGGCTCGTCGAGCTGCACGACGTCCGCGCCTGCGGCGAAGAGCGCTTTGATCTCGGCGTTGACAGCGATCGCGTAATCCATGGCCATGGATTCTTCATCGTCGTAGTAGTCGTCTTGGGCTTGTTGCGACATGGTGAACGGGCCAGGGAGCGTGATCTTGATCTGCCTATCGGTGTTGGCGCGTAGGAACTCCACGTCTTCGACTTCTCGTGGCTCCAGGCGGATGATCGGGCCGTAGACCCTGGGCACGGGGTTGGGGTGGCCGGTGCGATCAAGCGCGGTGCCTGGGTGCTCGTCGTCTACGCCGTCGAGGGACGTAGCGAAGCGGTTGGAGTAGCTTTCGCGTCGTTGCTCGCCATCGCTGATGATGTCGATGCCTGCTTCTTCCATGTCGCGGATGGCTAACAGGGTCGCTTCGTTCTGCTTTTCGGCCAACTGATCCTCGGGAACGAGCCACAGTTCGTGGGCTCGTACGCGGGGTGGGAGGCGGTTGCTCAGGTTGGCGTGGTCCACGAGCCAATCGGGTTGTGGGTAGCTTCCTACCACCGTCGTCTTCAGCGCATCACCAGCCATAGCTCACCCCCAGTGCGGTTCTTTCGATCAGGTGTCTCAACGATACCGCAAATCCCCCGGGCTCGTTGGTGGGTTTGGGCGCGGAGCGAGTCGGGGCTCGCCCTCGGAACTCTTGGACTTCGTCCGCCAGACTAAAGGTCGCTGGGCGCTCCGGGGACCCCGGGCTCGTTGGTGGGTT
>ERZ890510.688-NODE-688-length-25572-cov-8.404789_pt1 | contig 25572 bp, 34 predicted proteins | sample MGYA00521265_ERZ890510 | MGnify/ENA primary metagenome ERZ890510 (study PRJEB32303, sample SAMEA104408624) | aquatic metagenome | biome: Brackish water; feature: Chemocline; material: water | place: Baltic Sea | collected 2014-10-26T21:54:00 | depth 110 m ... | reverse complement strand
TCTTATATGTGCGTTTTTACCATATTCCATCATTTTTTCAGGAGTTCTATGAGCAGATACAATCTCTACTTCGTTAAATATTTCAAATTCATTTAAAACATCTATAGCTTCTTGCATTACTGGAAGATCTGATTTACTTCCCATGATAATTCCAACTTTTGCCATAATTATTTTGTTTTAATTTGAATCAGTTTCTTTATTTTTTTAGCTTTTTTAAGTCCTTCTGTTAAATCAGTATCAGTAATTGTTGCATGCCCCATTTTTCTATTGGGCTTTGTTTGTTTTTTACCATATAAATGAATTTTGACATTGTCAATTTTCATTGCTTCTTCAATTCCTTGATAACATACTTTTCCTACTGCGCCTTCACCTCCTACCAAGTTAGCCATTATTGCATAAATATTGGATTTGGAACAACCTAAAGGTAAGTTTAGTATAGCATTTATGTGTTGATCAAATTGAGAGCTAGAACAAGCTTCAATAGAATAGTGAGCGCTGTTATGTGGCCTTGGAGCTACCTCATTCACTAGAATGTCATCATCTTCAGTTAAAAACATTTCCACAGCTAATAATCCAACATGATTAAACGATTTTGATGTTTTTAGCGCTATTTCTTTCGCTTTAGCAATTAAATGATCACTTATTTGTGCTGGGCAAATAACATACTCAACTTGATTAGATATTTTATTAAAATCCATTTCTACAATTGGAAAAACTTCAATTTGTCCTGATTTGTTTCTCGCAATTGTAGTTGCAAGCTCTTTTTTAAAAGGGATTAATTCTTCAACTATAAACTCTTCATTTGGCAAATCGTCAAATTCAACTTTAGAATTAATTATTTTAACTCCATAACCATCATATCCAAATTTTGTTTTTTTCCACACACAGGGATATTTAATATCATTTTTTTCGGCTGATATTTTGAAATGATCTAAAGATTTAAAATAATAAAAATGGGCAGTAGGAATTCCATTGTCTATAAAAAACTGTTTTTGTACAGATTTGTCTTGAATGATTTTTAGTGTACTTGAACTTGGAAATACTTTTATTCCCTTCTTTTCTAGTTTTTCTAATGCTTCAATATTTACGTGTTCAATTTCATAAGTAACTAAGTCACAATTTTTACCAAATTCATAAACTGAATCAAAATCCATCAAGTTACCTTGAGTGAATTTGTTACATAATTTTTTACAAGGGGATTCACTACTAGGGTCAAGGATATTAGTTTTAATACTTAATCTAGAAGTTACATTAAGTAACATTTTTCCAAGTTGACCACCACCAAGTATTCCTAATGTAAATTTTGAAGAGAAATAATTCATAATAAATTATTTTGTCAAAAATACATTAAAATGTAATTAACTATAAAATAATTTAACTATTGATTTTGGTATATTTGCTTTTTGTAAATTTTGTCTTAATTATGATTAACTTAATTTTATTTGGAAAACCTGGTTCTGGAAAAGGAACACAAGCTGAGTTTGTTAAAAAAAAATATGATTTAATTCATATTTCTACAGGAGATGTTTTTAGATATAATATTTCTCAGAAAACTGACCTTGGTATTCTTGCTAAATCTTATATGGAAAGCGGGGATTTAGTACCTGACAATGTTACAATTCAAATATTACAAGCAGAAGTGAATAAGAACCCTGATGCAAATGGTTTTATTTTTGATGGATTTCCTAGAACTACTCTTCAGGCAGAAATGTTAGATGAATTTTTAAAAAATAAAAATTTAAGTATATCAATGACTATTGCTTTAGAGGTGGATGCAAATGTATTAATAGATAGGCTTATAAATAGAGGAAAAGATAGTGGAAGAGCCGATGACCAAGATAGATCTAAAATTCAAAATAGGTTTGAAGAGTATAATAATAAAACTTCTCCATTAATTAACTATTATAGATCTCAAAACAAATTTTTTGAGATTGATGGGACTGGGAAAATAAGTGAGATAAGTAAAAGAATATTTAACGTTATTGATTCAAATATATAATGACTGAAGGAAATTTTGTAGACTATGTTAAAGTAGATGTGTTTTCTGGAAATGGAGGTAAAGGATCCGCGCATTTTCATAGGGAAAAGTATATAACTAAAGGAGGTCCTGACGGTGGTGATGGGGGCAGAGGAGGTCACATTATTGTCATAGCCGATAAATCATTGTGGACTCTCCATCATTTTAAATTTAAAAGACACTTTAGATCTGGTCACGGTGGAGATGGAAGTGGAAGTAGAAGTTCTGGAGCAGATGGTATAGATATCTACATAAGAGTTCCTTTAGGAACTGTTGTAAAAGATTCTTTGACTAATGAAGTTATGTTTGAAACAATAGATGATGGTGATGAAAAGATAATTTTAGATGGGGGAATGGGAGGTTTAGGTAATTGGAATTTCAGATCTTCCACTAATCAGGCTCCTCGATATTCTCAACCTGGAATTAAAGGAAAAGAAATACAGATCACTCTTGAACTTAAGGTTTTGGCAGATGTTGGATTAGTTGGTTTTCCAAATGCTGGAAAATCTACTTTATTAAAAACTGTTACATCTGCAAAGCCTAAAATAGGTAATTATGAATTTACTACACTTAAACCTAACCTAGGTATTGTCGAATACAGAGATTATAGATCTTTTATTATTGCAGATATTCCTGGAATTATTGAAGGTGCTTCAGAGGGGAAGGGGTTAGGTCATCATTTTTTAAGACATATAGAGCGAAACTCTATTTTACTTTTTTTGATTTCTTGTGAATCGGAAAAAGTAGTTAATCAGTATGATATTTTAATTAATGAATTAAGAAAATATAATCCAGAGTTATTGGATAAAGACCGGATGATAGTGGTTTCTAAATCTGATTTAATTGATCAAAAAAGAAAAGATAAAATTAGTATAGAAATATCAAAAAAAATTAAAAATATTCCTTTTGATTTTATATCATCGGTTTCAAATCAAGGGCTTGTAAAACTAAAGGATGATTTATGGAAATTATTAAATCCATAATTTGACTAAATTCTTCTATTGTAGAGAATCTATTTGTTTAATAAATTAGTTATGTCTTAGCTTAATAATACTATGAGAATTCATTTTATAGCAGTGGGAGGGAGTGCAATGCATAATTTAGCAATTGCTCTGCATTTAAAAGGCTATGGGGTTACTGGAAGTGATGACCACATTTTCGAACCTTCTAAATCTAGATTAAATAAGCACGGTTTACTTCCCAATAGTTTTGGATGGGATGCTTCTAAAATATCTAATGACATAGATTTTGTTGTCCTTGGTATGCATGCGAAATCTGATAACCCTGAACTTATTGAAGCTCAAAACAAGAAACTTAAAATAGTTTCTTATCCTGAGTTTATTTATCAAATGTCTAAAAACAAAACACGGGTAGTAATTGGAGGAAGTCATGGAAAAACTTCAATTACCGCAATGATTTTACATGTTTTAAATGATAACGCAAAAGAAGTGGATTTTATGGTAGGGGCTCAGCTTGAAGGATTTGAAACTATGGTTCATTTAACTGATCATAATGATTTTATTTTATTAGAAGGTGACGAGTACTTGTCTTCTCCAATAGATAGAAGACCTAAATTTCATCTTTACAAACCTAATATTGCACTTTTAAGTGGAATTTCCTGGGATCATATTAATGTTTTTCCAACTAAAGAAGTTTATTTAAAACAATTTGAACTTTTTTTAGAGACCATAGTTTCAGGAGGAGTTTTGGTTTATAATAAGTTAGATAATCAAGTCAATCAAATCACTGAAAATTGTAGTAGACCTATAAGGAAATTAGAATATTCTATGCCTAATTATTTTATCAAAAATGATATTTCTTTCCTTAAAACAGATGAGGGAGACTTGCCATTAAAGATTTTTGGCGAACATAATTTAAGTAATTTATCTGGAGCAAAACTTATATGTCAGTTGATGGGAGTTCAAGAAGAAGAGTTTAACCACTCCATTACTTCATTTAAAGGTGCTGACAAGCGTTTGGAGTCAATTCTTGATATGGAAGACCGAACTGTCTTTAAGGACTTCGCTCACTCTCCTAGTAAAGTTATAGCAACCACTAAAGCTTTAAAAAATCAATACAAGAATAGAAAACTTATAGCTTTACTTGAGTTACATACTTTTAGTAGTTTAAATGAAGAGTTTATAGTGGAATACAAAGACAGTTTAAAAAGTGCAGATAAGGCTATTTTATTTTATGATCCAAAAGCTATAAAAAATAAAGGATTGGAAGAGTTGAAGGATGTAAATATCAAAAAAGCTTTTAACGACGATAATTTACATGTATTCTCAGATTCAGATGTTCTAAAGGATTTTTTATTAACTCAATCTTATGCAAATACTAATTTACTTTTTATGAGTTCTGGAAATTATGCTTCCCAAGATTTGTCTTATTTGGTTAGTCAGATTAAAATAAGTCAATAACAGTAATTATTATGGATCATATTAAACATATATTTTTTGACTTAGATCACACCTTGTGGGATTTTAAAAAAAACTCTTCTTTAACATTTAAATTTTTATTAGAGAAATACAACATTCCTGTTAATCTAGAAATATTTTTAGAAATCTACATGCCAATCAATTTTTCTTTATGGAAACTTTACAGAGATGAAAAAATATCTAAGGAGTATTTAAGGCATAACAGGTTAAAATCTGCTTTTGAAAAACTTAATATGGATATATCAGCAGATATTATTGATAAGATGGCAGATGATTATGTGACTCACTTGCCTGATCACAATTTTTTAGTTAAAGATACTTTACTGGTTTTAGATTATTTAGTAAACAATTATGAGTTACATATAATTACCAATGGATTCACTGAAGTTCAAAAGAAAAAAATAACCAACTCTAATCTTGATAAATACTTTTCATGTATTATTGATTCAGAAACAGTAGGAGTCAAAAAGCCTAATTCTAAAGTATTTGAATATGCTTTAAAAGCAGCTGGAGCAACTCAAAAAGAAAGTCTAATGATTGGCGATAATTTAGAAGCAGATATTATAGGAGCATTAAATGCTGGTTTTAGTGCTATTCATTTTAATAATAATAATGAACCGACACATTCACACTGTAAAATAATAACGAACTTAAAATCTTTGAATTCTATTTTATAATTAATAGTTTTTTTGTCGAACTATTTCATATAAAATCGTTCCACATGCTACAGATACATTTAATGATTCTATTTTTCCAAGCATAGGAATTTTAATAAGGTGATCACATAAATTAATTACTGAACTAGACAAACCTTTATCTTCAGAACCCATTACTATTGCTTGAGATTTTTTGAAACTAGTTTGATAGATTGTTTTTTCAGCTTTTTCTGATGCGCCATAGATAGGAACTTCAAATTGTTTTAAAAGAAATAGAGCATCTTTTATATGACCTACTTTACATATAGGGACATTAAATACAGCTCCTGAAGATGTTTTAATGGTGTCTCCATTAACTGGAGCACTCCCACTGGATTGAATTACTATACAATCAACTGCAGCGCATTCAGCAGTTCTAACAATTCCTCCAAAGTTTCTAACATCAGATAGTTGATCTAAAATCAATATAGAAGCAGAATCTTTTTTGGTTTCTAATATCTCACTTAAATCATCGATAGATAAAAACTTAATAGGAGCTATGGTAGCTACAACACCTTGATGATTTTTTGGTGTCAATCTGTTTAACTTTTCAACAGGAACATAGGAAATTTCTATAGATTTCTTTTTTAATGTTTTCATTAATTCATAGGCTGAAGCTCCAGTCAAACCTCTTTGTATAAAGACTCTATTAATGGATTCACCCGAATCTATTGCTTCCATGACAGATCTTATTCCATAAATTTGTGTTGTTTCTTTTTCCATTTATAGCTGAGTGGAATTTAAATAAGTAACAAAACTCTTTAAACTTTCTTTATCCTGAAGATTGAGTTTATTTTCTTTTCTATATTTTTTATATGCTTTTCCATTCAAAAGATTGAGTGCTTGCATTTTATTATGTGATGTAGGTACTATATATGATTTATTGTTGTTAAATATCAAAAAAACACTATTGTCTACCCATTTAGGACTAGGTGATTTTGTGTAACCAGTTGCTGGAGCAGTTACATTAGGTTTTTCTGGCATCTCAATTTTTTTCTGAGGAAAATAATATAACCCATAACTCTCAAGTTTTAAAACTTCTTCTAATACGGCAATTGTATTTTCTGGTTTATTAAGTTTAAATGAAAACAGTTTGTAGATTTCTCCTTCAATTGTTATTGTAACTGTTTCATCTATATCTATAGCACTAGCTTGACTATTCTGATTGCTTTTTATTTCAAATTTTTGTTCTGAAATATCCAGTCTTATTTGTGCATTATACTTTTTTCCATTTGAAAAAATTATTTCTCCTGATTTAAAATCTTTATCTAAGTATGGATTTCCTTTTACTTTTGTATCGTATTCTTTTAATTTATATAAATTCACATTCCCATTTATAAAGAAGTTTGCTGTAGGATCTGCAAATTGTGAAATTGCAGATTGTGAAATCAGTATTATAAAAAGTAGAATTAGTTTTTTCATGTCATGTATTTTTGTGCTAATATAACTAAAACGCCCTTTAGGCTGGTTGTTCAAAATTATAATTAACTAAGTGTTTTATCCATTAATGTTATTGTTTTTTCATTATTTATCTATTTTTAGAAATTTCTGGTTTCATACATTATGATATTTTAGAATTCTCTATATAAAAAAAGCACCCAATAGGGTGCTTTTTTATATTAACAAGTAGGTACTGATTATTTAGTATCCCACCACACTTTTGAATCTTGACTATAACCAGATACTTTAGCAACCGCAGCATCGTGATTTTCTTTGTTTGCACTAGCAGTAGTAGCACCATATCCTAATCTTACAGGAATTCCAGTACCAGTTAACCAGTCTGTAGCACGAGCTAAATTAGGAAAATCTAATCTTCTGTGTTCAGACCAAGCTTCTTCACCTTGCATGTATAATGCTTTCCATTTTTCAGTAGCAATAGTTTCCATTGATGCAGCTGCAACACCAGAAACATAAGTAGCAGCATCAGCTGATGTTACTCCCCATTGAGACATAGAAGCATTAATACCTGCTTCATACCAAGCTTGAGCAGTTCCAGGAACTGACCAACCTCTATGAGCAGCTTCTGCATAACTTAACGCTACTTGAGCGTAAGAAAATAACATACCACCAGCTGTAGCAGCACTTGTTTTAATCACTGAATCAGGTAAATAAGATACCCAAGATTGTAGGATACCAGGTGTTAGAACACCGTAAGGCATTCCTCCATATTCTAATCCATCAACAACTTGATAGTCTACAGCAACTTTTGCACCATTTTCTAATGATCCAGCAGCTGTAACAACAGGCTTCATAAACACATGTACTCTTGGATCAATATTTACACCACCATTATAAAGGTGAGCAAACATTACATCACTAGCAGCAAAGTCATCTCTAGTTGAAAATCTATCTTCCCATGGGCTATCATTTGCATCAGCATCAGTATATGGATAGTGAATATCTCCACCAGATCCAATTACTCCATTATTGTGAGCTTCTAAAAATTTAGATTGAGCTGTAGCAGCATCCACATCTGCAAGTCTTAAGGCCATTACCATTTTCATAGTATTTCCAAACTTTTTCCATGCATCTGCACTTCCGTTAAACATATAGTCTCCACTTAAACCACCACCATCTAGCATACCTAAAGCAGCATCTATTTGAGCAAACATGCCCATATAAACATCTTTTTGATCATCAAATTTTGGCTTTAATTCATCTACACCTTTTAATGCTTGAGAGTAAGGAATTGCTCCCCACCTATCAGTCATTTTTTGGTACATGAAAACTTGTAATAAGTGAGCAACACCCATTTGCATACCAGCTGATCCTGAAGATGAATAAGCTTTTGGATTTGTAGTATTTAAATTAATTACAGTTTGAAGATCCATAAGTGGACCTGTATAGAAACCGTCGAAGTCCCATTGCGTGGTTTCGTAACAAGAATCTTCATTATATGTAATTTCAGAAACTTGTTGAACTAACAATAAAGGATTCACATTACTTACTAAACCAGGAATGTTTCTCATTGCTCCAGTTATAAGAGCACCAGTATTTGCTTTTGAAACTGAGTTTGGATTAAGATTTTCATCTCCAAAGTCAACAGTTTCGCAGGACACGAACAATAAGCTACTTATTGTTAATAATCCGATTATTTTTTGAATTTGTTTTTTCATTGTATATATGATTACTAATTAAAATTTCATGCTTAAGTTAAGACCAAAAGATCTTGCTGATGGTAACTGACCACCTTCACTAGCAAAATCTCCACCTGACCATCCTGCACCTAATTCTGAAGGATCTAGACCTGGAGTTTTTTCACCTCTATAGTCACCCCAATCAGTTGTTTCAGATAAGATAGCTAGGTTTGTTCCAATCACAGCTAAACTAATAGATGAAAAAGGAGTTTTAGCTACTTGGTCAGCATCAAATGTATAACCAAGTCTTACTTGTCTTAACTTAACAAAAGAAGCATCTACTAACCATAGATCATCTCTTGTCCAGTTACCCCAAGCCCATGAATCAGGAGCTCTATATCCATCAGCAACAGTACCATCAGCGTAAACACCTACTTGGTGAATTCCACCACCACTACTAACTGGATCTCTTTTTGGATATCCTTTATCATTTAAACCTGCTGTGTACTCATGAAGACCAGCCGCCATTGAGAACATATCTGTAACAGAATGGTATAAACCTCCATCTTGGAAATCTATATTAACTGCTAAATCCCAATTCTTATATACCAAGTTAGAGTTTATACCTCCAGTAAAGTTTGGCATGATGTTTCCAAGTAATTGATTGTTTTCATACATGTGACTCCCAACGTTTTCACCTGAACCATAGAAAACCCAATTTCCATTTTCATCTTGCATTCTTTTTCTTCCATATAACATTCCCCACTCTTCACCAACGATTTCTTGAAGATCCATACTAGACCATGATAACCATGAGTTTAATATATTTCTTTCAATACCATCGTATATAAAATCAACTGTTTTCTTAACAGTAGCGAAGTTAAAAGAAAGATCCCATCTTAAATCATCAGTTAGAATAGGAGTACCTGAAATCATTGCTTCTATACCAGCAGAAGAAGTCATTTTTGAATTTACACTTAATCCAGTATATCCTGTACTTCCAGCAGAAGAAATTGATACAGGTAAGTTTGAATCTTCTCTGTCAAAATATGTAAGATCAATTCCTAATCTGTTGTTTAAAATCTTCACTTCAAGTCCATATTCCATTTCAGTTCTCATACCACCCGTTAAATTTGGATTAGCAAGAGTGTTTGGAACCGCTAAAGAAGCTAAAGAACCATATGCTGTTCCAGATCCATATACAGGACTCGTTTGGTAAGTTCCAGGAAATATAGGAGCTTCAGAATATCCAGCTCTAAATTTACCAAATGTAATACCGTCTACATCTAATAATTTATTCCATATAAAACTTCCAGATAAACTAAATGTTTCAATTCTGTTTGCATCAGCTGCAGCTGTTGAACCCCAGTCTAATCTGTAAGACCCGTCTAAGTATAACATACTGTCGTATCCTAAAGATACAAGTCCATATGCAGAAACTCTTTTATTACTTGATTTAGAAGTACTGTAATTAGGCTTATCTACAGAATTTGAAAGTATATAAAAATCAGGGATCGCTAGACCACCAGATGTACTTGCGTTTGTTGATGAAGATATATTTTGTCCAGTACCGTATCCTAAAATTGCGCTTACATCAAAATTTGACGTTATTTTCGTGTCATAATTAAGTCTAGCAGCAAATTCATTGCTTTCAGAAAAATAAGATCCTTCACTAAAACTCGCTTGTTGAGATAATGTGTTTGGTCCTATATAACCTCTACCCCATGAATTTTGATTATAAGCTCTTCTTTTAACTTCAACGTTAGCACTAAGGCCATCCATGATGTCATAGTTTAAACCAAAGTTTCCTGAGTAAGTTGAGTTTTTATTATTGTTAGTATTTTGGTACTGCTCGTAATGAGGAGCATCCCAATACTGTGGACGACCATTTCTAGCTGATCTTCTGTTCCAAGTGTAAAATACACCGTTAACATGATAGTTATCTCTAAGTCTGTCCATATCTAATTGTCTTTGCCACCATTGGCTAAAGTTAGATTGTAAACTTCCATATCCACTTGATACATAATTGTCTGTAGCTTGAATCTTTGCATTTAAAGATGCATATACAGTTAATTTATCAGTTGCATTTAAAGAAGTGTTGATATTTACATCATAAGTATCTCTTCCAGCATTAGGAACAGGTAACGTACCGTTTGTAGCACGTGCTGTAGTTCTAAAGCTAAAATCTTCACCACCTTTAGCAAATGATAAACTTGTACTTGACATCATACCAGTTTCAAAGAAATTCTTAATGTTGTTTGGATTTGGAGACCAACCTCTAGTTTGTCCATATTCTGGAAGACCAGGAATCCAAGAATCCCAGTGTCTAGCTTGTCTACCATCTAATGCTGGACCCCAAGATTCGTCAGCTGCATAATATGGAATATTTTGTCCATTAAATGCTGCCCATGAAGCAGGATCTGTTGCAGGGTCGTAAGTAAAAGTACCCATTGTTTGTGAATAACCACCACCATACTCATTTTGGTATGGGTGAAGTCTACTAATGTTACTAATTACAGTATTGTGATCAACAGAAATATATGATTCACCTGCTTTAGCTTTTTTAGAAGTAATTATAATTACACCACTTTTTGCTTCAGACCCATAAAGAGCAGTTGCAGCAGCACCCTTAAGTACCGTGATGTTATCTATATTGTCAGTATTAATATCAGTACTTGCTACTTTAATACCATCAACTACATATAAAATATCTTTTTCACCTCTTAAACGAATAGCACTTGGCTCATAAGTTGAACTAGTTCCAGAAATTACCTGTACACCAGCTACTTTACCTGCAAGAGCAGTTCTAAAGTCAAGTTCTTTTGTTTTGGTTAAAGCATCTCCGCTAACTGCTTGCTGAGCATAACCAAGAGACTTAGCCTCTCTAGTAATACCAAGTGCAGTAACGACTACTTCTTCTAGAGCAGTGTCAGAAGAAAGAGATACGTTAATTGATGCAGATGCTCCAACAGTTACGTTTTGAGAAGTCATCCCAGTAAAGCTAAAGGAAAGAACATCTCCCTCATTTGCTGTAATTGAATAAGCTCCATCAAAATCAGTAGTAACACCATTTGATGTTCCTACAACTTGAACAGTAGCCCCCGGAAGTGGTACACCAGAGTTATCGGTAACAGTACCGCTAACACTCTTTTGTGCAAAACTCCATTGAAACATTATCATGAATGATAACGTTAAAAACTTAAGTAAATTTGTTTTCATAGTTAGTTTTAAATTATTATTTGATCTGCAAAAATGTTAATTAAAAGTTAATAAAACAACAATTATTTCATTTATATATTTTTTATTTCCGTTCCTCCTCATATAACCTCTTGTTTTTTTATGATAATAATTTACACTTATAATTCCCATATCTGTAACATAACGTCGTTAATATTGCGATTAATGCTGATTGTTGCATAAACAACTGTATTATTAATTTCGATAACTTCTTTAAATTTTAATACTAATATTAAAATTACCAGAAAATTTAGGTCAGATGTTTTTTAAAAAAATAAACCAATACATATTATGTTTACATATATAGTTTTCAATTACTTGTATAAAACAACTCTTGTCATATATATATATACTTTATCGTGTCGTTTATGATTTATTTCTATATATTTTTTAAATTCCATTTGATTAGTTCTAAAATTAATTTACATTTGCACGCCCAAATAGGGGATAAAATAATTATTAAGAAAGTATATGCCTACAATATCACAGTTGGTTCGAAAAGGAAGATCTAAGATTACTAAGAAAAGTAAATCTGCTGCCTTGGTTTCATGTCCTCAAAAAAGAGGGGTTTGCACAAGAGTATATACTACTACTCCTAAGAAACCTAATTCTGCTATGAGAAAAGTTGCAAGGGTTAGATTAACCAATGGAACGGAAATCAATGCATACATTCCTGGAGAAGGTCACAACCTTCAAGAGCATTCAATTGTATTGGTTAGAGGAGGTAGAGTTAAAGATTTACCTGGTGTTAGATACCATATTGTTAGAGGAGCATTGGATACTGCTGGTGTTGAAGGAAGATTGCAAAGAAGATCTAAGTATGGCGCAAAGCGTCCTAAAAAATAAATTTAATTGATGACGTTCAAATTTAATTTTGAACCTCTCTAAAACTAAAATAAATGAGAAAAAGTAAGGCAAAGAAAAGACCGTTATTACCTGATTCAAGGTTTAATGATCAATTAGTTACTAGATTTGTCAATAACCTAATGTGGAGTGGTAAAAAATCCACAGCTTTTGCACTTTTTTATGATGCTATCGATATCATTGAAGAAAAAAAGCAAAATGAAGAAAAAACTTCCCTTCAAGTTTGGAAAGATGGTTTGTCGAATGTTATGCCCCACGTTGAAGTAAGAAGTAGACGTGTTGGTGGTGCTACCTTCCAAATTCCAATGCCAATTAGACCAGATAGAAAAATTTCCATGGCTATGAAATGGTTAATTACTGCTGCAAGAAAACGAAATGAAAAGTCAATGGCTTTAAAATTAGCTTCTGAAATTCTAGCAGCTGAAAAAGAAGAAGGAGCTGCTGTAAAAAAGAGAACCGATGTTCATAAAATGGCTGAAGCCAATAAAGCATTTTCACACTTTAGATTTTAATATACAATGGCTAGAGATTTAAAATTCACTCGTAATATTGGTATTGCTGCTCACATTGATGCAGGAAAAACTACTACAACTGAACGTATATTGTTTTACACGGGAGTTAGTCATAAAATCGGCGAGGTTCATGATGGTGCTGCCACTATGGATTGGATGGAGCAAGAACAAGAAAGAGGAATTACCATTACATCTGCAGCTACAACCTGTACTTGGAATTTTCCAACTAATCATGGAGAGAAAAATGATGAGTCTAAACCTTATCACTTTAATATTATAGACACACCGGGTCACGTTGATTTTACTGTTGAGGTTAATAGATCTTTAAGAGTTTTAGATGGCTTAGTTTTCTTATTTAGTGCTGTTGATGGTGTTGAGCCACAATCTGAAACTAATTGGAGACTGGCAGATAATTATAAGGTTCCAAGAATAGGCTTTGTAAATAAGATGGATAGACAAGGTGCAAACTTTATAAATGTTTGTAACCAAATTAAGTCCATGCTAAAATCTAATGCTGTCCCAATAGTTTTACCAATTGGTGATGAGGATAATTTTAAAGGAATTGTTGATTTAGTTAGAAATCAAGCAATTGTATGGCATGAAGACAATATGGGTGCAACTTTTGATATTGTTGACATTCCTGCAGATATGAAAGAGGAAGTTCATGAGTATAGAGCTAATTTGATTGAAGCTGTTGCGGAATATGATGATGCTTTACTTGAAAAATTCTTTGAAGATCCTGATTCTATTTCTGAAGATGAAGTTCATGAAGCATTGAGAAAAGCTACTCAAGACATGAGTATTATTCCAATGATTTGTGGTTCGGCTTTTAAAAATAAAGGGGTTCAATTTCTTTTAGATGGTGTTTGTAGATACTTACCTTCTCCTTTGGATAAGGAAGCTATTATTGGAATTGATCCTAAAACAGATTTAGAAATTGAAAGAAAACCTAATGTTTCTGAACCATTTGCTGCTTTAGCTTTTAAAATTGCTACTGATCCGTTTGTAGGTAGATTGGCTTTTTTTAGAGTTTACTCTGGAAGATTAGATGCTGGTTCTTACATACTAAATAATAGATCTGGAAATAAAGAAAGAATTTCTAGAATTTTCCAAATGCATGCCGATAAGCAAAATTCCGTTCCTTTTATTGAAGCGGGTGATATTGGTGCTGCTGTTGGATTTAAAGATATTAAGACTGGAGATACATTAAGTTCTGAAAAGCATCCTATTGTTTTAGAAAGTATGAATTTTCCTGATCCAGTAATTGGTATTGCAGTTGAGCCTAAAACGAAAGCAGATGTAGACAAATTAGGAATGGCGCTTGGTAAATTAGCTGAAGAGGATCCTACTTTTCAAGTTAAAACAGATGAGGCTTCTGGGCAAACAATTATTTCTGGTATGGGTGAACTTCACTTAGATATTCTTGTTGATAGATTAAGAAGAGAATTTAAAGTTGAAGTAAATCAAGGTCAACCACAAGTTGAATATAAAGAGGCTATTACGGCAATTGCTGATCATCGTGAAATTTATAAAAAACAATCAGGTGGTAGAGGGAAATTTGCTGATATTTCCTTTACTATGGAGCCTGCTGAAGAAGGTAAAACTGGTTTAGAGTTTGTTAATAAGATAAAGGGTGGTAATGTTCCTAGAGAATTTATTCCATCTATAGAGAAAGGTTTTAAAGAGGCTATGAAAAATGGTCCTTTAGCTGGTTTTGAAATGGATGCGATGAAAGTTACCTTAAATGATGGTTCTTTTCATGCAGTCGATTCAGATTCTATTTCTTTTGAACTTGCTGCTAAGATTGGATATAAGAAAGCTGCAAAGATGGCTAAGTCTGTTATAATGGAACCAATAATGAAATTAGAAGTTTTAACTCCGGAAGAAAATATGGGTGATGTAGTTGGTGACCTTAATAGAAGAAGAGGATTAGTAAATAATATGGATGATAGAGCTGGTGCTAAAGTTGTAAAAGGTTTAGTCCCATTATCAGAAATGTTTGGTTATGTAACATCACTTAGAACTTTAAGTTCAGGTAGAGCTACATCAACTATGGAATTTGATCACTATGCTGCAACACCTAAAAATGTTTCAGATGAGGTGATAGCATCAATAAACGGGACAAAAGATTAATACCAATAAAATGAGTCAAAAAATTAGAATAAAATTAAAATCTTACGACTTCAATTTGGTTGATAAGTCTGCAGAGAAAATTGTTAAGACTGTCAAAGCAACTGGGGCGATAATTACAGGACCTATTCCTTTACCAACACACAAGAAGATATTTACTGTGTTGAGATCTCCTCACGTTAACAAAAAATCAAGAGAACAATTTCAATTATCTTCTTATAAAAGATTATTGGATATATACAGTTCTTCATCAAAAACAATTGACGCTTTAATGAAGCTTGAACTGCCTAGTGGAGTTGAAGTTGAAATTAAAGTATAATTAATTTAAAATTAGAAAATAATGTCTGGGTTGATCGGAAAAAAAATAGGTATGACAAGCATTTATGATGAAAATGGTAAAAATTTACCATGTACAGTCATTCAAGCAGGTCCTTGTGTTGTTACTCAGATTAAATCTGATGAGGTTGACGGTTATAGTGCAATTCAATTAGGTTTTAATGATAAAAACGAAAAACACACGACTAATGCTGAAGCAGGTCATTTTAAAAAATCAAAAACTTCTGCTAAATATAAATTAGTTGAATTTCAAAATTTTAAACAAGATGTGAATCTTGGTGATTCAATTTCAGTTGAACACTTTACAGAAGGTGAGTTTGTTGATGTTTCTGGAACTTCAAAAGGAAAAGGTTTTCAGGGGGTTGTTAAAAGACATGGTTTTGCTGGAGTTGGGCAAGCTACTCATGGTCAGCACAATAGATTAAGAGCACCTGGTTCTATTGGTGCTGCTTCTTATCCTGCAAGAGTATTTAAGGGAATGAGAATGGCTGGAAGAATGGGTAACGAAACAATTACTGTTCAAAATCTTAAGGTTATTAAAGTTGTTGCTGAAAAAAACATACTTGTTGTAAAAGGTTGTGTTCCTGGACACAAAAACTCATACGTAATAATTAGAAAATAATGAAAGTATCTGTTTTAAACATAAAAGGAAAGGATACAGGAAGATCGGTAGAACTTTCTAAGTCTATTTTTGAAGTTACACCTAATGATCATTCTATTTATCTTGATGTAAAAAGATTTTTAGCAAATAATCGTCAGGGAACTAATAAAACTAAAGAGAGAGCTGAGATTACTGGAAGTACTAGAAAAATTAAAAAACAAAAGGGTACAGGAACTGCAAGAGCAGGTAGTATTAAGAATCCTCTTTTTAGAGGTGGTGGTACTATATTTGGCCCTAGAGTAAGATCTTATTCTCAAAAACTCAACAAAAACGTTAAGCGTTTAGCTAGAAGATCAGCTCTTAGTTTAAAATTAAAAGCGAAAGCTGTTTCTGTTATTGAAGATTTTGATTTTGAATCACCTAAAACTAAGTCATTTACAGATATTATTAATGCTTTAGATCTTCAGGGTAAAAAGTCTCTTTTTATCTTGGGTGGGATTAATAAAAATGTATATTTGTCCGCACGTAATTTAGAGCGTAGTAAAGTTATAACTAACTCAGAAATAAGTACTTACGGCATAATGAATGCTCAACATTTGATTTTTTTGGAGAGCTCATTAGAACAAATTGAATCAAATTTAAGTTAATATGGATATTTTACTTAAGCCAGTTATAACAGAAAAAGCTACTGCTGATAGTGAGCTTAAAAATAGATTTACTTTTTTAGTAAATACTAATGCTAATAAAGTTCAAATTAAAAAAGCTGTAGAAAGCACTTATGGTGTTTCTGTTGATAAGGTTAGAACCATGAGATATGGTGCAGAAAGAAGAACTAGATACACTAAAACTGGAATTCAAAGAGGAAAATCTGTGACTACCAAAAAAGCGATAGTTCAGATTTCAGAGGGGGATACAATCGATTTTTATAATAAACTTTAAAATATATACAATGTCAGTTAAAGCACTAAAACCTATCACACCTGGACAAAGAGGAAGAGTTGTCAATGGTTTTGATGCCATTACAACAGATAAGCCTGAAAAGAGTTTACTTTCTTCAAAGAAAAGATCTGGTGGTAGAAATAGTCAAGGTAAAATGACTATGAAATTTATTGGTGGTGGACATAAAAAAAGATATAGAATAATTGATTTTAAAAGAGATAGACATGATGATGTTTCTGAAGTAATGTCTATTGAATATGATCCGAATAGAACGGCTTTTATTGCCCTTACTAAATTTGAAGACAATGAGAAGCGTTACATTATTGCTTTGAAAGGATTGAAAGTTGGACAAAAAATTGTTTCTGGTTCTAAGAAATCTCCAGATATTGGTAATTGTTTGCCTTTGTCTGATATTCCTTTAGGAACAATAATTTCTTCAATAGAAATGCAACCTGGTAAAGGTGCTGCTATTGCAAGAAGCGCAGGTTCTTTTGCTCAGTTAATGGCAAGGGACGGTAAATTTGCAACTCTTAAGATGCCATCTGGTGAAATTAGATTGATTTTATCAGTTTGCTATGCTACAATTGGTTCTGTATCTAATTCAGATCACCAATTAACTGTTCATGGTAAGGCTGGTTCTAAACGTTGGCTAGGTAGAAGACCTAGAACACGTCCTGTCGCAATGAATCCTGTTGATCATCCTATGGGTGGTGGTGAAGGTCGTGCATCTGGTGGGCATCCTAGATCTAAGAAAGGTATTCCTGCTAAAGGATATAAAACACGTGATAAGAAGAAAGCGAGTAACAAATATATAATTGAAAGAAAAAAGAAGTAAATAAATGGCACGTTCACTAAAAAAAGGACCTTACGTTCATTACAGTTTAATTAAAAAAGTTCAAACGAATTTGGACTCCAAAAAAAAGGCTGTTATTAAAACTTGGTCGAGAGCTTCAATGATAATTCCAGATTTTGTCGGACAAACTATAGCCGTTCATAATGGACGTCAGTTTGTTCCGGTTTATATAACTGAAAACATGGTAGGTCATAAATTAGGAGAATTTTCTCCAACACGCTCATTCCGTGGTCATGCTGGTGCGAAAAATAAAGGAAGAAAATAATTTAATTTGCAATGGGATTAAGAAAAAGACAAAGTGCCGAAAAAATTAAGGAAGCTAAAAAAAGCATTGCTTTTGCTAAACTTAATAATTGCCCAACATCTCCTCGTAAAATGAGAATTGTTGCTGACTCAGTTAGGGGCAAGAAAGTGGATATGGCTTTAACTATATTAAAGTTCAGCCAGAAAGAAGCTTCAGGAAAACTTGAAAAGCTTTTAATATCTGCAATTTCTAATTGGCAATCAAAAAATGGGGATGCTGATGTAGAGCAAGCTAATTTATTTGTAAAAGAAATCAGAGTTGATGGAGGAAGTATGCTAAAAAGACTTAGACCTGCTCCTCAAGGAAGAGCACATAGAATAAGAAAACGTTCAAATCACGTAACCTTAGTATTAGAATCACAAACAATAGATAGTTAATATGGGACAAAAAACAAATCCAGTAGGGATTAGATTAGGTATTATTAGAGGTTGGGAATCTAATTGGTATGGTGGAAGAGACTATGGTGATAAGTTAGCTGAAGACTACAAACTAAGAAAATATATTTTTGCGCGTTTAGCAAAAGCTAGTGTTTCTAGAGTAATTATTGAGAGAACATTAAAATTAGTTACTCTTACAATTACAACAGCAAGACCGGGAATTATTATTGGAAAAGCTGGACAGGAAGTTGATAAGTTAAAAGAAGAATTAAAGAAATTGTCTGGTAAAGAAGTTCAATTAAATATTATTGAAATTAAAAGACCTGAACTTGAAGCTCAGTTAGTTGGTTCAAGTATCGCTAGACAAATTGAAAGTAGAATTTCATATAGAAGAGCTATTAAAATGGCAATCACTGCTTCAATGAGAATGAATGCAGAAGGAATAAAAATTCAAATATCTGGTCGTTTAAATGGAGCTGAAATGGCGAGATCAGAGATGTATAAAGAAGGAAGAATTCCATTATCAACCTTTAGAGCTGATATTGATTATGCTTTAGTTGAAGCGCAAACTACTTATGGAAAACTAGGTATCAAAGTTTGGATTATGAAAGGTGAAGTTTATGGAAAACGTGAATTATCTCCACTTGTAGGAATGAGTTTAAGCTCTCCTAAATCTCAAGGAGGAGGTCCATCAAAAGGAAGAAATCAACAAAGAAGAAGATAATTAAATATATATTTTAGATGTTATCACCGAAAAAAACAAAATTTAGGAAAATGCAGACAGGCCGTATGAAAGGTCTTTCACAGAGAGGAAATATCCTATCTAACGGAATGTTTGGAATTAAGTCTTTAGACTCTAGTTTTTTAACATCAAGACAAATAGAAGCGGCTCGTGTTGCAGCAACAAGGTACATGAAGCGAGAAGGTCAGTTATGGATTAAGATTTTTCCGGATAAGCCAATTACTAAAAAGCCATTAGAAGTTAGGATGGGTAAAGGTAAGGGTGCTCCAGAATATTTTGTAGCTGTTGTTAAGCCAGGTAGAATTATGTTTGAAGTTGCTGGTGTACCAATAGAAATAGCAAAAGAAGCTTTGAGACTTGCAGCTCAGAAACTTCCAGTTCAAACTAGGTTTATCATTGCAAGAGATTTTGAAGCATAAATTTATATAATGAAACAAAAAGAAGTAAAAGAATTATCGATTGAAGAATTAGGCGAAAAATTGCAGTCTTTTAAGAAAGAATTGTCAGAAATGAAAATGACACATGCTATTTCACCTATTGAGAACCCTATGCAAATCAAAAATTTAAGAAAAACTGTTGCAAGGATAAATACTGAATTAACCTTAAGGTCTATTCAAGAATAATATTATTTATTAATGGAAACAAGAAATTTAAGAACAGAAAGAATAGGAATTGTTACTAGCAATAAAATGGAAAAATCTATTGTAGTTGCTGAAGTTAACAAAGTAAAGCATCCCATGTATGGTAAAATCGTTTTAAAGACCAAAAAATATGTTGCGCATGATCAAGAAAACGAATGCAATATTGGAGATACAGTTAAAATAATGGAAACAAGACCTTTGAGCAAATCAAAATGCTGGAGACTTGTTCAAATTTTAGAAAGAGCTAAATAATTATGTTACAACAAGAATCAAGATTATCAGTAGCGGATAACACAGGGGCAAAAGAAGTGTTAACTATAAGAGTATTAGGTGGAACTAAAAGAAGATATGCTTCTGTTGGTGACAAAATAGTTGTTACGGTTAAGCATTCTACTCCAAATGGTACTGTTAAAAAAGGACAAGTTTCTACTGCCGTAGTAGTTAGAACTAAAAAAGAAGTTAGAAGAAAAGACGGCTCATACATTAGATTTGATGATAATGCATGTGTTTTGTTAGATGCAGCTGGAGAAATGAGAGGGACAAGAGTTTTTGGTCCTGTTGCTAGAGAATTAAGAGATAAAAAATTCATGAAAATTGTTTCACTAGCACCTGAAGTTTTATAATTTACAATTATGACTAAAATTAAAATAAAAACAGGAGATCAAGTAAAAGTTTTAGCTGGAGATCATAAAGGATCTGAAGGTAAAGTTGTTAAACTATTTAGATCTAAAAGATTAGCAATTGTGGAAGGAGTTAATTTGGTTAAAAAACACAATAAGCCTAGTTCTGAAAACCCTAAAGGGGGTATAATAGAGAAAGAAGCTCCATTACATATTTCTAACCTATCGTTGTTAACATCAAAAGGTGAAACAACAAGAGTTGGATTTAAAATAATTGATGGTAAAAAAAGTAGAATAGCATTAAAATCCGATGAAATAATTTAATTATGAGTTACCAGCCTAGATTAAAAAAAGAGTTTAACGAAAGAATTGTGCCTGCTTTAAAGGAGGAGTATTCTTACAAGAACGTTATGATGGTTCCTAAGCTTAAGAAAATTGTGATTAGCAAAGGAGTTGGAGGAGCTGTTGCTGATAAAAAGTTAATAGATCATGCCATTGAAGAATTATCAACTATTTCAGGTCAGAAAGCTATTCATACAATGTCTAAAAAAGATGTTGCTAATTTTAAATTAAGAAAAGGTGTTCCTATTGGAGCTAAGGTTACTCTTAGATCTGAAAGAATGTATGAATTTTTAGATAGACTAATTACATCAGCTCTGCCAAGAGTTCGTGATTTTCAAGGAATTAAAGCTTCTGGTTTTGATGGAAGAGGAAATTATAACTTGGGAGTTACTGAGCAAATTATATTTCCAGAAATTGATATTGATAAGGTAAATAAAATATCAGGAATGGATATAACATTTGTAACAAGTGCAAATACTGATAAGGAAGCTAAATCGTTATTAACTGAGTTAGGTTTACCATTTAAAAAGAATTAATATGGCTAAAGAATCAATGAAGGCCCGTGAGGTCAAAAGAGCAAAATTATGCGCTAAGTATGCAGACAAAAGAAAGGCTTTAAAAAAAGCTGGTGATTACGAAGCGTTACAAAAGCTTCCTAAAAACTCATCTCCTGTAAGAGCTCATAACAGATGTAAATTAACAGGAAGACCAAAGGGATATATAAGACAATTTGGTATTTCTAGGGTAATGTTTAGAGAAATGGCTAATCAAGGTTTAATACCAGGAGTTAGAAAAGCTAGCTGGTAATTTAATTAAAAATATATAATGAATACAGATCCAATTGCAGATTATTTAACAAGAATTAGAAACGCTAATAGTGCTGGTCACAAGGTTGTTGTAATTCCGTCATCTAATGTTAAAAAAGAAATGACTAAAATTCTTTTTGACCAGGGATATATCTTAAGCTATAAGTTTGAGGAAGATTCAGTACAAGGAACAATCAAAATTGCTCTTAAGTACGATTCTTTCACAAAAGATCCTGTGATTAAAAAACTAGATAGAATTAGTAAACCAGGTTTAAGAAAATATTCTAGATCTGAAAGTTTACCTAGAGTTTTAAACGGTTTAGGAATTGCTATAGTTTCAACTTCTAAAGGACTTATGACTGGTAAAAAAGCAAAACAATCTAATATTGGCGGAGAAATTCTCTGTTATGTGCATTAAAAAAGAATTTAAAAATGTCTAGAATAGGTAAAAACCCAATATCAATCCCAGAAGGAGTTTCAGTTGAAATTCAATCTAATGTTGTAGTAGTTAAAGGTAAGCTAGGTGAATTATCTCAATCTTTTGATACTGTTACGGTTGAAAAAATTGAAAACACTTTAGTGGTTTCAAGATCGTCTGATTCTAAACCAATGAAAGCAAAACACGGTTTATATCGTTCTTTGTTTTCAAACATGATTCAAGGAGTAAATACTGGTTGGACTAAAGACCTAGAATTAGTTGGGGTTGGATACAGAGCATCTAATGAAGGTCAAAAACTAGAGTTAGCATTAGGTTTTTCTCATAATATTGTATTTATGATACCTAGTGAAGTTAAAGTAGAGGCTATTGCTGAAAAGGGTAAGAACCCTATTATAAAGTTAAATTCTTTTGACAAGCAATTAATTGGCTCTATTGCGGCAAAAATTAGAGGTTTTAGAAAGCCGGAGCCATATAAAGGTAAAGGTGTTAGATATGTTGGAGAAGAAATTCGTAGAAAAGCAGGTAAATCTGCATAAATAAAACAAAATGAGTTTATCAAAAGTAAATAAGAGAAATAAAATTAAAAGAAGAATCAGAAAACACGTTCTTGGAATTGAAGGTCGCCCAAGATTGTCTGTCTTTAGAAGTAATAAAGAAATTTATGCTCAACTAGTAGATGATGTTTCTGGTAAAACACTAGTTTCAGCTTCATCTAGAGATAAAGATGTTGCCGACAATTCTAAAACAAGAATTGAGTTATCAAAATTAGTTGGTGCTTCTATTGGTAAAAAGGCAGTTGATGCTGGTATAGATAAAATTGGTTTCGATAGAAGTGGTTATTTATATCATGGAAGAGTAAAATCATTAGCAGAAGGTGCTAGAGAAGCAGGACTTAAATTTTAATTATGAAGAACAATAGAAATGAGTTTGTTAAACCTGGAGGACTAGATTTAAAAGATAAATTAGTTAGTATCCAAAGAGTAACAAAAGTTACAAAAGGTGGTAGAGCTTTTGGTTTTACTGCTATAGTAATAGTTGGTGATGAAAATGGTACTGTTGGACATGGTTTAGGTAAATCTAAAGATGTTGCTACATCGATTGCTAAAGCTGTTGAAGACGCTAAAAAGAATTTAGTTAAAATTCCATTATACAAAGGAACTCTTCCTCATGAACAAAAAGGAAAGCACGGTGGAGCTAAGGTATTTATGAAACCTGCATCTCAAGGTACAGGAGTTATAGCAGGTGGAGCAGTTAGAGCTGTATTAGAGTCTTTGGGTGTTCAAGATGTTTTATCAAAATCTCAAGGATCTTCAAATCCTCATAATGTTGTTAAAGCTACTTTTGACGCATTATTAAGGTTAAGAAATGCTAACACGGTAGCTAGTGAAAGAGGAATAACATTAGAAAAAGTTTTTAACGGATAACATAATGGCACTAATTAAAATAAAAAAAGTCAGAAGCGAAATTAAAAGACCTGCAAATCAAAAGAAAACTCTTTTGGCATTAGGTTTGAAAAAGATAGGACAGGTAGTAGAACATCAAGACACACCTAGTATCGTCGGAATGATTAATAAAGTAAAACATTTAGTTACTGTTATTAAATAAATATAAATATGAATTTAAGTAATTTAAAACCTAAAGAAGGATCTATTCATAATTCTAAAAAAAGAATTGGTAGAGGACAAGGCTCTGGTAAAGGTGGCACAGCTACAAGAGGTCACAATGGACAGAAATCTCGTTCTGGATATTCTAAAAAACTAGGATTTGAGGGTGGGCAAATGCCACTTCAAAGAAGAGTTCCGAAATTTGGTTTTACAAATATTAATAGAATTGAATATCAACCTGTGAATTTAGATACTATTCAATCCTTAATTGATAATAAAAAGGTTAAAGGTTCTATGGATGTTCAATCGTTTATAGATAATGGTTTAACCAAAAAGAAAGATTTAGTTAAAATATTAGCAACTGGTAAAATTAATTCTCCAATTAAAATAACCGCTCATAAATTTTCAGCTTCTGCAAAAGCAGCAATTGAAAAGAGTGGAGGAGAAGCTATAACATTATAATTTTATGTCTAAGTTTATTGAAACATTAAAGAATATCTGGAATATTGAAGAGCTAAGAAATAGAATTTTTTTAACTCTTTTCTTTCTTGCTATATACCGTCTTGGAGCACAAGTGGTTCTTCCTGGTATTGATTCTGTTCAATTAGCTGAGTTATCAAATAGAACTCAAGGAGGTGGTCTTTTAGGGATTTTAAATGCATTTACTGGAGGAGCCTTTGCTAATGCTTCAGTTTTTGCATTAGGAATAATGCCTTATATTTCTGCTTCTATTGTTGTTCAGTTAATGGGGATAGCTATTCCTTATCTACAAAAACTTCAAAAAGAAGGTGAAAGTGGAAGAAAAACAATTAATCAAATAACAAGATGGTTAACTATTCTTATATGCGTAGTTCAAGCTCCTGCTTATTTATATAGTTTAGGTGCTTTGGGGGTTCCTGATAGTGCTTTTATAATGGGTAAAGGTTTCGGTTTTATCGCTCCATCTGTAATCATTTTAGTTACAGGTTGTATTTTTGCTATGTGGTTAGGTGAGAAAATTACTGACAGAGGAATTGGAAATGGAATTTCTTTATTAATTACTGTTGGTATTATTGCGTCTCTTCCTGGTTCTTTTGCTCAAGAGTTTGCTTCAAGAGTAACAGAGAGTAATGGCGGAATGATACTAATATTAATGGAACTAGTTATTTGGGTTGTAGTTATTGCTCTTTCAGTATTATTAGTTCTTGCTGTGAGGCAAATTCCAGTTCAATACGCTAGAAGAACTGCTTCAGGTGGTTTTGATAAAAATCAAGCTGGTACAAGACAATATATTCCTTTAAGATTAAATGCTTCAGGTGTAATGCCAATTATTTTTGCTCAAGCAATTATGTTTGCACCAGCATACCTTGGTCAGTTAATGGGTAGTGATTCAAATATTGGCCAATGGATGCAAGCTTCTTTTTCTGATATGTTTGGACTTTGGTATAATATATTATTTGGATTTTTAATAATTGTGTTTACTTACTTTTATACGGCTATTACTGTTCCAACAAATAAAATGTCAGATGATTTGAAAAGAAGTGGAGGTTTTGTTCCAGGAATAAGGCCTGGAAGTGAAACTGCAGAGTTTTTAGATAAAATTATGTCTTTAATTACTTTTCCAGGTTCGATATTTTTAGCTGCACTTTCAGTTTTACCTGCAATTGTAGTGCAAATTATAGGTATGCAACAAGGCTGGGCATTATTTTATGGAGGTACTTCTCTTTTAATAATGGTTGGAGTAGCAATTGACACAATACAACAAATTAATGCCTATTTATTAAATAGACATTATGATGGGCTAATGAAAACTGGTAAAAAAAGAAAATTAGTATAATATGGCAAAACAAGCAGCTATAGAACAAGACGGAACTATTATTGAAGCTCTATCTAATGCAATGTTTAGAGTAGAACTTCAAAATGGTCATGTTGTAACTGCTCATATCTCAGGAAAAATGAGAATGCATTATATTAAATTATTACCAGGTGATAAAGTTAAATTAGAAATGAGTCCATACG
>ERZ890510.685-NODE-685-length-25598-cov-6.727244_pt1 | contig 25598 bp, 25 predicted proteins | sample MGYA00521265_ERZ890510 | MGnify/ENA primary metagenome ERZ890510 (study PRJEB32303, sample SAMEA104408624) | aquatic metagenome | biome: Brackish water; feature: Chemocline; material: water | place: Baltic Sea | collected 2014-10-26T21:54:00 | depth 110 m ... | reverse complement strand
CCTTCTTTTTCAGTCTGTAGGTTTGTTATGTTTTGTTTTCTTAACATCTACTAAAAATACTGAATTTTTATTAATTAGTATATTTGATTAAACCAATTTAAGGAACTCTAAATTGGGATTCGTTTCCTTAAATAACACTTGGGAGTGTGTTTGATGTTGGGAGAGTTTTGTGATATGAGATAGGTTTTTTTCATTCCCTATATTCCAATAATATTTTTTTCTCTCTTCATCATTTATTTGATAAGGATTCTGTCATTCCAAATACAATTTTTTTGTGTTCATCACTCAACTTCTTAAACATTTTTAAGAGTTTACTATCTATATTTTCTGATGTTGGGTCTAAACTATATAAACCTCTACTTTTTAACACATCTTTTTGAGTAACTGAAATGTATTTAGAGAACTCAGAGAAGGTTTTATGACCACTAAGTTTCATAATGGTTGAGTAATCCATATTACCCATATCAATTGAGTTTTTGATGAACCCTCTACGACCACTATGAGATGATATCATATGGTGTAATGGTTGAGGTATGTCATTAATAACTTCTGAACCTTTCAACATCGGTTTTGAAACCATTCTATTGAATCTTAAATCCTTTAGAAGGTTCTTTAGTTGTTTGTTGAATTTCTGTTGGGAAACCTTCGGAAAAAGGTGTTGGTCTAATGACTTACCTCTACTATACTTAGTGTATATAAAACCACTAATATCATTCAATGGAACACTTACTGATTTCTTAGTTTTTGATTGAGTCCAATTAATTAATTGAGTTTTTCTATCAAAGTTCATATCACTAACTCTAATTACCCTAACATCACCAATTCTCATACCTGTTGAGTTCAACCAACAAAAGATATCTTTTACCAATTCCCAATTAGTAATCTTCAGAACTCCTCCGTATTTTTTCTTATTCTTCCCCTTGAGTTCATCTTCTACAATTCTTATGTTTAGTTTTTCTAATAACTTACTCTCATTTTTTTCAGAATAATTCCATTTCTGAGAGTTAAATAATTTAATAACCTCATCAGTTTGTAAATAAACTTTTTCATCAACCTCATAGGTTTGTTCCAACTTTAATTTTGGTTTTACTTTGATGTATCCGTTCTGATGAGAGTAGTATAAGAACCCACTTAAATTATCGTAGATTTTATTTACATATGAGTTTGATAAACTTTTAGTGTTCCATAGGTAATCATTGAACTCAGTTTGGAAAAGAAGAGTTTTTTTAACTATCCATTCGTATGTGATTCTTCGTTTCTTCAGAATTTCAAAGTTTCTAAGATGATTTTCTAATGTTTTGAGGGTTTTAAGATACCCATATGATTTTAACTTCTTTATTTCTAAATACTCTTCGTAACCATTCCAAAAATCTAATAATTCAGTAATATCATCATCTCTATCTTCAACGAGTTCCTCATATCTTAGTTTAACTCTCTTAGGGGTAACAACATCATCATCTTCATTTAAATCAGTGATGATGTTATCTAAATCTTTACGTATTCTATTAAGAGATTTGTTAAGAAAATTATATCTAGGATGAGATATTTTGATACTACCATTTTTAAAATCTTTTGGTTTAACAAAGACATCGGTTGAAATCTTTATATCACCAACCTTACTTCTTATACGATAATATATCTCACATTCACCACTTTTATTAGGTTGTTGTTCTTTGAGGTATAATGAGAGTTTCATAGTACCAATTTAAAGAAAATCTATGAATTTGGGTACTGATATGGGTACTAAAAGAAAAAACTCTTTATAAAACACTGAAAATCAGTTAGTTATAAAGAGTTTTGTCGGGGTGGCAGGATTCGAACCTGCGACCTCCGCGTCCCAAACGCGGCGCGATAACCGGGCTACGCTACACCCCGAGGTGAGCGGCGCAAATATAGTATTATTTCAAAAATCATCAAACATTATATGACATTTATAAGATAATAATTTATGATGATAACTTTTTATACTTTTTTACTCTTAAAAGTCTCAATTATTTTAAATTTATGTTTTAAAAATTATACTATGTCAATAGAAAGAATTAAAACATTGATTATTGGATCAGGACCTGCAGGTTATTCAGCAGCTATTTACGCTTCAAGGGCAGATTTAAACCCAGTTTTATACACTGGTATGGAGCCAGGAGGTCAGTTAACTACTACCACGGAAGTAGATAATTTTCCAGGTTATCCGGAAGGAGTGGATGGACCCTCAATGATGGTAGATCTTCAAAAGCAAGCTGAAAGGTTTGGAACTGAAGTTAGGATAGGATTAGTAACTAAAGTAGATTTTAGTAATAAAATTGGAGGCATTCATAAAGTTATAGTAGATGAAAAATTAGAGATTGAAGCTGAAACTATAATCATATCTACCGGAGCTACTGCAAAATATTTAGGCATCCCATCAGAACAGAGGTTAAGAGGTGGTGGTGTTTCTGCTTGTGCTGTTTGTGATGGATTTTTTTATAAAGGACAAGATGTAGCTATAGTGGGCGGTGGCGACACTGCAGCTGAGGAAGCTACTTATTTAGCTAACATTTGCTCTAAGGTAACTATGATTGTTAGAAAAGGTGAAATGAAAGCTTCAAAAGCAATGCAACATAGGGTTGAATCGAAAAGTAATATTGAACTTAGGTATCATTCTCAAATTCAAGAAGTTTTAGGAAAAGACGTAGTTGAAGGAGTAAGGATTGTTAATACTGAAACAAATAAATTAGATGATGTAGAAGTCACCGGTCTTTTTATAGCTATTGGACACAAGCCTAATACTGATATTTTTATAAATCAAATTGATATGGATGATTCTGGATATATTATTACTCACGGAAAAACAACAAATACTAATCTACCTGGAGTTTTTGCATCTGGAGATGTTCAAGATAAAGATTACAGACAAGCAGTAACAGCTGCCGGTACAGGATGTATGGCAGCGTTAGATGCAGAGCGTTATTTGGCAGGGTTATAGCATGTATTTACTTTTAAATTAGTATATAAATTAATTAGTTAAACATGAATAGAATTATATTAAAAATGAGAAATACTTTATCTTTTTTTATATTGCCTGCAGCATGGATATGCGGAGTCAGAGTTGATTCGTTAAGCGAAAACACCTGTACAGTTAGAGTCAAGCACAGATGGATTAATCAAAATCCCTTCAAGTCTCTTTTTTGGGCTGTCCAAGGAATGGCAGCTGAAATGGCTGGTGGATTGCTTTTGATGAACAAAATAAATAAAAGTGGACATAGTATCGCTATGCTTTTGGTTGGATCTAGCTCTGTTTTTACGAAGAAAGCTACTGGAAAAATATTATTCACTTATGATATGGGTAAAGCTTTAGATAAATTAATATTAGATGCAGTTACAACTAAACTTCCACAAACTATTACACTTAATACTAATGGAGTTAATCAAAACGGAGATGTTGTTTCAGAATTTTCATTTCAATGGAGTGTCAAACTAAGATCAAAATTTTAACATTTTTTAAAGATTTAAAAACCTTTTTTATAATTATATTTATTACAAACAAAATTCTATTATGTCAAGATCTGTGTACAACTACACCATAGATGTTTTAAAAAAAGTAAGTTTTAACCCCCTATTATTTAAAAAAGAATTAAATAAAGCATCTTCAAGATTGTTGCCTTATGAATATAACGAACTAATTATTTGGGTTAAAAACTACACTCAATATAATCCACACTTAGTTGGAGCATTAATGTAATTACTCTTTTTTTGTTTCTCTGTTTTTAAGAGGACTAATAATTTCAACATCATTAAACTGAATTTTTGTCTTAGAAATTGAATGAATCAATTTGTAAATCTCTTCAATTATATGGATTTTCAATTTATTTTGTTTGTAAACTAGACTAATTTCTCTAGAAGGCTGTGGCTTTTGAAAACCATGTAACATTGTTTTTTGACTCTCAGATAAATTCAATGTATGCAGGTATGGTAAAAACGTAATACCTAAACCTTGATCAACAAGGTTTGTTAATGTTTCAAAACTTCCGCTTTTTATTTCAAACTTTCCATCGTATTCATAGCAGTTAAAGCATAGGTTTTCAATACTATTTCTAAAACAGTGACCGTCCTTTAATAGCAACAAATCATTAGAGTACATATCTTTTGGAACTAAATCTTTTTTACCAAAATGCTTGAATTTTTTTGGTAAATAAGCAACAAATGGTTCGTAGTATATTGGTTTTTCAATTAGATCATTATCCTCTAAAGGTGTTGCGGCAATAATTAAATCTAAATGACCATTTTTTAATTCATAAACTAATTCCTTAGTTGGTAATTCAAAGTATGAAATCTTAAGCAATGGAAACCTTTTAACTAATTCACCTGCAAACATTGGAAGAAGGGTAGGCATTACTGTAGGTATAATACCTATTCTAAATGGTCCGCCAATTATACCTTTTTGCTGATCAAGAACGTCTCTCATTTTTTCTGATTCGCTAACAATTACTTTTGATTGTTCTATTATTTTTATACCTAAATCAGTTAGTTCTATTGGTTTTTTTGATCTATCAAAAATAATTACATCTAGTTCGCTTTCTAATTTCTGAACTTGCATGCTTAATGTAGGTTGAGTAACAAAACATTTTTCTGCAGCTTTTGTGAAGTTTTTATATTCTGCAATGGCAATGGCATATTTTAGCTGAATAATAGTCATAATTATTTTTTCTTATAAAAATAGAAATAATTATAAGAAAAAACTATTCAATTATTTCTATTTTAAAATGAACGTTATCTAATGGCCATTCTCTTTTGTCTACTTCTAAATTAGATATAACATCTACAACATTCATTCCTTTAGTTACACGCCCAAAAGGGGTGTAATTTCCATCTAAATGATAAGCTCCACCTAATTTTTGAACAATGAAAAATTCATAGGGTGAAGCTAATCTATAAGGATTTTCCATTTCACTACTTGGCATAGATATAATTCCTCTATCATGTCTGTAACCTTTTTTAGTATCTGGAGGTAATAGATATTTACCAATCGATCTTCTTTTTATAGAAGTACTTTTGTTGTCTGAATTTCCTCCTTGAATGATAAAACCTTTAACTACTCTATGAAAATATTCATTATTAAAATATTTTTTTTTAATTAAATAAATGAAATTAGATCTGTGATAAGGTGTATTTTTAAATAATTTTATTTCAATATCTCCATAATCTGTAATAATTTTAATTTTACTTTCTGTATTTTTCTTGCCGTATTCAAAAAAGAAAGGAATTACATTTTTATCGTTCAATAAGAATCGATCTTTTTTAACTTTAATTGAAGTTTTGGTTTCTCTTTTCTCTTTGTATTTTATAGGTTCTGCTTTAATACCTATATCTTTACAAGAGAAGAAAAGAAGAGTAATTAATAATAATCTAAGAAAATGCATTTCAATAGTTTTAAAAAGATTTTGTTAAAAATAAATGATTTTAATCTTCCAGGACATGATTCTTTGTCTAATATGGCTCCACCTTCAAGAATAAAGTTATTAAAAAATAAAAAAATCCTATCTGATCATAAAAAAGCGGCAGTTCTTATGCTTTTTTATCCTGATAATAATAACAATACTAGAATGGTGTTGATACTAAGAAACAAGTATAACGGAGTTCATTCAAATCAGATAAGTTTTCCAGGTGGCAAAATGGAAAAGGAAGATGAAAATTTAGAATTAACCGCTTTGAGAGAAACGTACGAAGAGATTGGCGTAAAGTCATCATCTATTAATGTTGTAAATAAATTATCTTCAGTTTATATTCCGCCTAGTAATTTTAAAGTTCAACCTTTTGTTGGGTTCAGTGAAAATAATCTTGTTTTTAAAGCTGACAAAAAAGAAGTTTCAGCAATTATTACCCCCTTATTTGAAGAATTAATTAACTCCAAAATTGTAAAATCAAAAGTTTTAGTTAACGGAACTACTCAATTAGTTCCTAGTTATCTAATTGATAATCAAGTTTTGTGGGGTGCAACTGCTATGATGGTTTATGAATTTATAGAGTTTTACTTTGATGTGACTAATTCTTAATACATTTGCTTTTCAAAATTATAATTGATGGGAATATTTAAAAGAAATCCTTTTGGAAATATTATTTTAGTAAAAAAGTGGTTAATACGTATTCTAGGTGTGCTTTCTCATAGAAGGTTTAATCAGTTTAACAAACTTAAAATAGAAGGTTCAGAAGTTATTAAATCACTTCCTGAGAATAAAGTTCTATTTATTTCTAATCATCAAACATATTTTGCGGATGTTACCGCTATGATTCATGTATTTAATGCTAGTTTAAGTGGAAGAGTGGATTCAATTAAAAATGTTGGATACTTGTGGCAACCTAAAATGAATCTCTATTTTGTAGCAGCTAAAGAAACAATGAAATCAGGATTATTACCAAGAATATTAGCTTATGCTGGTTCAATATCTATCGAAAGAACTTGGAGAGATAAAGGAGAAGACATAAATAGACAAGTTAAGATGAGTGATATTAGTAGTATAGGAAAAGCACTTGATGACGGTTGGGTTATTACTTTTCCTCAGGGAACAACCACGCCATATAAGCCTATAAGAAGAGGGACAGCCTATATAATTAAAAAGTATAAACCAATAGTTATTCCAATAGTAATAGATGGTTTTAGAAGATCTTTTGATAAAAGAGGAATAAGTATTAAAAAGAAAAACATTCTTCAATCTATGGAGATAAAGAAACCTTTGGATATTGATTATGATAACGATTCTATTGAAAGTATTATTGAAAAAATTGAATACGCCATTGAACAGCATCCTTCTTTTTTAAAGGTTTTATCAGAAAAACAATTATTAGAGATTGAACAAGAAAACAAATCTAGAGAATGGTAATTATTCTTTAGAATTTAAAACAGCATTCTTTAAAATAATACCACCACAACTTATTCTTGAGCCCGCAGCTCCAGAAGGTTGAGAAATAAAATCATCTGTTCCTTGATGAACTATAATAGCTTTTCCTATGATATTTTTATTATCATCATCACAATCTAAACACCATAAATCAGTACTAAAGTTAATAATTCCAACTCCCTTTTCATTCGCTGTAAAGTTACCTATATCGCCAATATGATATCCAGTTTGATCTCCCCATTTTCCGTGATTTGTTAATGTAGGATTCCAGTGTCCTCCGCTAGATTTACCATCGTCAGAAGAGCAGTCTGATTTTTCATGAATATGAATGGCGTGTTCTCCAGGGTTTAAGTTGTTTATTGTGGCTATCATATTAATGTTTTCACCTTCTTCAATAAAAACTACATTTCCAGTGACGTTACTTGAGTTTTTTGATTCAAGTTCGACAACGATCATATTAGGAATATTGCAGCCCAATAATAGAAGAGATGTGACTAATAAAAAGAAATTTTTTTTCATAATATATCATTGTTTGTTCAAACTTACTAAAGAATTCAAACTTTAGCACGATATTTGACATTAATGTAAGATATGAAACACATAATTTCAATTTTAATTTCATTTAGTTTATTATCTTGTGGTTTGTTATCTGAAAGTAATAGTCCTATCGAATACAATAGCCAATCTTTTGATGATTTTAAACCCTCTGCAGCACCAGATTATGAGTTATTAAAATCTTGGGCAGTTCATCCTGATAATAAATTAGAAGTATTTTCTGATTTTGAAAATGAAAATTCTAAACTACCAGTAGATGTCTTTTTTATTTATCCAACTATGCTTTCGAATAAAAATGATACTTCATGGAATGCCGATATTTATGATACTAAAACTAGAGATTATGTTTTAGGTTCATCCGTTAAATATCAGTCTTCAGCTTGGTATTCAGTAGGTGATTTATATGTTCCCTTTTATAGACAAGCTCACCTTAGAGTATTTAGAGAATCTTTCTGGAAAAATGGTGGAGAAAAGGCTTACGAAATGGCCTACCAAGATATTAGGCAAGCTTTTATTACTTTTTTGAATAAGTATAATGATTCTAAACCAATCATTATAGCTGGTCATAGTCAGGGGGCTGGTCATGCTAAAAGATTGTTAAAAGAGTTCTTTGATGGAAAACCACTGCAGAAAAAATTAATAGCAGCTTATTTAATAGGCACAAAAGTGACAAATGAAGACTTTGATAATATTGATCACATGACTAGTGCTGAGCAAACTGGTGGTTTTGTTACCTGGAATACTTATAGAGTATTGTCTGATTCTAAAGAAAAAAAAGCTAGTTATACAATTTCAAAAGATTGGATTAAAGGAGCAATTTGTTCTAACCCAATAACTTGGGATGAAAAGAATTCTACTGAATATGAAGACCATAAAGGTTTTCTTTATTTGAATAATAAAATTTTCCCTAAAACTGTTAAAATTGAAAACATCAATAATAAATTGATGATTAAATTGCCAAAAATGGGTTTAGTTAAAAGATTCTTATTGTCTACTGTAAAAGATTATCATAAGGCTGATATCAACCTGTTTTGGGAAGATATTCGTGTTAATTCTATAATCAGAACTAAAAAATATTTAAATGAATAAAATATTATTTCTATTTACCTTTTTTCTTACTTTAAATGTTCAGTCACAAAAACTAATTTCTGGTAAGATAACTTATGTAAATGAGTCAAATATTGAATCTGTTTTAGAAGGTGTTTCTGTATACTGGGAAGATATTTCGTACGGAGCTACATCTGATTTTAGTGGTAATTACTCAATACCATCTTCTGCTTCTTCAAATAAATTAATATTTAAATTTATTGGATTCAAACAGGACACAATAGAGATTGGTGATAATAAAAAATATAATCATTTAATGGTTGTAGATAACAGTCAATTGGATGAAGTGGTAGTTAATAAAAGAAAGAAAACTATTCAAAAATCATATTTTAAAACTCAAAACATCATTAACGTTAGTAGTGATGAGTTGCTTAAAGCTGCCTGTTGCAATATCTCAGAAAGTTTTGAAACAAATCCTTCAATTGATGTAAGTTATTCTAATGCAGTAACTGGAGTTAAGCAGGTTAAAATGCTTGGCTTAGAAAGCCCTTATTTACTTATAACTGAAGAGAATATCCCTATGATTAGAGGAGCTTCTCAAGTTTACGGTTTATCCTTTATACCAGGCACTTGGGTTGAAAGTATGCAGATAACTAAAGGTTCAGGTAGTGTAGTAAATGGTTTTGAAAGTATCTCAGGACAAATTAATGTTGAACTTAAAAAGCCCTATTCTGATAATCCATTATCTGTTAATGTTTATTCTAATAATATGGGAAGAAATGAAATAAATATTCACGGAAATAAAAAATTTAACGATAAATTAAGTTCAGGAATATACTTACATGTAAATAAGAATAGCTCAATTAATGATAACAATAATGATGGCTTTTTAGATCAACCTACGTCTAAAGCATTTAATTTATTTAATAGATGGCAATATATAAATCCAGAAAAGGGAACAGTTAGCTTTCTTGGTGTTCGTTATATGAAAGATGATAAGGTTATAGGAGAAAACACTAAGGACATGGCATTTATTAGAGCACCATGGAAAGGGGAAATAAATACAAGTAGATTTGATTCTAATTTTAAATTCGGCTATGTTAACGCAAGTATTCCTTATCAATCTTTAGGATTACAAATGGCTTTTTCAAAGCATGATCAAAATTCTTTTTTTGGATCTAGAAATTATAATATAAATCAAAACAGTTTTTATTCAAATATAATTTACAATTCTATTATAGGTAACACCCTTAATAAAATTAAAGTAGGATTAAATTATTCATATGATGATTTTGATGAACTTGTTGATGTTAAAAACAATTTCTTTACTAGAATAGATAAATCTATTGGAGGTTTTTTTGAATACAGTTACGATAGTATGGATGCCATAAGTCTTGTTGCTGGTATTAGATATGACATTCATAATAATTTAGGAAGTTTTTTTACACCAAGGCTTCATATGAGATATCAGCCTTATGAAAAATCTGTAATAAGATTATCACTTGGAAGTGGAAGAAAAGCTTCCAATATATTTTCAGAAAATCAAAATATTTTTGCAACGGGTCGTGAAATAAAAAGAAATAATGTTCTTGGTAAATTTTATGGACTTGATCCAGAGAAAGCATTTAATTATGGTATAAGTTTAAGGCAGGGGTTTTTCATAAACAATAGAGAAGGCGATATTACCTTTGATTATTATGTTACAGATTTTGACAATCAAGTTGTAGTTGATTGGGAAACGCAAGGGGAATTATCCTTTTATAATTTAAATGGAAAAAGTTTTTCTAAAGTCTGCAAATTGATTTAGAATATCAAATACTAGACAACGTACTATTCAAATCAACATTTAAGAACTATGATGTAAAAAAAAAATATAATTCTGGATTTAAACAAAATCCTTTAACTCCAAAAAATAGATTTTTTACTAATATTGAAGCATCGACAAACGAAAATGAAAATGGATCAAAGTGGAAATTGGATTTTACTTATAATTGGATTGGGAATCAAAGATTACCAAGCCACACTTCATTAATTGATTTTAAAGGAAGTTCACCTTCTTATAACCTAATAAATTCACAAATAACAAGGGTTTTTTCTAATAAATTTGAGATTTATATTGGTGGAGAAAATATCGGAGGATATACCCAGAAAAATCCAGTTCTTGGAGGATATCCTTTTGGAACTGATTTTGACACTTCACTTATTTATGCTCCTATACATGGAGCTTTATTTTATGTAGGTTTAAGATTTAATAACTAAATTAGTAATATGAAATATTTAATTATTGTTTTACTTTTCGTTTCATCACTTTGTTTCTCTCAAGGAAATAATTTAAAATCTCAAAAAGTTTCTTTTAACGTTAAAGGGGTTTGTGAAATGTGTAAAGATAGAATTGAAAAAGGCACATTAAAGTTAAAAGGAGTTAAATATGTTAAGTGGGATATAATTTCTAATAATATTTCACTTATATATAATTCTAAAAAAATAAAGTTAGATGACATTCATAAGGAAATTTCCTTACTTGTCATAGCACTGATAAATATACTGCACCAACTGAAATCTATAATAACCTTCCAGATTGCTGTCTATACGAAACTTTATCAATACATTAAAATAAAATAATATGAAAACAAAATTTAAAATAACACTGTCTTTAATAATAGTTTTACTTATTGTGTATTTCCTAAGAGATATGTCATTTAACGACCCGGCTAATTCAGATGTTAATGACCCCAAAGCTGAAGCTATTGTAGAATTAATGGGTACAGAAGCATCTTTTGGCGTTAAAGGCAATTGTAAGATGTGTAAAAAAACAATTGAAGCCTCAGCGTTATCTTTAGAAGGTGTTTTAAAAGCCGATTGGGATGTAAAAACTAAACAAATGAGCTTAGTATATGATGATCAAATGATTGATCTAATATCAGTTCACAAGGCTATTTCTGATTCTGGATACGGGACAGACTTAAATGAATTAAACAAAGAAGCCTACGATAATCTTCCCCTATGTTGTCAGTATGACCCTAATATGCAGACATATATAAATTAAATTCACTAGATTTAAGGTAAATAAATCTTAAATATTATGAAAAATTTAATTTTGTTATTTACATTCTGTCTTTTTGCATCATGTAATAATACTGCTGTTAAAAAAGCAACATCTTTTTTAAATCCTGAACCCGAAATTATTGAGGTTGAGGTTGAAATAGATAGAAGTGGAGAGCCTGATGGTCCTCACACTTCTGTTGAATGGAAAGTGTGGGCTTATAGTACTGCTGCACCTTCTTATATAGCCGCTAAATGTACTGTAGTTGATATAGACGGATCCGTTTTAAGAGAAGGATCTAATGGATGGACTGCAATGGCTGCAAACCCTAGAGGGATGGCTGATCCAGAAAATGGTTGGAAAGATGCACATGAAGCCATGGCCATGGTTGGTGATGGTCCAGCTATGAAATGGGCAATGGCGTATATGGGTGGTACTATTCCTGAAATGGATTCTGATGGATGGGCATGGATGTTACATGGAGATATGGGTGAAGATAATACTAAACACTTAGTTTTTAATAAGGAAGATTCTGCTGAAGGACAATGGATTGAATCTGGAGCACATTTAATGTTGTTTCCAAAAGATCCTGCTTCTTTAGAAGGTCAAACTACAGATTTTAACAGTGGAGCTCCTTACGTTATGTTCAAAGGAACTGGTTACGATCATTTAATGATTCCTGTGGAAGGCTATTTTAAATATCAAAGTCAAACTCATGACGATGATAAAACACCCGCATTAAAACTAATAGAAATCGATTAAAAGGAGAATCATTCTAATAGCTATTCTGATTAATCAATCTTAATAAATAAAAAAACCCTAAATGAGGGTTTTTTTTATGTTTAAAATTTATAAATCAAAATTAATGCCCTGGGCTAATGCTAGTTCAGAAGAATAATTTATGGTATTAGTTTGTCTTCTCATATAAACTTTCCAGGCATCAGAACCACTTTCTCTACCTCCTCCAGTATCTTTCTCTCCTCCAAATGCTCCTCCAATTTCAGCTCCAGAAGTACCAATATTAACATTAGCTATTCCACAATCACTTCCCCAATGTGATAAGAAAATTTCAGAATCTTTTAAATTTTCAGTCATAATAGAAGATGATAATCCTTGTTTTACATCATTCATTATTTCTATAGCATTTTCAAGATTTCCAGTGTATTTAATTAAATAAAGAATAGGTGCGAAAGTTTCAGTTTGAACAATGGGAACATCATTTTTAATTTCCGCTATTGCTGGCTTAACATAGCAATTGCTTTCAAATCCTTTTCCATTTAATACACCACCATCAACAATGAACTTGCCACCTTGCTTTTTAACTGTTTCAATGGCCGATAAATATTGATTTACTGCATCACTATCAATCAAAGGTCCTACATGGTTAGTTTCATCTAAAGGGTTACCAATCTTCAGTTGTTTATATGCTTTACTTAATTCTACTTTTATTTGATCGATTATAGATTCATGTACAATAATTCTTCTTGTAGAAGTACATCTTTGTCCACAAGTCCCTACTGCTCCAAAAACTATATTTATTACTGCTTGTTTAATATCTACACTTGGAGTAATTATTATAGCGTTATTTCCACCCAACTCTAATAAAGACTTACCGAGCCTTGCACCAACTTTCTTTGCAACATCTTTTCCCATTTTAGTTGAGCCTGTAGCAGAGAGTAAGTTAACTCTAACATCTTCCGACATCCACTGGCCAATGTTTTTATCGCCATTGATAAGACAGGATACGCCTGCAGGTATATTATTTTCTTTAAGAACCTGAGAGACAAAATTTTGACATACAATACTGCAAAGAGGTGTTTTTTCAGAAGGCTTCCATATACATACATTTCCACATACCCAAGCTAATGCTACATTCCAACTCCAAACAGCAACAGGAAAATTAAAAGCAGAAATAACTCCTACTATTCCTAAAGGATGATATTGTTCAAACATTCTGTGGTTTGGTCTTTCAGAGTGCATGGTTAATCCGTATAATTGTCTTGAAAGTCCTACAGCAAAATCACATATATCAATCATCTCTTGAACTTCCCCCATTCCTTCTTGTAAAGATTTTCCCATTTCCCAAGAAACTAATTCACCTAATTCAGCTTTATTTTCTCTTATTTTATTTCCTAATTGACGAACTAAATTTCCTCTTTCGGGCGAAGGAATTTTTCTAAAACTTTTAAAAGCAATTTCAGCCTCATTAATTAACTTATCATAATCATTTTTATTACCTGACTGAACTTTACCCAATAAAGATCCATTTACAGGGCTGTATGAGTCAATGAATTCTCCAGAGCCAAACCACTCTTCTCCATTTGAGCAGCCTTTTTGTTCTTTATTAATACCGAGTTTTTTTAGGAGCAGACTTGTATTTTTTGTGGAATTCATTTTGTTTTATTTGTAACAAAAATAACTAAAAATAGAGTGAAAACTAACTTTTAATTTTCATTATAAAATAGAATGGTATACCAATTAGTAACAATATAGATCCGTAGTAAATTGATTCAGAACCAGAGCCGAAAATAGCCCACACAGAATAACTTAACCCAATCAACCCAAGACTAGCGGATTTAAAAATTTTAGTCTTTAAATATTTGTTTTGAATATGGAAGAGGATATAAGATGCACTTACGAAAAGATAAGGGACTAGAGTTGATAATGTTGTTAGTAAAATTAAAAATTCAAATCTTGAAACTAGACTTTGAGAAAAATTCATGGTCATTACTATTGAAGTTAAAATGCTTCCAAATATTAGACTAACAACTGGAGACCCTTTCTTGTTTTTTTTTGTAAATACTTTAGGAAAAAGTTTATCATTGGCCATTGACATAGGCATGTAGCTAGTGATTAAAATCCAACCATTCAAAGCTCCTATTGCAGATATTGCAGCTCCTGCTGAAATAAAATACCCAACGTATTTTCCTCCAATAACTTCACCTGCCTCAGCAAATGGAGCAGGAGAATTTACTATAACTTCATTAGGGAGAATGCCAAATAACACGATAGTTCCAAAAACATATATTAAAGTAGATATAACTGTTCCAATCATAGTAGCAATAGGAATTGTATTACTAGGGCTTTTTATACTATTGGCAGGAATAGTTGCTGATTCTATTCCCAAAAAAGCATATAATGTCATTACACAGACAATTGGAAAAACTTCAAAATCACTTTGATCTGTGATATTAAATTCTGGAAAAATATTCCAATCAAATAAAAACATTCCTGAAATTATAATAAATAATAGAGGAATTATTTTGGCAATTGTTGTAAAAATCTGAATATTCCCAGATGATTTAACCCCTTTAGAAGAAGTCCAAGTAAAAAACCAGATAAATGCAAGCCCAGTTAAAGTAGCAGAAATTGGACTGGTTATTAGTTCAGGAAAGAAGAAACTTAAAGCGCTAACAATAGCAACTGCTATTGCTGCATTATTTACCCAACATGAAATCCAATACCCCCAAGCTACTATAAATCCGATAAAATCTCCGAAAACAACCTTTGAGTATAAATAAGGTCCTCCGCTTTTTCCGGAAATTAATTTACTAAAATTGCTAAATATTTTTGCTAGTACCAGCGCCCCAGTTGCTGTACAAATCCATCCTAAAATACTTATTCCGCCAAATTTTGCAAGACTAGCTGGTAGGACAAAAATACCTGCCCCGATCATATTTCCTACAATCAATGAGGTTGCTGCTAATAAACCTATTTTTTGATTTTGCTTGTTCAAAATAAAAATCTATATTTCTTTAAATTAGTTAATTAATGTTAATGAAAGATAAATATAAAATTGATCCTGATATAACAAAGGCAGAAACATTACCTTCTTCCTTTTATAAAGACCCAGTAGTTTTTGAGTTATTAAAAAAGAAAATATTTTTAAAATCTTGGCAGTGGATAGGGGATGACGATTTGGTTAAAGAAACAAATTTTGTTTATCCACTTTTAATTTTAGAAGATTACTTGAATGAACCCATTGTTTTGTCAAAAGCTAAAGATGGAAGTATTAACTGTATGACTAACGTTTGTACTCACAGAGGAAATATTCTAGTTCTAGAACCTGGTAAAGTAAAAAAACTCACTTGCATGTACCATGGAAGAAGATTTGATGACAAAGGAAAATTTGAATACATGCCTGAGTTTGATAAGGCTAAAGATTTCCCTAGAGCCTGTGATGATTTACATACTTTTCCACTTGTTAAATGGGGTAAACTATTATTTGCAGGTTTAAATCCCGCTTTTGATTTTCAAAAAGTAATTAATAAAATGAATGAAAGGATAGGTTTTTTGCCAATGGATGAATTTTTACCAGACTCATCATTATCAAAAGATTTCATTATAAATGCTAATTGGGCCTTGTATTGCGATAATTATTTGGAAGGGTTTCATATTCCTTTTATTCATAAAGGTTTGAATGAGGTTTTAGATTACAATGTTTATAAGACAGAAGTATATGATTATTGTAATTTGCAAATTGGATATAGTGAAGATGACTCTGAGGTTTTTGACTTGCCCAAAGAACATTTGGATTACGGAAAAAATGTAGTTGCCTATTATTATTGGGTTTTCCCAAACATGATGTTTAATTTTTACCCTTGGGGTCTTTCAATTAATATAGTTAAACCGGTTTCAGATTCTTTGACTAAGATTTTGTTTAGATCTTATGTATATGATGGATCTAAATTAAATAGGGGAGCAGGCAGTCAACTTCAAAAAGTAGAGGAAGAAGATGAATTCGTTGTAGAAAACGTACATAATGGATTAAGGTCATCATTTTATAAAGCTGGTAGATTTTCGCCAACTAGGGAACAGGGTGTGCATCATTTTCATAAATTAATTTCAAAATTCATGAATATTAATTTATAAAATTATAGAACAAAAAAATAAGTTTATGAATAAAACCTTAAAATGGCATAAAAGATTTACTGAAAAAAAAAGAATTTTCTATGGATTATCTCCTTATCAAGGGTATTGGTTTTCTTGGTTTAAAGGTGTTGTTTGGGGAATCTTTATAATGTGGCTAATAAAATTATAAAAACTAATTAGTCATGTTTTTTAAATAAAATTTTTCCACTTTTTCTCTTGCCCAAGGAGTGGTTCTTAAAAATTTTAAACTTGATTTATACGTAGGATTGTTTTTAAAGGCATTGATATTTAAAGTGTCTCCTAATTCTTCACAACCATATTCTAGAAACAACTGTTCTAACATAGTCGTTAATTTTATTCCGTGTAATGGATTGTTAAGTTGTTGTCCACTCATTCTTTAAATATAATTAATTCCACCTATAATCAAACAAAAAAACCCTACCATTAAGGTAAGGTTTTAGTTGTGATCGCGACACGATTCGAACGTGTGACCGTCTGCTTAGAAGGCAGATGCTCTATCCAGCTGAGCTACGCGACCATTAAATCGAGTGCAAATGTAAAAAAATATGTTTAATCACGTATTTTATAATGATCATTTATTTTTAAAAATCATAATTAACCTTTCTGATAAATTAGGATCATAGTTTTTAAGATTATAATCCCCAAAAACTTTAATCAAATCTAGGTTAGTTTTATTAAAATAATCTTTAAAATCTTTTAATGTAAGAGCATTAACTTTTTCTTTAAATGAATATAAAATATCTTTATCAATAAATGAAATGTTCTTTACCACCATATTATCTTCTATTTTTCTGCTTATTTTAAACTCGATCCCTTCTTTAGTAACTGTATCATTAGGAACTAGATTTTTTTTGATATTAATTATATTAAAAAAATCAATTACTCCAGTACCATTTTTTTTCAGATTCTGTTTAATTGAATTTAAAATTTGTACATCTTTTTCTTTACTTTCTGAATAGCCAAAGCTTGTAAACAAGTTAAAAACTGCATCATGTTTTATGTTTAATGGCTTAGAAATGTCATGGATTAAAAACTTTAAGTTTCTGTTTTCGCTCTTTTTAGCTTCATTTATACTGTTTTCTGACAAATCAATACCAGTTACATTATATCCAAGTTTTTCAAGTTGAATTGAGTGCCTTCCTTTTCCACAAGCTGCATCTAGAATAGTTGAATTTTTTTTTAAACTTAAGTAATTTAACAACTTTGAAATGAATTTTTTTGCTTCGCTGTAATCTCTATTATTGTAAAGTTTATGATAAAACGGAGAATTAAACCAATCATTGTATTCGTTTTTAGGATCTATTAAGGATATTTTGTTCATAAACATCAAAATTAGAGTATTTTTAAAAATAATTTACAATATATGAGTGATGATTTTAAAATGGTAGCTAAAACCTTTTATGGTTTTGAGTCGATTTTAGCCGATGAACTTCTATCTCTTGGAGCTAAAGACATTGAAGAGGGAGTTCGAAATGTTAGTTTTTATGGAGATTTAGGGTTTTTATATAAAGTTAATTTAGCACTAAGCACTTCAGTTAGAGTACTTAAGCCAATTACTTCATTTAAAATAAAGGATGAAAAAGACCTTTATAGTTCTATTTATAATTTCAACTGGGAAGATTACCTTGATGTTGATGACACTTTTGCTGTAGAATCTAATTTGAATACTGATTTTTTTTCACATTCATTATTTGTTTCGCAAAGAGTTAAAGATGCGTTAGTTGATAGATATAGAAAGTTATTTAAGAAAAGACCTAATGTCGATAGAGATGATCCTGATTTTAAAATCAATTGTCATATCACGGATGATATTTGTACTATATCATTAGACTCATCAGGAAAACCTCTTAATCAAAGAGGGTATAGGTCCGAAACCAATATCGCTCCAATTAATGAAGTTTTAGCTGCAGGAATCGTAAAACTTAGTGGTTGGGATTGTGAATCAGATTTTTTAGACCCAATGTGTGGGAGTGGGACTTTATTAATTGAAGCAGCTATGTATGCCAAAAATTACCCTGTTAATGTTAACAGAAAACATTTTTCATTTCAAAACTGGAAAGATTGGGATTCAGATTTATTTGAATTAATTAAAGCTTCAGCCTTAAAGAAAGTAAAGCCATTCAATTATAAAATTACTGGTTATGATAAAGCACCTTCTGCTATTACAAAATGCAATCAAAACATTATAAATTCTGGATTTGCTGATATTATAGAAGTTAGTCAAGATAATTTTTTTACTACTACAAAAAGCAATGACAACTTTTTACAGATTGTGTTTAATCCTCCTTATGGGGAAAGGTTACAGATTGATATTGAATCTTTTTACAAGCAAATTGGAGATACTCTGAAGAGTAATTATACTAATTCAAATGCTTGGTTTATAACTTCCAGTTTGGAGGCTTTAAAATATGTCGGACTAAGACCTTCTAGAAAAATAAAACTTTTTAATGGAAAATTAGAAAGTAGGTTAGCTAAGTATGAAATATACAGTGGAACAAAAAAAATTCATAAGCAATTAAAAAAATAATATTTACCCTAGTTGTTTAAAATTCAATAATGTTATTATTTTTTATTTTTTTTAAAAATTGGAATGTGATAATAAATTGAATAACTAATTCCAACTCCAAAGTTGTTGTTTTCTAATACCTTATTGAATCCAGGAATATAAAGGTTGCTAAAATTTTCAGGTTTATCTTGATTTAACAATCTGTTTACACGTAAACTTAAACCCATGTAAACGTTGTTTATAACTTGAGCATTAAAACCAAAAACAAACTCAAACCAGCTTGCATTTAAATTTTTATAATCTGAAATGTTATCAATAAGATTTTGATTCCAATATTGATCTAATTGATAAATAGTATAAGAGTTTAATTTATGATTGAACTTTCCCATTCCGTACCTAAATCCTACATATATTTCATTTTCAAGGCCTTTCATATTATTATAAACATTATAATTAAATCCTAATTTTAGAAAAGTGCCGTTTGTATTGAAGTCTAAAACTTCATTTACAATTTTTTTATTTTCATTTCCGAATTCTGTAGCTAAAAAAACCCTTTCTAGAATCTTGTAGTCAGCAGTTATTAGTAAGCCTTTATATTCGGATTCAGTTAGCATTCTTATCTGTTGACTTAAGTCAATACCGATTTTAATCCCATAAGTTGTTTTTAAAGGAATACTGTCAGACAAAATATCGTCTTGAGAAAATACTGATAAACTATTTGTCAATAATAATAGACTAATGAAATATTTTAACATGTATAGATTTTTCTTCTTTTATTTCTGAATTTATTATTTCTGTTCTAACTATCCAGTTCAGGTTATCATTTTCTATAACGATTTGATCAAGATTGTAATTTGAAACATACCCACATGCTCTGCTTACATACATGTGATTGTGTTGGTAATTAATTATAACGTTATCGCTATTTCCAGAATTATCAACATTTTCATCAAAATCTTTTGTAAAAGAATAGTTGGTGATTTTATCTAAATTTTTTAAAGGAATTGAAAGAGAGTCAGTAGTCTGAAAAATATAAATATTATTATTGTTGAAACCTTGAACTTTAAGGTTTGGAACCTCTTTCTTTAATCCAGTTGATTGATCGAAAAATCCAACAATAAGTTTTGGAGTATCAGGTAATGAACTTAGACAAATGTCATCTGGCTCACACGAAATGTTAAAACAACTTAATATTAATATTAATATACTTTTTTTCAATTTAATAGTTAATTTTTAAGTTTTAAAAGTACAATATTTTCTACATGATCTGTATGTGGGAACATATCTACTGGCTGTGTTTTGTGAATATCATATTTGACTTTTAATAATTCTAAATCTCTGCACTGCGTAGAAGGGTTACAACTTACGTATACTATAGTTTTAGTGTCTAAATTTAAAATCTCTTTAATAACATCTTTATGCATACCGTCTCTTGGAGGGTCTGTTATTATCACATCTGGTTTTCCGTGTTTTGAAATAAATTCAGATGTAAATATTTTTTTCATATCTCCAGCCTCAAACTCTACATTATTTATGTTGTTATAAGTAGCGCTTTCTTGAGCAGAAATAACAGCTTCATCAATACTTTCTATTCCAATAATTTTATTAGCTTCCTTTGCTAAGAATTGCGTTATTGTTCCTAAACCTGAATATAAGTCATAAACTATTTCATTTCCCTTTAAATCGGCTAAATCTTTAACAACTTGATAAAGCTTTATTGTTTGATTTGTATTTGTTTGAAAAAATGATTTAGGGAAGATTTTGAATTTTAATTCCCCTATCATTTCTTCAATATATTCTTTACCATGAAATAAATTAATTTCTTGATCATAAATAGAATCGTTTCCTTTATTGTTTATGATATATTGAATAGAACTTAATTGTTTAAAATTATTTTTTAAATGATTTAAAATTAATTCAATACTATTTATGTCGTTTTCAAAAAACAGAACGATAACCATAAACTGATCTAAACTAGTGTTACGAATCATTATCCCCCTAAGTAATCCTTTTTTAGATCTAGAATTATGAAATGAAATATTATTGTTAATTGCAAAATCTTTTATAGATAACCTGATTTGATTAGACGGATCAGGTTGAAGGTGGCATTTATTTATGTCTACGACTTTATCCCACATTCCTGAAATATGAAAACCGACTCCTCTTCTTTCTAAATCGGTTCCAGAATTAGAAATTTCTTCATTAGTTAACCACCTGTTGTCAGTAAAAGAAAATTCTAATTTATTTCTATAAAAATATTGATTTTCACATTTGATAATTGGTTCTATTTTACATTTATCAAATACCTGCTGAATAGCATATTTAATTTTCTTTTCCTTTAAATCAGTTTGAGCATCATAAAGTACATCTTGCCATTTACAACCTCCGCATGTTCCAAAATGTTCACACTCTGCTTTAGTCCTTAAATCAGACATTGAATGATATTTAGTAATATTACCTAAATAATAATTTTTTTTCTTTCGGTAAGTTTCAATATCTACTATATCTCCAGGAACACCTTTTTTAACCATTAAAACTATTCCATCATCAGACTTAGCAATAGATAAACCTTTTGATCCAATGTCAATAATTTCAACAGAATTGAATTTTTTATTTTTTTTAGACATGACGCTAAGTTAAAATGAAAATACCAATATTATTAATTATATTTAGGTAATTCCTAAATTTATTAATTATGTCTTTTACAAAAAAAATAACCCATTTACTTGCCTTGTTAATTCTTGTCCCTTCTGTTTATTCTCAAAGGGAAAAAAACAAAAATTCTGATGAAAGTTCTTTGTATTCTGGTCTTAAATTCAGAAATATAGGTCCAGCTTTTATGTCTGGAAGAATAGCTGATATAGCGATTAATCCATCTAACGAAAATGAATGGTATGTAGCAGTTGGATCGGGTGGAGTTTGGAAAACATCAAATTCTGGAAGCAGCTGGTCATCATTAACTGATAATGAATCTTTTTTTTCAACTGGATCTATAACTATCGACCCTAATAATAACAATGTTATATGGCTAGGTACTGGTGAAAATGTAGGGGGAAGACATGTGGGTATAGGGAAAGGAGTTTACGTTTCTTATAATGGAGGAAAAAAATGGGTAAACAAGGGTTTGAAAAATTCAGAACATATTTCAAAAATCATAGTGGATAAAGATAATTCTAACACAGTTTTTGTTGCCGCTCAAGGTCCGCTTTGGTCTTCAGGTGGTGAGAGGGGTTTGTTTAAAACAACTAATTCAGGAGATACCTGGAAAAATGTATTAAGTGTAAACGAATGGACAGGAGTAACAGATGTTGTAGTAGACCCAAGAAATAAAACGGTAATGTATGCTGCTACTTGGCAAAGACATAGAAGTGTAGCAGCTTATATTGGAGGTGGACCAGGTACTAATTTATACAAAAGTACTGATTCTGGAGAAACATGGAAAAAACTTTCGGTAGGTCTTCCATCTGGTAATATGGGTAAAATAGGTTTAGCAATTTCTTCAATAAATCCAGATGTTTTATATGCTGCGATTGAACTTGACAGAAAAAAAGGTGCTATCTATAGATCTTCAGATAGAGGAGAGAGTTGGGTTAAAATGTCTGATACAGTTTCAGGTGGAACAGGTCCTCATTATTATCAAGAACTTGTGGCATCTCCTCATTATTTTGATAAAATTTATTTAATGGATGTCAGGGTGCAAGTTTCAGATGATGGGGGTAAGACTTTTTACACAATGAATGAAAGAAGCAAACATTCAGATAATCACTCTATGATATTCAAAAAAAATGATCCTAATTATGTTTTAGTTGGTTCAGATGGAGGTATTTATGAATCTTTTGACAATACCAAGAGTTGGAAGTTTATTAATAATTTACCAATTACTCAATTTTATAAATTAGCATTAGATGATTCTAAACCCTTTTATAACATTTATGGAGGAACTCAGGACAATAATTCTCAAGGTGGTCCAAGTCGTACTTTTAGATCTAATGGGATAGTTAATAGTGATTGGTTTGTTCTACTTGGTGGAGATGGACATCAACCAGCTACCGAACCTGGAAATCCAAACATTGTATATGCTCAGTCTCAACAAGGTAATCTTCATAGGGTTGATAGAACAACTGGAGAAGCAGTTTTTATCAAACCTCACTCTGGAATTGATGAGCCTTATGAAAGGTTTAATTGGGATTCACCAATCCTTGTAAGTAATCATGATTCTAAACGATTATATTTTGGTTCTCAAAGAGTTTGGAGATCTGATGATAGGGGAGATAGTTGGACTCCAATTTCTGAAGATCTAACTATGAATCAAGAGAGAATGTCATTACCAATCATGGGTAGACAACAGAGCTGGGATGCGGCTTGGGATGTGTATGCTATGTCTACTTATAACACAATTACATCACTAAGCGAATCTCCGTTAAATGAAAATTTCATTTATGTTGGTACTGATGATGGGTTAATTCATTCAACAAAAAATAATGGAAAGGAATGGTATTCTATTACGGTTGATAAATTACCAGAAGTTCCTAAAACTTCATTTGTTAATGATATTAAAGCTGATTTACATAACGAAAATATCGTTTATGTAGCATTAGATAATCATAAATTTGGAGATTACAACCCTTATCTATATAAAAGTATAAATGGAGGGAAAACATGGAAATCAATATCTCAGGGTATTCCAAAAGAAACCATGGTTTGGAGAATTGTTCAAGATCATATAGATCCAAACCTTCTTTTTGCAGCTACTGAATATGGATTATATTTTTCTAATAATCAAGGTGAAAAGTGGATGAAGTTTTCTAGTGGATTACCTACTATATCCATAAGAGATCTTGCTATTCAAAAAAGAGAAAATGATTTAGTATTAGCAACTTTCGGAAGAGGTTTTTATGTTTTGGACGATTATAGTCCATTGAGAAAACTTAATAAAGCCAACAGTAAAGGTGCTATACTTTTTGATATTAAGGATGCCATTCAATATAATCCAATTCAAGCGGGAACCTCTAGTCAGGGCAGTTCATATTATTCAGCCGAAAACCCACCATATGGAGCTATTATTTCTTATTATATTCCAGAATCAACTAACACTTCAAAAGCAGAAAGGAAGAAAGCAGAGAAGGAACTTAATAAATTAGAAAAAGATATTCCTTTTCCAGGATGGAATGAATTAGATAAAGAAAATTCAGAAAAGAAATCAAATATTATTTTAGAAATTAAAGACTCAAATGGAGAAATTGTCACTAGAATTAATGGATCTTCTAAAAAGGGAATTAATAGAATTGCTTGGGATTTAACTAAACCTTTAATTTCTACAATTAATTCTAGAGTTAGAGGTAGAGGGAATACGAGTTCGATACCTGTTGAATCAGGTTTGTATTCTGCACAGATATTTAAAAATGATAAAGGAAATCTTTCTAAGCTATCCGAAATGAAAAATTTTAATGTTAGTGTAATAAGAGAAAATATTCTTATTAATCCTTTAGAGTCTAAACTAGAAACTTACATAAATGATTTAACTGATTTCAAAGCTAAACTAGAGTTGCATATGAATGAGTTTAGAAAATCAAAACAAAAACTATCTTCATTCGAAATTGCCATTAAACTGATTAATTCTGAAAATTCTACTCTAATAAAAGACTTAAATGGTCTTTACGAATATATGGTTAATATTGATTCTGTATTTTCTGGTAACGAGTCTAAAAAGGAAATAGGAGAAAAAGATTATCCTACAATAATGGATAGATTATCAGTTGCTCAAAGAGGTTTTTATGGTAATTCTTATGGCCCTACAAAGCTCCACATGGATAGCTTTGAAATAGCTAAAAATATGTGGAATAAGTTAAAGGTTGAAATACAAAAATTTAATAGTTCTATCTTAGCTTTTGAAAATAAACTAAATCAACTTGGAACACCAAGTATTATCGATTAGAGTAGTAGTTAACTAATAAATTAACAACCAAGTTGTAGCTTTTGATGCCGTCAACTTGGTTGTTTGCTTTTAAGAAGTAATCAAAAATATTTTTAAAATATGGTTCTAATGGATTGTTGAACTTATCCAACTCTTTTCTAGCTTCTTGAATATTTTTTAAAACTCCTTTATTTATTTTCATATAAAGATGATCAAAAGTTATTTTGTCAACTTTATACAGTTCATTTAATAAATATTTTAGTGCAAGAACATTTCCACTGTAATTAACTAAGTTATCACTTGATTCAATGGAAGCGATGATTCCAATAAAATTTGCTTCGTTTTCAGCAGAATATCCCATTTGATGAGCAATCTCATGGCATATAGTTGTTGGAATTTGAATTTTAGGTATGTTTTTATTTATTTGCGCTTCTAATGTAAAAGGGTTGATGTAACCACTAAAGCCCATATAGGATAGAGGAGTACTGAATAAAGAGTTTTTAACACTAACTATTGGGGCATGCTCATTTAATGTTTTATTTTTTTCTAATGTTTTAACTGCTTCTATTGAAGCGTTAAAAATCTCCTTTATATTGTCACTGAATATAACAGGAAGTGTATCACTTTTAGATAACTCATGATGGATTTTGTTAGTGTTTCTGATAAATAAATTGGTAATCTTAATCAAAGACTTAGATGAGTAATTGTGTTCAATAAGTAATCTGTTTTTTAGAGGAGTTCTGTGATAATTCAACCCCCATTGGTATT
>ERZ890510.684-NODE-684-length-25608-cov-8.015536_pt1 | contig 25608 bp, 26 predicted proteins | sample MGYA00521265_ERZ890510 | MGnify/ENA primary metagenome ERZ890510 (study PRJEB32303, sample SAMEA104408624) | aquatic metagenome | biome: Brackish water; feature: Chemocline; material: water | place: Baltic Sea | collected 2014-10-26T21:54:00 | depth 110 m ... | reverse complement strand
AACCTCTTGCCTTCGGCGCTGGGACTGAAGGTCGCTTAGCCGCTCCAGGAAGGGGGTTCAAAAAAAAGAGCAAACGGGGACACCCCCGTGCCCCCGGCAGAGGCGTGCCTCTGCACTCCCTTTTGGGCGTCTCCTGGAACGCTACGCGAGCGCTGCCTTCAGGCGGGAGAGTACGCGGTCGTGGCCGAGGACGGACATCATGTCGAAGAGCGGGGGGGTGGCGGTGCGGCCGGAGACAGCGGTGCGGATGGTGCCGAAGAGTTGGCCTGTTTTGAGGCCCATGTCCTCTGCGAGCGCTCTGTAGGTGGCTTCGAGTGCGGCTGCCGACCAGTCGGACGCGGTTTCGGCGGTGGCAAGCGCACGCTCGACGGCGTTGCGGGTGGTGTCGGTGTCCATGCCTTTCTGGATCAGCAAGGCGCGGTCGTAGTCTGGCTGGTCGACGAAGAAGAACTCGAAGACCTCAGGGGCCTCGGACAGGCGCTTGAGGCGCTCGCGCTCCAGCGGGACGATGATCGCGAGGTAATCGCGGTTTATGGGGCGAGCAACGCTGGTCGGGAGCCCCGTGACGTCGGCCTCCAGGTACGGCACGAGTTCCTCGGCCAACGCCTTGGGATCCATGTCACGGATGTACATGCCGTTGTACCACTCCAGCTTGTCCTTGTTGAAGACCGCAGGACTGGCATGGATACGTTCTAAAGTGAAGTGCTTGAGGAGTTCTTCCCGTGAGAATATCTCTGATGAATCGTCGAGCGACCAGCCCAACAGCGCGAGGAAGTTGAGCATCGCGGAGGCCAGATAGCCTTCGTCGCGGTAGTAGATGGTCGATGTTGCGCCGTGGCGTTTGGAGAGTTTCGAGCGGTCCGGGCCCAGGATGATCGGCAGGTGCACGAGCTCTGGCATCTCAAACCCGAATGCCTCGTAGAGCATCTTGTGACGCGGGGCCGAGGGCAGCCACTCCTCGGCGCGCATGACATGGGTGATCTCCATGAGGTGGTCGTCGACGACGTTGGCGAGGTGGTAGGTGGGGAAAGCGTCCGACTTGAGGATCACGAAATCGTCGAGCAGGCTGCTCTCGAACTTGACCTCGCCACGAACGACGTCGTTGATGACGATCTCGCCCTCAAGCGGCATCTTGAAGCGCACGACAGGCGTGGGGTTCTGTTTCCGGAAATCGACTCGCTCCGCCTCTGCGAGGTCACGGCAGTGTCTGTCGTAGCCAGGGGACTTGCTCGCGGCCTGCTGCGCCTGGCGCATGGCGGCCAGCCGCTCAGGCGTGCAGTAGCACTCGTAGGCGTGGTCGTTGGCGATCAGCCAGTCGGTGTGGGTCTGGTAGATGCCCAACGCCTGGCGTTCAGATTGAACGTACGGGCCGTACGCGCCCTCCACCTCGGGGCCCTCGTCCCAATCGAGGCCCAGCCAACGCAGAGCGTCGAGGATCGAGTCCTGCGCGCCCTCCACGAGCCGCGCTCGGTCGGTGTCCTCGATCCGTACGATGAACTGGCCACCCGACGCACGAGCGTAGAGCCAGTTGAACAGCGCGGAACGGATGTTGCCGAGGTGGGGTTCCCCGGTGGGGCTGGGTGCGTAACGAACGCGAACGGGATTACTCATGCTTTTCATGTTAACGGCGAGACACGAACGCCGGAAGGGGCCGCGAGTCCAACGACAGCCCCTACGGACGGGCGTTTGCCTGTGTGTTCGTTGATTCAGCCATTCGTGGACTGTACGCTTGCACGAATCGATAACTGGCCAGATAGAAGAGACAGCCCGATAAGTAGGAAGGGAATCACCTCATGCTCAGCACTGAACAGAACGACCGCCTGTCACGCGTAGGCCCCGGTACGCCTATGGGCGAGGTGCTGCGCCGCTACTGGCACCCCATCTCCACGGTAGCCATGATGAACGACAAGTGGACCAAGAAGGTTCGCCTACTCGGCGAGGACATGATCCTGTACAAGGATCGCTCGGGTACGTTCGGCATGATGGAGCCGCACTGCGCGCACCGTCGCATGAACATGATCTACGGCATCCCGGAGACCAACGGCCTGCGCTGCCCGTACCATGGCTGGCTCTACGATGAGACCGGCCAGTGCACCGAGCAGCCGTACGAGGAGACCGAGGACCCGGACGCCCGCTTCAAGGAAAAAATCCAGATGAAGGCGTACCCGATCCGGGAGTTGGGCGGGATGTTGATGGCCTACATGGGGCCGATGCCTGCGCCTGAGCTCCCTATGTGGGACCTGTACTACATGGATGCCCCGCGCGACATCGGCTACGCGGTAGTGCCTTCCAACTGGCTCCAGATCATGGAGAACTCCTTGGACCCAGTTCACCTGGAATGGCTGCACATGTACTGGCGCAACTACGTAGTTGCGCAGATGGGCCAGCCCGAACGCCAGAAGGCCATCAAGAAACACGAGCTGATCGGGTTCGACGCCTTCGAGTACGGCATCATCAAGCGCCGGATCGTTGAGGGTGGGACGAAGGACGACGAGGAGTGGGCGACGGGCCACCCCGTGCTGTTCCCGTACTACCTGAAGAGCGGCAGCGTCTCTAGCCCCGTCTTCCAGATCCGCGTGCCGATCGACGACACCAACACCGGGTATTGGTGGTACCGTCTGTACACGGAAGAATCTGGCGTGCCGCAGACCCCTCAGAAGCCGGAAGAGATCCCCTTCTACTACACGCCCGTCCCCGAGTTGGACTTCGAAGGCACGCCCCAGTGGGAAGTGCTCGACAACAACAGCGGCCAGGACATCGTCGCCTGGATCACCCAGGGTGCCATCGCCGACCGTGAGCGCGAGAACCTGGGCCGATCCGACGTGGGCATCATCCTTTACCGCAAGCAGCTAGAAGACGCCATCCGTATCGTCGAGGACGGCGGAGACCCGATGAACGTTTCGCGTACGCCTCAGGGGCCGATCGCGCTGGAGGTCGAGTCCAACAAGCTAGGCGTGGCTGGCGGCAGCCTCGCCGCCAAGGACGCGGGCGACCGGCAAGGCAATACCACCAAGTACAGCCCGATCCTCAAACAGTTGGACGCAGCCGCCAAGAAGTAGTTTCCCGTTTGGATTGATTGGCGATAGCAGAAACTGGCGATAGCTGCAAAAAGAAGAGGCCCGCTCGAATGAGCGGGCCTCTTGGTGTCTAAACGACTCCTGGGAGGAAAAATCGCCTAGAGATTGATCTCTATTTCGCCCTCGGCCTCGCCGAGCTTGGCGTCTATCTCAGCTTTCTCCACGCCGGTAGGCAGCGTGATGGTGAGCTTGCCGTCAGCGTCGGTTGCGCCAACGATAGCGTCGTTGATCTCGATCTCGACGCCCTCGACAGGAGCGCCGGACTCGTCCGTGACGGTGAGCACCACCTCAGCACCAGCGACAGTCTCGCCTTCGACAGCGATGGTCAGCTTGCCTTCCGCGTCGTTGTCGCCCGTGGCGTCGTCGTGCTCGCGGCCATCTCGGGCTTCTTCGCCCTTTTCGCGGCCTTCGTCGCCCTTGTCGCCGTGCTCGTCGTCATCCTCGTCGTGGTCACGTCGGCCTTTGCGCTCGGAGTTACCACGACCGTCCTCGGTACGCGCCTCGGCCTCAACCCTGGCGGCGTCAGCAGGAGCGTCAACCGTGAGTGTGCCGTCTGCGCCGGTCACGCCAGCCACGATCTCGAGCTCAACCTCAACGTCTGCGCCGACCACGGGGGCGCCAGCGGCGTCCGTGACCCTGAGCGTCAGAGGTGCGCCAGCGACGAGGTCGCCAACGACCACGATGGTCAGGCGCTCGTCCTCATCTTCGTCGTCTTGCTCGTCGTCAAAGTCGGTCGGGTCAGCAATGAAGAGGTGGATCTCGCCTTCGGCCTCGCCGAACTCAACCTCGGCCTTGATCTCCTCAGCGTTGGCGGGAACGCCGAACGTCACCTCGCCATCAGCGTTGGTTTGCAGCGCGCCAAGCTTGACCTCGACCTGAACAGCAGCGCCTGCAACCGGGTTGCCAGCTTCGTCCGTGATGGTCACTACGTGGCCTTCGCCTTCAGCACCAGGCTCTGCGACCTCAACATCAAGGTCATTCTCTTGCTTCTCGTGCTTGACCGCGAACGACTTCTTCGAGCCGCTCTCGCCAACGATGGGCTTGAGGATGTACTTCACGCCAGAGTTGGCGTTGCCAGCGGCGATCACCGAGATGTCGAAGACGAAGGGGGTCACTTCGTCGCCGCCAACGGTGAACGGCTGGTTCAGCTTGAGTCGGGACGACGGCAGCTTCACGGAAACCGTCTCGCCGGTCACCAGTTCGCCTTCAACGTCCTCGACGCGAACGAATATCTTCTGGTAGTCGCCTGCCGGGAGGTTGGTCTGCACCAAGGAGGTGGCGTCATCGCCCACGAACTGGGTGAGGTCAACGACCTGGTTCTCTACGGGCACGTCGTACTCAAGCCAAGCGGAGTCTTCGCCAGCGACTTGGACGCCGATGCGATCGATGTATATCCAGAGGTGGGCGAAATCGCCGATGGCGTTCTCTTCATCACTGATGAGGACGACGAAGTTGCCGTCTGCCGCGGCGAAGGTCTCGATGCCAGCGACAGCGCCATCTTGCGACGTGTCGGTAGTCGTGGGGGTCGCGGTGGCGTCTGGCGCGCTATCGCTTGTGCAGGCTGCGCCTATCAGCGCAACCAGGGTTAGGACCGACATCGCCAGGAATCTTATGTAACTCATCTGTTTTTCGCTCCGTATGTTCTTGCGCTCAGGCGGGCCCGTCGCGCTTGGGAATCACCAAGTACAACGAACCTACGGAGCGTATGTCAGGGAGCGCCTGCCGGACACGTCCGAAAGGGCAAGGACGACGCCTCGTCTATGGCTGGCATGAGGTTTGGAGCAGGGAGTCGATTGACGCGGGCGAAAGCCCCGTAGAGCGCTAGATGGCGTCGAGAACGGCTTGGAGGTCCGGCGGGAGCGGCGCTTGGAATTCACGCCACTCCTGCTCCTCTGGAGGCAGGTAGAAGCCGAGGCGTGCGGCGTGCAGGAAATGACGGCTCACGAGGGGTGACGCTTTGCCGTAGACGGCGTCGCCCACCAGCGGGTGGCCCAGCGAGGTGAGGTGCACGCGTATCTGGTGCGTGCGACCTGTGATCGGGTGCGCCTCAAGCAACGTGAAGCCCTCGTAGCGACGTACGACGTTGTACTCGGTCAGCGAATCGCGTCCGCCTTCAACGATCGCCATGCGCTTGCGGTGCTTGGGGTGGCGACCGATGGGGCCGTCGATCGTTCCTGCATCGTTCTTGAGCGAGCCGACGACAAGCGCGAGGTACGTCTTGTGAATCTTGCGGTCTTTGAGTTGCTTCGAGAGGCTGCGATGCGCGGCGTCATCTTTGGCCACCATCATCAGCCCCGACGTGTCCTTGTCCAGGCGATGGACTATCCCCGGTCGCATCTCGCCACCGATCCCCGAGAGGTCGGGGACCAATGCCATGAGGGCGTTCACCAGCGTGCCATCGGGGTGGCCAGGGGCAGGATGCACCGTCAGGCCTGCGGGCTTATCGATCACCAGCATGTGTCGATCCTGGTAGACGATATCAACGGGGATGTGCTGGGCGACCAAGCCTGTAAACACAGGTGCTGGCACGCATACGTCCACCATATCGCCGACGCGGACGGTTGTGGATGGCTTCACCCAGGCGCCATTCACGGTCACCTCGCCCTCGCGGATCAACGCGGCACCTCGGCTGCGGCTCAGGTCTGGGCAACGCAATTGCACGAAACGGTCGATCCGCGCGCCATCGTCTGCGGACTCCACCTCGAGCATGCGGCGCCTAGGAAGGCTGGTTGTCATGTGACGCCTCAGCGTCGGAGGGAGGTCCTGCGTCATCTGGCGCGAGGCCAGCAGGCTGGTTCTCCGAGTCTTGCTCAAGAGCAGGCTCAGGGGTCGGCGCACCTTGGTCGAACAGCAGCACGCTCACCGCTAACACCGTTAGACCCACGGAGATCGACGCATCCGCGACGTTGAATATCCAGAACGGGCCAACGTCCACGAAATCCACCACGTGGTCGCGGAATACACGATCCGTCAGATTGCCGAGCGCTCCGGCGATCATGAGCCCCATGCTGATCTTGATCAGCAGCCCGGGGTTGGGGTGGGATCGGTAGAAGAAAACCAACACGGCGAGACCAGCAACGGCGCCTAAGATCAAGAACGAATTCTGGCCATCGAACAGGCCGAAGGCGGAGCCGGTGTTGCCTATATGGGTGAACCGGAAGAACCCGGAATCAGGCCAAGAGGTTCCACGCGGCACCTGCGCCACGATGATCGCCTTGGTCAGCTGATCCAGCACGAACGCGGTCAAGGCGACAGCGATCAGGGAACGGTTACGAGAGAGAAAGCCCCACATTACTGTCGATTCTACTAGAATCTCCCCGACCCCACTCAACTCCAGGAGCCCTTTCTCATGGCCACCGCCCCGAACGTCATCGACCTGCGTAGCGATACGCTCACTCAACCAACTGCCGAGATGCGCAAGGCCATGGCCGAAGCACCCGTAGGCGACGACGTTTACGGCGAGGATCCGACGATCAACAAGTTAGAGGCGACGGCGGCCGAGCGCCTGGGCAAAGAGGCAGGGCTGTTCGTGACCAGCGGGTCGATGGGCAACCTCGTCGCCGCGCTCACCTGGTGCGACCGGAGCGACGAAGCTTACATGGGCGCCGACGCTCACCTGCTCGTGAACGAGATGGGCGCCATCGCTGCGTTCGGTGGCGTGCAGATGCGGCCGATCCCCAACGACGCACGTGGCGTGATCGACGTGGACGCCTTCGAGGCGACCGTGTCTCCCGCATCCGGCCTGTTCCCGCGTCCTCGGCTATTGTGCCTGGAGAACACGCACAATCGTGGCAACGGCGCGGCCTTCAGCGTCGCTGAGATGCAACCGACGGTTGACGTTGCGCGCGCTCACGACATGGTCATCCACATCGATGGCGCTCGCATCTGGAACGCTGCGGTCGCCCTAGGCGTGCCCGCCGCTGACCTGGCGTCGGTCGCAGATTCCCTGAGCTTCTGCCTCTCTAAGGGCCTATCGTGCCCGGTCGGTTCTGTCTTGGTGGGCGATCGTGAGTTCATCGCGAAGGCGCGACGTGTGCGGAAGATGCTCGGCGGCGGCATGCGCCAGGCGGGGATCGTGGCGGCAGCGGGGCTCGTGGCGCTCGACACCATGATCGATCGCCTGGCCGACGACCACGCCAACGCTCAACAGCTCGCCAAAGGACTCGCTAGCATCCCAGGGGTGACGGTCGACCCAGCCACGATCGAGACGAACATCGTTTACATGGAGATCGGGGATGGCGACGGCGCGGAGCTTTCAGGTGCGCTCAAGGAGCGTGGCGTGCTCGCCAACGGTCGGTTCAACTGGGTACGTTTCGTGACGCGCAACGGGATCAGCTCAGAGGACGTTGACGAGGCGCTGGACGTGATCTCGACGGTGATGCGCACGGCTTCCTAGGCGCTGAACCTGACGGCATAGGCGCGCTAGGCGCTTAACGCACAACGCCGGAGCGACCTCGTGGGTCTCCCCGGCGTCTGCGGGCACCCCCTTTCGGGGATTCGCCTTTTGCTCCGTAGTTGCCCCCGGCTCAATTAGTCCGGAAAAGGGGGCCGTTTTCCCGAATATCGGGTGGCTCATCCCTCATAGTGCAGCGGAGCTACAGGCTATGCCTTGGCTCTCGGCAGGTTCGGTCACCCACCGAGGCCCGTACTAGGAAAGTGCCAACGGTGGTTGACCACGTACAGAGCGCGTCTCAGCATGCTGCACCTCCGAGTAGTTCGACCAATTTGCGAAGCTCCTGAGGCTTCCTTGAGGGCCGTATACCACTTTAGGCACGGGCCTCAAGGCATGTCAACGGGTTTAGACGTGCCGGAACCGATTGTCACTGTATTGCAACTTTCTCTTAACAATCTATACGGTATTCGTATTTCTTGACAGATATGCGGCATTTTCCAGCACATTCGCCAGAGGGTCGTTGTGCGACACTCCGAAACCCCTCCGGTCTTGGATAACCGGCGCTCAGCTTTCGTCATGGCCGAATCTAACGAAAGCCCGGCTAGGGCGTGGAATCGCTGTCTTTGTGCCCTTTTGACGCCTTCCACCACGTTTCAAGGCGGGCTTTAACGGTCGCTTCATAGCCAAGTTCGCCCGGTTCGTAGAACCGCTTGTCACCCAATTCCTCGGGCAGGTTGCGTTGGCCAGCGAAGTGGCTCTTGTAGTTGTGGGCGTTCTTGTAGCCCTCGCCATAGCCGAACGACTTCATGAGGCCGGTGGCCGCGTTCCTTAGGTGCAGAGGCACTGGCCACTGGCGGCCGTTCTTCACCTCTTCGCGTGCCCGATTGAGCGCCATGTAGGACGCGTTGCTCTTGGGGGCTGTCGCGAGGTACACGGTGATCTCCGCCAACGGGATCGCCCCCTCGGGCAGGCCGATGAAGTGCAACGCCTGCTGGGCTGCGACCGCCAGCGGAAGCGCCTGCGGGTCGGCCATGCCGATGTCCTCTGACGCCGAAATCACGATGCGACGCGCGATGAACATGGCGTCTTCACCGGCCTCAAGCATGCGGGCCAGCCAGTACATCGCGGCGTCAGGGTCAGAGGCGCGAATCGACTTGATGAACGCGGAGATGGTGTCGTAGTGGGAATCGCCGCCCTTGTCGTACATGGGCGAACGACGCTGGAGCACCTCCTCCATGGTCGCCTGATCCACGGTCTTCACGCCGCCTGCATCGTGGGTGGTCACGCTCGCAGCGAGTTCAATCGCGTTCAAGGCCACGCGGGCGTCGCCCGCCGCGACCTCCATCAGGAAGTCCCGCGCTTCCGGCTCGATGACTACGTTGGAGTGGCCCAGGCCGCGCTCGGTATCGGCGAGCGCGCGGTCGATGACCTCGGTTAGCTGCTCGTCCGTCAGCGGCTCCAGCTTGAGCACGCGTGCACGGGATAGCAGGGGAGCCACCACCTCGAACGACGGATTCTCCGTGGTTGCGCCTATGAACACGACTGTCCCGTTCTCTACGTGGGGGAGGATGGCGTCCTGCTGCGATTTGTTGAACCGGTGGACTTCGTCGATGAACAGGATCGTGCCCTGCTCGTTGTTGAGGCGCACCTCACGGGCCTCTTCAACCGCGTTACGCAGATCCGCGACGCCTGACGTCACTGCCGACAGCTTGATGAAGTGCGATTTCGTTAGGCCAGCGATGAGGAGTGCGAGCGTCGTTTTGCCGACACCCGGAGGGCCCCAGAGCACCATGGACGGTATCCGGTCCTCCCGGATGGCACGCTCCAGGATGTGGCCAGGCCCCAGCAGGTGCTGCTGGCCCGCGTACTCCTCTAGCGTGCGTGGGCGCATGCGGGCCGCCAGGGGAGCAGACTCCCCCTCATGCTGCTTGCGCGCGTGCTCGAACAACGTCTGATCGCCGCGCATACCCGGCATGATTCGCCTCCCCAAAGCCCCGATGAAGGAAGCATACACCGGTGCGGTGGTGTAAACCTTTCGTGCGCGGTCACGGTATGAAACTCATCGAATGATTGCACAGGAGACCCGTACGTGGACGACCTCGAAGCGATGGCAGCCCTGCGAAACGGCGACGTGGACGCGCTCGACGTGCTGGTCGCACGCCATCAGCCGAAGGCGCTACGCGTTGCGTACGTTGTCACCCAGGATCGTTCGCTGGCCGAGGACGCGGTGCAGGATGCCTTCATCCGTGCGTATCGGAGCGCTGCAACGTTCGACAGCACCCGAGCGGTCGAGCCCTGGCTCATGCGGATCGTCGTGAATCGAGCGGTTGATATCGCCAAGCGGTCGCGGCGGGAGAGGTCGTTGGATGAGGCGACCGAGGGAGTGATAGAACTTGCCGCTCGCCTCCGCGACCCGTCGCCAGGCCCTCCTGAAGCAGCAGAGGCCAGCGAGACCAACGCGGAGATACTCGCGGCGATGCGCCTCCTCAGCCCAGCGGAGCGTGCGGTTGTCGTTCAGCGCTATTACCTGGAACTCTCCGACAAGGAGATCGCTTTCGCCACCGATCGTGCGGTTGGCACGGTTAAACATCTGATGTTCAGGGCGCGCCGAAAGCTGCGGATTCTCCTGACACGCCGTGTACCCGAGCAAGGCCAGGGTGCGGTCGGCCAAAGCATCCCCGGGAGGTTGAACGATGACTAGTCACGATTTCGCAGCGCGCGTCCGCTCTGCGCTGGGTGAGGATGCTGCGCTCGCTACGAGAGAGCTAGACGTACGCCTGCCGATCCGGCGTCGGCTCACGAGGACGCGGCTCTCACGATCTGGGGGCTGGCTCGTGGGCGCGCGCATCGCGATGGTCGTACTAGCCGCGATGGCGATGGCCACGACGAGCCTGGTACTTTACGCCTGGCAAAGCGAAGGGCCTGCCGTGGCCGGCTGGAACACCCTACCCGACGACGTCGATCCTGCGCTTTTGGAAGTTGCAGCGGATTGCGGATCGGGATCCGCTGCAGGTGCTGACCGTCCGCCGTTAGCTGACAACCTCAGGAGTCTTGGCGACGCCTCACTCATCATCGTGGATCAGCGGGGCGTCGGGGCGGTCGCCATGGCGACCGTTCGCACGCAGGAATACATGGGCAGTGCTATCTGCATCTACGGAAGCAGCCCTGATTGGCCGGAACCTGGTTGGCGGTTCCTCGGCGGTGGAGCAGGTGGAGGCCCTCGCACGTTCCCTCTCCCGCCCGGGCTCATAGATGTACCCCCGGCTGACGCGGCCTGGCTCACCGGTGGCGGAAGTCACGCTGGGAGGGTGGAGAGTCACTTAGGGACAACCATCTCTTACGCGGAGGGGCTAGTCGGAGACAATGTCGCCAGAGTCGTCGTTCGTCCCAAGGGCAAACCTGCTGTCGTTGCTACCGTCGCGGATGGCTGGTTCATGGCGTGGTGGCCGACGGGCTCTAGTTGGTGGCCCTTTGGCAGCGCCTGGTCTTGGTGGTGGATCACGGAGACGGCTGACATCACCATAGAAGCCTTCGGTTCCGATGGCTCGCTGCTGCACCGCGAACAGGGAGGAGTGCGAATCCAGCGCGAGTAATCACCACTAAGGCGACTGCCTGATCAGCAGACCCTAGCCTGCCCCTGGCATCCGCTTGTCGTCGAACGATTCGAACTCGGCGACACGTTTCTCCAGCATCTCACGTTCGGTGGCGTTCAGTACGCTACCTGCAAGCTGTAGGTACGTTCGGATGGCTGGCACGGCCAGCGGGTCACGTGCACGGAAGATCATGACCGGCTCGTCGGCAGGGATAGCCGTGCCGTCAGCTTTGATGATCACGACTTGGTACTTGGCGGCCACCTTGGAGTCCCAACGTGCGTGGTGAAGCGAATGGGCGCCTACGCTCGCGAGTTCAGCGAGGTCATGGTGCTCAGGACAGAACGCCATGGGGTCGCACTGCTCCCCTGCTCCGTCGGTTGCCGTCACTAATCGCCAGCGGCGAGCCTCAGCCGGGGGAGTCGGCGGTAACCCCTGCTCTGGCGTGAACACGGCGGTGCAACCCTTCGCGGTGCAATTGATCGGTTGGTTGATATCCATTTTGTCCTCAACTGTGATGAAACCGGCCTTCTGAACAGCATAACAATTGCGCCCGCCTGAGCGCTCGCCTGGGTGAGATAGCCAGGGATCGTGAAATGACGACCGGGAATCCCTTCGGTTCCTTCTTGTCATCGATACCCCTGAGCGTGTACCTTCCCGGTCGCGCCTTCCCAACTGGCGACTCATGACGTCCGCCGCAGAGCGGGCACAGGGAATCACACATGCTCACAGGCCTCATCCAAATCGTCATCGTCTTCGCCCTAGCCGTGGGTGGCTGGTGGCTCGTACTGAAGCTACGTAAGCGCCAGAACAAGCTCGCCAAGTTCGGCGGCATGATCGGCGTGGGGCTGCTGTCCACCATCTTCACGCTCTTCACCGTCCTGGCTAGCCTGGGCTTCATCACCGTACATGCTCCACGCGGCAACGATGTGGTGGAAGTCACCGTCGCAGGCACGGTAGAACAGATAGCCCGGGGCGAATCCATCGCTGCGGCGATGTGCGCCAGTTGCCACTCGCTCAACCACGATCTCCCTCTGAGCGGGAACACCAACCTATTGGCAGATATTCCGATGCCCCTTGGTGACGCGACGCCCCCGAATCTCACGCCTGCTGGCCGGGTCGGCGACTGGACCGACGGTGAGATCCAGCGGCTGATCCGCGAGGGAACCTACCCGAATGGCCACCGAGCGGTCGTCATGTCCAGTCAGAGCTTCCGGGTGTTCAGTCAGGAGGATCTCGACTCCGTCGTGGCTTATTTGAGGAGCACACCTGCGGTTGCCTCGGAGATCCCGAGGAAGCAGGCGCTCAGCGCGCTCGCTTACGCCTTCGCGACCCTGGGTATGCTCCCGCTTAAGGATCAGCCAGACACCAACGTACCCCCACCCCTGGTGCCCAAAGGCCCCACGGTCGCGTATGGCGAGTACGTAGCTGCATTCGCGGATTGTGCGATATGCCACGGCGACACATTGGAGGGCGGCGCTGGTGGCCTGCTGCCTAAAGGCCCGAGCTTGCGAGGCGTTATCGGCTGGCAAGCCGAAGATTTCGTCACGGCAATACGGACGGGTGTAACACCTGGCGGAGAGCAATTGTCCGACGAGATGCCATGGGAAGCATTCAGGCATTTTGACGACGAGTCCTTGGACGCGCTTTACAAGTACGTCACGAGCCTCTAAGCGAACGAGGCGAACGCGTAACCACGAGAAGGCCCCGGCGTTGCAGGGGCCTTCTTTCGTGTTGCATCCGTCGGCAGCAGACGCCGCTCGTTATAATCGCCGCATGAACATCCACGTGCGTCTCTACGCTTCCTACCGCGAACAGGCCGGGACCAGCCACGTCGACGTGACCATCGCCGATGGGGGCACGGTCGCTGAGCTGATCGTCCAACTCATGGCCGACATCCCTGCGCTGCCAGCGTCGTTCAAGCCTCACCTGATAGCCGTGAACGACGAGTTCGCGAATCCGCAGTACCCGCTCAACGATGGCGACGAGGTCGCTCTGTACCCGCCAGTCAGCGGCGGAGTCGATGTGCGTGTCGTGCATGAGCCGGTGGACGCGCGTGAGATGGCGGACGCCGTGCGCCGGGACTTCAACGGCGCGATCGTCACGTTCGAGGGGACGACGCGCAACGAGACCGGCGGCGAGAGCGTTTTGCACCTGGAGTACGAAACCGACGAGCGCATGGCGACGAAGGTGCTGACGCAGATCCTCGAAGAGACGTCCAGCCGCTTCGGCGTGCCGTCGATGGCCGCGCGCCATCGTGTTGGCCGCCTGGAGATAGGCGATGTCAGCCTCATCGTTGCGGCGGGCTCCCCGCATCGCCTGGAAGCGTTCCTGGCCACCCAGTACGCTGTCGATCGCATCAAGCACATCGTGCCGGTTTGGAAGAAGGAGTTCTTCGAGAACGGGTCAGTCTGGGTGGGAGCCGCCTGCGAGCCCGAACACCACGCCCGGGAACTCGCCGAGGCGCCGTACGCGGGGTTTCTTGCTCTACGCGAGGGCGAGGCCGAGCGCGACGGCGAGACCGCATCAGCGCACACTAGCGCACATGAGCACTTGCACGCATAGGCATGTGCCGAACCGGGCAGACGGGAACTAGGCCATGCCCATCCTCACGAAACGCATCTACGAGCCAGCGGAGCCTGCCGACGGCCATCGCCTGCTGACGATGCGCTACTGGCCACGCGGCGTGCGCAAGGATCGCGTGGACGCTTGGGAGCGTGGCCTGGCCCCGACCCGCGAACTACTCGCCGACTATCGAACCGAGGCCATCGACTGGTCGGAATACGAGCGACGCTACCGTCACGAGATGGCCACGCGTCCTGATTCGATAGCCGCGCTTGGTGCGCTACGCGAGCGCTCGGCCAACGAGACGGTCACCGTCCTCTGCGGCTGCAAGGACGAGACGCGGTGTCATCGCTCGTTGCTGAAGGCGCTCGTGGAAGACTGCCCATAGCCCGGAGCCTGCTCGCCGCCGCCCTGTGGCATACTCTTCGATATGCAACGTATCGCAATGGCAGCGCTCGCCCTGCTCAGCGCAACGCTCGCGGGGTGCGGTGGTACGCCCGAACCACCGTCGGCGACTCAACTGATCGAAGACGTACGCCATGCCATGGAGACCGCGCCATCGTTCAGGTTTGAGGCCACGTGGACGTTCACTGATCCGAACACCGGAACCCAAACCAACCGTATTACCGGGGCCATATCAGGCGAGGATATCTACTCCCGAAGCGATCTCGCCGAATCCCCTGCACCATTTCGCTCAATCGAATCGTCAGTGGTTGGGGGAGTGATGTATACACGCACCATGGGATACCCCGATGACTGGCCAGATCCGACCGCAGAAGGCTGGAAACCATCATCCAGGGACTACGCCGAACTAAAAGAACGCGGCGAATCCATGCGCAACGCATTCATGCCTCCCGAAGACCTGGAGAATCTTGCGGTCAGCATGGGATCTGAAAACGACTCGTGGCTGTTGACCGGATCCTATCCACCTCGCATTGGCAGCCCCGAGCCTAGCCCGTTCTCAATAACACCGGTCACCGTCTGGACAGCAAGGGTCGACCCACAGACCTCGCGGCTGCTGGAGATTGAAACGAAGACCGACTTTGGTATCGCCACTTACGAGAGCGGCCCCAACGGCCCCGCATCCGGCCCGCAAACCCAAGTCGCGACCTGGCGTATCTTCGACTACGACGCCGATATCGTCGTCACGGTGCCACCAGACGTGACGCCTCGCGAGCCAACGCCGACCCCACGCCCTGGCGGCGAGGATGTCTACTACACGCTCCTCTTGGAAGCCACAGATTCCGTGACTCCAGACGAATGGGACGCGACTATCGCGATCCTCAACCAGCGTTTTCGCGGCATCCCCGGCGGAAGCCACTTGGAGTGGGTTAGCGTGGGGCAGGTTGAGCTTCGTCTGGTTGCCCACACGCTGACGGTAGAGCAGGCGGTCGCGCTCGCCACGCCCAAAGGCCATTTCGAGATCGTCGAGCGCCAGTGCGAGAGTTTCCCGTGTGATGTCGATGGCGCGTACGTGGACAAGCCCACGCGCCTCACGAACGCGAGCATCGCCAGCGCGTCGTCCAGCAAGAACTCCGTCACGGGCCAACCGGTAGTGATCTTCGAGATGACTCGCGCCACAGCCGTAGCCCTCGCGGACCTCACCACACGCCTGTTCGACACTAACGTCATTGGAGGCGCGCCCGACCAGTTGGCGTTCGTGCTGGACGGCGAAACGCTGATGTCGGCAGTCGTCAGCTCGCCGATCCTGGCAGGCTCGGGCCAGGTCGACGGGGATTTCACGGCAGACGACGTACAAGTTGTCGCTGCGCTCATCGCGAATCCGCCGCTGCCCGTCGGGCTACGTTTGGTCAGCGCGGAGGCTCAGTAGCGGCATGCCACGCTTTGCAATCGCAACGCTCGCCATTGTCGCCGCCGCGCTCGCGGGGTGCGGTGGTACGCCTGAGCCACCGCCAGCGGCGCAGCTTGTCGAAGACGTGCGCGTGGCAATGGAGGCCGCGCCGTCGTTCAGGTTCGAGAGTACGTGGACGAGCACTGATCCGCGCGAGGGAACCAACACCATCGAGATCGCAGGCGAGGTTTCCGGCGAAGATTACTACGCCAAGAGTGACATCAGCGGCCAGAGTGCGCCCAGTTACAGCGCTGAATCGTTGGTCGTTCAGGGACAGATGTACGAGCGTGCACTCGAGTTCCCCGACGATTGGCCTGACCCCACTGCTGGGCAGTGGAGGCCATCGTCCATGTCCTACGCGGAGCTGTTGGAGCGGGGTGGAAGTTTGCGGAAGCCGTTCCTTCCCCCGGAAGACCTGGGCAATCCCGTGGTCACCAACAACTCCGAAGACGATTCGTGGCTGTTGTCAGGGTCATACCCGCTCCCAGACGAGCCCGGTGAGGGCAATTCGTACTCCATAACCCCCGTCGCCCTCTGGACAGCGACCGTCGACCCCAAGACTTCGCGCCTGCTGACAACCGAGACAATGATCGACTACGGTATCGCCTCGTACGAGTACGGCCCCTCTGGACCGGCCTCCGGCCCTCAGAGCAACCACCTCGTGTGGCGCATCTTCGATTACGACGCCGACATCACCCTCACCCTGCCCCCGGATGTCACGCCGGTCCCGACAGCCACACCGGAGCCGACCGCCTAGCAACGCCACCCACCCGCCAAACTCCTGATACCCTGGCCCACGCCCATGTCAGCCCCTAAACCACCCAAACGACCCCGCATCTTCTATGGCTGGTACATCATCGGCCTGTCCGGTGCGTCAGCTATCTTTGCGGGTACCACAAGTCAGGCATTTTTCGGCGTATTTCTGAAGCCCATCGAAGACGATACCGGTTGGACGCGGGCGTCCATCGCGGGAGCGGTGACCTTCGCCACGTTCGTCGGCGGGGGTATCGCGTTCTTCATCGGTCGCCTCGCCGATCGCTACGGGCCCCGCGTGCTGATGACCATTGGCGTGGTTATCTACGCTGCGGGGTACGCGGGCATGCTGTTCGTCACGCAGGTCTGGCAGCTCTACATCGCGTTCTTCTTGGCGCGTATGGCATCCCTCCAGTTCCTCGCAGGCGTGGTGCCTCGAACCACGGCCGTGAACTGGTTCCGTCGGATGCGTGGGCGAGCGCTGGGCTTCCAGACCATGGCCATGCCCCTGGGTGGCGCGATTCTGGCATCCGTCGCTGGAGCGCTCATCGCAAGTGGGATGCCTTGGCGCACGGTGCTCGCGGTCTTCGGCCTCGGAGCCCTCGCGCTCCTGGCCATCCCCATGCCTCTCATCATGCGACGCCAGCCCGAGGATATGGGCCTGCTGCCCGATGGCGACATCGCGGTACTGAGTGACGATGATTCCGCAGTCCAGGCCAGGAACCGTGGAGGCGAAAGCTCGTGGACACTCAAGCGGACACTGCACACGAAGACTATGTGGCTGATCGTCTGGGGCTCGTTGCTTCAAACGATGGCCTCTGGTGGCATCGCCTTCCACATGACGGCCCACTTCCAGGAGAGCGGGCTCAGCACTCAGGTGGCCGCGTCCGGTGCTTCCGCTTTCCTTCTTGGCGGTGCCCTCTCGTCCACCCTCTGGGGGTTCCTCACGGAACGGTACGACGAGCGCCTCCTCGTCGTGACCGCGAGCGCCGTTGCGATGGCACTCGCGTTCTGGGGCAGCATCGTCGCCGACCCGGTCAGCGTGATCATCTTCGCTGCCCTTTATGGCGCCACCACCCGAGGCGAGGGTGCGCTGGTCATGATGATGCTCGCCGCGTACTATGGGCGCCGCTCGTTCGGGGCCATATCTGGGTTCGCCAACACCTTCACGATGATGGGGCTAGGTACCGGGCCATTCCTCTACGCGTGGCTATACGGCCTGCGAGGGGAGTACGAGATCATCTTCTACACGTCGGGCGTCATCATGGCCATCGCTACGATCCTGATGTGGTTGGCCAAACGACCAAGCGACAAGCCAGAGGTAGAGTCGGGACCAGAACAAGGACAGGCAGCCTCAGCAAGCGCTGAGTAGCAACGGGGAGGACACGATGGCAACCGAGAGTGAGATCAACACGCTGAAGCAGCAGGTCGCGGACAGCTCGCACATCCTGGATCACCAGGGACTCGTGGACTTCCACGGCCACGTCAGCGCCCGCATCCCAGGCACCCAGCAGATCGTCATCAAGCCCGTGCTGAAGGCCCACAATAAAGTTGCATTCGGTGACATCGTCATCGTGGACATGGACGAGTACATCGCCGCTGACTCCGGTGGATGGGACCCAGGAGCTCAGCAAGGTCGCGTGATCAACGTGGCCGTGCCGCCCCGCGAGACCATGCTCCACATCGGCGCGTACAAAAAGCGCCCGGACGTGAACTCCGTCGTCCACACGCACCAGCTGGTCTCAACGGCGGTCGGTGCGGCCAACGTGGCCCTCAAGCCCATGTACAACCAGGGCGTTCCCTTCGGCCCCGAAACGCCGATCTTCCAGAAGCCAGACCTGATCAACACGTGGGAACTCGGCGAAGCGGCTGGTGAGTGCCTCGGTCAGGCCAACGCGATGCTCCTGCGCGGCCACGGCGTGCTCGTAGTTGGCCCGACGGTCGACCACGCTGTCTCTAACACCGTTTACCTAGAGCGCAACGCGATCATCCAGGTCATCGCCACGATCATGAGCGGCGGCAACCCCGAGGGGCTCGACCCCGAGTACGTCGAGCGCTTCGCGGCGGACTGGACCAAACGTGCGTCCCACGCCTACGAATACTTCCGCTCGCTCGTGCCCACGCTGAACGACATCTAGGGCGGAGGCTCATTGCCATGGCCATCGACGATCTGCGCCAGGTTGGCGATCAATTGTCCACCGACGAGGAGATACTCGCGGTGTTCGACCGCAAAAGCGGCTTGAGTCAGCGTGTCGAAGAACGCACAAAAGGATTCATTCTTACCAACCAACGGCTGATCTTTGTGAACCGAAACCCATTCAGGCGTACAAAAGAATCGTGCGCGCTAATGGACGTGACCCAATTGGGCAGCGAAAAGACAAAGCGGCCGTGGAATTCGGTGTGGATTGGATTGCTGTTCATTGTGGTGGCCGGCCCCGTCTGGTGGATTGATCCAGATATTCCGATGTTAGTGACTCCTCGTAGCTTCGTCGTGACAGGACTAATAATGATGATCCTGCCATTTGTCATTCCCGGGGAAACGCGTCTCGCTTCCCGAATGGGAGGGAAAGACATCGCCGTGAAGCTCGAAAGCTCGGCGCTCAATAATGTCGACGCGTTCGTCACCGCATTCAACGCGGCGAAGAGCGCTATCTAACGCACAGGTGTTGAAATCAGCGCGCCTTACACGCCTACGGATGGTGCAGGAGTCCACGGTTACCAAGAGGAGGCGAACGCATGATCACCGTACGGCGCATCTATGGTGACCATCGCCAAGCGGTTACCTTCGCCGCTGGCGCCGTGTCGATTTTGGTTCTGGCGCTCGGATGGTGGCTGGCCTCGCCCCTGTTCATCAACGACACCGTCGACGAAGACTTCCCCATGGCTGCAGGCGCGGTGCTCCCGGAAGGTGTAACCATGGCCGACGTGGAAACCACGATGGCCACCCTCGCCAAGATGGACGACGAACAGCAAGAAGCTATGCCTAGCGACATGGGTGGCGCAACTGTCGTCGCAGAAGGAGACTTCCGAGGCGCGGACAGCTTCCACACCGGGTCCGGCAAGGCCCGCCTCTACCGTTTGGCGGACGGCTCCCACGTGCTGAGGTTCGAGGACTTCAACGTGACCAACGGTCCTGACCTCCGGGTGATCCTGAGCCCCCACCCCAATCCGCAGGAGCGGGAAGACGCAACGGCCACCGGGTATGTGGAATTGGCAAAGTTGAAAGGCAACGTAGGGAACCAAAACTATGCTCTCCCCGCAGGTTTGGATCCTGGAGCATTCGGGGCAGTGGTCATCTACTGCAAGCCGTTCCGCGTCATCTTCAGTACCGCCCCACTCGTCGCTGATTAGCGCGGCGTCAGGCCGCCAAGCGGCATCCGCCTACCTCGCTCCTGAACGAAGTCAGCGCTGGTACTATCAATCGTGCGGCCCCCCAAACCGCTGAGTTACGCCCCCATCACCACAACGGAGAAGCCCATGATCCGCAACCGACGCTCCCTGACCGCCCTACTTGGCATCGTGCTCCTTGCGACGCTCGCATTGGGGGCATGCACCTCCGAACCACAGTACGCCGGGGAAGGCAACATTTTGGTCTACGACTACCAAGGCAAGTTCATCCCTGCCGAACAGCTCCACAAGGCCCCGGCCGACGCCTGCGACGCCGAGCACTACCACGCCAGAGGCGCGGTGGTCACGCTAAATGGTGAGACGCTCACGGAGCCGGATCCCATGTGCGGATTCGGTTCCGACCTCAAGATTCTAGAAGTGCCCATGCCAGACGAGTACCAGGGCATCCAGCGCACTGACGACGAATGGAGGCTCAATCCCGACGAGGACGACGACTAACCCCGTACGGCCGTCGGTAGCAGTATTGCGGCGGCCGATTTGCGAGTAGTCCTCGGTCTCGACCCACGCATGGAGCCGGCTGATCAGCCGAACGAAAAGAGTAGCTATGCCGCGCGCCCTGACGGTGTTGATTGGACTAGTCGCCGCACAGGTTGGAGCAGTGCTTCTGTTCCGTCGCCAGCGGGGGCGACATGCAGGATTGCGGACGCACTTCCTGGTCACCCAGGGAGGCGAGCAGCTTCGCCCCACGGCCGAACAGGTCAACGATGCGGTGTTATCCGTGATGATGGGCGGCCTGGTTTTGGATCTGCGAGAGGTCAAACTCACTGCGCGCCCAGCACGCATCGAGCTCCTGTCGATCATGGGCGGGGTGATGATCCTCGTGCCGGAGGCGTGGAAGGTGGACATTGACGTGCAGCCGCTGATGGCGGGGGTACGGGACGAGCGCACGGGATCGATCGAGCGAGAGGATCGCCCAACCGATCTCGTGCTCACCGGGCGCGTGATCATGAGCGGGCTGGATGTCGCAAGTCACATGCCGCAGGAGCAAAGCGCAGCGCCTGCCAACGCACCAACGGCAGGCGCTAAAGACGCCTGAGCCACAGTTCCGCGCGCCAGACTCGACGGGTCGAGCCTGGCGGGGAATCCGGCGGCTAGGGCGCCGTGGGGGCTCTACGCCGGGGTGATGTTCTGGTTCAGGTGGAACACGTTCTCAGGGTCGTACGTCTTCTTGGCCTGTTGTAGACGCGCGAAGTTCTCGCCGTACGCAGAGGCGATCCGACCTTCTTTCTCATCGTCGCCCAGGTAGTTCACATACACGTCCGACGCAGAATCCGCCGTGGCGTCAAACACACCGCGCACCCACTGGATGTTTTTCTCGTCGTCGGCAGCGTCTTCCCACTCTCCGATGAACACCAGGTTGAACCCTTCCGTCCGGTGAGCGTATGCCGTCGCCGACGGCGCAGGGCGTACAGCGGCGCCGTGGAAGTGCTCGATGGAGATCGCGCTCATGGGCGACGTTACTTCGCTGAATCGTTGAATCAGCGTGTCGATAAGCTCGTCTGTGAGCCCGTTGATGAAGTTGGACTTCCAGTAGTTGCGAGCGCCCTTGGGGAACCCGGCATCGAACAATCCGTTCTGCGCGGCGTAGGGGATAGGGCCGAGGGCATCCAAGATCGGCGTTCCGAAACTCTTGATGACCTCTGTCGCTGCTGCGCCCTCGTCGAGCGGCCCGCAATGGCATACGGGGATCGCGACGATCTTGGCACCTGAGCCATCAGGCGCGTGCGCCAGTAAGCAGAACGTCGTGAGTTCGTCGGGCAGGTTCGCGGCGAAGTCGCGGTACTTGCGCAACACGACCCCGGCTTCCTCGAACGGGAAGGCGACCAGGCCACCGGTGATCATCGGTCCGACTTCGTGGAGGTCATACTCGAAACTCGTGACCACGCCGAAGTTGCCGCCGCCGCCCTTGAGCGCCCACAGCAGGTCGGGGTTCTCAGTTGCGCTCGCACGAACAACGTCTCCCGTTGCCGTCACGACCTCGGCTCCGCGGACGTTGTCCACGGTCATGCCGTACTTGCCCATCAGCCACCCCAGCCCGCCTCCGAGCGTTAGGCCCGCGATCCCGGTCGTGCTACGATGCCACCGGTTGTGGCGAGGCCATAGACCTGCGTCTCGCGGTTGAACTCGCCCCAGGTGACGCCGCCCTGCGCTCGCGCCGTTCGCGCGGCGGGGTCGACCATGACCGCTTTCATCAGCGAGAGGTCGATCATCATGCCATCGTCGCAGACGGCCCGACCGGCGACGTTGTGCCCGCCACCGCGAATAGCGATCTCAAGATCGTTCGCCCTGGAAAACTTCACGGCGTCCTGAACGTCAGCCACGCCTAAGCATCGAGCGATGATCGCGGGGCGCTTGTCGATCGATCCGTTGTGGAGCTGACGGGCTTCGTCATATCCGGTGTCATTAGGTTGAAGTATCTGACCAGCGAAACCGGTGATCAGTGATTCGAGAGCTTCTGTGTCTAGGGGCATTTGTCGAACTCCTTGTGCTTAGTGCAACCGACACCCTAGCACAGCTATCCGACAGGCTGCGCCGAGGTGGAATGTGGACGTGCCCCTTCTAGTAATCCACCCGCACGTGCTTTTCAGCGCCCATATCCAGCGCCTTCACGTGGAGTATCTCCGCAGGCTCATGCTCCATCGCACGGAACCCGTAGGCGTTGCCTGACGGCAGGAAGACGCCGTCGCCAGTGGCGATCTCGAAAGCGTCCGCGTCCGAGGCGCCGTGGAAACGTATCCGTCCGCTGAGCATCAACCACGCACCGACGATGCCGAAGTGAGCGTGCGGGGTATCGTCGCCCTCGCCGTCGCGGACCTTCTCGACCGATATGCTCAGCATGTCGCCGCCGTCCCAGAAGCGATGCACAACGATGTCGTCGCCCTCCTCGAAGTCTGGGTTGTCGTAGCTGATGGGCTGAATCGTCGTTGGGCTATCTGCGGCCAGGTCGCCCGCCCGAGGATCGACGGAAGCGATACGCAGAATCTCAAGGTCGACGTCGCCGACAGACTCGAACCTGTAGGCCACCGCCCGAGGAACCAGCGCCCCTGCATACTTCCCGAACTCGCCCGCCACGCTACCGTCGTTGTCGTAAAAGCGAGCGCGACCGCTCATGACGAACCACAGCGTTTCCGCTGCCGGATCCGCCTCACCGCTCAACGCGCCACCGGCACGCATCACTTGAACATCCATCCCTAGCACCGCCGACTGCGCCAGCGGAACCACCACCGTCGGCGCATCCTGCGCCACCGGCTTGTCGTACCTGAACCTCAACATACCTTCAGACGAACTCGCTTCAGTCATCGATTTCCTTATTACCGACCAAGATTGCCCGCCCGCGCGAGCACGCATTTGCAAATAAGCATACCTGCTCCCGCGACCAGCCTGAGCCCGCACGGAATAAACCGAGGGGGCCTGGTTCCCCAAAGCCCCCTCTTGTAGTTAGTTGACGCCAGAGCAACCGAGCGGCAGCCCCCCGTCCTGCGGTGACGTAGACCGCGTTAGGCGTCGGCCATTTCGGCGTAGTGGTTCCAGATGCCGGAAGGCTTGCGGGCAGTCGGAGCTAACTCCGGCTTCAGGTGCTCCGCCTCGGACATCGTACGCATGTTGGCCACGAACTCCTGGCGCTGCTCTGGCGTGATCGACCCGTGGTCGCGGCCCACTGCGCAGAAAGCCAGATAATTCATCTTCGCCTGCTCTTCCAGGTGCAGCATGTTCAGCATCGCGTCTTCCATGTCTGCGCCCACAGTCGCCGCGCCGTGGCCCTGCAACATGATGGCGTCAGACTCACCCATGAGCGCCGCGACTTCCGCGCCGTCTTTCTCGTGGATGATGAGACGTGGGCTCCCGAACATCGGGATCCCCTTCGCGAACAGTGGCATCCCCTCGATGCACATCGGCGCGAGTTGCTCCTGCAACACGCTCATCAGCACCGTGTACCGCGGGTGTACGTGCACCACAGAATTGATCTCCGGGCGCTCGCGCAGCAGGCACGAATGCATCTTGACCTCGTTGGGAAGATTCATCTCCGGTGCGCCACTGACCTTGAAACCCTCGGTGTTCACCACAACCATGTGCTCAGCGTATGTCTGCGACAACGCAGGCCCGAGGCCCTTGATCACGAACTTATCCGGCTCATCCGGCAACCGGTAACTCACATGCCCGCGCTCGATGGTCGACGAGTCCGCCAATTCCATCTCGTACAGCATCCGGTTGGCCAGCGCCACGTTCTCCATGATCTCGTCGAGTTCTGCCATATCCCCATCTCCTTTGGCAGGGTGCACCCTGCACCCACTTGCGGCCCTATCGTTGATTGCTGCATGCGCGGCTGACTCCTCCGCGCTGAACGCCTTTTATCACATATCCGCCGCGAAGCGGCGCCTGAATCTAGATCGCCGCCCGAGCGCGATGCCAGTCTGTCACCTGTTGGTAGGCGTGGGCTGCACGTAGAGCGAGCGCATCGTGGAACGCAGGCGCAGCGATCTGCATGCTCAACGGCAAACCGTCCGACGAGAACCCCGTCGGCATCGCCACCGCTGGCAGGCGACTCACGTTGAATATCCGTGTATCGCGCAGCAGAGCCTCACGAACGGCTGTGTCGACGCCACCCACCAGCATGCGTTCCGCATCGTGAGGAGGCGCTGGCATCGCAACCGTGGGAGTCGCTATCAGGTCGACCGACCCGAAAGCGGCGTTCATGCGGCGGGTGAACAGTACACGAGCACGCGCCGCCTGCACGTACGTCTCGCCAGAGATGAAGAATCCGCTTTGCACGCGTCGAAGCACCGACGGATCAAGCTCATCACCACGGGTCCGCGCCAGATCACCGTAGATCGTGGCCGCCTCGACCGTTGTCATGGCTGCCGCGATGGCGGGCACCCACGCCAACTCGGGGAGCGAGATCTCCTCGACGACGGCGCCCAGTTCCTCTAGGTCCGACATCGCCTTCCAGAACGCCGCCTGCATCTCGGGGTCGATCACGTCCCACACGTATTCCTTGGGCACGCCGATGCGCAGCCCGCGCACGCCGTCGCTCAAACCGTGGGTGTAATCGACTTTCTCGCTGTGAGCCGAGCCTGGGTCTTCTGGGTCGTAGCCCGCGAGCACGTTCAACGCGATGGCTGCATCCTCGGCGCTCCTGGCCATCGGGCCGACCGTGTCGAAGCTCCACGACAACGGCGTGACGCCGAATCGGCTGGTGAGCCCGAAGGTAGGCTTGATCGCCGTCAGGCCACACAGCGCCGACGGGATGCGGATCGACCCGCCCGTGTCTGTGCCCAGGGAGATCGGGAACAGGCCAGCAGCCGTTCCGGCGCCGGAGCCCGCCGACGACCCACCTGGCATCCGATCCAGTCCCCAGGGGTTCTTCGGCATCCCGTAGTGGGCGTTCCGGCCTGTAGGGTCGAAAGCGAACTCCACCGTCCCTGTCTTGCCTATCGAGTAGGCTCCCGCCTCTCGCAGCCTTGCGACCGCTGCCGAATCGCGATCCGGCACGTAGTCAGCGTAGACCGCCGAACCGGAGGTCGTTCGCACGCCTGCGGTGTCGTAGATGTCCTTCACACCGACGGGGATCCCGTGCATCGGCCCCTTGTAGTCGCCTGCCGCGATCTCGGCCTCCGCCTGCTTGGCCGCAGCCAGCGCCTGCTCGGTCGAGCGAGTCACGAACACGCCCAGTGTGGGCTCCAGCGCATCAGCACGAGCGATGAACGCCTCTGCCACCTCCACCGGCGACACCTGCTTGGTCTTCATGCGGTCGCCAAGCTCGGCCACTGTCAGCGAAGTCAGGTCTTGTGAGCTAGTCACGCGACACCTCCTTCGTGACGCAAGCCTGCGTCCTCAGGAGCGACCTCGGAGACGTCGATGTCGTCTAAGTGCGCTAAGCGACCCATCATCCCCTGCACCTCGCCGCGCAGCCGCTCCATGTGCTCCGCGTCGCCCTTCACTCCCACGCTCGCCGCCCAGGCCGCGAAGGGC
>ERZ890510.683-NODE-683-length-25633-cov-6.443584_pt1 | contig 25633 bp, 22 predicted proteins | sample MGYA00521265_ERZ890510 | MGnify/ENA primary metagenome ERZ890510 (study PRJEB32303, sample SAMEA104408624) | aquatic metagenome | biome: Brackish water; feature: Chemocline; material: water | place: Baltic Sea | collected 2014-10-26T21:54:00 | depth 110 m ... | reverse complement strand
TGGTTGTTCATCTTCAGGAAACGGTGGAACAGGGCACCTTCGCCACAACGTGGGCACCGGCCGCGCCAGCCGCGCAGCAGAGCCGTCCAGAAATCGACTGGGGCGTATTCGTCACTCATCGGCGAAGAATGCGCGCTCGGCTCACTTTCGTCGGCGTGACCGTTTGTCCCGAGGGGCGCCGCGATGCGCGACCGGACGCCGCGGCGCGGCGCGGTCGGAATCGGCGCGACTGCGCGGCGGCACATGGCGTTCGACGCGCTCAATGATTTCGACGATCTCGAACAGCAATCCGGCCGTGGCTGCATCGGCCTCGACAAGTTTCAGCTTGACCCGATCGCCTAGCCCGAAGGTTTCGCCCGTGCGCTCGCCGATCAGGACCTGGCGGCCTTCGTCATGGCGAAAGAATTCCTGCCCGAGCGAGCGGATCGGAATCAGTCCGTCGGCACCGGTGCCGTCGAGGGCGGCGAACAGACCGAAGCGCGTGACGCTGGTGATGCGGCCGGCAAAGGTCGCGCCGACATGCTGGGTCATGAACGCCACGACATAGCGATCCATGGCGCCGCGCTCGGCGGCGACAGCGCGGCGCTCGCACATCGACAGATGCTCGCCGAACTCGACAAAGCGGCCGCGGTCGGACTCGCTGAGACCACCGTCGCCCAGCCCATAGGCCGCGATCAGGGCGCGATGGACGATCAAATCGGGATAGCGCCGGATCGGCGACGTGAAATGGGCATAGCGTGCGAGCGCCAAGCCGAAGTGGCCGAGATTGTCGGGGCTGTAGACCGCCTGGCTCTGGCTGCGCAGCACCGTCTGGCTGACCAATTGGGAAACCGGCTTGCCGGCGACCTCGTGCAGAACGCGGTTGAGGTCGGCTGGCCGCAGCCGCTGTCCGGTCGGCACCTTGATGCCGAGCGTGCCGAGAAACTCGCGCAACGACTCGAGCTTGGCGAGGTCGGGCTGGTCGTGGACGCGATAGAGGCAGGCCGCATGACGCTGTTCCAGTGCCTGTGCCGCGGCGACGTTGGCCAGGACCATGAACTCCTCGATCAGCTTGTGACTGTCGAGCCGTTCGCGCACGCCGATCTCGGCGATACGGCCGTCGCGGCCCAGCGAGACCTGGCGCTCCGGCAGGTCGAGGTCGAGCGCGCCGCGCGCCTCGCGTGCCGCCAGAAGGGTCCGGTAGGCGCCGTAGAGCGGACGCACGACATCGTCCATCAGGGGCGCGATCTCCTCATCCGGCGCGCCGTCCATGGCGCGCTGGACGCGGGTGTAGGTGAGGCGGGCGGCCGAACGCATCATGGCGCGCTGGAAGCGATGGCGTTTGAGATGGCCCTGGGCGTCGATCCACATCTCGGCCACCAGCACCGGGCGATCTTCGCGTGGCACCAGCGAGCACCAGTGGTTGGAGAGTGCCTCGGGCAGCATCGGCACGACCCGGTCGGGGAAATAGACCGAGGTGCCGCGGCGATAGGCGGCGCGATCGAGCGGCTTGTCATGGCGCACGTACCAGGCCACGTCGGCAATGGCGACCACGAGATGCCAGCCGCCGGGATGATCCGGGTCGGGCTCGGCGAACACCGCATCGTCGAAGTCGCGCGCATCCTCGCCGTCGATGGTGACCAGCGGAGTTCGCCGCAGATCGAGCCGGTTGCCCAAGGGGGCTGCCTTGGCGCGTTCGGCTTCCTCGAGTGCCGCCGGAGGAAACTCAACGGGAATGTCGTTGGTCGCGATGGAGATCAGGCTGACGGTGCGCGGATCGCTCATCGGCCCGATGCGTTCCAGCACACGCGCCCGGCGCGCCAGACTGCCGCCGGTTGCCTCGATCCAGACGATGTCGCCCGGCAGCGCGCCGTTCTTGTCGGCCGGCCGGACGTCGAAGCTCAGCCGCAGCTTGCGGTCGGTCGGTGTTACGAGTCCGACACCGTTGCGGCCGTCCGCTTCCTCATAAAGCCCGAGGATTTTCTTCGGACCGCTGCCCAGCCGGCGAATGATACGTGCTTCGTAGGCATTCTTGCCGCGCCGTTTGAGGCTCGCCAGAACGCGGTCGCCGACAGCGGGCGCCGGACCGCCGCGGGGTGCCGAATGTGAATCGATCTCGATGTGTGGCGCCGGACCGTCCTTGTCGGCGTCGTGACGGCGCGGCACCGCAATCAGGTGGCCGTCGTTGTCGACCCGGACGATCTCCAGAACGGTGATATCGGTCAGCGCCTCGGGATGGCGGAACGTCTTGGCGCGGTCGGGGGTGATCTCGCCCGCGTCGCGCAGGTCGCGCAGCAGTTCCTTCAGTTCGATGCGCTGGTCGCCCTTCAAGCCGTAGGCACGAGCGATCTCGCGCTTGCCGACCGGCGTGGCGCTGTCGCGGATAAAGGCCAGCAGTTCGTCGCGGGTGGGAACCTGGCCCTTAGCCATCGGTCTCGGTACGGGGCGGGGGCTCGACCTTGGCCTTGCGCTTGGGTGCCGCCTTTTTCCTGGCCGCCGCCTTTGGCTTGGCAGTGGCACCATCGGCCGACGCAGCAGCGTCGGCCGCGCCGTTCGCCACTTTGGCCTTGGCTCTGGCCTTTGGCTTCGCCTTCGCCTTGGGCGTTGCGGTCTTTTTGGCGCGTGCGGGTTTCTTTCCGCCACCTTTTGCGGCGCGCTCGGCCAGCAGCGATACGGCGTGGTCGAGCGTGAGCTCGTCCGGCTTGATGTCGTTCGGTACCGTTGCGTTGATGCCGCCGTGCTTCACATAGTGACCGTAGCGGCCATCGTAGAGTTCGATCGGGGCATCGTCGGCGGGATGATTGCCGACGACGCGCAGCGGCTTGACGGCGGCGCGGCCGCGGCCGGGCGCCCTCGCCTCGGCCAGGAGCGTCACGGCGCGGTTCATGCCGATCTCGAGCACACTCTCGTCGGCGGGGATCGATTTGTACTTTGGCCCGTGCTTCACGTAGGGGCCGAAGCGGCCGACGCCGGCCAGGATCATCTCGCTGTCTTCGGGATGTGGGCCGAGTTCGCGCGGCAGCGCCAGCAGCGCCAGCGCCTTGTCGAGCGTCACCTCATCCGGAACCATGCCCTTCAGCAGCGATTGCCGCTTGGGCTTTTCCTTGCCCTCGGGCTCGCCCAGCTGGACGTAGAGTCCGTACGGGCCCTTGCGCAGTGTGACCTGCTTGCCGGTCACCGGGTCGATACCGAGGATCTTCGGGCCGTCGAGATTGACACCGGATACGGCATCCGCCTCGGCATCGACGATGCCGAGCTTCCGCGTGAAGCGGCACTCGGGATAGTTCGAGCAGCCGATGAAAGCGCCGAACTTGCCGAGTTTCAGGCCGAGGCGGCCACCGGCGCAGGATGGGCAGTCGCGCGGATTCTTGCCGTCCTTGCCTTCGGGGAAGAAGTGGGGACCGAGTTCCGCATCGATCTTGTCGAGTACTTCGCGGACACGCAGTTCCTTGGTCTCGCCGACAGCGGCGGAGAAAGCCTTCCAGAATTCACGCAGCACCTGGCGCCAATCGGTCTTGCCGCCGGAGATATCGTCGAGTTCTTCCTCGAGATGGGCCGTGAAGCCGTATTCGACATAGCGCGGAAAATAGGTCTGCAGGAATGCCGTGACGATACGGCCGCGGTCCTCGGGCACGAACCGCTTGCGGTCGATCTGCACGTAGTTGCGCCGTTGCAGGACCTCGATGATGCTGGCGTAGGTCGAGGGCCGGCCAATGCCGAGTTCCTCCAGCTTCTTGACCAGGCTGGCCTCCGAATAGCGCGGCGGCGGCTCGGTGAAATGCTGTTCCGGCACGACGTCGCGGCGCTCCAGCGCCTCGTTATCCACGACGTCGGGCAGGATGGAGTTGCCGTCCTCGTCCTCGCTCTTTTCGTCCTGGCCTTCGTCGTAGAGTGTGAGAAAGCCGTTGAACTTGATGACGGAACCGGTGGCGCGCAGCCGCACGGTCTTGTCGCCGCTGGCGATTTCGACCGTCACCTGGTCGAGCACGGCGCTCTCCATCTGGCTCGCGACGGTGCGCTTCCAGATCAGCTCGTAGAGGCCGAGCTGGTCCTTGTCGAGATAGGCGGCGACGTCCTGTGGCGTGCGGAACAGGTCGGTCGGCCGGATCGCCTCGTGTGCTTCCTGGGCGTTCTTGGCCTTCGACGTATAGACGCGCGGGCTCGCCGGCACGTAGCTCTGGCCGTACTTGGTCTCGATCAGCCGGCGCGTCTGGCCGATCGCTTCGGGTGCGAGCTGCACGCCGTCGGTGCGCATGTAGGTGATGAGACCGACCGTCTCGCCGCCGATGTCGACGCCTTCATAGAGGCGCTGGGCGATACGCATCGCCGTCGCGGCGCCGACGCCGAGCTTGCGGGAAGCCTCCTGCTGCAGGGTCGAGGTGATGAAGGGCGGCGGTGGATTGCGGCGCACCTGGCGGCGGTCGATCGACGCCACCGAGAAGGCGCGGCGCTCGATCTCGCGCTTGGCAGTCTCGGCTCGCTCTTCGGTATCGAGGTCGAATTTCTCGAGCTTGCGGCCGTCGAGATGAATGAGGCGGGCTTTCAGTGCGGCTTTCTTGGCGGTGCCGAAAACGGCGTCGACCGTCCAGTATTCGCGGGTCTTGAAGACCTCGATTTCGGCCTCGCGTTCGCAGATCAGGCGCAGCGCCACCGACTGGACGCGGCCGGCCGAGCGGCTGCCCGGCAGCTTGCGCCACAGCACCGGCGACAAATTGAAACCGACCAGATAGTCGAGCGCGCGCCGCGCCATGTAGGCGTCGATCAAGGGTTGATCGAGTTCGCGGGGATTGGCGACCGCATCCAGCACCGATTGCTTGGTGATGGAGTTGAAGGTCACTCTTTTGACATCGACGCCTTCCAGCGCTTTCTTGCGTGCGAGGATATCGCGGACATGCCACGAAATCGCTTCGCCCTCGCGATCCGGATCGGTGGCGAGATAGAGCTTGCCGCCCTTGGTGATCGCCTTGGCGATGGCATCGATTCGCTTCTGCGACTGGGGATCGACCTCCCAGTCCATGGCGAAGTCCTCGTCGGGACGGACCGAGCCGTCCTTGGACGGCAGATCGCGGACATGACCATAGGAGGCCAGCACGGTAAAGCCGGGGCCGAGATATTTCCCAATGGTCTTAGCCTTGGCCGGGGACTCGACGACCAGCACGTCCATTGACGGCACCGCTCCAGTTAACATGAAAGACCGGAGCTAATTCACTGATTTACATCAGAGATACGCGGTTACCCCGGTGCCTCTCCAGGCGGCCTTCCAGCTCGAGAGCCAGCAGAACCTCCGCCACGGCGGCGGCGGACACTTGGCACCGGCGCACAAGTTCGTCAACCGCGGTGGGTACCGCCCCCAGGGCCTCAAGGACCTGCGCGGCCTCTGTCCCAGGCGCAATTGTTCTTTTTGATTCAATGCGTTGGACGGATGCTGTCGGATAACCCAAAACACCCAGAATATCGTTGGCGTCGCGTACCAATATGGCCCCATCACGAATAAGGGTATTGGATCCGGCGTATCGAGGGTCCATGGGCGACCCGGGAACGACGAAGACCTCGCGGCCTTGTTCGGCGGCGCGCTGTGCAGTGATCAGCGAACCCGACCGGGCGGCGGCTTCGATCACGATCACCCCGGCCGACAGCCCGCTCACGATGCGGTTGCGGCGTGGGAAGGCGCGGGCGAGGGGCGGCACGCCAACCGGCGCCTCGCTCAACAGCAGGCCGCGGAGGGCGATCTCGCGGTGTAACGCCGCATTTTGGGGAGGGTAGATCTGGTCGATACCGCCTGCCAGCACCGCTACGGTACCGGTGCCGAGCGCGGCTTCGTGGGCAGCGGTGTCGATGCCGCGCGCCAGGCCGGAAGCGATGGCGAAGCCAGTGGCACCGAGAGCGGTCGCCAGCTCTGCGGCAAAGCGCCTGCCCGCCATGGAGGCTTCGCGTGCACCAACAAGAGCCAGGGTTGGCCGCCTGAGCAGGCTTGTATCGCCCATTGCCGACAGAACCGGTGGTGCGTCCGGCAGGGCGGCCAGTGCGGCGGGATAGGCAGCATCCCCGATCACCAGAAAATGCCCACCGGCGCCGCAAAGCCGCTCTTCCTCGCGATCGAGGTCGGCGTCTGTGCAGGTGGCGAGCCGGACACAGGCAGCCTGCGCTGAGCCAAAATGAGCTATCGCCTCATGGAAGGTGACCGGTCCGATCCGGGTGCTGCGCGCCAGTCGCAACCGGGCGCGGCGTTCTGCCGGAGCGAGGTCCAGGACGTGTGAGCCATCGAACATGGCTAAACTCTATACGACAATTTCTATAATATAAAACAACTCTGAGTAGAAATCATGCAGAGGTGTTGCGCCGGCACCACAACGCACCGGCAGCACCCAGCAGTGCCAGCGCAGCGCCGAGCGGTCCGAAACCCTCGAAGCCAACCGAGCCGATCATCGCCGCGCCGAGGCCCGCCGCGCCGATCCAGCCGACGCTGGCCGACGTGCCATTCAGGCCGAGCACCGTACCGCGGACCGACTCGGGCACGGCGGCCAGCGCTGCCATGAAGGACGGCCGTCCAAGGGCGTTCAACAGGACATAGACGAAGCCCAGCGCCACCGAGATGGCCGGCCCCGGATGCCACAGGAACAGGACCAGTGCGGCAATCCCCGATAGCGCCATGGCGACGGCAAACGTCATCAGTCGGTCCCGCACGCGATCGGCGATCTGGCCGCCCAGGATCGTGCCGGCGACATTGCCCAGTGCAAACACCGCAAGGGGAATCGCGATCTCGGCCAGCGACATGCCATAAGTCGCCTGCAGGAAAGTCGCGAAATAGACCGCCGCCAGCCCGTAGCAAATGCGCTCGGCGATTCCGGTCGCAAGCAACCCGAGGACGCGGGGCGACAGCGCCGAGCGCATCGAGGGCCGGGTTGCCGGTCTTGTGTGGCCGGCCGAACCGCGCCCGACCGTCGCGAACAGGCAGATGCAGGCCACGAACGCCAAGCCGGCGACGCAGACCAGCCATCCGCGCCAGCCGATCAGCGAGCCCACCCCGGCGGCGAGCGGGACACCGATCACGAGCGTGAGCGACTGGCCGCTCATCACCCAGCCCAGCGCGCGACCGCGCTGGCGGTCATCGACATGGCCGGAGACCTCGGCAAACACCACACCGGTGAAGGCGCCGGCGCAACCGCCGCCCACGGCCGCCCAGACCGCGACCCAGAAGAACGAACCGGCCCAGGCCTGGACGATCAGGGAAAGCGCCAACGCGAACGGGGCGGCAATCAGGATTGGCCGGCGGCCGATCCGGTCGGACAACCAGCCGCCCAGCGCCGAGGTGATGCCCCAGGCCGTTGCGGTCAGTGATACCAGGTTGGCGACCAGCGGCATGCTGACGTCGAGGTCGCCCGACATTTCCAGAAGAAAGGGCGCGCGTGTCGTGCCGCTGGAGGTGGCGGCGAAGGAACCAAGGCAGGCAGCGCCGATCAGCGCCCAAGGCATGGCGCGCGAAGCTACCGTCATCGCGGACGGCCGGCAGTATCGGGACTCTGATCAACGGAACGAATATGCACCAGCAAGCCTTCAAGGATTCTCGCAAACGTCGCGGGAGACTATCGCAAGGCGCATCAAGGCATAGCGCAAAGCGCTGTCGCGCCATACGATGCGGAACGCGCTATTTTGTTGCCTTGTTGCCGCTCTCGTTCGCCGTGTGCTGTCCGATCCGGGGTTCGTTTCCCTTCATCAGGCGGGCGATGTTCTCATGGTGGCGCACCCACACCAGCGGCACCAGGAGAGTTAGCAGGGTGGCCGCTCGCGGATCGGTCAGCAGCCACGCGGCAGGTGCAGCAATCAATACGCTGAGCAACGAAGCCAGCGAGGAATAGCGGAAGATTGCGGCGCACAGCAGCCACCCGGCACAGGCGATCGCGCCCACCGGCCACGACAGTCCCCACATCACGCCGAGCGCCGTGGCCATGCCCTTGCCGCCTTTGAACGACAGCCAGACCGGAAACATGTGGCCCAGCACGGCGCCTGCTGCTGCGCCAACAGCAGCGAGCTGGCCGACCTGGTCGGCGATCAGCACGGCCGCCACGCCCTTCAAGGCATCGAGCAGCAGGGTCGCCGCGGCCAGACCCTTGCGCCCGGTGCGCAGCACGTTGGTCGCGCCGATGTTGCCTGAACCGACCTTGCGGATATCGCCCAAGCCGGCGGCCCGGGTCAGCAGCAATCCGAACGGGATCGACCCCAGCAGATAGCCCAGCAGGAACGGTCCGAGGACCAGGATCAGGGTCGAGAGCATCCGGCCGGCTTACGGCTTCAGCACGCGGCAGTTGGTCGAGTCGATATAGACGGTGGTCGGCGGGCCGATCAGCTCGGTGCTGATCTGTTCGCCCGGCTGGATCGTCACCGGTCCGAAATAGACATCCTCGATCGGCCGGCCGGCGTTCATGAAGGTGCACTGAGCTTGCGTCTCGATAGGATTCTGCGTGTTCGACGTCAAGGTGATCGAAACCTGCCAGTAGCGCGACTCGCCGTAGGTGAGGTTGGCGGCGCCGATCACCACCAGCGGCTGCGGCGTGGAGGAGTAGGGAATGGACCGCGCGCCGGTGCGGCGGACCGCCGGCTGCGGCTTGGGTTGCACGACCTCGGGTGGGCGAACCTGAGTGGCCGAGCGGGGATCGAACGCGGCATTGGGGTCTTGCGGTTGCGCCGACGAGCCGGCTGGCGACTGCCCGGTACCACCCAGCGTCGCGACGCCACCGCCCGGAACGCCAAGAGGCTGCGGTGCGGGTGGTGTCGTGTTGATCGCCGGGCCGCTCGACGGCGCCGGTGTGCCGCCGGTCTGCAGCGGCGTCGGAGTCGGCGCGGGGGCGGCGGCGGCTGCCGCCGGCCGTGCCGGAGCGGCGCCCTGGACGCCCCCAACCTGTGTCTGCAGCCGGTCGTAGCAGGCCAGCCGTGCCTGGGTAGCGGTTAGTTCGGCGCAAATCTGGATATGGCGCGTCAGTGCGTCGAGCAGATCGTCGCGCGTCGCTCCACCCGACTGGGCGTGACCAGTGCCGGCAAGCACCGTCGTCGCGATTCCGAGAATGACTGACTGTCGAAGCATCATCGATTGTCCTGGTCGGTGACGGTGCCGCGACAATACCAGACGAAGTGGCGATTTGGTGGCGGTAATTAGGCGGCCTCGGCCGTCGCCATGAATCCATCGTCGCTGTAGATGGTTCGGCCGCCGACGATGGTGGCCATCACGCGGCCCTGAACGGGGCGTTCGTCGAACGGCGTGTTCTTGGTCTTGCTCCATAGATCGGTGCGATCGATTTTCCAGGCGAAATCGGCATCGAACACGACAAGGTCGGCTGGCGCTCCCTTGGCAAGGCGCCCTCCGGGCAGGCCGAACAGGGCAGCGGGCGTACTCGACAGGCGCTGGAACAGGCGCGGCAGCGTGAGGTGGCCATTGTGCACCAGTTCGAGCGAAATCGGCAGCAAGGTCTCGAGGCCGACGCCGCCGGGCAGCGCCTGGGCGAAAGGTACGCGCTTGCTGTCCTGATCCTGCGGCCGGTGGTCGGAGACGATGGCGTCGATGACACCGTCTTTCAGTCCTTCGACGACCGCCACCCGGTCTTTCTCGGCGCGCAACGGCGGCACCAGCTTGCCGAAGGTGCGGTAATCGCCGACCGCGAGATCGTTCAGCGCGAAATACGGTGCCGCGGTGTCGCAGGTAATCTTGAGGCCCCGCGCCTTGGCTGCGGCGATGGCGACCACCGACTCGGCGGTCGATATCTTGGCCAGGTGCAGGCGCCCGCCGGTCATCTCGGCGAGGCGGATGTCGCGCTCGACCATCATCACCTCGGCGAGCGGCGGATTGCCCGAGAGTCCGAGACGCGTTGCCATTTCGCCGCCGGTCATGTGGCCACCCGACAGGGTCGGCTCCTGCGGCAGGTGAACGATCAGCGCGTTGAACGCCTTGGCGTAATACAATGCACGGCGCATGACTTGGGCATTGCCGATGGAGTGATCGGCGTCGGTGAAGGCGACGGCCCCGGCCTCGGCCAGCAGGCCGATCTCGGCCAGTTCCTTGCCTTCGAGGCCTACGGTGAGCGCCCCGTAGGCATACATGTTCACCAGCTTGATCAGCCGGGCGCGGCGGGCCACGAACTCGATCAGCGAGGCATCGTCGAACGGCGGTTCGTTGTCGGGCAGGAGCACCAGCGAGGTGATGCCGCCAACCGCCGCGGCCGACCCGGCGCTCTCCAGCGTCTCCTTGTGCTCTTCTCCAGGCTCGCCGGTGTGGACACGGGTGTCGACCAGGCCAGGCGCCAGGTAGAGGCCGCGGCAATCGACCGACTGGATGCCGTAGGGTGCGCCCGAGGCGAACAGGTTGGGGCCAAAGTCGGCGATCTTTCCGTCGCTGATCAGCATCGCGCCGCGGTACTCGCCGTCACCTGTTGGGTCGACGATGCGGGCATTGATGTAGGCTGTCGACCCGGTGTGCGGTGGCGCTGCTTTGTGAATGCGGCCGCTCACGCCACGGCTCCGACCAGGGCATTGCGCCGCCCGCCGATCAGTGCCTCCAGGCAGGCCATGCGCACAGCCACGCCCATCTCGACCTGTTCGTGGATGACGCTGCGATCGAGGTCGTCGGCGACCTCCGAGTCGATCTCGACGCCACGATTCATCGGCCCGGGGTGCATGATCAATGCGTCGGGTTTGGCGAACTTGAGCTTTTCATGGTCGAGCCCGAAGAAATGGAAGTATTCGCTGATCGAGGGCACGAACGAGCCCTGCATGCGTTCGGTCTGCAGCCGCAGCATCATGACGATGTCGACGTCCTTGAGGCCGGTCTTCATGCTGTAGTGGACTTCCACGCCCATCTTCTCGATGTCGGTCGGCATCAGGGTCGGCGGGCCGACCACGCGCACGCGCGCGCCCATGATCTGCAGGAGGTGGATGTTCGAACGTGCCACCCGGCTGTGCATGATGTCGCCGCAGATCGCCACCAGTAGTCCCTGCAGGCCGCCGCGCCGCCGCCGGATGGTGAGGGCGTCGAGCAGGGCCTGGGTCGGATGCTCGTGCTGTCCGTCGCCGCCGTTGATGACGGCGCAGTTGACCTTCTGGGCGAGCAGGTTCACGGCACCAGACTCGCCGTGGCGCACGACGATAGCGTCGGGCCGCATGGCGTTCAGGGTCATCGCCGTGTCGAGCAGCGTCTCGCCCTTGCGCACCGAGGAGGTGGCGACGTCCATGTTGATGACGTCGGCACCAAGCCGCCGGGCCGCGACCTCGAAGCTGGTCCGGGTTCGTGTCGAATTCTCGAAAAACAGGTTGATGACGGTACGGCCACTGAGCAGGTCGCGCCGCTTGTCGATCGATCTGTTCTGGTCGATGTAATTTTCGGAAAGGTCGAGCAATCCCGAAATGGTCTCGGGAGTGAGTCCTTCGATGCCGAGGAGGTGGGGCAACCTCGGCAGGCCCATGCGTTTCTTTGTCACTAAAGCGCGACGTTAAGCACGCAGGTGCCGGCCCCGCAAGGTGGCGCTTTGGTGGATAACCACACCTAGCTGCCCGGGCGCGGGCCGGTGTAGCGGGCGCGGGGACGGATCAAGGCGCCGTGCGCAGCCTGTTCGAGTGCGTGGGCAATCCAGCCGACCGTGCGGCCGAGCAGGAACAAGGCGAGGGCTGAGTCCCTGGGCAAGCCGAGCACGCGCTCGACCGTCACCGTGGAGAAATCGATATTGGGCTTGCGGCCGATCAGGCGTTCGACGGTCTTCGCGAGGTGCATTGTGAAAGCGAGTTCGGGTGAGTCCGGTACGGCCTCGCACAGGAGATCGAAGAGGGTCGCGGCGCGGATATCGCCGTCGGGATAGAGTTGGTGCCCGAAGCCCGGGATATAGATGCGGGCGCGCAGCAGCCGCGCCAGGTCGCCATCGAGATCCGACGTGTCCCTGAGTTCTTCGAGCAATGCCGAGACGCGCCGGGTAAGCCCGCCATGGCGAGGGCCGTTCAGCGCGGCGAGCCCGGCCAGGGTCGCGCCGTAGAGATTGGCGCCGGTCGATGCCACGACCCGTGCGGCAAAGGCCGAGGCGTTGAATTCGTGATCGGCCATGAGGACCAGGGCAGCGCGCAGGATGTGGGCGCGATCCGGTGCAACTTTCCAGGCCGCCGCGAGCTGGTCGTGAATGGGGAGCGCGGAAGGCGGCTGTGCTGTGACGGCAGCCGTCAGCAGACGCAGAACGCGCACGCCGGTCTCGAGCATCGGCGCGCGATCCTCGACCCAGCTCGGATGGTCGAGCGCGGCGGCCGCCGGCAGCAGGATCAGGCAACGGTCGACCGGCGACAGCGTCGCGGCCGCCAGCCACGCCCGCCGGAGCGCCGTAGTCATCGGTGTCAGGTTGCTGGCGGCAAAGGGTGTGGCGTCACAATTCCAAAGAAGCCGCGCGACATCCTCAAGCGAGGCCGTACGGGCAAGGCCGGCAGCATCGGAGCCCCGATAATAGAGCCTGTTGTCCTCGATCAGGGTGAGGGCCGACTCCAGCACCGGCGTGCCGAAGTCGAGGGCATGGGTGGCGATAGACTCGGCCTTGCGTCCGACGTCGCGGCGCCGTTTCAGGCGTGTGACGTCATCGGTGCGATAGCGGCGCTCGCGGCGGCCGTCGATGGCCTCCGACCGCAGCAGGCCGCGGCTCACATAAGCGTAGAGGGTGGCCGCTGAAACGCCCAGCCGGCGTGCCGCCTCCCCGGAACTCAACCAATCGACTGCCATATCATTATATTGATCAATATAATCAAGATTGACAATACATTTGTGTGGCTCGACTTTCAGCCTAATCGCGAAGGGGGAATGTGATGCTCCAGACACGGGTGAACAGCGGCCTCGACGGCGTGATCGTCGCCGATACGGTGATGAGCGAAGTCGATGGCGAGGCCGGCCGGCTGATCGTGCGCGGCCGCTCGATCGAGGAGCTGGCGCTCAGGACCGGCTTCGAAGGCGTCGCGGCCTTGCTCTGGACGGACTTCGCTCCTGCCGATCAAGGCGGTAGCGGCGACGAGCGAGCCGTCCGCGAAGGGTTTGCTTCGGCGCGGGTACGAGCCTTTGGCGAAGTGCCGAAGCTGCTGGCCGCGACCAAGGGCCTGACGCCGGTAGAAGGGCTACGCGTGGGGCTCGGCATGCTGGCCGACTCCGAACTGATGCCGCACCACTATCTGGTCTGCGGCGCGCTGCCGGTTTTCCTCGCGACGCTGCTGCGGGCCTCTGAAGGCAAGTCGGCGCTGGCGCCGGACCCGACGCTGACGACAGCCCAGGACCTGCTGCGCATGATCCGCGGCAAGCGCGTGGACGCCATCTTCGAACAGGCGCTCGACACCTATCTCGCAACCATCACCGACCATGGTTTCAATGCCTCGACCTTCACGGCGCGGGTGGTTGCTTCGACCCATGCCGGCCTGATCTCCTCGGTGCTGGCGGGGCTCTGCGCCCTGAAAGGCCCCCTCCACGGCGGCGCGCTTGGTCCCGTGCTCGACATGTTCGACGACATCGGCTCGCTCGATCGCGCCGGTGCGTGGTTCGATGACGCCTTTTCCAAAGGCACGACCTTGATGGGTTTCGGCCATCGCATCTACAAGGTGCGCGACCCGCGCGCTGACGTGCTCAAGAACACCGTCGCGACATTGCCGCAGACTTCGGGGCGACTGGCTTTCGCCGTCGAGGTCGAGACGGCCGCCATCGCCGCGCTGCGCCGCCACAAGCCGGGGCGGCGGCTCGACACCAACGTCGAGTACTATACCGCGCTGCTGCTGGAGGCCCTCGAGGTGCCGCGCAGCGCCTTCACCGCCCTGTTCGCGGTTGGCCGGGCGGCAGGCTGGTGTGCCCACATCTTCGAGCAGGAAAAGGGCGGCCGCATCATCCGCCCGCAATCAAACTACGTTGGGCCTCGCCCCGCGGCGTGAGGGACAGCCTGGCTGCGCATCACTTTGTTCCGATGGACCACATGCGGCGGAAAATGCCGTCACGTCGCACAACGTCGTGGCGCACGACAGCGGCGACATGCAGTGCCACGACGACGATCAGCAGTCGCGACAGCAGATGATGCAGGGTGCGCAAGGCCTCGAACAGATCGGGGTTACGCGGCACCAGGTCGGGCAAGGCCAGCACACCGAACCAGAAGACGCTGACGCCCGCGGCCGAACTCATCAGCCAGCCGCTGGCCGGCATGGCGACGAGAAGGGCCAGCAACATCCAGTGAGCGACAGGCGCCAATGCGCGTTCCCATCGTGCTATCGCGCCGGGCAGTGGCGGCGGCGGGTGACGCCACCGCCACAGCAGACGCAGGACGGTAAACAAGAGGACGACAAGGCCGATCCACTTGTGCCAGGCATAGGCTTGGAGCTTCAACAGGCTGATCGGCAGGCCCGTCATCCACAGGCCGACGCCCAGCAGGCCGAAGACCGCCACGGCTGTGAGCCAATGCAGCGACTTGGAGATTGCATGATAGGTCGGTGCGGGCACGCCGCGGCCTCAGCGCCAGGCGTCGGCGTCGATTGTGATCTCCACATTGTCGCCGACGACGTCGACGAACTTGGTCATGCCGAACTCGGAGCGCTTGATCGTTCCCCTGGCGTGGAAACCGGCATAACGCGAGCCAGCCGCCGCATTGGGTCGCCGGTCGGTTACCGAGACCTCGAGCGTCATCGGCCGGGTGATGCCGCGCAACGTGATGTCGCCGTCCACGCGCAGCGTCGTCTCGCCGGTGCGTTCGATCCGGGTCGAGCGGAAGGCCATCTCAGGAAATTTCTCGACGTGGAAGAAGTCGGATTCCTTCAGCATGGCGGTCTGCTGATTGTCCAGCATTTGAACACTGCCCGTACTGATGGTCACCTCGACCGTGCTCTTGGGGATGTCCTCGTCGACGACATGCACAATGCCTTGCCACTCCGTGAACCCGCCGGTGGTGCGGAAGATCCGTGAATCGCCGATCGCAAAATCGATCGTCCCGCGGCTGCCGTTGATTTTGAGGCGTTCGGCAGCGTGTGCCGCGCCGCCCGACACGGCGCTTGCCACTACAATTGAAAGCAGCGTTCTGCGCGCGATTTCAGTGAGCATGGGTGACGCGCTGCTCATGGGTTTCGAAGAAGCGCCGACCCGAGCCGCGCTGGTTCTCGTAGATCGAGCCCTGATGGTCGGCTGGGGGCAGGGGCATGCGAACCGGTGCAGCCCGGACGCGCGGCTCGACATTGGGCTCGCCCAGCACCATGCGATTGTTGAATTCGTCGAAGTCGGCCACCCCCATCAGCGGCCAGGCGTCGGCTGCGGTGTATTCATGCAGAAGCAGGCGGCGCGGGCGGTTGGAGGTGTTGAGTGCCGAGCCGTGTACCAGACGGGCGTGGTGGATGGTCATCGAGCCCGCTGGACCGGTCAGTGGCACGGCCTTTTCGAAGTCTAGATCGCAGGCCAGGGGATCCATGGCACCACAGAAGCGGCCATCGGCATGGTGGCTGTAGGTTGGGCCAAGATGCGTGCCCGGTAGCACCAACAGCGGGCCGTTTCCGAGGTCGCAATCGTCGAGATAGATGCCGGTGGCGAGAACGTCGTCGTTGGTATGAGGATAGAAGGCCCAGTCCTGATGCCATTCCACCGGCGAGCCGAATCCCGCTGCCTTCATATTGAGCTTGCCGCCATAGTGGCGGATTGCGGGCCCGATCAATTGGGTCAGGATGGAAGTGATCCTGGGATCGCGTACGAGATCGTGGAAGAACGCATACCGCTTGAATATCGCCGGCTTCAACCGCCGCACCCGGGGTAGCGCGGCGCTGTGGCTTGGTTCGAGGTCGTAGAGCTCGTCGTTGGCGGCCACGCCCCGGGCTTCCGCGACGATCTGGTCGGTCAGCGAGCGCAGCTCGGCGAGCCGATTGCCGTCGATCAGACGAGGGATCACCAGATAGCCGTCGCGGCGGTAGGATTCGACTTGGGTCTCGGTAAGCATCCGAAACAATAGCATGAATGGCCCGTATGGCGGATAATCACACTATGGCGATCCGCGCCCTTTTTCCGACACTAATCTTCCAGGAGTCCCTGGTCTCTGCGCGCGCGCGCGACTTCAACCAGAGCCTTGCCGACGAATGCCGCTCGCTTGCGGCCTCCGACGCGGCAGGCCGTCGCTGGTCGGCGAAGAATTATCTCGGGGGCTATACGTCTTACGGGTCGCTCGATCGTTTGCACCTTGTATCGTCGTTATTCGATCGTCTGCGTCGTCGCATCGATCCGTGCGTGAAGGCCTTCGCCCGCAGTCTGCACTACGATCTAAGCGGACGCATGTTGTCCATGACCGACTGTTGGGCCAACGTCATGCCCGCTGGCGTGGTGCATTCGATGCACCTGCACCCGACGTCATTCGTGAGCGGCACCTATTATGTCGCCGTGCCGAAGGGCGCCGGCGCGCTCAAGTTCGAGGATCCGCGGCTGCCGCACCACATGGCGGCGCCGCCGAGACGGTTCGATGCGCCCGAGAGGTTCAGATCCTTCGTCAGCGTGCCGGCCCGGGAGCGCGACCTGCTGCTGTTCGAGAGCTGGTTGAGGCACGAGGTGCCGCCCGCGCGCTTCTCCGGCGAGCGCATCTCGATTAGCTTCAACTACGCGTGGACCGAAAAACAGCGACGCTGAGGAGAATCGCATGCGCATTCTGTTCGTCTGCCTGTCGCTGATAGTGGCTACCGGTGTCGCGCGTGCCGACCAGGAACTGCCGATCTTCGACGCCCATATGCACTACAGCCACGACGCCTGGACTGTTGTGCCGCCTAAAGACGTGGTGGAGATACTGAAGAAGGCGGGTGTGAAGCGGGCCATGGTCTCGAGCTCGAACAACGAGGGCACTAAGATGCTGCAGGACGCCGCGCCTGGCATGATCGTGCCCGAACTGCGGCCGTACCGGTCGCGCGGCGAGCTCTCGACCTGGGCGAAGGATCCGACGGTCCTGCCGTTCCTCGAGGATTTGCTGGCCAAGCGCAAATACTTCGCGATCGGCGAATTCCACATCTACGGTGCCGACGCGGATCTTCCCAACATGCGAGGCGTCGTTCAATTGGCGAAGAAGCATGGCCTGTTCCTGCATTCTCATTCAGACGCCGAAGCTGTCGCGCGCCACTTTCAGCAGGATCCGAACGCCAGGGTGCTGTGGGCCCATTCCGGCTTCGAGCGGCCGGAGAAAGTACGTGAGATGCTGCGCAAGTATCCGGCGCTGTATTGCGATCTGGCGTTCCTGACGGCCCATGCTTCCAATGGCAAGGTGGCGCCGGCCTGGCGGGAGGCTTTCCTGGAGTTTCCTGACCGCTTTGTGGTCGGCACCGACACCTTTACACCCGAGCGCTGGCACTATGTAGTCGAGCACGCGCGCTGGTCGCGACAGTGGCTCGCCGACCTGCCTCCCGATGTCGCGCGCAAGATTGCCTATGAGAACGGGGAGCGGCTGTTCGGTGGGTCGCGATGAAAGTTCTGGCGGCATTGCTTTCGATCCTGTTCGCGAACGCCGCGCGGGCGGACTGTCCGCTTGACTTGGGGCACGGAACCGGTTGGGTCGTCTATTCGAACCACTATCTGATTGCCTTTCGTCCCGAGCCCATGCGGATCGAGGTCGGTGAGCCATTTTCCCTGCTGTTCAACGTCTGCACCAGATCGAACAATCCGGCCGAGCTGGTGGCGGTCGATGCTCATATGCCCAGCCACAGACACGGCATGAACTACAGCACGAGCATTGTGGCGGGAGGGGACGGACGTTATCGCGTCGAGGGTCTGGTCTTTCACATGCCCGGGCGCTGGGAACTCTCGATCGACGTGCGTGCCGGCGAGGAAATCGAACGCCTGTCGCACGACATTGTTCTCAAGTGAAAACCGTTCTGCTGCTGGCGGTGTTGCTGGTGGCGTTCGTGCCGCCCGTCGTGGCCCAGCGATTGCTCGATTGGTCGGATGACGAAGTCCGAGCCGTCGGCCGGCATGGTCCGTGGCCGCCGCCGCCGGCACGCGATCCCTCAAACCGGATTTCCGGCAACCCTGCGGGAGCGGCACTCGGCCAGCACCTCTTCTTTGACGAGCGTTTGTCGTCGACGGGCAGGATGAGCTGCGCGACATGCCATCAGCCCGGGCAGGACTGGAGCGACGGCCGGGCCAGGGGCCAGGGGGCTGCCGAGCTCGACCGACGCACGCCGTCGCTGTGGAATGTTGGCTACGCACATTGGTTCGGCTGGGACGGCGCGGGCGATTCGCTGTGGGCCCAAAGCATCCGGCCGATCCTCGACCCGTACGAGATGGCGGGCAGCGCCGCGCGCGTCGGCCGCCTGCTGCGCGACGACAAGAAACTTGCCTGCGGCTACGAGCGGGCCTTCGGCGTGAAACCAGATACCGACGATCAAGGGCTTCTGGTCGATGCGGCGAAGGCGCTGGCGGTCTTTCAGGCCACCCTGGTCAGCCCGCGCACGTCATTCGATGCGTTTCGCGACGCACTCGTGGCGGGCGATCGTGCGGCTGCGTCGCGCTATCCGCTCGCCGAACAGCGCGGCCTGAAGCTCTTTGTCGGCTCCGCGACTTGCGACAGCTGCCATTTCGGTCCGCGCTTCACCAACGGTGAGTTCGGCGATGTCGGCATCGCCTTCTTCGTGCGGCCGGGCGAGGTCGACTCCGGACGCCTCGGCGGACTGACCAAGCTCCGCGACAGCCCATTCAACCTTCTCGGGCGCTACAACGATGATGCATCGGGCGCCAGCGCGCGACGCACGCGCTACGTCCAGCGCCAGCATAGCAATTTCGGCGAATTCCGGGTCCCGAGCCTCCGGCAGGTCGCACGCTCCAGCGCCTACATGCATAACGGCAGCCTTGCTACTTTGGACGATGTCGTGCGCCACTATTCCGATGTGAATCCCGATCGTTTGCACAGCGACGGCACGCCACTGGTTCGTCCGCTCGCCCTCTCGCCGCAGCAGAGCGCCGACCTCGTAGCCTTCCTGCGCTCTCTCAGCGCCGAGCCGTCACCACGTTCTCCGCCGTCGTCTCTTTGTCCCTAGCGCAGGCGCGCCAGGGCACTTTCCAGGATCCACGCCGCCGCGGCGGCATCGACCCGCTCAGCGCGCTTGGCGCGGCTCATGTCGTAGTCGTCGATCATGCCGCGCGTCACGGCCGCCGTGCTGAGCCGTTCGTCCTGGAGAACGATGGGAAGGCAAGCGAGCTCCGGTGGCGCGTGGGTGGCGATATTGGCCGTGAACTGGCGGATCGACTGGCAGCGTGGACCTTCAGTGCCGTCCATGTTGAGCGGCAGCCCGACCGCCAATGCCTTGATCTCGTACTTCTTCACCAGATCGGCAATGGCTGTGAGATCGGCCGCCAGTTTGGTGCGCTTGAGTGTCGTGATCGGGGTGGCAAGCATCCGCAAGGCATCGGACGTCGCGATGCCGATGGTCTTGCTGCCGACATCGAGCGCCATCATGCGGCTGCCATGGCGCATTCCATCGCCGGCGAGCAGGACTTTCAATCCGGGAAATTCCATGATCGGCACTAGCCGGACTCCTTTGCCCGTCGTGCGTCGAGCCAGGCAAAAGCATCGGTCGCGATCTGCTCCCAGCCGGGTTGTCCCGGTACCCAATGACCCTGGCCGGGATATTCGCGGTAGTCGGCGACGTGCGCGAACTGCCGTGCGGCGCGGCGAACAACGCCGGGCGGTGTGAGCTTGTCCTTCTCCGCCGCAACGAAGAGCAGCGGCACGGTCAGGCAACTGGGATCGACGGTTGTCACTTTGGCGCGGTCGAGCCAGGGCAATGCGATTTCGAACAGCGCGCGGCCGGAATCGTGTACGAACGAAGCATGCAGTTCGGCGCCCTCGCGGGGCGCGGCAGTGTTGAAGGTATGGGCCAGCGCCTCGGCGAGGGTGGCGCGATGGGGTTTTCGCCACCATCCCCAGGTGGTCTGGATGCGTGCGAAGGCCAGCAGGTTGGACGGCCGTAGTGCGATCACGCTGGCTGGCGGGGCCGGTGTGAGCAGTACTCCGGCACTCGCCAGACCGCGGGCACAGAGCAGGAGCGCGATCAGCCCGCCCATCGAGTGTCCGACGACGACGGGCTTTTCCGGCAGCGCGCGCAGTTGGGCATCGAGATCGGTAAGGTAGTCTCCGAGGCTCGTCGTTCCCAGCGCCGCTGGCGGCTCGAGGGGAGGGGCATCGTGGTGGCGTAGCGCGGGTGCCATTGTCCGCCAGCCCCGGGCTTCTGCGAACGCGCGCCAATTCCGCCACACGTCCGGCGTACCCCACATACCGTGAATGAAGACTGCCAAGCCGGCCATCGTCGAGGTTATAAGATGGATGCCAGCCTGGGTCGACCGGGCCGTGTCAGGAGTAAGTCCGTCAAGTGAGCGACACTACCTATTCCCTGTTGGCGATCGCGATGGTGTTGACGGTCGTCAGCGTGCTGGTGCCGTTGGCCGAAAGGTTTCGCCTGCCGCACACGGTGCTGCTGGCCATCGCTGGCATGGGCCTGGGCTTTCTCGGTTCCTGGATCGTTGCGGACGGCCTGAGGTTCGGGATGTTCGGCGATGCTTTCATAGGGCTCGCCAAACTCGAAGTCGGTACGGACGTGTTCCTGCCGCTGTTCCTGCCGCCTTTGTTGTTCACGGCCGGATTGACGATCGACGTGCGCCGACTGATGGACGAAATATCGGCGGTGCTGCTGCTGGCCATAGTGGCGGTGCTGGTGTGCATTGGAGCCGTAGCCGGCGTCGTGCATCTTGCGACCGGCATCGACATCATCGTGTGCCTGTTGCTGGGGGCGGTCGTATCGACGACCGATCCGGCGGCGGTGATCGGGATTTTCCGTGATGTCGGCGCGCCCAAGCGCCTCTCGATCCTGGCGGAAGGCGAGTCGCTGTTGAACGATGCGGTCGCCATTGCCGCCTTTGGGCTGTTCATGGGGATACTGGTGTCGCGGGCGATACCCGATCCCATAAGCGGGGCCATCTCCGCCGATCCGACCGGCGCCGTCGTGGTATTTCTCCGGGAGTTCTTTGGTGGCCTGTTGCTGGGGTTCGCCATGGCACGGGCGACGATGCTGATCCTGCCACGGCTCGGCGAATCGGATGCGGCGATCGCCTCGGTGACGGTGAGCCTGACCTACTTCAGTTTCCTGATTGCCGATCACTATCTCCATGTTTCCGGAGTGGTGTCGGTCGTGATGGCGGCACTCACGGTGGCGGCCTACGGCCCGACTCATCTTCACCCCCGACAATGGACAGCCTTGCGCCAGATCTGGGCGCAGCTCGAGTTCTGGGCCAGCTGTCTGATCTTCGTGCTGGCGTCGATGCTTGCGGCCCAGGTGTTGCTGCGCACGAGCTGGCTCTATGTTTGGGGAGTCGTCGCCGTGACGATCGGCGCCTTCGGTGCCCGCGCACTGGTCGTGTTCGGCATGCTGCCGCTTCTCGAGGCGAGCCGCTTGGTGCAGCCCGTCAACGTCCGCTACAAGGTCATTCTCGTGTGGGGCGGGCTGCGCGGCGCAGTGACCATCGTCCTGGCCATGGTGGCGGCGGGCGACCAACGGCTGCCGGAGTCCGTGCGCGACTTCATTGCGATTTCGGCCGTGCTGTTCGTGCTGCTCACCCTATTTGTCAACGCAACAACGCTCGGGCTGGTGATGCACCTGCTCGGCCTCGACAAGCTGAGCCGGTTGGAGGTCGCGTTGCGCGATCGAGTGCTGGCGCTGTCGCGCGTCAACGTCGCGCGTCATCTCCAGCAGATCATGCGGCTGCACAACGAGCGGGTCGAGGGCATCAGCGCCGATCCGGCCTCCGCCGGCGAGGGCGAGTATGTGGCGGCCGCCGATGAACTGGCTCTCGATCTCAATGAACGCCTCACCATTGGCCTGGTGACGCTTTCGACGCGGGAGAAGGAGCTCTACCTTGACCAGTTCGAGCAGCAGATCCTGTCGCGCCGCATGGTGGCGGTACTGGCGGCGCAAGCCGACCGCCTCATCGATGCCGTTCGTGATCACGGCGTGGCCGGCCATGAGAAATGGGTAGAGGACATATCGCGGCCGAATCTCGGCTTTCGCCTGGCATTGTGGCTGCATCGGCGTTTCGACATCGATCGGCTGCTCACTGACCGGTTGGCGGACAGGTTCGAGATTCTGCTGGTGTCGCAGAGCGTGCTGGGGGAACTGGCGGCGTTCAACGTCAGCTCGATCGCCGACCTGCTCGGCGCGGACGCCGAGACGCGCCTGGCGACGGTGATCGGAAGCCGCCAGACGGCGGTCGATAGCGCCTTGAAAGCCTTGTCGCTGCAATATCCCGGCTACGCCGAGTCGGTTCACACCCGTCAGCTCGAGCGCGCCGGCATCCGCTTCGAGGCTATGGAGTATTCGCGGCGGCTGCGCGAGGGCATTATCAATCGCGAGGTCTACGACGATCTGCGCCACGGCCTCGGCATGCGCCGCAACGAACTTACCCGACGGCCGCCGCTGGATCTCGGACTGAAGCTGGCCGAGATGATCGCCCGCGTGCCGATTTTTGCGTCGCTCGACCATACGGCCGTGACGGCGGTCGGGAGGCGCCTGCGCGCGCTCGTAGCACTCCCGGGCGAGAAGATCGTCAGGATCGGCGGACCGCCCGATGCCATGTACTTTATCGCCGCGGGTAGTGTCACTGTCCGGATACCGGGGCATCCAGTCCCGTTGAAGGAGGGGGATTTCTTCGGCGAGATCGGCCTGCTGAGTTCAAGCCGACGCACCGCTGACGTCGTGGCCGACGGCTACTGTCATCTCCTGGTGCTTCATAAGAAGGACTTCAACCAACTGCTGGCGCACCGGCCCGAGGTTCGCGCCGGGATCGAGACCGTCGCTGCACGCAGGGTCGCCGACAATCGGAGCAAGGCGGCGTCATAGATCTCCTGTCGGGCTCGGTTGCCCGGTCGGAGCAAAACGGCTACCAACCGCGCCCAGTAAGGGTTTTGGAGAGATCGGTATGGCGCTCGACAAGGACACGGTGGCACGCATCGCGCGGCTGGCCCGTCTGAATGTTCCGGAGGACGAACTCACACCGCTTGCCGGCGAGTTGTCGGGAATTTTCGCCTGGATCGAACAGCTGAACGAAGTCGACACCGCCAACGTCGCGCCGCTGTCGAGCGTCTCGGCGGTAACCCTGCCGTTGCGTGCCGACAAGGTCACCGATGGCGGCATTGCGGCCAAGGTTCTGGCTAACGCGCCGGGCGGTGCGGTCTATGTCGAGCCGTCCGACAAGAACGCCGGCGGCTTCTTCACCGTGCCCAAAGTGGTGGAATAGGCGATGGCTGCTCTCACCGATCTTACGGTCGCCCAGCTCGGCGCCACGCTTGCCAGAAAGGAAGCCAGCGCCGTCGAGGTGGTGGACGCGCATCTCAGGAAGCTCGAGGAGCATCGTGTGCTCAATGCCTTCATTACCGAGACGCCCGAGAAGGCACGCGCGATGGCCGGCGCGTCGGATGCGCGCCGCGCCAAAGGCGAGGCAGGCCCGCTCGACGGCATTCCGCTCGCCATAAAGGATCTGTTCTGTACCGAAGGTGTGCAGACGACGGCGGCGTCGCACATCCTCGAAGGATTCGTGCCGCAGTACGAGAGCACGGTCACCGCCAATCTCTGGAAGGCCGGCGCGGTGATGGTCGGCAAGACCAATCTCGACGAATTCGCCATGGGCTCGTCGAACATGACGAGCCATTTCGGTAGCGTCGAAAACCCGTGGAAGCGGAAGGGCGACAACCGCAAGCTGGTACCCGGCGGTTCGTCGGGTGGCTCGGCGGCGGCCGTTGCCTCGTACATGGTGCCAGGCAGCACCGGCACCGATACCGGCGGCTCGATCCGCCAGCCGGCTTCGTTCTGCGGCATTGTCGGGTTGAAGCCGACCTACGGCCGTTGCTCGCGCTGGGGCGTCGTGGCTTTCGCCAGTTCGCTCGACCAGCCGGGCCCGTTCGCCCGCACCGTCGAGGACACGGCGATTCTTCTGCAGGCGATGGCCGGACACGACCCGAAGGACTCAACTTCGGCGCCACTTGCCGTACCCGACTTCGTGGCGGCGGCGCGCAACCCGGACATCAGGGGGCTCAAGATCGGCATTCCGATCGAGTATCGGATCGACGGCACCTCGCCTGAGATTTTGGCACTGTGGTCGAAGGGGATCGACATGCTGAAGGCCGCAGGTGCCGAACCGGTCGAGGTCTCGCTGCCGCATACCAAGTACGCGCTGCCTGCCTATTACATCGTGGCACCGGCCGAATGTTCGTCGAACCTGGCGCGCTACGATGGCGTGCGCTTCGGGTTGCGGGTGCCGGGCAAGGACCTGGCCGAGATGTATCAGAACACACGCGGTGCAGGCTTCGGCAAGGAAGTGCGCCGGCGTATCCTGATCGGCACCTACGTGCTCTCTGCCGGTTATTACGACGCCTACTACAAGAAGGCCCAGCAGATCCGCGCCCTGATCGCCCGCGACTTCACGCAGGCCTTCGAGAAGTGCGACGTCCTGCTGACGCCGACCGCGCCCACCTCGGCTTTCGCCGCCGGCGAGAAGATGGACGACCCGGTGACGATGTATCTCAACGATATGTTCACCATCCCGGCCTCGATGGCCGGGTTGCCGGGTATCTCGGTGCCGGCCGGCCTCGACAGGGACGGCCTGCCGCTCGGTCTCCAGCTGATCGGTCGTGCGTTCGACGAAGAAACCATGCTGCGCGCGGCAGCGGCGCTGGAGGCGGCGGCGGCCTTCGGCGGCCGCCCGGCTGGCTTCTAGAGAGATCATCGTGGGCGAGCGCTTCCGTGATCGCGAGGTCGTGTTCGCCAACGGAGTGCGCGGTGAGAATGTAGAGATTCCGAGCGCCAATCCGCGAAATTATTGGCAGGCAATCAGCGACCCGGCCGCGATGCCGCGCCTTTCGATCGATGGCAAATTGTTCGTTCCCAAGGGCGAACCGGACCGGTTCCCTGTCGTCGTCATTGTGCCTGGGAGCCTCAGCATCGCGGCGTCACATCTCAGCCATGCCGAGACACTTGTCGACATGGGAATCGCGGCCTTCGTGCTCGACCCCTTTGGCGCGAGAGGCGTGACATCGACTGTTGCCAACCAGGCGCAATTCTCTTTCGCCGCCTCTGCCTACGATGTCGCCGCGGCAGTAAGAGTTCTGGCTGACCATCCCGCGCTCGATCGCGATCGAATAGGGCTGCAGGGCCACAGTCGCGGCGGGTCGGCCGCGCTGACAGGCGTGACGCGCCTGTTCTGCGAGACCGTTCACGCTCGCGGGCTCTGCGTGCGCGCCGTGCTTGCCGCCTATCCGTGGTGTGGCCACCAGTTCCTCGACCCCGACGTCGGCGCAACAGAGGTCCGGGTGATCGTTGGCGATCAGGATGACTGGGTGTCGCCGCAGCAGGCGCAGGGTTATGTGCAGGCCCTGCACCTATGGGGCGCGGAGGCGACGATCCGCATCGTGGCCGGAGCGGAGCATAGTTTCGATCGCGCCGAGCCGATCCAGCATATTCCCGAAGCCTCGGTCTCGCCCGGTGCGCCGACCGGTTATCTCGCCGACGATGGGGCCTTTGTGCATCCGACCGAAGGCCAAGCGGATCCACAATTTACCGATCGCGATTTAGCGGTCTATGCGCTAAAGGCGGGCTACGGCGTTCGTGGCGCCACCATCGGCTCGCAGGG
>ERZ890510.682-NODE-682-length-25642-cov-6.814203_pt1 | contig 25642 bp, 20 predicted proteins | sample MGYA00521265_ERZ890510 | MGnify/ENA primary metagenome ERZ890510 (study PRJEB32303, sample SAMEA104408624) | aquatic metagenome | biome: Brackish water; feature: Chemocline; material: water | place: Baltic Sea | collected 2014-10-26T21:54:00 | depth 110 m ... | reverse complement strand
TCGCCGAACTCGGCTACGACCGCGCGACGCTCTGGTCAATCGCGGCAGAAGCAGCCGTAGACCCGACGCTCACCGCACTCTTCTTTGGGAACAAACAACGGCTGCTCGTTGCGGCGGTGGGGAAGCCAATCAATTCCGCAGAGTTGCTATCCGCCATCATCGCTCGCGATCGACCACGCCGAACTCCGCGTGAACCTCGTCGGCTCGCAGATCGTGGGACTGATGACCGCGCTACATCGTTGGCGTCGAGCCACTGGCGTCGGCATCGCCAAGGCTGGTGGCGGCGGTCATCGGTGAGACGCTACGCAGGTACTTGCTTGATCCGTTGCCGGAGGTGGGTGGGTAAGGCGTGGCGGGTTCGAAGCAACGTTGATCGGGTGCGATGCCCGTCACCAAGCCCGGGCACTATCGTTAGTCGATGCATTGAGCAATCCGCTCGCAATGGATAGTAACGGTGTATGCTGACTCCAAGAGATTCCCCTATCACGATATGGTTGGGGCTGCCTTTTGGCATCGTCTGATCGGCAATGTTCGTATCTAATCGTAGATTGGCAATCAGACCGAGCTGATAGATACGCTGGAAGGACGACCGATGAAACGCCTGCTTGTTATGGGGATCGGGGTGCTGGCGCTCGCCGCCTGCGCATCCGGTGATCCGCCCATCCCGACCCGAACAACTCCGCTGTCGGTGGAATTCCCGACCGCGACGCCCACCACAACAGCACCCGCAACGCCGGAACTAGCCGTGGTCCCTACACCGACCCCGCCCGGCCCGCTGCCCACCGCCGATGACCAAGTCACTGTCGGCGTCGGCTTCAACGTTCAGGAATTCAAGAGCGCCCTAGTCATGCCTGCCAGACTGCTGATTCAGATTCAAGATGTCGATCTGGGCGGCCTTCATGCTTCGCTTCGGCTTTCCATGCAGGGGCAGCAAACCATAGAAATTTCCCTGTCTATCCAGGAAGACGATCCAGTGTTCGACGAGCGTTCAGTCGCCGAGTACGGTGGGTACACGGTGGCCTTGCAATCCGTGACCGCGTCCCCCTCCGGCATAGGGCTTCCCTCCACCCTTGGCGTGAGCTTGCTCATCTACCAAACTGAGCCTGTCGTCGACGCGAACACGCGCTTCGCCTTCGACCTGCTGCACGAGTTGCGCGCTGGCGACCAGACCAATCTCTTCTTCTCCCCCCTCAGTATCTCCATGGCCCTTGCCATGACATACGACGGCGCGTCTGGAGAGACCAAGGCGGCCATGGCCGAGGTGCTTCACCTGACGAACCTCGGCGACGACGCGGTCAATCAAGGCAACGCGGATCTGCTCACGGCGCTCGGCAACCGTGCGCCGGAGCTCAACCTCAGCGTCGCCAATTCGCTCTGGTCCCGCGAGGGAGTGACGCTCAACCGCTCGTTCATTGATCGCGTCGAGCGATACTACGCAGCCGAAGTTACGTCCCTGCCGTTCGACGAGGCCGCAACTGAGCGGATCAATTCCTGGGTGTCCGACAAGACCAACGGCAAGATCGACGGGATAATCGACGAGATCGACCCCTCGGGCCTGCTTTACCTCATCAACGCCATCTACCTCAAAGCCTCCTGGACGCCGTGGCCGTTCGACGAGGAGGACACGCATCCCGCGCCGTTCCAGTTGGAGGATGGCACTCAGGTGCTCGTCCCAATGATGTCACGCGGGTTCAAGACGGACTACCTGGATGGCGATGGGTTCACGGCGCTGCGTCTTCCGTACGCGGGCAGCGCCAGCGCTTACTTCTTCCTGCCCGACCGTTCGTCCAACCTGGACGGGTTCCTGGAGCAACTGAACGCGGACGCCTGGGCCACGTGGATGGACGATTTCATCGTGGCGCAAGGCCCTGTCAACATCCCCCGATTCGAGGTCGGGCTCGAGGTCACGCTCAACGACGTACTGAAGGCCATGGGCATGGAGGTCGCCTTCGGCGTCGCTGACTTTTCCGCCATGGGGCTCGACGGCGCATTCATAAGCGAGGTCAAGCACAAGGCAGTCGTGGAGGTCCATGAGACCGGCACGGAAGCGGCGGGCGCGACGTCGGTCGCCATCGCGCTCTCTGGAACATTGAACGAACTCGACTTCACGCTCGACCGGCCGTTCTTCTTCGCGATCACCGACGACGTGACCGGCAGCATCTTGTTCATGGGCAGCGTGCGCGAGATGCAAGCTGCGCAATGAAGCGCGCGAGCCGGAGGCACACTCAGCTCATGTGTTGGCTCGCCTGATCGATCGTGGGAATCATCCAAACAAAAAAAGAGGGCCGGCGCTCGCGCCGACCCTCTTCGCTATCGCTATCTTGCGACCGCCCCTACTGCAGCGAGCGCAGCAGGAAGATGTCTTCGTCCTTGACGGTGTTGTCCTTGAAGGGCCCGCCGGTGCCGGGGAAGCCGGGGTAGTGCGCCATTTCCGTGGGGAGGTAGATGATGTCGTGCTCCTCACGGTGAACGTTGACGGGGTCTCCGCCTTCAGCGACGACGCGCATCTGCTCTTCCAGCATGTTGCGGTACATGATGATGCCCACGTCGGTCACGCCGAGCATCTCCGTGGAGCGATCCATGATGTCGCCCTGGATTATCCAGGCGAGTTGATCCTGGCCGACGACGTAGTCGTCCTTGATGCGGCCGTTCTCGAAGTAGAGCGGTCGCTCCTCGAACGGGATGATGTCCTGCTTGGGGACCGTCTCGCCCTCAGGGGGAACGATGACCGTGTACATGAGGTGACGCGTGGTCGTGTCGTCGATGGGGATGCGGCACTGGAACTCGAACCAATTCTCCTGGCCCACGCGCAGCGTGTAGGGGAACAGGATCGGGTGGCCGATGCGCCACCACTCGGAGTCCTCGGATTCGCCTTCGATCAGGCGACGCTTGATGATGCCGTACTCGAACTTGTCAAAGCCGATCTTCTTATGCTCGGCGCCACGCATGCTGGAGATACGGTCGAAGTCCTCAAACGTGATGCTTTCCGCAAGCATGGGGTCGAGGTTATCCGCGCTCTCATCCTTGGCCTTCATCGCGCCCTTGGAGGCACGCCACATCCCGTAGTAGCGGTGGAGCCACTGGAAGTGGACGGGGTCCAGGGAGTTCTCGTGGCACTGGAGCCAGTTGCAGGGGAGTGTCACGGCGTAGATGCTGCGCTGAACGTTCTCCCACATAAAGATGTCCCAGTTCGGCAGAACCGGCACGGGCTGCGGGCCCATGTACACGAAGATCAGTCCTGCCATCTCCTGCACCGGGTAGGCCTTCAGCTTCACCTTGTCCTTGAACTTGCTACCGGCAGGTTCAGAAGGCTGATCCACGCATGCGCCGGTCTCGTCGAACAACCAGCCGTGGTAGGCGCAACGGATGCCTTCCGGCTCAGGAACGCCGTAGGAGAGGTTGGCCTTGCGGTGCGGGCATGAGGGCTCGATACAGCCAACCTTGCCAGCAGTGCTGCGGAAAAGGACGAGGTCCTCACCCAGGAGGCGAATCTCCTTCGTCGGGTTCTCCTCGTCGAGCTCGGAGCTTGCGGCGATGGGGTGCCAGTAGCGGCGCATCAACTCCCCCATAGGGGTGCCAGGGCCGACTCGGGTTAGGCGTTCGTTCTGTTCAACGGTGATCATGCGTGGAAGCTCCTTGCTCGGCTGGCGCTTGCTTGGCGCGCTGCGGGACGCAGCTATCTTACTACGGGCGTGCGCTTACGTTGCACGTACTTTCCAGCGTAGGCGCGCATGGGTTTGCTCGTGGTTGAGCGCACGCCCTACAATCCGCCCACTTGCAGTCCACTCGGCCCAACGCAGGGCCCACCCTAGAGGAGAACACAACTATGGCAGAAGACATCGGCCTGTTCGAAGCGATGTACTCGCAGCGAGCGATCAGGCACATCAAGCCCGACCCCATCCCGGACGAGTTGATCGAGAAGATCATCGACGCGGGTATCCACGCGCCCAACGGCGGCAACCAGCAGGGCTGGGGCTTCGTCGTTATCAAGGACAAGGAGGTGATGCGCAAGATGGCGCCCCTCTACAACGGCGTTGGTCGGCCGAACCACGGTCAGGCGGAGACTTGGTCTGAGCGAAACTCCGCCACGTCCGCTGAGTATCTGTCCGAGCATGTCGCCGACGTGCCTGTCTGGATCCTCGCGGTGACGAAGAACGCTGGCGACGACATCCACACGGGTGCGTCGGTTTACCCTGCCGTGCAGAACATGCTGTTGGCCGCCCGAGCGCTTGGCCTCGCCAGCGTGCTGACGACGCGGGTGCGTCGTGGGTACGAGAAGGAGATGCGCGAGTGGATCGGTTTGCCAGACGAGTTCGTTACCGCGGCGATGATCCCTCTAGGCTGGCCGCTCGATGGCTACGCGTACGGTCCAACAACCCGCAAGCCCGGTTCCACCGTCACCCACTGGGACACCTGGGGCAACCACAACAAGGGCTAGCCCTTGACCCACGTCGCGGCGTGATCGCTGATGTGGGCGGACGAGATCAGGCCCTTCGCGCATGACGTTTCAGACGGCTGGGGCGATGCGGGAAGGGTAAGACCCTTGACCCACATCGCGGCGTGATCGCTGGTGTGGGCGGACGAGATCAGGCCCTTCGCGCATGACGTTTCAGACGGCTGGGGCGATGCGGGAAGGGTAAGACCCTTGACCCACATCGCGGCGTGATCGCTGGTGTGGGCGGACGAGATGAAGTCCTTCGCGCATGACGCTTCAGACGGCTGGGGCGATGCGGGAAGGGTAAGACTCTTCACCCACATCACGGCGTAAGCACTCAGGTGCGCGACGGTGATCAGGCCCTTCGCGCGGACGCTAGGAATGGCGGACGTGCGAGGGGCTTTTCATGTCGTTTTTGTGTTCGTTAGGCTATCGTTGGGCAGGCCATCATCTGCGATAGCTAGGAACCAAGTGTGACGCTGAGCGTGATGACGTTAGCGCCACGGAGGGCTGTGACGGCGACGATATCGCCGACCTGATAGCCAGCGAGAACCTTGCGGATGAGGTCGCTGGTGGTGTGCATGGCCACACCGTCGAGGTGGGTGATGACATCGTTGGCGCGCAGGCCCGCGAGTTGCGCAGGGCCATCTGAGTTGACCGAAACGATGAGGACGCCGGTGTCGATGGCCAGATCCAATGAGGTGGCGTTGGACGGAGTGACGTCCACGATGGAGATGCCGAACTTGGGACGGATGACGACACCGCTGTCGATCAGTTGTCGGCTCACCGGAATTGCGGTTCCCATGCTGATGGAGAAGCCGATGCCTTCGGCTTCCTGGTTGTTGCCGATGCTGCCTCGGATGATGGCGGTGTTGATTCCGATCACCTCGCCATCCAGGTTCAACAACGGGCCACCGCTGTTGCCAGGGTTGATGACCGCGTCGGTCTGCACCATGTCGTAAAGGTGTTCGTCCTCAAGGTCGAGGGAGCGTCCCTTGGCGCTGATCACGCCGACCGTCACCGATCCTTCGTAGCCCAGCGGGCTCCCGATGGCGATGACCCAATCGCCGATCAACATCGCGTCGGTGTCGCCGAGGGTTGCCACGGCTAGTCCTGCGATGTCAGCAGGATCGAGCTTGAGGACAGCCAGATCCGTCACGGGGTCCGTACCCACAACCACAGCGTCCACAATCCTACGGTTAGCCAGAGCAACCTGCACGCCAGTGGTGTCTTCAACGACGTGGTTGTTCGTCAGAACGTACCCTTCCTCGCTGAATATCACGCCTGAGCCTTGGGATGTCCCGGTGGCCGTGGTAGACAGCACTTGCACGACGGCAGGACCAACGCGGCTGACGACGCTCGCGATATCCGGCAAGGCGTTGATCACGACAGGGGTCGGAGTGGGCGCAGGCGTTGGGGTAGCCGTAGGGACAGGCGTGGGAGTAGGGGTGGGCGTCGGTGTCGGGCGCGGCGTTGGCGTCGCCGTGGGCATAGGAGTCGCGGTGGGGAGAGCCGTTGGCGTGGGGACAGCGGTAAGCGCCAGCGCGACACGATCGTCGACTATCTGGCCGATCTCGGCGTCACTGGGCCCGCACGCTGCGAGAAGCAGCACGGATGCGCCAGCCAGTAGCAAGGTCCTCACGGTGAAGTGCGTAGCCATGCATCCATGGTAAACCGCAATCGTGAAGGAAAGTTGTAGCCCGTGTTAAGACTTTGCGTTCTGAACCGCAGCCCAGACACGCTCGGGCGTGAGGGGGAGGTCGATGTGAGAGACACCGAGGGGCGCTAAGGCGTCCATCACCGCATTGGCGAGCGCTGCCGGGCTGGCGACTGATGGCGCTTCACCCATGCCTCTCATGCCCGTAGGCGTGAGCGACGTAGGCGTGACGAGTAGCTCAGGCGTGACGTGGGGCATGTCCTCGGCTTGGAACATACCATAGTCCATGAGGCTGGTGGCCGACGGATTGCCGTTCGCGTCGTGGTCGACGACCTCTACGAGCGCCTCGCCCAGTCCCTGCGCGATGCCACCCGCAATCTGGCCGTGAACGATGAGCGGGTTCACGACGACACCGCAGTCGTGAGCAGCGATGAATCGCTTGAACTCAACGCGGCCCGTGACGGGGTCGACCTCGACTACGGCGACGTGGGCCGCGAAGCTGAACGCACTGTAGGGCAACGTGAATACATGCTCGATCTCCAGCGATCCGCTAGCCGTGGGCTCACGGTCACGCTGCGCGAGAGTCGCCAGTTCGCCCACGCTCATCGTGCGTGAGGGGCTGGTCGTGCTGAACCCCCGCCCCTGCTCGATGCGCACGGTGGCGGGATCGCACTCTAGCGCTTGCGCGGCGACCGCTTCGAGCAACACGCGGGCTTCTTTGGCGGCATCATGGGCTGCGGAGCCACCGATGACGAGGCTGCGGCTGGCGTACGTTCCAGTGCCGGGGCCGTAAGGGGTCGTCTTGTCCGTGTCGCCCGTCTGCAACGTGATGTCCTCGGGAACGACGCCAAGCTGGTCAGCGACGAGTTGCGCGAAGGACGTGTTCATTCCTTGGCCGTGAGGGGACACGTCAGAGTCCACGGTGACGTGGCCATCGCCATCTATGGTCACGCGAGCGAACGACGAGCGTGCGCCGACGCCACCAGAACCGCCGGAGCCGGTCGCGGTAGTTGCGACACCAACGCCGAGCAGCTTGCCATCGTCCCGGACGCGCGAAGACGCCTGCTCGGCGCGCCAGTGGGGGTACTCGGCGACCTCTAGGGCACGTTCGAGCGCGGCCTGGTAGTTGCCTGAGTCGATGGTGATACCGCCAGCGGTGGTGTACGGGAACTGCTCGGGCTGCACCAGGTTCTTCAGGCGAACGTCGGCCGGATCGAGATGCAACTCGCTGGCCACACGGTCGACCAAGCGCTCCATCATGATGGACGCCTCGGGCTGCCCTGCCCCTCTGTACGGCCCCATGGGTGGCTTGTTGGTCACGACGCCCAGCATCTGCATGTCGAGGTCTTGGATGTCGTACGGGCCCGTCATGCGCTTGCCTGCGATGTCGGGCGAGAGGAACGACCCGTGGATCTGGAACGCTCCCAGGTCGGCGAACACGCGAGCGCGCATGCCCAGGATGCGACCGTCGTTCCGCACGGCAACGTCCACATCGCCGACGAAGCCGCGAGCGTGGGATGCGATGAGGTTCTCACGACGAGACTCGATCCAACGTACCGGCCGTCCCAGGCGGTGAGCCATGACAACGACCGCAGCCTCGTCCGGGTAGAGGTGATGCTTCTGGCCGAAACCTCCGCCAACGTCGAGGGAAACGACATGGATATCGGGGGCGTTCTCGCCGAAGAGTTCGCCGAACACGTGGTTGAGCTGGGCGCGTATCTCGTGGGACGCCTGGGTGGAGGTCGTCACCTGGAGGCGCTGCTCCGCCTCATCGTAGTAAGCGACGCAACCGCGGCCTTCCATCGGTGATGGCGACACGCGGGGAACGTTGAACGATCCACTAACCACACGGTCAGCGTTCGCGAATGCGGCGTCCGGGTCGCCCGAGAGGACGGGCGTTCGCAGGACGACGTTAGATTCGAGGCCGGGGTGGAGCGGGGTGGACGCGCTGGCGGAGGAGTGAGCGTCGGTCACTGCGGGCAGCGGCTGATAGCGCACGTCTACGAGCTCGGCGGCGTCCTCGGCGATGGCCAGGGTTTCCGCGATGACGAGCGCGACGGGCTGTCCTACGTAAAGAACGCGGTCGCGCGCGAGCAGCGGGTGCTCTGCGCCAAGCGTGGCGTCGACTCCCGGCCTGACCATGACAGCGACCGCGACTGCTAGATCAGCGCCCGTGACGACAGAAACCACGCCTTCGAGAGCGATCGCCTCGCGTGCGTCGATAGCTTCGATCAGCGCGTGCGCCTCCGTGCTACGCACGACCATCATGTGGAGCATGCCAGGCACGGCGAGATCAGCTACGAACTGGCCAGCGCCACGAAGGAGGCGATCGTCCTCCATGCGGCGCATGGACTGGCCGGTGTACGTTGTCGTCATGCGAGCGCTATCCCTGGACGCCGTAGTCGATGACGCCGCGACCAACGACGCCACGGTCGAGTTCGTCGTAAGCCTCGTTGACCTGGTCTAGCGTGTAGCTCCGGGTGACGAGGCCGTCGACGTCCAGCTTGCCGCTCTTGTAGAGGTCGATCATGTGGTAGAAGTCGATGGAGGGCTTGGAGGAGCCGTAGTAGGCGCCCTTAAGCGTCTTCTCCTGTCGGACGAGAGCCACACCGTCGATACCGGCTTGCTCGCCAACAGGAGCGAGGCCCGCTATGACGGCGGTGCCATGCTTGCGAGCGGCATCGAAAGCGAGGGTGATCGTCTCGGACGAACCGAACGCCTCGAAAGCGTAGTCCACGCCTTTACCGTTGGTCAGGTCTTTGATCGCTTTGAGGGGATCCCCTGAGTTGGCGTTGACCGAATCGGTCGCGCCGAACTTGCCAGCGAATTCGAGGGCAGCGTCGTTGATGTCCACGGCGATGATGCGCGTGGCTCCAGCGATACGCGCGCCCTGAACGACGTTCAGCCCAACGCCACCAACGCCGATGACGCAGACGGTGCTGCCGGGCGTTACCTCCGCCGCATAGATCGCCGTGCCGACGCCCGTGGTCACGCTGCACCCGATCAGGGCGGCGGCGCGCAAGGACATACCAGGATCGATCTTGGAGACGCCGGTCGCAGGGACGATGGCCTCCTCACCGAAGCAGCCCAGCTTGCCCATCTGAGCGAGGTCTTGGCCATTTATGTGGATGCGGCTCGTGCCGTCGAACTGCTTGCCACCGGTGCGCTGATGGTTGTCGCAGGCGTTCGAGTGGCCATTGAGGCAGGATTCGCAGTGCCCGCAGTACGGGGCGAACGACAAGATGACGTGATCACCGGGAGCGACGTTGGTCACACCCTCGCCAACCTCCATCACGATGGCGGAGCCCTCGTGGCCGAGAACGGCAGGCACGGGGATGATGGCTTCGCCCTTCATGAAGTGCAGGTCTGAACGACACACGCCAGCGACTGCGATCTTCACTTTGACCTCGTTGGCCTTAGGTGCGTCGATCTCAATGTCCTCTATGACTAGAGGTTGGTTGGTTTGGTAAAGGACTGCTGCTTTCATAGGTGCCTCTATTCCGGTTTGTGCGTGGGCCGATCCGCCAGAGTGGGTGCGAGCGGCTGCTAGTACTTCTGCTGGTCGAGACTGTTGTAGGTGACGGGAGTCGTGATGAGAAGGCCCGCGTCCACAGGAAGGGTTACGCCCGTGATCCAGCGAGCTTCGTCGCTGGCGAGGAACAAGGCTGCGTATCCGACATCCCAGCCAGTTCCTTCGGTGCCCAGGGGCGCAGCGTGCATGCGATCGCCACGGAGGCGTTCGTCCATGCGGGGCGCGACCATGGGGCCGTAGATCAGGCCTGGCGCGATGCAGTTGACCCTGATCCCATCCGTGCCGTGGTCGCCAGCGAGCGCGACGGTGATTCCGATGACCGCTGCTTTAGATGTGGTGTACGGCATAGAGCTGTTGGCGCGCATCCCGGCCATGGACGAGATGTTGATGATCGCGCCGCCGCCGTTCCTCTTCATGACGGGTACGGCGAACTTGCTGGTGAGCATGATGCTTTTCACGTTCACGTTCATGATGTGGTCCCACTGCTCTTCGGTGACGTCAGTCACGTCGGCGCGGATGGAGATGCCCACGTTGTTGTCGAGTATGTCGAGGCGCCCGTAGCGGTCAACGGCAGTTGCGACCATCTGCTCGCATTCGGCGGCGGATGTGACATCGGCGACAAAGGTAGAGGCTTCTCCTCCCTCTTTGGCGATGATGGCTGCCGTTTCAGCTACGCGATCTTCAAACATGTCGACGAGGAGCACTTTCGCGCCTTCGCGCGCGAACAGAATCGCTGTCGCCTTGCCGTTGCCGATCCCTTCGGAACTCGACCCGGCACCCGTAACAATCGCAACTTTTCCTTCAAGCCTGCCGGCCATACGTGCATCTCCTGTGGGTCTCAGGGCTTGGGATATCCCTAGCTCTGGGGCTCTGGTTCTTCTTTGGTTTCTTCGTCGTCGTCTAGCTGGGGGATGTTTCCCGCGAGCAGGTCGGACAACTCGGTGACGCGGCCCTCGAAGATCTTGCCTTCGTAGGCGGATTCCACAATGGCGTACCAGCCGGTCTCCATCTGGGAGAGCTTCATGGTGAGATGGCCGTCCTGAACGGTGATCTCTTGAGGAGCGATACTGCGGCGCGGAATCTCGTCTGGCATCACTTGATCCGACTGGCCGATTTACGCGCTCCACTCCCGGTGTCGGCCGCTGCGGATCCACGTCGCCGCATCGTACCACGGTACGACGTGAAACTCTCTCAGCGCCTGATAACATGCACGCTAACTCAGAGGGCCGGTCTAGGGCCTAAACCATGCACGGGCAAACGGGGGAACAGCGATGCTCACAGCCGAGCAAAACGTACGTATCACGCAGACCGGGGCTGACACGCCCATGGGTCAATTGTTGCGGCGGTATTGGCACCCCATCGCACCCAGCGCCGAACTTAACGAAGAGAACCCCACCAAAGAGGTTCGCCTGATGAGCGAGGACCTGGTGCTATTCCGCAGCACCAAGGGTGTCCTTGGACTCATCGAGCCCTCATGCCCTCACCGCAAAGCGAACCTTTCCTACGGCGTTCCTGAGCCGGAAGGCATCCGTTGCGCCTACCACGGCTGGTTGTTCGACGAAACCGGCGCATGCATCGACCAACCGTCGGAGCCCGCTGGTAGCAAGTTCAAGGACAAGGTCAAGATGAAGGCCTACCCGGTGCAGGAGTTCGCGGGATTGGTTTGGGCGTACATGGGGCCCGAACCCGCGCCCTTCTTGCCTAAGTGGGACGCCTTCACGTGGGAAGACGCCTGGCGCGACATGTACTACTGCGTCCTTCCCTGCAATTGGCTCCAGTGCCAAGAGAATTCCTTGGACCCCGTTCACTTCGAGTGGCTTCACCGCTACTGGGGCGGCTGGGTTCAGAACAAGCGACTCCCCGAAGAAGAACGCGCCATTTGGAACGCTCAGACGTTGCCCCGTGGACGCCACCAGGTGAAGGTGGGCTTCGATCGCTTCGACTACGGGATCATCAAACGCCGTCTGCTAGAGGGCGAGTCTGAAGAAGATGAGTGGTGGAGGATCGGTCACCCGATCATCTTCCCTAACCTCCTGAGGGTCGGCGAGGCCCACCCGACCGAGGCTGGATGGGTTCACGCCTTCCAGATGCGCGTACCGATAGACGACACGCACACGTTGCACATCGTTCACCGGAACTTCTTGCCACGCCCCGGCGTGACCTACGAGAAGCAGGACCCGCAACAGATCCCGTGGGAAGAGCGCGCCGTGTTCGACGACGATGGCAAGCCGCTCAACACGTGGGTCGTGGGCCAGGATCAGAGTGCATGGATCACGCAGGGCGCGATATCCGACCGATCGACCGAGGCGCTAGGCGTCACGGACGTGGGGATCATCATGTTCCGCAATCTGATCGAAGAGCAGATCCGCATCGTTGAAGAGGGCGGCGAGCCCATGAACGTCCACCGAGTGGACAAGGGGGCGATAAGCCTGCCGCAGGAGTACTCGCACTACCCAGGATACGAAGGAACGGGCGGTCCATTCAGCGACCAACCGAACCTGAAACCCGACCTCGTCGCGAATCTGTCCGATGAGGCAGGCGTGCAGTTGAAGTAGCAACGTCCACCACGACGGCTAGCGCGCCGAAAGACGTAGGCGCGGTTTGCTCGTAGTGCTATTATTCGGCAACTTAGCGAAGACCAGGTACAACACCTAAGGAGAAGGCTCCGATGCTGACCCAAGCGCAGAACGACCGTATCACCCGCGTCGCCCCCGGTACGCCGATGGGCAACTTGATGCGCCGCTACTGGCACCCTGTTGCCGCGAGCGTTGAGGTGAACGAAGAGAACCCCACCAAAGAGGTACGCCTGCTGGGTGAGGACTTGGTTCTCTTCCGCAGCACAAGAGGCGTGGTTGGCTTGATCGAGCCCTCCTGCCCGCACCGCAAGGCAAATCTTTCCTACGGCGTGCCGGAGCCGGAAGGCATCCGCTGCGCCTACCACGGCTGGTTGTTCGACGAGACCGGCGCATGCATCGACCAACCGTCGGAGCCCGCTGGTAGCAAGTTCAAGGACAAGGTCAAGCTCAAGGCCTACAAGACCGAGGAACTCGGTGGCCTGATCTTCGCGTACATGGGGCCTGAACCCGCGCCCTTGCTCCCCAATTGGGACATCCTGACCTGGACCAACGTGACCCGCACGATCAATGCGGTGGACATGCCCGCCAACTGGCTCCAGTGCATGGACAACTCCCTTGACCCGGTTCACTTCCAGTGGCTGCACCGCTACTGGGGCGGCTGGAACATCGCTCGCAAGCTGCCCGCAGGCGAGGGGCAAGACTTCGACCGATCGACCCTCAGCCGTGGCCGCGAGCACGTCAAGGTCGGTTTCGACCGATTCGAGTACGGTATCGTCAAGCGTCGCTTGCTCGAAGGCGAGACGGAAGAAGACCAGTGGTGGCGTATCGGTCACCCGATCCTGTTCCCGAACATCCTTCGGGTTGCCCAGGATCACTGGCATTCGTTCCAGTACCGGATCCCCATCGACGACACCCACACGAAGCACATGCTCTACACCGTCGTTGTGCCCGAGCCGGGCGTGACGGTCGCCGAGCAGGGGTTCGTCCCCTACGTTGAGCGCGAGCTTTACGATGAGAAGGGTCGCCTCAACAACACGATCGTTCCCGCGCAAGACGAGGCCGCATGGGTCATGCAGGGCCCGATCACCGATCGCACGACCGAGCACCTCGGCGTGACGGACGTCGGCATCATTCTGTTCCGCAAGATGATCAACGAGAACCTGCAGATCGTTGAGGACGGCGGAGAGCCGATCAACGTGCACCGTGATCCCGCGAAGAACGTCGCTATCCCGTTGGCGACCGAGCACACGTACTACCCTGGAGACGACTTCACCGGCGGCCAGTTCGCTGACAAGCCGCTCCTACCGCCTCAAGTAGAAGCGAGCATGCAGTAGCCACCCGGCGCATTCAGCAGAAACCAGCGCCAGCCCCCGTAAAGGAGCAATAGATGCTAAACGCAGCACAGAACGAACGACTGACTCAAACGAGCAAGGGCACGCCCATGGGCGAACTCCTTCGCCGTTACTGGCACCCCATCGCAGGTAGCTCTGAACTGAACGAAGAGAACCCCACCAAGGAGATTCGGCTACTGGCCGAGGATCTGGTTCTGTTCCGCACCACGAAAGGGGGCATCGGGCTGATCGAGCCTTCATGCCCGCACCGCAAGGCGAACCTCTCCTACGGTGTTCCCGAACCAGACGGCATCCGCTGTGCCTACCACGGCTGGGTGTTCGACGAGACAGGCGCATGCCTGGATCAACCCTCAGAGCCCGCCGGTAGCCGGTTCAAGGACAAGGTCAAGATCAAGGCGTACCCGGTTGAAGAGCTAGGAGGCGTCGTCTGGGCGTACCTTGGCCCGGCGCCAGCCCCGATCCTTCCCAAGTGGGACATCCTGACCTGGGACAACGTGGAGCGCTTCATCGTTTCGATGGAACTGCCCTGCAACTGGCTCCAGTGCATGGACAACTCCCTGGACCCGGTTCACTTCGAATGGCTTCACAACTACTGGGGCTCCTACGTCCTAGGCATGGAGAAGCCTGCTGAAGAACGAGCCGAGTGGAAAGAGCGCATGCAGTCCGAGAACGCTCGTGGCCGCCACGAGGTGAAGGTTGGCTTCGACCGATTCGAGTACGGCGTCATCAAGCGTCGCTTGCTTGAAGGCGACACCGAGGACAACCAATGGTGGAGGATCGGACACCCGGTGCTGTTCCCCAACACGTTACGTGTGGGACAGAATCGCAACTTCAGCTTCCAGATCCGCGTGCCCATGGACGACACGCACACGCACCACTTCGTGTACCGAGTTCAGGTACCTGAAGAGGGCGTCGTACTGCCTCCCCAGGGCCCGGTTCGCGTGGACTTCGAGAACGTATACAAGCCCGACGGTCGCGTTCGCGCCGACTGGGTACTTGGCCAAGATCAAGCCGCGTGGATCATCCAAGGCCCGATCACCGACCGCACGGACGAGCACCTTGGTGCAACGGACGTGGGAATCATCCTGTACCGCAAGCTGATCAACGAGCAGCTGAAGATCATGGAGGACGGCGGAGACCCCATCAACGTGCACCGCACGGACAAGGGCCCGATCTACCTCCAACAGGAGCACTCCTACTACCCTGGCTACACGGAGACCGGCGGGCCGTTCCGCGACATGCCCCTCCACTCGCCTGACGTAGAGATGGAATTGGCAGAGAAGATCTCCGCAGACTTCGCCTAAGCCCGAACGAACACGTTAGTTGCAAAAGAGCCCCCGCTGACGCGGGGGCTCTTTTCTTGTTCTGGCCGTCCCCCACCTACACGTAGCCCCGCGCAAGCAGCGATAGAGGGTCGGGCGGGTGGGCACCATCAGGCCCGTCCCCCCGGTCGCCATCCACGAGGGTTGCTGTCCCTCCCCTGCACCGCTACCGCCCCACCGTTGGACAAACCCCAAGCACCGCTGACCGCCACCCACCTACCGATAGCCCTGCGCAAGCAGCGCCAGAGGGTCGGGCGGGTGGGCACAATCACCCTTGCCCGCGAACCCCAACATCCTGCCAAATCATCTACGCCAACCGACGCCGCCCAATCGCAACGTCCCCATCTCCGCCCTCGTGCCGAGCGCAGCAAGTGGGTGCGGGGAGTACCCTGCCTACCTCCGCGCCGCGAGGTTGGACGTGACAGAGGCTGGCGTCACGATCATCAGCGTGCGTCCTTGGTCGAGCATGACCTGCGCGAAGTCTTCGGGCAGTTCGTCTCTGAACGTACTCCAGATGCGACGGCTGGTTTCCACGAGGTCATCGTCGCTGGTGACAGCCGTGCCTTGCACCTGAACGTGCTTGAACGGTGGCTCCTCCGCAAGGATCACCACGCTCACGCGAGCGTCGCGCGCGACGTTGAGGGTCTTCTTGCGTGATTTGGTGACCGAGATAAAGAGCTTCCCGCCCTCGTAGATGTAGTAGACGGGGCTGGACTGCGGTGCGCCGTCCTTGCGGATGGTCGAGACCACACATAGGCGGTGGTCTTTCAGGAACTGCTCTTCATCTGGCGTCATCATGGGTCGTCCCCTTTACGGATTGTTTGGGCGGTCGGTTTGGCGAAGACTACCACGCCTCCAAGGTGACTCTTAAAGAGAACGCCCTCGCTGGAGTCAGCGAGGGCGTTACGTCGGTCAGGTCTAGTGACTGCGACGCTATGCGTCGTATTCGTCGGAGATCGGAACCTGGTGCGTCAGCACGACATCCTTGCCGGTCGTGGATGACTCCATGATGCCCGTGATCAACTCCAGCGTAGCCATACCCCACGCGCCATCGTGGTACACGGGGGCGTCGTTGCGGATGGCGTTGTAGAGCTCCATCAAATCCTCGCGGCCCGCCTGGTAGCGAGTCACTTCGAGAGCACGATCTTCGACGCCGCCGTCCTTGTACACGTACAAGCCATACTTGGACTGTCGGATGTCGCCTCGTTCGCACGTTGCGACGAGGATGCCGAGGTTGGCGGGGCGCCACGGTGGCGCCTCTTTGGGGGTCTCGCGCCACATGCGACGCTCGTGGTCCGAGCCGATGCGGAGGGCGTCTTTCGCCGCCATCTCGTCGCGGTCACCCGCTTTCAGCTCCTCGCGGATATTCACACGGTCTTCGTGGGTGTAGCCCTCGATCAGGCCACGCCCCTGCTCGTCCGACCAAGGCACGAGATCTGCGGTCATGGAGTACCCATAGCCGTTGTTCGTCACGTTGGCCGTTACGCCGTTCTCGAATTCGAGGAAGGCTGAGTAGTAGCCCACGCCTGGGCGCTCAGGCCACCACTTGCCGGTGGTGCCACGGATCGTCCGCACCATGCCTCCGCCGAGAAGCCGCAGACTGTCGAGCTGGTGAGGCCCTTGGCGATACAGGACGCCACCGCCCACGGTCTCGTCGAGTTCTTCGGGCTGACGTGCCTGGAGCATCCAGTCAGTGAAGGCCCAGTTGTTGAGCGTTTTGAGAGGCCCAAGCTCGCCGGAACGGATGATGCGTCGCATCTGCATGACAGGGGGGCTGAAACCGAGCGTATGGCCGCACAGGAGCTTCACTCCGTTGCGGTCCGCCGCTTCAACCATAGCCTCGGCTTCCTTCATGGAGAGGGCCATGGGTTTTTCAGAAACGACGTGCTTGCCGGAGTTTGCCACCATGATGGTGTGGGGGCTGTGGAAGTTGTTGGGAGTCGCCACCCAAACCGCCTCCACGTCAGGATCTGCGCATAGTGCCTCGGCGCTATCGAACACCTTCGCGTCGGGGTAGCGCGCCTTGAACGCCTCGCGAACCCGTGGGTTCGTGTCCGCGCCTGCCATGAGATCGATCTCGTCCATGGCTTCCATGTTGGGCATGATCTGCGTGGCTCCAACGCCGACGCCGATGATGCCCATCTTCAGGGGCTTCTTGCCACCTGTCGTCATAATCGTGCCTCCTGATTTGGTTTAGCCGATGGTACCGGTGACTTCTTGGCGGTCGACATGGTGCTCTTGGTAGAGCAGCATCGACTCCAGAAGGGGCAGGTCGCTCATCGAGAAGAGCACTGCATCTTCAGACATCGAGTCGTTGATGTGCTCGTGGGCGTTCATGGACGGCACGACGAAGGTGTCGCCGAAGCCCCAGTCGAGCTTCTTGCCATCGATGATGGAGGAGCCGCTGCCCTTGGCCACGTTGTAGACGACCGAGCTGGTGTGCTTGTGGGCGTCGGAGTGGAAGCCAGGCCGAAGCTGCTGGAGCTTGCACGCTAGGGTGGGCATGGTGTGTCCGCCCGTCGTGGGGTTGGTGTACTCCATGATGATGCCGTCGTAGCGCGAGCCTTCGTTCATGGCTTGAAGCGCGGCGTAGGCGTCGGCCCACTTGTAGTTCAGCGGCAGCGCGCGGCCGGTAACCTCGGAACTCACGCTACGCATCAGCCCATTGCCGATGCTGGCGTTGCTGTAGCCGTCAGGCTTGGTGATCGGCTGTACGTCTTCGGGGAATGGCTCCTGGAACATCGCGTCGAAGAAGCCAACCATCGGGGCGTCCAGGCAGTCGAGCCAGATGACGGGCTCATCGCTCGGGTTCTTGTGGTCGTGCCAGACGAAGCTCGGCGTCAGGTTGAGGTCACCGGGCTCCATGCGGAACTGCTCGCCGTCCTGGACGGTGAAGGCTCCTGAGCCTTCGATGACCCAGCGTATGGCCGCTGCCGTGTGACGATGGGCTTCTGCGATCTCGCCAGGCCACACGATCTGGATGGCGGAGGACATGGTCTTGGTGGATGAGGGAGTCGCCATGCCTGCGGCTTTGAGGCCAGGGTTCTGCATGAGCAGGGCACGTCGGTAGCCCTGGCCCTTGATGCGCTCAAGTCGGCCAGCCTCGTAGGCGAGCTCGCGCATCTCCTTCCAGCGCCACACCCAAGGAGCAGCCTTGGGGGGATGGCGGTCGCCATCGCGGTGGAAGGCCCACAGGGGATAGCTGTCCTGCTTGGCCAGCCGCTCCATGTATTCTTTTTCTTGCTCTATCGCCGCTTGGTTCTCGGTGGTCATGTCAAGCCTCCTAGTGACTCCAGGTCTCTTTTCGATTCGCTTAGTCGCGCTCGGGGTTGGGGCCGGTGCGTGCCTTGACGGGCACGGACATCTCGCCGACGTCGCTGATCTTGATCGTTACGAGGTCACCTGGCTTGATCTCACCGACGCCATCGGGCGTTCCGGTGAAGAGCAGGTCGCCAGGCTCAGTCGCTGCAACCCAGGACATGTTGGCGATGAGGTTGGGGCAGTCCGTGATCAGGTCTTTGGTGAATGCGTGTTGCTTCAGGTCTTCGTTGACCCACAGGCTGATCTCAAGGTCACCCGGGTCCGCGATCTCGTCGGCGGTGACGATGTACGGGCCGGTGGGCGAAAAAGTGTCGAAGGACTTGCGCTTGCTGCGGTCTTCGGGGCCACGTACGGTGATGTCCAGCCCGCAGGTGTAGCCAAAGACGTAGCTCAGGCTGTCAGCCAACGGGATGGCGCTGCCGTGCTTGCCCATGACAAGGACGAGCTCCGACTCGTGGTGGATCAGGCGGTCTTCGTAGGGCCGCAGGATGGTGTCCTGGGGGCCGACGACGGAACTAGGGGACTTGAGGAACATGCCAAACTCACCGGAGTGGTGTTGGCCTGCGGCCGCCTCGGTGCCACCAGCGCCTGCTTCCATCTCTGCCCGGTGGGCATGGTAGTTGGCTGGAGCCGCGTACACCTTACGGGGCGCTGGCACGGGTGCCAGGAGCTTCACGGAGTCCAGCGGTACGGTGCTGCCCTCTTTGGCAAGTTTCTCCACCTTAGGCTTGAGCGTATCCCACTCCTCAATGAACAGGTTCATGCGGTAGCACTGCAGCGGGCCTGGCACGTCCGGCAGCACGCTCGTTACGTTCACGATGCCGTCGTCCCGCAGCACGCCGATCTGAAAGTCGTCGAAGCTCACCAATTTCATTGCGTCAGTCTCCCTAGTCCAGTGTCGATATTCAAGAGGCGCCTAGTGCGCCATCGAGCCTAGTGCAGCGGCGAAAAGGCAGCAGGCACCATGTGGCGAACCAGTTGGTGTACCGGGCGCTCTTCGGTGTGCGGTGGCCAGATGTCCGTGCCAACGTACTGCTTTCGGATCTCCTCGCGGTGCGCCCAGTCTTTGTAGGGCCAGAGTTGGTAGAAGCGGTTGAGTTCGCCCAGGTCGCTCATGAAGAAGCCGCCGTGGGGGTAGATCGCTGCGCGGCGCTCCACGGACGCAGAAAAGTGCTTCAGCACGTTTCGTGCGGTTCCGGACGGGTACGTGTACATGCGCAGTTCGTAAAGGTTGCCCCATTCGCGAGGCCCATCCAGCGGGTCGTTGGTCTCGCCAGGGATGAGGATGTCGGAGCTCATGGTCTCGAGCATGTCAGTGATCTTCGGGGGCCAGTTGCCGCTGGGGTCAGCGATAGCGGCGGCTCGAACGTCAGCGCGCTCCTGGAGATTCTCGTAGCGCCACAGGTGAACGACCTGGTTGAGCGGGCCGATCTCCGTGTGCCAGAAACCGACCAGCGGTGAGTACTTGACGCGAGTCTCGATCGCCTCTGCGAAGCGCTTCTCTACCTCTGGTACCGAGTTCGGCTTAACCGTGTATGTTCGCAACTCAAACAGCATGTCTCACTCCTCTGATGCGCCGTCCCGAATTCTTGATGAGGGATAGCTAGCGCGCGGCATCATACCAGCGTTCAGGTCGCCGTGCGCGCCCCCCTAGACGAGGGTAAAACCCCATGTCGATTTGTGGGAACACACCAACGACCCCAGGCCAATGGCGGTGCACGATGGGAACTAAGCACGTTCGCGCCCGCGTACTCCGCGCGCTCGCGCGTGACTCCCGCACACGAGGTTTGCTCGCAGCTTGCGACTCAAGGTTTTACTTCCGGCGTTCCTGGTTCCGCTGATCGCAGCAGGTGCCTTGGTGTCTGGCGTCATGCCGGTTGCCGGCAATGCCGTTCTTCAGGATGCGCAGGACGCGCTCAACGACGCGATCGACCAAGTCGGCGACACGGTGACCGACATCGTCGACAAGGTGCAAGACACGCCCACCGAACCGGCGCCTGTTGTGACCGAACAACCCGTCGTCACTGATCCGACTGACGGTGAGGCATCTGGCGAACCAGTCGCCGAAGTCCATCTCGAACTCATAGACATCCCTGGCTACATGCCAGGAACCGCCAACGGCGTGGCTCTGCTCCAGACGACCCGCGTCGACAGCCCCACTCACCCGGGTTGGGTTGATATGACTCTCGACCTCATGCTGACGAGTTTGATCCCGGAAGAGGCGATCAAGCCGAGCATCAACCTCAACGCCGACAGTACCCTCGCCTGTTTTCCTGCCTCTGGGGGCGGCCAAGATTGCTTGGGCGTTGAATGGGGAACCAAAGAACAGTTCAAAGCCACGCTCCTCCCCCACCCTCTCCCATCGGAAGTGTGGCCCAAGGGCAAAGGACGACCGTGGACGGTCGTCTTTGAGATTCCCGCCAACGCCCAGATCGCCCGCCTTGTATACGGCAACGATCGAGTGCTGCTGAACCTGGGCGGTGATCAGATCGCCCTTGACCCGGATCACGAACTCACGGAGAGCTATCGCCCAGGTGCCGTCCCGCGCCAACCTGCGGGCACTGACGGCTACTTCGTGGGCCACAATCACGGCATCGCTGTCACGAGCGTGAACCGTCGGCCGCACGCCGCCGAACCCACGTGGGACATCATCGACATGGGAATCGAAGTGATGACCTTCGCCGACGGCCAAGCGCTGGACTTGCCGATCGAGGTGCAAGCCCAGGACGGGTTGGTCTGCTATGCCGCCGGAGGGGATAGCGACTGCGTACAGATACTCTGGGGAGGCATCAACCAATTCAATGCCATCCTCACCTCGGGCCGATCACCGGGCTCCATCCCCTGGCCGCGCTCAAAAGGTTGGCCCACCACGATCTCGTTCGTCGTTCCGTCCAGCATCTCAGGTGCGACCTTGTTGTATGGCCCCAGCGCTAGCCATCTCGACCTAAGGGGCGAGGAAGCCGCCCCCCTGCCATGGGATTACACAGAGCACTACAACTCGCTCACTGGTCTCACCCTGCACGACGACGCGACCCAGACGATTGACCTCGTGGCCCTCGAACGCGACCCCGCCACGGCGGACGTAAGGTTGGTGTTCGAAGCAGTCAACCGTAGTGAAAACAAGGACTTCTTCCCTAGGATCAGCTATGACGGCAGTCGGGTGTCAGCGGGCGGCCAGGTCTTCGACGGCCTCGACGCTATCACCGGGTGGGGCCCCATGACGCGGACAACGATCGCCGACGTGCTGGCTCCAGGCCAGGAGTCGCAGATCGTCATCACTATACCGCGCGTTTCGGGGCCAGGATTCCCCGCGATCCCACATAGCGATGACCCACCGACCGCAATGCTTCTGCACTTGTACGCAGACACCAATCCGAATGCCGCGGCCCCGTTCGGGGTCAACCGCTCTGACCCTTTCTATGTAGCGTTCGAGAAGAAAGAAGGGGATGACGACGCAAGTTTCTTCTTCCCCGACCTGGAGATCACGGGCCTCGCGCTCTCGCCCGAGTACGCCACCGTAGGAGACATCGTTACGGCGACGTTCCAGGTCGCCAACATCGGACCACGGAACGCCCAGGCCACGACGGCTGATCTGCTGATCGACGGGGTGAACCACAAGTCCGTGCCCATCCCCGCCATCCCTGCGAACGAGTCCACAAGCGTCGACATCACCTGGGTTGCGACCTTGGCACCAGCGGTCCTCACGGTCGCGATCGATCCCGCGAATGTCGTGGCAGAGTCCAGCGTGAGCAACAACGTCGCCACGACAGCATTCGACGGCGGAGCGCTACCGGATCTCACCGTGAGCGGAGTCAAGATGATTCCGCCGTCCGCAGAGAACGGCAATGTTCCACGATTCGAGATAACCGTCCAGAACCAGGGCACAGGCAATGCCAAGCCCTACAAGGTGGTCGCGACCGCCGTATCCGGCAGCGTCTTCTTCATGCAGTTTGCTGCGCTCAAGGCCGGAGCGAGCGCAGTCACAACCTACCCATGGACCAGCTCCATAGGAACCGGAGCGGTCATCTTGAGTATTGACGCTGCCAACGCTATCCAAGAGGCCGACGAAACGAACAATGTGTACACCGCAGGGTTGCCAGATCTAACTGCGAAAATCAACTTGTCCCTGGAGATCGCTGATGATGGATCCGCGATTCTCTTGTTCGAAGTCACGAACGATGGCGAGATGGCCGCGCCTTCAGCGCAGATCCAGATCATCATCGATGGTCAAACATCATCTGATCAGATCATCAACGCCGGCCCTTGGGGAATTGGGGAGAGCATCGCGTTCCGTTCGGGAGCGCTCCCCGGAGAAGGGCGCCATCGGATTGAGATTCGAATCGATCCGCTAGGCCGTATCCCAGAGGCAGACAGTGACAATAACGCAGTCGGGTTCTCCTACACCATCGGCCCGCTAGCCGAGCTGGTGGTGACGGTCATCTCCCTTGAGCCAGACCCGTTCACGTTCGGTGAGTTGTTGACGCTTGAATTCGTCGTCGCGAACCAAGGGGGGAAGAAGTCAGAGGCCACCGTCGCAAAGATCTACGATCCGGGCGTGTCCGCATTGCTCGGCACCGTGTCCATCCCGGTCATCGAGCCGGGCGAACAATCGAGGATCAAATTCGAGTGGACAGTCGAGACCGCGCTCACGAGTGTGGAGATCGTTCTCGACCCCGATCTGCTCGTCGACGAAGAGGACGAGGAGAACAACACGAGCGTAATGGCTCTCAACTGATGCCGTTGCTAGTCGGCGGCCACGCCTTCGGCCGTTAGGAACTGCTCGTGATACAACCTCGCGTAGCGCGCATTGAGGGCTAGCAGTTCGGCATGGGAACCGCTCTCCACCACGCGCCCCTCGTCCATGTAGAGGATCACGTCCGCCGCGAGCACGGTCGACAAGCGATGGGCGATCACGATCGTGGTACGCCCGCCCATGAGCTCGCCGAGCGCACGCTGGACGGCACGCTCGGAGTGAGTGTCCAACGACGCAGTGGCTTCATCAAGAAGCAGAAGCGCGGGGTCTTTCAAAAGTACGCGTGCGATAGCGAGGCGTTGCTTCTCGCCACCGGACAGCCGATAGCCGCGCTCACCGACCACCGTGTCCAGCCCATCAGGCAAGCCATCGATGACATCCATGACAGATGCGGATTCGCATGCGGATCTGATCTGCTCGGTCGTCGCATCGGGCCGGGCGATGAGCATGTTGTCACGGACACTGGCGTGAAATAGGAACGTTTCCTGCGTAACGTATCCGACCTGCTGCCGCAGGGAATCAAGCGTCAGGGCACGGATGTCGTGCCCGTCCAGGAGGATGCGCCCTGCGGTGGGGTCGTACAGGCGGGGCACCAGATACGTCATGCTGGTCTTGCCAGCGCCACTCGGGCCAACCAGCGCTGCCATCGTCCCAGGCGCGATGTCGATGTCCACAGAATCGACCGCACGCTTGCCTGGCATGTACTCCAGGCTGACGCCCTCGAATCGAACGTGCCCGGAGGCACGACCAATCGCCACCGCATCCGGCGCGTCAGCGATATCGGGCTCCAGGTCCAGGTATTCGAAGATACGCTCGAAGTAGGCCGCAGACGTCATCACATCGACGTGCAGACTCATGAGATCAGTTGCGGGCCCGTACAACCTGCTGAGCAGCGCCACGAACGCCACCACGGTGCCCAGCGAAACCGCGCCCGTCATCACCTCGACACCGCCCGCGTAGTACACGATGGCTGGCCCGCCCGTGGTGACGAGAAAAAGCAGCATGAAGTACCAGCGACCGACGAGCGCTTCACGCACTTGCAGATCCATCAGCTCCTTGTTGTCACGCTGGAAGCGATCGAGCACATCGCGCTCGCGGTTGAATGTCTTGATCAGCATGAGGCCACTGATCCCCAGGCTCTCGGCCATCAGGGAGTTCACCGAGCCGTTCTGCTGCTGACGCTGTGCGCGCAAGCGACGGCGCAGCTTGCCGACGGTCTTGGTTGGCAAGATGAGCCAAGGCAACACCAGAAGGGACACTAGAGTGAGCTGCCAATCGAGGACGAGCATCGTAGCCAGCGTCGTGCTCAGGATCAGCACGTTCTGGAACACCGTCACCAGCGTGCCCGAGATGACGTTGTCGATACCACTGATGTCACTGGTGAGCCGCGACATCAATTCCCCGGTGCGGGCTTCGGTGAAGAAGCGAAGGGACAACGACTGCAATCGCGCGAACATCGCGAGCTTCAAGTCGTACATGATGCGCTGGCTAACGACCGTGTTCAGGTAGGTTCGCAGCACGCCCGTGAGTCCGATGGCCAGCGCCGCTCCTACGACACCCAACGAGAGCTTCAGCAGCAATCCTCGATCCGCGCCGGGGATCGCATCGTCAACGATCGCGCGCACGAGCAAAGGAGGGATGACGCCAAGCCCCGCCGCCACGCTCACGGTGACGAGTATGAGGGCCAATCGCCTCCAATACGGGAGTAAAAAGCGCACCGTACGGCGCCCGTTCATGGTGCCCAGAGCGGTCTCTGAGCGCAGTGGTTCTGATCTTCTGCCGTGCATCGACGGAGTATAGCGGAGCCCTCCTCTACCGCCTCTTCTACGCCCCCTAGCGGCCTCCTCTGGAGGGCTCTCAAAGCGGTCAAATGGGCCTCAGAGGTGAATCACGGGTAAGAAAGAGTACGAAAATCCGGAAAAACAGGTCTCAAAACCCTGTTGTAGTGTTCGCGTTCGTGCGTACGATGCAGTTAGCACACCCGCCCACAGAGGCGTAGGGAGGTCAAATATGCAAGCATACTGTGTGAAATGTCGGACGCAACGGGACATGAACGATCCCCGCGATGAGATGACCAAGAACAATCGGCCCATCATCAAGGGCAAATGTGCCGTATGCGGCACAGGCCTGAACATCATCGGCAAGACCATTGCCCAGATGGCGTAGGCAGCACCCGCTGACCTGGAAGGGCCCGGCTTTCGCCGGGCCCTTCTTCTTTAAAACCAATCAACCGTAGAGACGCAAAACCGAGCTAGCCTAGAACATGACGTCCCCGCCCGAGACGCTTATGGCGAGCCCAGCCAGGTAGTCCGCTTCACTCGACGACAGGAAGGCCGCCATGTTCGCGATGTCTCGCGTCTCAGTGATGCGCCCTAGAGGGTTCACCGCTGATCGCTGGCGCACCATCTCCGCCAACTGATCCTCGGCCGTCTGGCCTTCGCTGCGAAGCGCGCCTGCGATGTGGATCACCCGTTCCGTTTCGGCGAGCCCTGGGCAGATCGCATTCACGTTGACCTTGAACTGCCCCATCTCATGCGCGAACGACTGCGTGAAGCCCACGAGCGCGAACTTGGACGCCGTGTACGCCGCGTAGCGGGGAAGACCACGCTTTCCAGCCGTGGAACTGATTATCACGATCTTGCCATCGCCGCCACGCTCGATCATGTGACGCGCGACGGCCTGGCACGTCAGGAA